>Ga0364907_10026_pt1 | contig 60077 bp, 62 predicted proteins | sample ExccelJu500002D3_2_FD_206960 | JGI IMG/M metagenome (GOLD analysis project Ga0364907, IMG submission 206960) | Enriched cells from Trout Bog Lake Hypolimnion, Wisconsin, USA - BchlTB.July02.5000.02.D3 | ecosystem: Environmental > Aquatic > Freshwater > Lake > Hypolimnion/Profundal zone | place...
TGTCCAGACGCTACCGAGCAAAGCGATCAGCAGGAAAACCAACTCACCGGCATACATATTTCCGAAAAGTCGCATACCTAAAGAAACGCCTTTAGCGAGGTACTCAATAATATTGAGCGCAAGGTTGAAGGGTGCCAAATACCATTTCGCGCCAAAAGGAGCAGAAATCAACTCGTGCAAGAAGCCACGAAAACCCTTAACCTTGAAGCTATAGAAAAATACTAAAAGCAATACGGAAAGTGACATCCCCATAGTTGCATTCAAGTCGGTTGTAGGAACCAATCTGTGATGCGGAACGTGAACACCAAAACTCTCAATGAAGTGATTTACACCTAAAACCCAATCAACCGGGATTAAATCAAGCGTGTTCAGGAGGATGATCCAGAAGAAAACAAAGAGTGCTAAAGGCGCAATAAAGGTACGATTGCCGTGAACAATGCTTTTGGCTTGGGTATCAACCATTTCCACAACCATTTCAACGAAACACTGAAATCGTCCCGGAACACCTGGGGTTGCACGTCGCGCTGCGATCAATAAGATAAAGACTGTGATTACACCCATCAAGGATGCCCAAAAGATGGTGTCTAAGTTGATAACGCTAAAGTCAATAATGGAAGACTGATGCTCGCCGGTGTTGGTGAGATTTTGTAAGTGTTCGGAAATGTACGCTGTTGGCGTCATTTGCTCGACTGCCTCGTGGGCTTGGTTTACTTCGCTAGACATCTTTTAACTAGTCCTTTGTTTCAATCTCAATGATTACTACTTAGCGCAACCACCACGCCAGCCAAACACATTTCAAGGCAAACAAGTAAGTTGCCAACAAGGGAACCCACAGCACACCCGGGACAAAATAAGCAATCCCTATAAACAACATTAAGGTCGTAGCGATTTTTAAAAACTCGCCAGAAACTAATGCCGCTAAAAATCTTTCTGGATTTAATCTTTGCGATTTTTTTGCTACTTCCAGTCTTGCTAAAAACAAGGTTGTCGGCAAGATGCTAATTAAACCACCTAAAAAGGCCGACTGAGTATAAAGGCTTACCCCTATCACCCCCCCAAAAATTGACCAAATCGCTGCGCTTATCAAAGTCACAAGCACTTGCAAGACCAAAATCTTCCAAGGGGACAACGCTGGATATTTTATTGCATTTAATTGTTGCAGAGCAACAATTTCATCTTTGCTATATATCCGAACGATTTCATCTTCGGGCTCATCCCACTCATCCACCTCAGAAAATTGATTTTTTTGAGGAATCAATTTAGCCCCGAGAGTTTAATGTTTGCGCCGCATTCGGTCAATTGTTTTAAAGCCCGCATAGAAACAATCTCACTCTGAAACGCCTAGTTTTTTTAAAAGAGAATCCAACTCATCAAACTGGCTAAAGCGAATCCTAAGCTCGCCGCCCTTGCCTTTAAATTTAAATTCGGCATTTAAGCCTATTAAGTCGGCGATTTCCTGGGATAAGCGTCGCATATCTGGATCACGATCAACCACGCTAGAAGCGCTATTTTTTTTGGTCTTTTTATCGCCAATTTGCCCGCCAGCGAGCGCTAAGGCCGAAGCCATTCTTTCTGCTTCGCGCACCGAAAGGCCTTGAGCGGCAATCCTCTGTGCTAACGCAACTTGGCTAGCCCCAGGCAAAGGCAATAAGGCCCGCGCATGGCCCATATCAATATCGCCCGCTAAAAGCATAGCCTGAACTGGTTTAGCTAACTGACTTAATCGCAATAAATTGGTAATAGCGCTTCGCGACTTACCAACCGCTTTTGCCGCTTGCTCATGGGTGAACCCAAACTCTTCAATTAGCTTGGCCAGTCCCTGCGATTCTTCAAGTGGATTTAAATCTTCCCGCTGCATGTTTTCTATTAAAGCCATTGCAGCGGCAGCGCGATCGTCTGCACCAGAAACTAGAACTGGTACCTCCACCAAGCCAGCCAAGGTTGCGGCGCGAAAGCGGCGCTCTCCAGCAATAATTTCGTACTTACCCACACCAATTAGTCGCACTAGCAAGGGCTGCATTACACCCTGCTCTCGAATACTATCTGCGAGCTCTTGCAGGGCACCAGCTTCCATTTTTTGTCTCGGCTGATACTTACCAGCTTGAAGTGCCGTTAAAGGCAAGCGATTAATGTCTACCGTAACTTCTTTTTGTTGTTTTTCGCCCAGCAATGCTTCTAGCCCGCGACCTAAACCTTTTTTCTTCACAACAACCATTTTTTATTTCATCCTTAGATTTACATTTGCTTATTGCGCTCAATCATTTCGGCGCCGAAATCTAGATAGGCCTTTGCGCCACGCGATGATTTATCAAACACCACTCCAGGAAGCCCATATGATGGGGCCTCTGCCAATCGTACGTTACGAGGAATGATGGTCTTAAAAACCTTATCGCCAAAATGATCTAACAATTGCTCAGACACCTGTTGCTGCAAAGTCATGCGCGCATCAAACATCACTCTCAATAAGCCAATGATGATTAAATCTGGGTTTAAATTTGCATGCACTTGTTTGATGGTGTTGACCAAATCCGACAAACCCTCCAACGCAAAATATTCACATTGCATTGGCACAATCACCCCATTTGCAGCACACAGCCCATTTAAAGTTAAAAGAGAAAGGGCAGGGGGGCAGTCAATCAAAATAAAGTCGTAGTCATTTCCAACAAGTGCCAACGCCTCTTTGAGTTTTTGTTCACGCGAATCGAAGTCAACTAACTCGATCTCCGCCCCTGCCAAATCCCGATTTGCAGGCAACACGTCAAAACCCGAACTTTCACATGACTTGACACACTCTTTAACCGTAGCAAGTCCAAGTAAGACCTGATACACGCTGGCATTTAGCTCCGCCTTTTCAATCCCCGATCCCATTGTTGCATTGCCTTGAGGGTCAAGATCAACCAATAAAACTCGTTTTTGATGACCAGCCAAACCAGCAGCCAAATTAATTGCAGTTGTTGTTTTACCAACGCCGCCTTTTTGATTTGCAATACAGAATATTTTTGCCATGGCTACGATCTGGTTGTACTTATAGGGTTGAGGGGTGATTTTCTCACGGGGGCAAGCACCAAGAGCCGCCTCTCTGCCGCAAGGTTGGGTATATGCACAGGCTCATCCGCAACCAAGCGCCAATGGTCCATACAAACATCTTTGAGTTCTTCATCTGCCCGTTTTGCTTTCATTGCAAAAACCAAACCATCCGGCTTTAAAAAGGGCAATGAAAGATCCAAAAACCGGGCTAAATTGGTAAATGCACGAGAAATAACACCGTCAAATTGACCTAAATGCTGCAATGCAGCATTCTCGACACGCTCGCTCAATACCTCAACGTTCTTAAGTTTGAGTCTGCCTCGTACATGTTGTAGAAAGGCGGTCTTTTTTCGAACTGCCTCTATTAACGTTAGTTCCCAATATGGCTGCAAAATTGCAATCGGAATCGCCGGTAAACCTCCCCCTGAACCAAGGTCTGCAATTTTAGGTGAAGAGTCCTTTAGGAGCTTCCTCATAATCGGTAAAACTGCAATTGAATCAATTAGATGCAACTGCACCGAATCTCCTTCACCCTCTATGGCGGTCAAGTTGTGTACTTGATTCCAGCGGGCCATTTCATGCATAAAAAGCTCTAAATTAGACAAATTTTCTGGACTAAGTTCTAAGCCCAACTCCTGCACACCTAGAGAAAGCAAACTGTCACTCACAAAGACCCCTGGGTTCGCCCCAGACCCTTTTTCAGGTGCACCAACAACAATGAAAGCGCCGCTGGAGTAACCCCAGATATTCTTCCTGCTTGGCCCAATGTTTCTGGTTTATGCAAATTTAATTTTTGCTGAACCTCTTTGGACAATCCTACTACTTCAGAGTAATTCAAAGCCTCAGACAAGGGAAAGCTTTCGTTATGCTCCTGCCGAGCAATTTCTACCGCCTGACGGTCGATATATCCTTGATATTTAATAGAAACCTCAACTTGATCACCTATTTGCTGCGCCAAACCCAAGTCCTCATCCAAACACTCTGGAGCCCATACCCCATTACCTATATTGGTAATGGCCTCGTAAGTAACATTAGGGCGCTTTATAAGTTCAGCCAAACTGCTCTCATGCGATAGGTCTTGGCCCAAAAGATTCGATACAAGACTAGCTAATTCATGTTTAGGGCTCACCCAAACATCTTTCAGGCGAGATGTTTCACGTGAAACAGCCTCTCGCTTCCTACAAAATACACTCCAGCGGAAATCATCAACTAAACCTAAATCTCGACCAATTGCCGTTAAGCGCATATCTGCATTATCTTCACGCAAACTCAATCGATATTCAGCACGACTAGTAAACATCCTATACGGCTCTTGAACACCAAGGGTTATTAAGTCGTCAACGAGCACCCCAATGTAGGACTCACTACGCTTTGGTAGCCAAGGGTCCAAACCACGCGCAGCCAATCCAGCATTTATTCCCGCCAATATGCCTTGAGCGGCGGCCTCTTCATAGCCAGTTGTTCCATTGATTTGCCCAGCAAAATACAAACCACTTATTGCCCTAGTCTCTAAGCTATGACGCAATTGCCGCGGATCGAAAAAATCATACTCAATCGCATAGCCAGGCCGAACAATAACCGCAGACTCCATTCCACGAATACTCCGAACCAAATTCCATTGCACATCAAATGGCAGGCTTGTCGAGATGCCGTTAGGATAAAACTCATTAGTAGTTAAACCCTCTGGCTCTAAAAAGATTTGATGGCTGTTTCTAGAGGCAAAACGATGAATTTTGTCTTCAATAGAAGGGCAATATCGCGGCCCTACACCTTCAATGACCCCGGTATACATAGGAGAGCGATCTAACCCCCCTCGAATAATGTCGTGAGTCTTTTCATTTGTATGGGAAATCCAGCAAGGAACTTGCTTGGGGTGCTGTTCTGGTCTACCTAGATAAGAAAATACTGGTACTGGATCCAAATCACCAGGTTGTTCTAACATCACCGAAAAATCAATTGTTCGCCCGTCAATTCTGGGTGGTGTTCCAGTTTTTAATCTTCCCTGAGGTAACTTGAGCTCTTTTAATCTCGCTGAAAGCGAAACCGCGGCTGGATCTCCAGCGCGGCCACCAGCATAATTATTTAAACCAACATGAATTTTTCCATCCAAGAAAGTTCCGGCGGTTAAAACCACTTTTTTAGCCTTGAACTCCAAACCCATTTGAGTGACCACACCTTGAACCTCGTCACCAATTACCAGCAAATCTTCAACGGACGCCTGAAACAAACTAAGATTTTTTTGATTCTCCAGTCGACGCCTAATGGCTGCTTTATATAAAATCCGATCACCCTGTGCACGAGTTGCCCGCACAGCAGGGCCTTTGCTGGAGTTGAGTATTCGAAATTGAATCCCAGCCTCATCAGTGGCTGCTGCCATGGCGCCACCCATCGCATCAATTTCTTTGACTAAGTGACCTTTGCCAATTCCACCAATAGATGGGTTACAGCTCATAGCACCTAAATTTTCAATGCTATGGGTAATTAAGAGGGTATCGCAACCCATACGGGCAGCGGCTAGGGCAGCCTCAGTCCCCGCGTGACCGCCACCAATAACAATGACATCGAAATTTTTGGAATAGCGCATGATTTGCCTTTAATAGGGCGATGATCATAGCATTTTGTTTGTTTCACGTGAAACAATTCTTTAAGGCTTATGTGAAATTTTAACAGTATGACTATAAGCTATTGATTTAATTAGTTTTTTTATTAACACCAGATAAACTAAAGATTGATAATGGGAGAATTGGTTTAGTGCTTGGTTTTAAATAATGCTGTTATTTCCCCAACCACCCCGCGGCGGAATGCCAAAACACAAATTACAAATATGAATCCTGTAGCAATAGTGCTCCAGGAGCCGATATTTGCTAAGTAATTTTGCAGGCCAACCACAATTCCAGCACCAACCACAGGACCCAAAATAGTGCCCATACCACCCAACAAGGTCATCAACACAACCTCGCCAGACATATGCCAGTGAACGTCGGTAAGTGTTGCCAACTGAAAGACTAGGGATTTCATAGATCCAGCCAGACCGGATAGGGCGGCCGAGATAACAAAGGATATTAACTTGAAGCGATCAACGTTATAACCAAGGGAAATTGCGCGAGGTTCATTTTCACGAATGGCTTTTAGAACCTGTCCGAATGGTGAATGGACAACCCTCATGATGAGTGCGAAACCTAAAATGAATACCGCCAACACAAAATAGTACATATTGATATCACTATTCAAATCTATCAATCCAAGCAACGTGCCGCGAGGTACCCCCTGAATCCCATCCTCGCCACCGGTAAATGGAAGTTGGACGGCTAAAAAGTACACCATTTGGGATAAAGCTAATGTAACCATCGCAAAATAAATTCCTTGGCGGCGAATAGCCAAGGAGCCCATTAACCAACCAAGCGCACCAGAACCAAGAACACCTAAAACGATACCAACCTCAGGTGAAAAGCCCATTTGCTTACAAAAGTAAGCGGTAATGTAAGCAGACGTTCCGAAGAAGGCGGCATGTCCAAACGAAAGTAAACCTGTAAAACCCAGCAGTAGGTTGAAGGCGCAGGCAAACAAGGCGAAGCACAGTACTTTCATTGCAAAGACTAAATAAATGAAATCCTGAAACGGTAACAGTAGAGCAACACATACCAATACAACATAAAGTGCTTTTAATTTTGGATTCATGATTATTTCTCTCGGCCAAAAAGGCCCGCTGGGCGAATAAGTAAGACGATCGCCATAATGACAAAAATAACCACACCTGAAGCCTCTGGGTAGAAGACTTTAGTAAGTCCTTCAACCAAGCCCAATGCAAGACCAGTAAGAATGGCGCCCATGATTGAACCCATGCCACCAATAACCACCACCGCAAAAACAACAATGATGAGGTTAGATCCCATCAATGGATTTACTTGAAAGATTGGTGCAGCCAAGACGCCAGCAAACCCTGCAAGCCCGACGCCGTAGGCGTAAGCAAGAGAAATCATAAGAGGGACATTAATACCAAAAGCTTGAAGTAGTTTTGGGTTCTCTGTTCCCGCGCGCAAATACGCGCCCAACTTAGTTCGCTCAATTACAAACCAAGTTGAGAAGCAAACAGCTAAAGATATGAATACAACCCAAATACGATATTTCGGCAAGATGATGCCAATTGATTCCAAGGGTATTGCGCCTTGTAGTATTTCTGGTGCTGGGTAGCTTTCCCCAGAGATACCATACCAATGACGCAACATACCCTCAATAATTAACGCCAACCCAAATGTCAACAATAAACCATAGAGATGGTCAAGGTGATAAAGGCGCCTCAGCATGGTTCGCTCAATAATTAACCCGAAGCCCGCCATCACTAACGGAACAAAAATTAATGCAAACCAATAATTAATAGATAGCTCGGGAAGCCCAAACCACTGACTAATTTGCGTTAAGCCAATCCATGCCACAAAAGCACCCATGGTGTATTGAGCACCATGAGAAAAATTAATAATATTGAGGAGGCCAAAAATAATGGCCAATCCCAAGCTTAATATGGCATAAAACGAACCATTAATCAGCCCCACCAAGAGTTGAGCTACAAGCCCTTGAGGGGTGATTCCAAGAAGTTCAAACATGCGGGTCTTCTAAATGGTTTACTTGTTGACTAACTTACACTTGGATTGTGAAAGTGGGAGGGTGGCTTCAGCCGCAGGAATTGTTGCGCGCACATAGTAATAGTCCCAAGGGCTCTTTGATTCCGAAGGCTTTTTCACTTCAAGTAAGTACATATCATGTTCAAACTTTCCATCTGCACGAATCTTTCCCTTAAAGAGGCCATCATCAATATTTGTAGATTTAAGGGCCTTCATGACCGCCTGAGTATCGTCCGTGCCTGCTTTTTGGACCGCATTTAAGTATGCAAGGACTGATGAATAAACGCCAGCCTGAACCATTGTGGGCATACGCTTGTGTAGCAACATAAAACGATTGGAGAATGCACGGGTCTTCTCATCCTTATCCCAATAAAAACCCTCTGTTAGATACATCCCTTGCGCAGCATTTAAACCCAAAGAATGAACATCTGAAATAAACATCAACAAAGGAACGACGGTTTGTTTTTTGTTGATGCCAAATTCGGATGCTTGTTTAACGGTATTAATAGTGTCTTGACCTGCGTTAGCCAGCGCAACCACATCCGCTCCGCTTGCTTGCGCCTTTAAAAGATAAGAAGAAAAATCGCTATTAGGAAATGGATGCTTACTTGTGCCCAATACTTTTCCGCCGTTTGCGGTGACTACCGCGGTCGCATCCTTCTCAAGAGCCGCGCCAAAGGCGTAGTCGGCAGTAATAAAGTACCAATTCTTTTTGCCTTGCTTAACAACCGCCTTGCCAGTGCCATTTGAGAGGGCGTATGTATCGTAGGCCCAATGAACATTATTAGCAGTACATTTTTCATTGGTGATGGCTACGGATCCAGCACCAGATACCAAGGTAATTTTATTTTTTTGTTCGGCAACTTCCATTACAGCCAATGCAACATTAGTTGACACCAATTCAACAATGACATCTACACCATCTTTGTCATACCACTCGCGAGCTTTATTCGCAGCAATGTCGGCTTTATTTTGATGATCAGCACTAACTAACTCAATCTTCTTGCCAATAACGGTGCCATCTTTAGAAAAGTCAGCAATGGCCATTTTTGCCGCGATGACAGCGCCAGGACCCGCCAAATCTGAATAAGTAGATGAAAGGTCGGTTAAGACGCCAATTTTGACAACATCGCCACTAACCTTAGAATTATTTTGTGCAAACACGGGGTTTGCGCCTAACATCGTTGCCGCAACAAGACACGCGGTTAATTGCTTTAATTTCATTTCTGTCTCCTGTAGGAATCCACTAAACACCAAGATACTCATTTAATAGGGTGGCTTTTTCTGCCAATTCATTTTGATTTACCACCTCAACAACTTTTCCGTGCTCAACAACATAATGACGATCCGCAAGGGGAGCAGCAAACCTAAAGTTTTGTTCAACCAAAACAATCGTAAAACCTTTTTTTCTAAGATTTACAACCACCTCGCCAAGTTTTTGGACAATCACAGGGGCCAAGCCCTCGGTAATTTCATCCAACAGCAAAAGTTTTGCTCCGGTCCTTAAAATACGAGCCATAGCTAGCATTTGCTGCTCGCCACCTGACAATCTTGTGCCAGGGCTATTGCGTCTTTCGTAAAGATTGGGAAACATCTCATAGATTTCATCCAACCCCATCCCTCCCGCAGCAATTTCAGGCAAGAGTAAGAGATTTTCTTCAGTCGTTAAGCTGGCAAAAATACCCCGCTCTTCTGGGCAATAACCCACACCTAGTCGGGCAATTTTGTAAGTCGGCATGCTAATAGACTCTTGGCCGTAGATGCGAACAGACCCCAGTCGCTTACTAGTAAGGCCTAGAATGGTTTTAAGAATGGTGCTACGACCAGCGCCATTGCGGCCAAGCAAGGTCACAACCTCACCATTTTTAACGGAGAAATTCACCCCATGAAGGATGTGGGATTCCCCATACCAAGACTCTAGGCCAACCACCTCAAGCGCACTCTGACTCATAAAACGTCGCCCCCTTGGCTGCCCATATAAGCCTCAATCACCAATGGATTGTTGGAGACTTCCTGGTAATCTCCCTCGGCTAATATTGAACCACGCTGTAATACCGTGATTCGATCAGCAATAGAAGAAACAACTTTCATATTGTGTTCAACCATGAGGATTGTGCGGCCTTTTGCTACACGGTCAATTAACTCGGTAACGCGCTCCACATCTTCATGCCCCATACCTTGTGTGGGCTCATCAAGAAGCATGAGTTCGGGCTCCATAGCGAGCGTTGTGGCTATCTCTAGGGCTCTTTTGCGTCCATAGGCTAGATTGAGCGTGTCTTCATGAGCAAGTTCACCCAAACCAACCTCCTCCAAAATCTCCATGGCCCGCTCATTTAATATATTTAGGGAGTTACCAGGCTTCCAAAAATGGAATTCTGTTCCCAACCCCCGTTGTAGTGCTACCCGCACATTTTCCATAACAGTCATATGTGGAAATATGGCGGATATTTGGAAAGAGCGAATCACTCCGCGCCTAGCTATTTGTGCTGGCCGCTCTTTAGTGATGTCAAAACCGTTAAATAATATTTGCCCACTGCTGGGCTCTAAAAATTTGGTGAGTAGATTAAAGCAGGTGGTTTTTCCGGCTCCATTTGGGCCAATTAAGGCGTGAATGGTGCCTCTTGTTACCTCTAGATTGACGTCATTTACCGCAGAAAAACCTTTAAAAGTTTTCCCTAGTCCTGTCGTTTTGAGTATGGTCTCTTGCAATTTTTATTTCCTCTACCCTCTTGGTGGGGTAAGAAAATAAGGATACCTTCAAGATGAGCGCACGGCTATATAGCAATTACCCTAAAGAATACCAATGTGAAGGCTGGTTTATTTAGCTTGTGAGGCTCTTAAGTACGTTTGTATGGCAAGTTGTGCTGCGCTATCCAAAACATCTAGTGGAATGCGTTGAGATCCTTGAACAATCATTAATGCATAGGGCTTTGCTAGTGCCGATGCCTCTGCGCACAAATGCAACTCATCACCAAATGCAGGCGATTGATTGCGCCAGTAATTAATCGCCGCCTCAAGCTCTTGAATAGTTAAAAACAACATGGGTTATTAGGGGTTAGCTACTTACTTGTAGGCGATAACATTGTGCCGCGACATTTTTTTGCACCACAACGACACTCATAGTCTTTTTTCATTTGCTTTGAAATTCGACCTTCTACATCTAAAGAATAGTCATAAAAAAGCTCTTCACCAACCTTAAGATCACGTTTAGCATATATAAAGACACGCGGTTCCTTATTAAACACATCTTCTCTTGCTTCACAACTTGGTTTACAAGAGTGATTTATCCATCTGGCGGCATTCCCCCCAAATTTTGCATCGATTACACAACCATTCTCCAAAGAAAAATAAAAGGTGTGATTAGGTTCTTTTGGGTTATGTGGGTGGCGCTTCTCAGCTAATCTCCAGCTTATACGCTCACCCTTATACTCAATAATCGCCTCACCTTTTTTAATGGTTTTGGCGGCAAATACACCTTTTCCGTGAATTGCGGATGTTTTAACAACAATCTTTGAGCGATCCACCTTAGGTGGTTTTTCTTTATTAACCTTCATTGCTTACACATCTAAATTGCGAGCAATTAATGCATTCTTTTCAATAAATGCACGACGTGGCTCAACCTCATCACCCATTAGGGTTGTAAACACTTGATCAGCCGCAATCGCATCTTCAATTCTCACCTGCAATAAAGTGCGTGTATTGGTGTCCATGGTTGTTTCCCATAACTGTAGTGGATTCATCTCACCCAAACCTTTGTAACGCTGACGACTTAGAACGCGTTCAGCCTCAGAAAGTAACCAAGAGAAGGCCGCTCTAAAGTTTTGTATAGATTGTTCTTTTTGATTTTTATCTGGGTCTCCGCGACGTATCTTCGATCCAGGAAGAACTTTGCCAGACAAGACAGCCGCTGCGTTAGATAAACTTTGATAATCATCGCCATGAACAAAATCAGAGTTAATTGCTGATAACTTTAAGTTGCCATGAATTCGACGTGAGAGTAACAACCTAAAGCGCTCAGTGCGATCTTCCTTTTGTACGGTAATTTCTGGTGGCAAAGCCAAAGCATTTAAAGATTCGTTTAATGCAATTCTTAAACGTTCTGCTGAGTCTTGTGCCGCCCGTTCAGTATCAAGATTAAGTTGTGTGCCTGAGGCGATTGCACGCAAGGCGTCTTCATCAATAGTTCTAGATAGGCGATCAACAACGGATTGAATCACTTGATAGTGTTTAGCCAACTCATTTAATTCAGCACCCTGAATAATCTCACCAGTAGGTGTTTGGAGTGAAGCTGACTCAAGTGCAATTTTTAAAAGTAGTTGATTCAACTCTGCATCATCTTTAATATATTGTTCGTTTTTACCAAACTTCACTTTATATAAAGGTGGTTGAGCAATATATATATGACCACGCTCAATTAGCTCCGGCATCTGTCTATAAAAGAATGTAAGTAATAAGGTGCGAATGTGACTTCCATCAACGTCCGCATCGGTCATGATGATGATGCGGTGATAACGCAATTTATCAGCTTTATATTCCTCAATACCAATACCAGTTCCTAGCACGGTAATTAGCGTCACCACCTCTTGGCTAGCTAACATTTTGTCGAAGCGTGCTTTTTCGACATTAAGGATCTTTCCTTTTAAAGGAAGAATTGCTTGAAACCGTCTATCCCTACCTTGTTTGGCAGAGCCGCCCGCTGAATCTCCCTCGACAATAAATAACTCTGATTTAGTTGGATCTTTTTCTTGGCAGTCAGCTAACTTACCAGGCAATCCCAACCCATCAAGAACGCCTTTACGTCTTGTCATATCCCGAGCTTTTCGCGCTGCTTCCCGAGCGCGGGCTGCATCGACAATTTTGCCGCAAAGGATTTTTGCATCAGCGGGGCGTTCTTGTAAATACGCACTTAAAGCTTCAGCAACAATTTCCTCCACTGGACCACGAACTTCACTTGAAACCAATTTATCTTTTGTCTGACTCGAGAATTTTGGCTCAGGTACTTTAACTGATAAAACACATGCAAGACCTTCGCGCATGTCATCACCAGATATCTCTACCTTGGCTTTTTTTGCTACTTCATGCTCGTCAATGTATTTATTGATAACGCGAGTCATTGCGGCACGCAGACCAGTTAAATGACTTCCACCGTCGCGTTGAGGAATATTGTTGGTAAAGCAAAGTACCTGTTCACTAAAACTATCATTCCACTGCATTGATACTTCAGCAGTGATATTGCCACCCAAATCTGAGGGGCGAATACCTTCAGCATAAAAAATATTAGGGTGTAAAACGTTTTTGGTTTGGTTGATGTACTCAACAAATCCCTTTACACCACCTGAAAATGCAAAATCTTCCTCTTGACCGGTGCGTTGATCAATTAATTTAATGTGAACACCATTATTTAAGAATGAGAGTTCGCGAATACGTTTAACGAGAATTTCATAATGGAACACAACCTGACCAAAAATATCTTCATCGGCTAAAAAGTGAACCTCTGTTCCAGATAGCTCGGTATCACCAGTAACGCTAATGGGGGAGGTAAGAATGCCATTAACCTCTTCAATATTGCGATGCTGAATAACGCCACGCGCAAACTCCATATAGTGCGCTTTACCATCACGACGAATGGTAAGTTTCAACCATTTCGATAAGGCGTTTACACAACTTACACCTACACCATGTAAACCACCAGAAACTTTGTAACTGTTTTGGTCAAATTTTCCACCTGCATGAAGCTCCGTCATCACAATCTCAGCTGCACTTCGCTTTGGATCATGTTTATCATCAAACTTAATACCTGTAGGTACGCCCCTGCCGTTATCGACGATTGATATGGAGTTGTCAGTTTGAATAACTACTGTAATCTCTGTGCAATACCCTGCCAAAGCTTCATCAATGGAGTTATCTAGAACCTCAAAAACCAAATGGTGTAAACCAGTTCCATCAGAGGTGTCACCAATGTACATACCTGGGCGTTTACGAACAGCCTCAAGACCCTCTAGGATTTGAATCGATGATGCTCCGTACTGCTCTACTACTTTTTTTTCTTCAGTCATTTTTTTCTAAATTAAATACGCATTGGCATCACAACATACTTGAAGTCTTCTGAACCAGGTAGGGTAATAACAGCACTACTGTTTGCATCGCCCAAACTAATTTGGATTTTGTCATTTTTTAGGTTCGATAAAACATCAAGTAAATAACTTACATTAAAACCAATCTCAACAGAGTCGCCACTGTATTCAGTTTCAATTTCCTCTTGAGCTTCTTCTTGCTCGGCATTGGTTGATTGAACTGTTATACGGTTAGGTGACAGAGAGAAACGTACACCCTTAAATTTGTCAGTAGTAAGGATTGCCGCACGTTGTAAGGCTGCTTGCAAAAGATCACGCCCCACGACTAAAGAATTTTTATGCCCTTTTGGAATAACTCTCTGAAAATCTGGAAATTTACCCTCAACCAATTTAGAGATCAACTCAATATCCCCAAAAGTAAATTTAACTTGATTGGACGTAAGGCTAATCTCTAGAGTTTCATCAGAATCATCAAGTAAATGCTGACACTCTAAGATTGTTTTGCGAGGAATAATAATTTCTTGCCTTTGGCCTGAACCAGAAGGGGGCTCGGTTAAAGTTATTTGTGAATAAGCTAGGCGATGCCCATCAGTTGCAACAGCAATCACTTCTTTACCTTCAATCACCAACAACATACCATTTAAATAATAACGAATATCTTGTTGAGCCATTGCGAAGTGCACCTGACTTACCAATTGTCGAAAGCTTTTTTGAGACATCTTCCAGTTTGCCATTACCTCACCAACACTTTGCATAACCGGAAACTCAGTTGCGGAAAGCGTTTGCAATGAAAAGCGACTTTTACCGCTTTGAATAACTAGACGATTGTCTTTTAAATTTAATGAAACAGGCCCCTCAGGGAGGGCCCGCAAAATATCCAATAACTTTCTAGCGGCAACCGTTGTTGTGACATCCTCAACACCAACACCAAAGTTTGCGTTAGTAGTAATTTGAATTTCAATATCCGTTGAAACAAAGGAAATTTTTTCACCTTGTTTTTTAAATAAAAGGTTTGCCAAAATTGGAAGCGTATGGCGACGCTCAACAATGCCACTAACAACTTGTAGGGGTTTTAATAAACTATCACGCGAAGTGTTAACGAGTTGCATTGCTTTTAAATCCTTGTATATATCTTAGTAGTAATAGTAATAAGGGTGCTGATTTCGGTGGATAACTCAAAAACCTTATTTAATTCAACGCACTACAAACAAAAAAAACTGTGGAAAACTTTTGTATAAGCCCTGCATAAATCTTGGATAACTTTTCTACAGTACCCTATTTTTGCATGAAGCTAAGGCTTTCCACAATTTATCCACAATCAATCCCCAAACTTATCCCTAGGACTATCCACAACCTTATCCACAAGTAAAATTATGCTTTTAAGGTCTGCTCAATCACATGAATTTCGTGATTGAGTTGTCCATCATGCGAGCGTTCTTCAGTAATCTTACGAACTGCATGTAAAACAGTGGTGTGATCACGCCCACCAAACAACTCTCCTATCTCAGGAAGGCTCTTTTGGGTAAGCTCTTTGGCCATAAACATTGCAATTTGACGTGGTCTAGCAATATTAGCTGGGCGCCTCTTAGAGTACATGTCAGCCACTTTAATGCTGTAAAAATCTGCTACCGCCTTTTGAATATTTTCAACTGAAATTTGACGATTTTGGATAGAAAGAAGGTCTTTTAAGGCTATTCGAGCTACATCAATAGTGACCTCACGACCATGGAAGCGGACATAAGCCAAAATTTTACGCAAAGCGCCCTCTAGCTCTCGCACATTTGAGCGTAGATGTTTGGCAACAAAAAAAGCCACGTCCTCACTCATGGGGATACCTTCGTTAACAGCTTTTTTCATCAAAATAGCAACCCGCATCTCTAACTCTGGCGGCTCAATAGCTACAGTCAACCCAGAGTCAAACCGGGAAATTAAACGATCATCAATACCTGCCATTTCCTTTGGGTAGGTATCGCTTGTAATAATGACTTGGGCTTTATTACCCAAAAGAGCCTCAAAAGCATAGAAAAACTCTTCTTGAGTGCGTGATTTTCCACTAAAGAACTGAATATCATCTATTAAAAGAAGGTCTAGGGAGTGGTAATAGCGCTTAAATCGATCAAATGCCTTTTGTTGGTAGGCGCGCACAACATCAGAAACATATTGCTCTGCATGGATGTAGCGAATTCTTGCGTTTGGCTTTTCTTTAAGAAGATGATTACCAATAGCATGAATTAGGTGGGTTTTACCTAGCCCCACTCCACCATATAAAAACATAGGGTTGTAAGAGGTGCCCGGGTTATGGGCGACCTGAATGGAGGCTGCTCGAGCCAATTGATTGGCCTTACCAGTAACAAAGGTATCAAAGGTGAGCGCTGGATTAAGTTTGGAGTGATCCTCAATTTCAAAAGACTGCTCTTCTACCGAAATAGGCTCATCAATCTCTGGTGGTACGCTAACCTCCACTTTAATAGGAGTGGGGCTTAAATCCTGGGTACCCCCCTCCACATCAAGGACAAAATTCATAGTTATTTGTTGACTAAAATACTCTGAGGCTAATTCTTGAAAGCGATCAGCAAAAGTTTTTTTAATCCAATCTAACTTAAACCTGTTCGGCGCTCCTATTGTAAGTGTATGTTCACTTTCTTCATAAGAAATCAACCTTAAAGGTTGGATCCAGGTTTTAAATTGCTGGGGCGACAGCTCGCGAGATAGGGTGCCAATAACGGCATCCCAAAATCCCAATGGGTTAAGTGAATTCAAAGCGGGCGGGTTCTGTAAGTTGCTCATATTTTTGGAGGATCCATTGTAGCGATCGCTCAAAGTTATCCACAAGCTAGAAAAACGTGGAAAAGCTGTGGATAACTTGTGTACAAAAATATAAAATCTATTTAAATCATATACTTATCAAAATATTGGTGAAAACTTAAAGAAAAATACCTATATATTCCTCTACATAGATTGACCTTTTGCCTCGCAACAAGGAAAATACTTGGTTTTCCCGGGATCGATCATGAAAAGAACATACCAACCCTCAGTAACACGTCGCAAACGCACCCACGGTTTCCGTGTTCGCATGAAAACTCGTAGTGGGCGCGCAGTATTAAACGCGCGTCGTGCCAAGGGTCGTAAGCGTTTAGCTGTTTAAGTTTTAGCCATTGAACGGCGCGAGGATTTCTGAACTACTAAAAACACGCCCCAAGACAAGTTTGTATTGGGGTTTGTATTTGGCATCCTCGCAAGAAGGTGAAAAACCTGATTTAGGAATTGCGGTAGCAAAAAAGCTGGCCAAACGTGCTGTGGATCGTAACCGTCTAAAGCGAATGATTCGCAATTTAATTTGGACCGCCCAAGCTACAAATCTAAATAGTGATGTTGTCGTAAAACTCAAAAAACCTATTGGCCGCGAAACACGTGGCAGACTCCGAAAAAAAGAGAAAGAACTATTGCGCATACAAGTGCAAGGGCTAATGTAACGTGCGTCTATTAAACTCTGTCGCCATAAAAATTGTTAGGCTTTATCAGGTTTTATTAAGCCCTTATATTGGTATGCACTGTAAATATGTGCCAAGTTGTTCACAATACGCGTGTGATTGTTTTGAGAGTTATGGTTTTGTAAAAGGCCTCGGTCTTTCGGTGTGGCGAATTTTGCGTTGTAACCCCCTGTCACATGGCGGTTATGATCCTGCGGTAAAACAAACATGTCATTAATTAAGTGAATACAAATGGACTTTAAAAAAACAATTCTTTGGGCCGTGTTCTCACTGTCAGGTTTAATGCTCTACAACAACTGGCTTGTACATGAGGGTAAACCGTCTTTACTAGGTGGGGCTCCTGTAACCAGCACAGCAACCCCTGTCGGTGCTATACAAGAAAAAACAGATATACCGGCACAAATTTCTGGCACACCAACCCTCACCCAAACCCCATTATCAAATCTAGGGTCCATTGATAGCGCTGAAAAGTTCACCCTTCAAAATGATGTGCTTGCTCTTCAAATTAGCGCTAACGGCGCAAACGTGGTTGATGCGAAACTTTTAAAAGCGCTTACTGCAGACAAAGAGCCCGTAGAGCTTTTCCAATACAACCTCACACACAAATACTTTGCTCGATCAGGTTTGATTGCTTTGGGCAATATGGATCTTCCAAATCACAACAGCCCATTTAAACTAGAGCAATCAGGCAAAGATGGGTCCGGCAGACCATTTATGACTTTGGCCAGTGAGCGAAATGGCGTAAAGCTTGAAAAAACATTCATCTTGAACCCTGGTAGTTATGTGGTTGATGTAGGTCATCGCATTACTCAAACTACCATCAATTCCACACCACTCGTTCTTTATACAGAAATCGTACGCGATGGCTCTCAAGAGAAAAAAATTGGGCCATTCGGTGGCGCTTTTTCCGCCAGCACCTTTACTGGCCCCGCTATTTATACGGACGGCGAAAAGTATAAAAAAGTTCAATTTACTGACATTGAAAAAAATAAAGCTTCATTCCCATCGCAGGTTCCAGCAGGGCAACCTGGTTGGGTGGCAATGGTTCAGCATTATTTTGCTAGCGCCTGGATTCCTGGTGATAAATATACGCGCGATATTTATGCGGGGAAAATTGACAACGACTTATATCGCGTTGGTATGCAAACCCCATTGGGTGTAATTGCGCCAGGTACAACCGTCGTTGAAAAAGCGCAGCTATTTATCGGCCCTCAAGAAGAAAGCGTGCTAGAGAAAATTGCACCAGGTCTTGAGTTGCTAAAGGATTACGGTTATCTCACTATTTTGGCTAAACCAATTTTTTGGTTGTTAGAAAAAATCCATAGTTTTGTTGGTAACTGGGGTTTTTCTATCATTCTTCTCACCCTTTTAATCAAATTAGTCTTCTTCCCCCTTTCTGCTGCTAGTTATAAGTCAATGGCTCGCATGAAAGAAGTGCAACCAAGATTAGCGGTGATGAAAGAGCAGTTCAAGGGCGAACCACAAAAACTTAATCAAGCGATGATGGAGATGTATCGCAAGGAAAAGATCAACCCTTTAGGTGGTTGTTTACCTGTGGTGATTCAGATCCCTGTATTTATTTCTCTGTATTGGGTGTTATTGTCGTCAGTTGAAATGCGCGGAGCACCTTGGATTTTGTGGATTCATGATTTATCAGTGCCAGACCCTTATTACATTTTGCCGGTTGTAATGGCGATATCGATGTTTGTTCAAACCAAACTTAATCCAACGCCGCCAGACCCTGTTCAAGCAAAAGTGATGATGTACATGCCACTAGTGTTCTCGATAATGTTCTTTTTCTTCCCTGCTGGCTTAGTTTTGTATTGGGTTACAAACAACCTGCTTTCAATTGCACAGCAATATCAAATTAACAGAATGTTTGGAAAGAAGCCTGCTAAATAATTTTTAGCGAGCTTCATATCAAGATCAGTTCACACAGCAATGATGACTAGAAAGTTGCCAATCATTGCTGTGGCGACAGCCCCGGGTAAGGCTGGAGTTGGGATCATTCGGATTAGTGGCCCAAAGCTTGGTCCCATTATCCAAGCGATTTTTCAAAAAACACTTCCCCGACGTCAAGCGAGTTTATTAACCTTTCGCGATGGGGTTGGTGATCCCATAGATCAAGTAATTGCCATTTACTTCATGGGGCCGGCATCATTTACGGGTGAGGATGTGCTGGAGCTACAGTGCCATGGAGGTCCACAACTTTTAGAGTTGATCATGAAGCGTTGCCTGGATTTAGGTAAGGCAGATGGCTTAGTCATTGCTGAGCCCGGAGAATTTACACTACGCGCTTACCTCAACAACAAAATTGATTTGGCCCAAGCAGAGGCCATTGCGGATTTAATAGATGCTCAGAGTGAGGCGGCGGTTCGTGGGGCGGCTCGCTCATTGCAGGGCGAGTTTTCTGAAGATATCAATGACCTTATTGAGGAAATTACTCAACTTCGGATTTTGGTTGAATCCACCTTAGATTTCCCAGAGGAAGAAATAGAGTTTTTAGAAAATGCTCACGCACGTGAACGTTTAAAAGCCATATCAAGTAAATTAACTGCATTACGCGCTGGCGCCAAACAAGGAAAGATTTTGCGCGATGGAATTCAGTTGGTTCTTGCTGGCGCGCCCAATGTTGGCAAGAGTTCGCTATTAAATCGTTTGGCAGGTGAGGAGGTGGCCATCGTTACCCCGATTGCGGGAACTACGCGAGATCGGGTCAAAGAAAGCATTGTTCTTGATGGGGTGCCAATACATGTTATTGATACAGCCGGCCTAAGAAAGACTAGCGATATCGTCGAGGCGAAGGGCATCGAAAGATCTTGGGATGCAATTCGCCTGGCTGATCTGGTGATTTTTCTTAAAGATGCTAATCAAGAGGGTGGTTTAGGTGACTTGGATGACGAAGGGCTTAAATCTGAAATATTAAAAGAACTTTCGCCAAAATGCCCTGTGCTGGAAGTAACCAACAAATCAGACTTGTTACTCATAAGCCCTAATGGGGGTGCAGAACAGAACAATATTTTCATATCAGCAAAAACAGGTGCTGGAATAGATGGGCTAAAACAAAGAATTCTAGAAATTGTTGGTTGGAGTGGTGCCCAAGAGGGTGCAATCGTCGCCCGACGCAGGCACCTAGATTGCTTAGATCGTGCGGCAGATCATATTGTTAAATCAGAGCAATTCGCAGCAAATGGCAACAGTTCACTAGAGTTATTCGCAGAAGAATTGAGATTAGCTCAAGATAATCTTGGGCTAATCACAGGAAAACTCTTGCCAGACGATCTTTTGGGAAAAATTTTCAGCCAATTTTGCATTGGCAAATAAAGGGTTTGTTCTCGGGTGCGGGCACGTCAAAATATGCCCAAAATGATAAAATTGCCCCATCAAAAAATTACTACCGTAAAGGGAATCCCATGACTACAACAGCTAATGGCGAGATTAATGTCAATGCGCCAGACTATGTAAAAAACAAACATTTAATTAAATGGGTGGCAGAAGTTGCCGCACTCACTAAGCCTGATGCCATTCACTGGTGTGACGGTTCCCAGGCTGAATATGATGAGCTTTGTGAATTATTGGTTGAAAAAGGCGTTTTTAAACGCCTTAATCCTGAAAAGCGTAAAAACTCTTTTCTAGCCCTTTCCGACCCTGATGATGTCGCGCGTGTTGAGGACCGTACTTTTATTTGCTCTTCAGAGATTGAAGATGCAGGACCTACTAATAATTGGGTTGAGCCAGGTGAAATGCGAAAAACCCTACAACCTCTCTTTGATGGTTCTATGCGAGGCAGGACAATGTACGTGGTTCCCTTCTCAATGGGCCCAATTGGCTCCCCAATTGCACATATTGGTGTTGAGCTCTCTGATAGTCCTTATGTAGCCATCAATATGCGCTTAATGACTCGCATGGGTAAGGCTGTTATTGATCAGCTTGGAGTGGATGGCGAATTTGTTCCTTGTATTCATACGGTGGGTAAGCCACTTGTTGCTGGGGAAAAAGATGTTACATGGCCCAACAACAAAACGAAATATATTGTTCATTACCCAGAGACTCGTGAAATTTGGTCCTTTGGTTCTGGGTATGGCGGCAATGCACTGCTGGGTAAAAAATGTTTTGCTTTGCGTATTGCCTCCAACATGGGGCGCGACCAAGGATGGTTGGCAGAACATATGTTAATTTTGGGTGTGACATCACCTGAAGGTAAAAAACACCATATTGCCGCTGCATTCCCATCGGCATGTGGCAAAACGAACTTCTCAATGATGATTCCCCCTCAAGGTTTTGATGGTTGGAAGGTCACCACCATTGGGGATGACATTGCATGGATCAAGCCACGCAAAGATTCTGTAACAGGGAAGACGCGCTTGTTCGCCATTAATCCAGAATCTGGATACTTTGGCGTTGCTCCAGGCACTAACCGCCAAACCAATCAAAACTGTATTGATTCGCTAAATCAAGATGTCATCTTTACTAACGTTGCCTTGACTGATGATGGTGATGTTTGGTGGGAGGGTTTGACAGAAAAAGCCCCTGCGCATTTGGTGGATTGGCAGGGAAAAGATTGGACTCCCGCAGATGGCGTAGCCGGTCGTAAGGCTGCTCATCCAAACTCTCGATTCACTGTTCCCGCTACCAATAACCCCGCTGTAGATCCAAAATGGGATGATCCAGAGGGTGTTCCAATTGATGCATTCCTATTTGGCGGACGTCGCTCAGATACTGTGCCATTGGTAAGTGAAGCGCGCGACTGGGTAGAGGGGGTTTACATGGCGGCAACCTTGGGGTCAGAGACTACGGCTGCAAGTACTGGTCAGGTGGGAATTGTGCGTCGCGATCCATTCGCAATGATTCCGTTTGCCGGCTACAACATGAGCGACTATTTCCAGCATTGGTTAAACATTGGCAGCAGGCTTGAAGCTGAAGGCGCTGTATTACCAAAAATCTATTGCGTGAACTGGTTCCGAAAAGATGAAAACGGTAAATTTGTATGGCCCGGCTACGGTGAAAATATGCGTGTTTTATCTTGGATCTTAGCCCGCGCTGAAGGTAAGGCGGGCGGGACGGAAACCCCAATTGGCATCTGTCCAGAACATGCTGATTTGCATTGGGGTGGACTTGATTACTCCATTGACACGTTTAATAAGGCCATTAACATTGTCGGTGCTGATTGGGAAAATGAGCTAAAACTTCATACTGAGCTGTTTGAGCGTCTTGGCGATCGCTTGCCTAAAGAATTAAAAGAGACTCAAGCCAAAATTGAAGAACGTTTTAACGCTTAATTGCATTTCACGTCTTTCAAGCTCTTAATTAAATGACCCACCCCCAACACCATGAAATAGTGGTGATTGGGGCGGGCATTGCGGGTGCGACCATTACCAATGAGTTGCTCGCTCGTGGTTGCCGTGTTTGCATTGTTGATGCAGCCTCCACTCCTGCAAGTGCGTGCTCAAGCCATGCTTATGCTATTGCCCACCCCCACGTTGGTAGGGGCTCCCCTCGTTTATTGCGCTTAACGCGCATCGCTTTTTTATTAGCAGAAGCCCGTTGGGGTAAGGCTTGGAATGCGCATGGTATTTTTCAACCAAGCAAAAAAGATAAAACCTTTGATCGTCAAGAGCTAGAAAAACATTTGCTTTCACTTGAGCTTGATCTAAAAATGGCTCAAGTGTTGGAGGCTAATGAGGCTGAAAAAATTTGCGGCGTTAAGCAAAATGGTATTTGGTTACCAAGAGGTGCTTCACTGAATATTGGCCAATGCGCAAATGAATTACTCAAGCCCCATAAAAATCTCACCACCCTATTCCAAACCCACATTAATCGTTTCGAGCGCGAAGGCGCTCAATGGAAGATTTTTAATGATCAAGGCTCATGCATTATTACAGCCCAAAAAATTATTATCACTGCGGCAATGGGAAGCAAGGCTTTAATGAGTGGCATTGATATTCGTTTGCCTCTCAAACCTGTACGTGGTCAATTGAGTATTTTTTCTGTTGCAGAAAATGATCCTTGGATTGGCTATTTACCTAAAACAGCCATTTCAGGTGATGGGTATTGTTTGCCTGCCAAGCGTCAAGATGATGGCAGTCACCAATGGATAGTGGGCTCAAGCTTTGATGAGGGTGAAGATAATCTTGAGATTCGCGAAAGTAGCGATATTTTCAATCGTGAACAAGCTAAGGGTTTGGTGAATTATTCACAAGGCGATACAAATGCGCTGCAAATGAGGGGTGCTTTTGTTGGGGTGCGCTGTGTTGCTGGCGATCGCCTGCCAATCATTGGCGCACTCACTCAACGCCCAGGGGTTTATCTTGCGACTGCCTTGGGGTCAAGAGGGGTGCTTTGGTCAGCCTTAGCAGCTAAGCTTATAGCGGCTCAGGTGCTCGGGGATGACTTCGCCTTACTTGCGCGTTTAGGTTTTGCGGCAGATTTAGTGGCTGCACTTGCGCCCGCACGCTTTTTCGCTGGAGCCTTGGCCGTTACGCCCTCACCTTTGGGCGCCTTAGCCTCAAACTCGAAACCAATTTTTCCGTCCGCACCTAAGGCAAGGTAGGCCTTAAAGCCGCGACCAGTTCGGTTGGATTTGAAGTTGGTTAAGAGGTCGGTTTTGCCTTCTTTCAATAACTTTTGTACTTGCTCAACCGAAATCTCTTGTTGCAAAACAACTTTACCAGTCTTGAAGTCACAAGATTTATTCGGACCAGTATTGTTTTCGCATATATAGCGCATGCCATCTTCATACACGGCACCAGAGCATTTTGGGCAAACGCCTAGTGCTTGGCGGCCGGTGAAGTCAATCTCTTCCGACTCATCTTCTTGTGAATTACCAAAATCAAATTCCAACTTAAATCCTGCGTTTGGATAGTCTTTATCGTCTTCTGGAATTTCACTGAGCTTGATGATTGCGGCAAATGGCCGACCCATTTTGCTACGGAATCCTTGCAAAGGACCAATGGTTTTTTCGCGCAATAGCTCTTCTACTTCTGGATACTCGAAAGCGCGCCCGCCAGGAGTTTTACTAATAGTAAAGCCACATTTTTCGCAAGCAAAACGACGATAGTTTTCTTTTACCGGCCCCTTACAGTGCGGACAAGGAGTGGACATAGTTGCGTAGTCACCGGGAATCGTATCGCTGTCATATTCTTTTGCGCGTTTGACAATCCGCTGCGTCATTTGCGCAATTTCTTGCATAAAGGTATCGCGATTCATTTTGCCTTGCTCAATCAGCGATAACTTGTTTTCCCAACTGCCGGTGAGGTCTGGTCTAGTCAATTCTTCAACATCTAAACCTCTAAGCAGAGTCATTAGCTGAAATGCTTTAGCCGTAGGAATTAACTCGCGTGCCTCACGCACCATATATTTTTCTGCCAGCAGGCCTTCGATGATTGCTGCGCGGGTAGCAGGCGTTCCCAAACCTTTTTCGGCCATTGCTTCTCGCATCTCATCATCATCAACCCACTTGCCCGCCCCTTCCATCGCCGAGAGAAGTGTTGCCTCTGTATAGCGTGCTGGCGGCCTTGTTTTAAGTGGAATGGCAGTGATAGATTCAGTTTGCACAGTCTCGCCATCTTGTACAGCCACAAGCTCATCATCGGCCTGATTGGATTTACCGTAAACAGTAAGCCAGCCTGGATTAACCAGAACGCGACCCTCAGTCTTGAAGTGGTGCCCAGAGGCTTCTGTAATACGTGTGGTAACGCGGAATTCAGCTGCCGGATAGAAGACTGCCAAGAAGCGACGTACAACTAAATCGTATAACTTTAATTCAGGCTCGCTTAAAGTTTTAGGCGCCTCAAGTGTTGGAATGATGGCAAAGTGATCTGAGATCTTTGAATTATCAAAAATCCGTTTATTCGGTTTAACCCAACCATAACCAGCTTTAGTTTTTGGATCCTTGGGGTCGCCTTGCAAAATCTGTTTGGCAAATGGACGGAATTCTTGAGAGTGTTCAGCAAGATTTTCAATGGTCTGTTTAACGGTATCCAAATAATCTTCTGGCAGTGCTCGTGCATCGGTACGTGGATAGGTCAGTACTTTATGGCGTTCATATAAAGCTTGCGCTAAGCCCAAAGTATTTTTTGCAGAAAATCCAAAGCGCGCATTAGCTTCACGCTGCAAGCTTGTTAGGTCAAACAGCTGCGGCGCTAGCTGGGTTGCTGGCTTCGCTTCTTCAGTAACGGTTGCCTTCTTATCGCGGCAAGCAGCTACGATGCTTTGCGCTGCCGCTTCACTCCATAAGCGACTTTCGCGAGCATCTGGTTCCGTTACATCTTTTTTAAATTTAGGATCAATCCAACGGCCTTCATAAATCCCAGCGGCAGCTATAAATTCAGCTTTCACCTCCCAATAATCTTTGGAGATAAATTTTCGAATGAGCTCTTCGCGCTCTACAACAATTGAGAGCGTTGGAGTTTGTACTCGCCCAACAGTAGTGAGAAAGAAACCACCACTTTTGCTATTAAATGCAGTCATGGCTCGCGTGCCATTGATGCCGACCAGCCAGTCGGCTTCAGAGCGGCAACGTGCGGCGTCTGCAAGGGGTTTCATTTCATCGTCTGTGCGTAACGAGGCAAATCCTTCGCGAATGGCATTGGGGGTCATCGACTGTAACCAAAGCCTTTGGATTGATTGCGGTGCTTTTGCATGTTGAGCAATTAATCTGAAAATTAACTCACCCTCGCGCCCAGCGTCACAAGCATTAATTAAGGCGGTGATATCTTTGCGTTTAATGAGCTTTTGTAATACCTTAAGGCGAGATTCTGTTTTGGCGATTGGGCGCAAATCAAAGTACGGAGGTACTACTGGTAAGTTTGCAAAAGACCATTTACCGCGTTTAACTTCATATTCTTCTGGTGCGGCAATCTCCAATAGATGTCCAACTGCTGAGGAAATAACAAAATTATCACTCTCAAAATAGTCCTCATGTTTGGTAAAGCCGCCCAAAGCTTTGGCAATGTCATTGGCAACCGAAGGTTTTTCCGCAATGATGAGCGCCTTAGGGTGATCCACGGTTTGGATTTTTGAACTGCTTTTAGAAGGTGCTTTAGCCACGAGTTTGCCTAAATTTGAGCCTGAAAATATATTTTTTAATGGGGAAAATGAAGACCAATTTAAACCAAACTAGAGTTTGATCGAATAATCACCCTTTTTTATTATTAACCGATAAATTGGCAAAAGTCCAAATTCAATGTTCGTAAGGGGCTAATGGACCTTATAAAAAAGGGGTGATTCCTGGGCTTTTAAGGGAAAAATCTTCATTTAGAGTCTTAAAAGAGGGTTTTTGTGGAAATTAGAAGGTCCTCCAATACTTCTTTTGGGTGACAAACCAGTTTTGCCCCTTCCTGAATGAGGCGATGACACCCTTCGTGGAGCGGGTCATGAATTGGTCCGGGTAGCGCAAATACCTCCCTTCCAAGGTCTGTGGCTAAACGTGCGGTAATGAGCGAGCCTGATTTATCGGCAGCCTCTATGACCACTACCCCTAAGGAAAGGGCTGCAATTAAGCGGTTGCGCTTAGGGAAGTGAAATGCTTTAGGACCCATTCCAGGGGCTAGCTCGGAGAGTATGAGCCCTTTGGAGCCGATTTGATATGCGAGGTCTTGGTGTTCCCTGGGATAAACCACATCTACCCCGGTGCCGCAGACTGCAATGGTTGTCCAGTTAGCCCCTACCCCTAACTCAAGGCAGGCTCGGTGCGCAGCCCCATCAATACCCCTGGCTAGTCCAGATAGCACCAATATGCCAGCCTCGGAAAGCCCTCGGGCAAAGAGAGCGGCATTACGCATGCCGCGAGGGCTTGCCATACGCGAACCCACGATCGCTATCATCGGGCGCTTAAGCAGCTCAATATCACCATATATATAGAGTGTTTCTGGTGGATCATAAAGATCTTTGAGCCTAGCGGGGTAATTTGAGTCAAGGTGGTGGATTTCTTGGACTTCTCTGGAGGTTAAAGTAGGGGTCATTCATGGATTTTGACCTTAAGAAAAATTTCAACAATCAGGACAGTCTGATTACTCTGTTGGATAATTCCTACATGGCTTTATTACCAGTCCTTTATTACCCAGACCCCAGACTTCATAAGGTTGCTAAACCTGTAGAGAAGGTGGATGCCCGTATTCAAAGAATTGTTGCTGATATGGCTGAGACCATGTATGAGGCTCCTGGCGTTGGATTAGCGGCAACACAGGTCGATATTCATGAGCGAATTATCGTCATAGATGTCTCGGATGAGCAGAATGAATTGATGGTATTTATTAATCCCGAGGTGGTATGGGCAAGTCCTGAGAAAAAATCTTGGCGTGAAGGCTGTCTATCGGTCCCAGACTTCTATGATGACGTTGAAAGATCAGCATCGGTTCGAGTGAGGGCTTTGGATTTAAATGGCAAGGCATTTGAGATGGATGCCGATGGATTGTTGTCAGTGTGTTTGCAACATGAAATGGATCATTTATTGGGCAAGGTATTCGTGGAATATCTTTCCATCCTTAAGCGCAATCGCATCTCATTAAAAATGAAAAAGCGTGCCAAAGAGTTGGCTGGTCAGCGTTAAGCGCTTCAAATGAGAGTCATATTTGCTGGAACCCCAGAATTTGCTGCGCAAGCGATGCGCGCAATATATGCTGCCGGCCATGAAATTGTTTTAGCAATGACACAGCCAGATCGTCGCGCCGGAAGAGGTATGCACCTTCAGGTTAGTCCCGTTAAAGAATTCGCATTAGAAAAAAATATCCCCGTCCTTCAGCCATCGACCCTTAGGCGCCATGCTGTCGATGCTGAAAAGCGTCTAGAGGCCGAAGATGCCTATCAACGCCTTTGCTCAACCAAATTTGATGTGATGGTTGTCGTGGCATACGGTTTAATTCTTCCGCAAGATATTCTGGATTTAGCTGAAGGTAATGGTCGTTATGGTTGCTTTAACATCCACGCATCCTTGTTGCCACGTTGGCGCGGCGCAGCCCCAATACAGAGGTCTATAGAGGCTGGCGATGCTAGCACTGGTGTCAGTATTATGAAAATGGATGCAGGTTTGGATACGGGCGATACAGTACTCGTGCGAGAAATTGCCATTGCTTCTGATGAAACTAGTGCATCTCTACACGATCGACTCGCCGTCTTGGGCGCCGATTTAATCGTTGATATTTTAAAATCCTTAGGGCGGGGCTGTGATGTTACTAGGACGCCACAACTAGCGGACGGTGTTACCTATGCCCAGAAGATTTTAAAGAGCGAAGCGGATATAGATTGGCGGTTGAGCGCGAAAGAAATTGATTTTCGGATCCGCGCTTTTAATCCTTTTCCAGGGGCAATGAGCAGCGTAGAGGGTTCACAGATTAAATTTTGGAACTCCCGGATACCTCTTGCGGAGGATTGCTTCGCGACTGGTCGTGTGGGTCAGGTTCTTGGATTGAGTAATGCTGGCGCTTATATTCAATGTGGACAAGGTGTAATTGAAATCCTTGAGATGCAAAAGCCGGGCGGTAAAAAAATGACAGCAAGCGCTTGCCTAAGAGCGCTTGGTGTTCAAGAGAAAAATGCATGTTTCCAAAAGGCTTTAATTGACTAATCAAAAAACACCGCGCAGCCTCCCTCTTTCCGAGGCAATCACGATTGCTGCACAAGCAATCAGCGAGGTCATGGAGGGGCGCTCCCTAACTGAAGTTTTAGATCAGCTTGACGCCCATGAGCGCCCTATTGTTCAAAGTCTGACCTTTGATGCCTTGCGTAAGTGGGTTCGTTCCCATGAGTTGATTGAGGAGTTCATTCCCAAAGCGCCTCCGCCTGAAGTCGATCATTTGCTTGCTGTTGCAATTGCCTTATTTTTGAGTAGCGATACTGATGGCAAGGGTTATGCCACTCACACCATTGTTGACCAGGCGGTTCAGGCTTGTAATGAATATGAGCCAACAATGTATGCAAAGGGTATGGTTAATGCGGTCATGCGTAAGATTGGCCTCTTACTTCAGCCGCCTGAGGGTGAAAAAAGTTATCCCCCTGACCCCATTCCCATGTTTTTTCCTCCTTGGTGGAGGGCTAGCTTAAAGCGCAACTACCCTAAGGCATGGCAAGCCTTAGTTGTGCAACAAGCCCAGCGCGCGCCTTTGATTTTGCGTGTAAACCAACGTCAATATACGCGTGAGCAATATCAAGAACTATTGACTCAATCCGGCATTCCATCCATCCCAATGAATGAGCTTGCTGGCATAAGCTTAAATTCCGCTTTGTTACTGCCAGAGGCTGTACCCGTTTCGGAGTTGCCAGGTTTCTATAGTGGCTCTGTATCAGTTCAAGACTCGGGTGCTCAGTTAGCGGCAATACTGCTTGATCCTCACGCTGGCGAGCGCATTTTGGACGCTTGCGCCGCACCTGGTGGAAAAACGGCTCATTTATTGGAGCTTGCAGATTGCGAGATGGTCGCTTTAGAGTTAGATGGAAAACGCCTTGGAAAAATTAGCGGAAATTTAGATCGTCTTCGCCTTCACTCTGAAAGGGTGAATATTGTGAGGGGTGATGCATCCAAGGCAGCTTGGTGGGATAAGAAGCTGTTTGACAAGATTTTGCTTGATGCCCCCTGCTCTGCCTCAGGTATTGTTTCTCGCCATCCAGATATTCCCTATCTTCGGCGTGAGGCTGACATCAAAGCTTTGCAGCAAAGACAAAGAGACATCCTTAATCAAGCATGGCAGATGCTAAAGGTCGGCGGACTCCTTTTGTATGTAACCTGTTCAGTTTTTCCTGAGGAGGGTGAACAACAGGCTCACTGGTTTGTGTCCGAGCATGGCGATGCATTACGATTAGATGCTCCAGGGCAAATTTTGCCCACAAAGGAAAACGATGGTTTTTACTATGCATTGTTCAAGAAAACGGGGTCATGAGCCAAAGTATTAGGCAATTCATCTTTTGTTGTTTGATGGCGCTGAGCATTGTTTCGGTGTCTGCGAATGCTGAAGGTATCAAACTCAAGTCCGCCGAATTGGAGCGAGTGGATAACGATTGGCTATTGAATGCTGCATTCCAAATTGAGTTGTCACCAGGTCTTGAAGACGCAGTTCAAAAAGGTGTTGTGCTGTACTTTCAAACGGAATTTGAATTGAACCGATCTCGTTGGTATTGGTTTGATGAAAAACCCGCCCTTGCTCAAAGACAAGTGCGCCTCTCTTATCAGCCTCTTACTCAGCAATACCGCATTTCATCTGAAGGTTTTGCTTTTTCAGCCAAAACACTTGCTGAAGCCCTGCAGGCCGTTGGTAGCGTAGGGGGATGGCGCGTGATTGATAACGCGCAAATTGACCCTAACAAGCCCTATACCGGTGGCTTGAGGATGACTTTGGATTTAAGTAAGTTGCCAAAACCATTTCAGGTGAACGCCCTGAATAATCGAGACTGGAATGTATCTAGCGACTGGATACGATTCCCTTTTCTGCCTAACGGCCCCAACATCATTAAGCGATGAAAACTTCCGTGGCGGGTCTTAAAGCGAATCTTTTTGAAAAGCAAAAATGGAAGAGACGCGCCTTGCCAATAGCAATTGCGCTAATTGGTACGTTTGCTTTATTGCTTTTAGTTCTACTTTCCGTCGCTTCATCAAATACCCAGTTTTTTGATAATTACTTTATTTGGTTATATGCGGCTAATGTGGTGATTGGTATTTGCCTTACCTTGGTGATTTTGACTTTGGTGGTGGTGATTGCCATTCGTTGGCATAAAGGGCGATTCGGAACCCGCTTAATCGCTAAGTTGGCAATGATTTTTGCTTTGGTAGGTGTTGTGCCAGGCTTAATTTTATATGGCGTCTCTTTACAGTTTGTTTCACGCAGTATCGAAACTTGGTTTGACGTTAAGGTTGAATCTGCTCTTGAAGCCGGTCTTGAGCTTGCACGCGCAACCTTGCGCGCTTCCTTGCAAGAGTTACAAGATGATGGCCGCATGGTAGTCGATCAAATTCAAGGCCTTCCAAATCATGCCAGTCCCGCAGAGTTAGCACTTTTACTGTCACGTTTGCGTGATCAGCTTGGCGTACAAGAAATTACCATTTTTAATGGAAAGCAAACTGTCGTGGCGAGCGCCAGCGCCGATCCCCTCCAAAGGCCTGCTCAGGCTCCTAGTCAAGAGGTTATGCGACAGGCTTCTAAGTTGAAGGGCCAAGGTTTTATTGACGAACCTCAAAACACCTCAGGCTCGCAGGTTTACACATTGCGCGTAGTTTTGCCTCTAGTTAAGGAGCGCCCATCTACAGGTCGTGGTTTCGGATTAAGCCCTCAGTATCAAAAAGAGCTCTGGTATGTGCAGATCATCAAAGCCGTTCCTCAGGGCATTACAAAAAATACATTGGCAGTGCAAGCAGCCTATAGTGACTACCAAGAAAAATCATTGGGCCGCACAGGTTTGCGCAAAATGTTTGTGGGAACCCTGACATTAACCCTATTCTTTGCACTATTTGTGGCGATCACCTTAGCCCTTTTGTTGGGGCGTCAACTCGCGCGACCTCTATTGATGCTTCTTAAGGGAACGCAGGCTGTTGCACAAGGCGATCTATCGCCCAAACCAGAATTGGATACTGGCGATGAGCTCGGAATGTTGACGCGCCAATTTAACGTCATGACTCGGCAATTGGCGGATACTCGAACTTCTTTGCAAGAATCCAAATCATTTTTAGAGACAGTTTTGGGCAACTTGACTGCTGGGGTTTGCATTTTTGATAAAAATTTCAACATAGTTTCGAGCAATGCGGGCGCTGATCGAATTTTTTCAGAGGATTTAACTAAGCTAGACGGCCGCCCTCTGAGCGATAGCGCAGCCCTTGTAGAGTTTGAACAAGCTATTAAAGAAGGTTTTGCGACGATGAAATTGGCTGTAGGCAGCGGAGCTTTAACATCTGCCTCTCAGAAATCAAGCTCTAAAAATGAAGGAGCTGTCTGGCAAAAACAGATTCAGCTGCACACTACAAATGAATTTGAGAATGAATTGGGCGTTACATTGTTTGTTCGCGGGACGGAGCTTACCCCTGATTTGCGTATGGTGGTGTTTGATGACATTACCGATGTAGTGAGTGCGCAGCGTTCTATTGCTTGGAGTGAGGTGGCAAGAAGATTGGCGCATGAAATTAAAAACCCCTTGACTCCCATCCAGTTATCTGCCGAAAGACTGCAGCATAAGCTTGCGGGTAAATTGAGTCCCGAGCAAGAGGAAATGATGAATCGAAGCACCGCCACGATTATTGGGCAGGTACAGGCCATGAAAGAAATGGTGAATGATTTCAGAGATTTTGCAAAGACGCCTACGCCGCAGTTAAAGTCGGTATCTGTAAATACTCTCACTAGAGAAATCCTAGGCTTGTATGAAGGTAGCCCTTTAAATACTCAGCTTGATGATGAGTGTCCCAATATTATGGGAGACTCGACTCAACTAAGACAGGTCATTCATAACTTACTTCAAAACGCACAAGATGCAACCTTAGAGGGGAAGAATCGTAATGCGCCTGTAGATGTAAAAACAGAGTTGGTTCGCTATGGAGAGATTAATGGCGTAGCGCAAAATGCAGTGCGATTAACAATAAGTGATAGCGGTTCTGGATTTCCAGCTAAGATATTGGCAAGAGCATTCGAACCTTATATAACAACTAAGGCTAAAGGCACTGGTTTAGGTTTGGCGGTAGTAAAGAAAATCATTGAAGATCATGGCGCCAAAATCGAAGTTCGTAATCGTATGCAGGGAGAAGAAGTGATCGGCGCACAAGTATCAATTTTGTTTATGAATCTTGCAAAAGAGGCAGCATAAGAATGGCAAGTATTTTGGTGGTCGATGATGAGATGGGCATTCGCGAGCTTCTCAATGAGATTCTGACGGATGAGGGTCACACCGTATATTCCGCTGAGAGCGCAATTCAGGCGCGTACTATTCGCGAGCAAATGCGCCCCGATTTAGTATTGCTCGATATTTGGATGCCAGATACTGATGGCATCACTTTGCTAAAAGAGTGGTCTAAAACAGGTCAACTCACTATGCCGGTTGTCATGATGTCTGGCCATGCAACGATTGATACTGCGGTAGAGGCAACTCGAATTGGGGCTTTGAATTTTCTGGAAAAGCCTATTGCCCTGCAAAAATTACTAAAGACGGTAAATAAGGCTTTAGAAAGTTCGCCCAAATATATAGCGCCAGAAGAAGGCAAACTTGTCCAGGCTGTACCAGTTGTCGCAGCAATCACCAAAATTACTGCAGTTGAGCCTACATCTTTACTGCAAGATGGGGAATATATCAGCGGCATTGCGAAAACTTATTTTGACCTTCCGCTGCGTGAGGCTAGAGATTTATTTGAAAAAGCGTATTTTGAGCATCAAATGCAAATCATGGGTGGTAGCATGACCAAGATCTCGGAGTACACCGGTCTTGAGCGTACACATTTGTACCGAAAATTAAAGGCCTTAGGTATTGATACGTCGCGCAATAAGAGCGATAGCTAGGGTAAAGCTTTTGATTTATAACGCGATCTACATTTTTGGTGTATGTCTATTGAGCATCTTCAAAACCTTTTGATCCCCGAAAAATCAAGCTGAGCGCCGATTAAATATAGTAGTTAGCGCTTTTTCGACCGGTCCCTGGCTGATTAGTTATAATTCCAACTCTTGGCCTGGTAGCTCAGTCGGTAGAGCAGAGGATTGAAAACGCAGGCAAGAGGATTAACAGTCCTCTACTCATTGGGTCTAAGCACAGCAAGACTCACTGCCCGCTAAGCACCGAATCTATTGGCTCGCAGCGGTTTCTTATATTCCCGAATTGGCATCGACAGCGTTCAGTTGGCGCGCTCATTTACCTTAATTTTATGTAAACCTGAATTGATAGAATCAAAGTATTCAGGTAATGTTATTAGAACTCTTAATTGTTAAACGGCAATGAATCAAATTGCGATACCTCCTGGCGTATTACATTGGGCTGCTGAGAAGGCCGAGGGATCTTTGCATTCTTTTGCGGAGCAAGTTGCGAAAAGAAAAGGGGATCGCGATCGAATACTTGAGGGGCTCTTAACGATTCCTCAAATTGAAAAACTGGCCAAAAAAGCGCGAATTCCATTCGGCTACCTTTTTTTGAGTGAGCCCCCAAATTTAGCTGAGGTTGAAATTCCTGATTTGCGTAGAGTGCAAGATGCTGAGCCATTGGGTGATAACTTTTATCAAACTTTAGAAGACATCAAGGCAAAACAAGAATGGTTTATTGACTACATCAAGGATTCTGGTGGAGTTGAAATTCCCTTTGTCGGTCGATTTAAAGAGGGAAAAAAAACTGCTACGTCAATTGCTGCCGATATTAAAAAAGAGTTAGGCATCTCCGATGATGACAGGCGCCGAAGCCCGAATGCAGAAGCCTATTTTTCTAGGCTAAGTGAAAAAATTGAAAGAGCTGGGATATTAGTTTTTAAGAGCAGTATTGTGAAAAGCAATACAAAGCAGTCTTTGTCTGAGCAAGAGTTTAGAGGGTTTGCCATAAATCACAAATTTGCCCCTGTAATTTTTATAAATGGTAGAGATGCTCAGGTTGCATCTGTATTTACATTAATGCACGAGTTAGCTCATATATGGATTGGTGTTGATGGCGTAAGTGATGTAACCGCTTACCCTAATAATCCAATCGAAAAATTATGCAACGAAATTGCATCGAAAATATTAGTTCCGAATGATGTTTTTATGGAGCAGTGGAATGGTATTGATGGGATAGGACAGCTAGCAAAATACTTTAGGGTTAGTCGAGTTGTTATTGCCAGAAGGGCAATGGATAACGGGTTAATTGGTCGTGAGCAATATGAGCAAATAGCGAGCAAGGTAGTACGAATTAAGAGTGCCGGCAAGCCCACGATCTATCAAACATTGCCAATTAGAAATAGCAAGAAATTGACGAGCGCAGTTATTGCTGATGCAATGTCTGGCAATACGCTTTTGAGAGATGCCGCAAGACTATTGAATGTCAAACCTAGCACTGTGATCTCTTTTGGTAAGCGCGCCTTAAAAGATGACTAAACGCTATTTGATTGATTCCAATGTGTTCATTCAAGGAAAGAACTTTCATTACAACTTTGCGTTTTGTATTGGATTTTGGAATTGGATCGAAGAGGCGCATAAAAATGGGTCTGTTTTTAGCATAAAAAAAGTTAGATCAGAGTTGCTTAATGGTAAAAAAGACGATGAAGCAAGGGTTTGGGCTGAGCAGTTACCTACAGGATTTTTCTTGGAAGACACTAAAGATCCAAAGGTTATGGCAGCCTATGGCGAGGTAATGAAGTGGATGAGTGCTGATTCGCACTACACAACCGCAGCTAAATCTGTGTTTTCAGATGCAACAAAAGCTGATGCTTTTCTATTGGCTTATGCAAAAGCCTATGGTTATACGGTGGTAACTCAAGAAATTCCTGACCCCAACAAAAAAAGGGCCATTCCAATTCCCGATGCTGCAACTAAAATTGGAAATATAAAAACCATCCCAATATATGATCTTCTCGCAAGGCATGCACAACAAACCTTCGCATACAAGCCTTAACGAGTGAGGGTCTAGTTACTAGACGCTTAACTTCTTTAAGCAGTTCTTACACAAGCATTGATCTTTTGATTTGTTTTTAAGAGCTTGTTCAAGTTTGAGCTTATCAACTGGCACATCAAAACACCAGCACTTCTTATCGCTAGCCATTTGGCAGTCGTTGGCTTTTCCGCAGGCTGGGCAAATCATTCCAATATCTTCTGCTCTCATCCCTTGATTCTACGGGGTTGGATAGATAATATCGAATTAATAGTTGCATAGCTAACTAAAACGTGTTAGAGTGTCTACATGTTTGAACAATGCCTCTATTTCAACACCACCTCACTGGCTCGTAAACTAGAGCGGGAGTGGGCATTGGCCTTTAAGCCATTTGGCCTGACTCCATCACAAGCATTTATGTTGAGAGTCATATTGGACAAGCCTGGCTCTTATCAAAATGCCTTAGCTAAAGAAATGAATATCACTAAGCCTACTGCGTCTAGAGGTTTGGATGGATTGGAGAAGCTGGGATTAATCGAGAGATTGCCATCGGCCGATGATGCTCGTGAGATTGAAGTTCATCCAACTAAGAAGGCCAAGGCAATCAAAGGCGGCCTCAATGCCGCAAGTGGTGAAGTAACCAAGAAGTTGAAGAAGTTATTGGGCGCGAATGAGTTTTTAGATGTTGTTGGTAAATTGAGGGGAATTAGCGAAGTTTTGTAGCCCTCTATTTTTTATATTAATAGTTGTATAGCTAACTAATTAGGAGAATGAAATGCCAATTTTGAATGTAAAAGTCAGCGGTAAAAAATCTATTGAAACAACAAAGAAGATTAATGAACTACTTTTGGATCTGACCCACAGAATCTTGGGAAAGAAAAAGGAAGTCACAGCAATAGCCATTGACTATGTAGAGCTTGACCAATGGTTTGTTGGCGGTCATTTGCTGAGTGAGCAAGGAAAAAACAGCTTCTTCTTCGACATCAAAATTACTGATGAAACCAACACAAAGGATGAGAAGGCTCAATATATCAAGGAAGCATTTGCTGGATTTGAGCGAATCGTGGGAAACCTACATGAGGAAAGCTATATCTATGTTCAAGATGTAAGAGCCGCTTCATATGGCTATGGCGGCAAGACACAGGAATATAGATATCACCAGTGATTAGCGAAATGGGCGCCTTATCAGCCTCATTCCACCAAGCCTCGTTAGATAGAGGATATTTAATTGTCTGTTCTAAATGGAGCAAACTTATTCAGCGTCTAGTTACCGGACGCTTGGCATGCCTAAATTTTAATTTTTAGTTACAAAAAACGACTTCGCAAACAATCTAGTGTTTAGCGTGCGCTGCCTTGCGCTTCTTTAAGATATGGGCGCATTAAAGGCTCCTCAGAACATTTTAATGGCGCCATCAACCTATCATCATTTGACATTGAAGACATTTGCCTGCCAACTGCACTTGATACAGCTTCTGCTTGTGAAGGGGGAAATGTGTTCACCAGTCTTAAATAAGCTATCTTGACCATCCTGCCAACAGCCGCTGCATCCGGACTGCCATAACCATTTTTCATTTCCAAGTTGGCGCCAGCATAGTAGCAATATATAGAACGCTGTAGACCAATCTTATTGGCAATATCGCTTAAGCTGGCTACAGCAGGGCTTGGTTGTAGTTGTTGAGGGGGTAAAACAGCGGGGATTGGCGAATTAACAGCTGCGTTATTTGGCATCTTTGGGGCAGAGCCAGGGCTCAATACTGCAATTCTTGTTTTATAGGCATTTTCAATACAGCCCATATCTGTACCACAGGCTCTTGCACCTTTAATCCAGTTGATTTGATCGGCCTTAAGTTGATCTGGATTTTGCGAAGCGTCTCTGGCACTTTTATATACATCGGCTAATTTCTCATCTAGACCAGACAATGCTGGGCTACTACAAATAGTTTTTTCAAATGGTGATCCAGCCTTTGAGCAATCAAAACTAGCAGCAAATACAGGTATTGATAAAAAAGCCACGCTAACTAATAAAATTTTCACTTTCATGTTCCTCAAATTTGATACATCAAAAATTGACTGTTTAGAGTTAATGTTTATAGAATAGCCTAATATTTTTTCTAATATAATATACATATTGTGATTAATGCGAGTTTTTTAAATCATATAAAAAGCTCAAAAATACCATTTTGTTGTTAATTTAATATGCCATGCGCCGTTTTTCCAATAATCAAGGAAGCTTTAATCGGCGGAGTCCTTGATTGATCTTGTATCCACAAGCTAAAAGTTATTGTCTGTTCTAGGAAGGGCCTATCCAACAGTAAAATTTCCAAATTTAATTCAGCGAGGAAAGTAATGGCGTTAATATAAGTATAAGTTTAATAACTGCTAGAGTGGATAATGAAAAAATTGATTCTATTTGTCGCATCACTCTTATTTGGTACAAATACCATTGCACAAACTATTTTATTTTCTTGTAATGCCGAAAAGCACATGGTTTTAATTTCACAGGCTGATCCCAATACCTACCTATACAGGTCGTGGAATAAACCAAAGCCAATAACTGATAAGCCCGACATGGAGCTAAAGTCATCAAATATGGAGTCAGTCGGATCTTGTCAGCGCTACTATAAATTCAAATCTGGAAAATTTGAATTTGAGGTTACTAACCAATGGTCATGTCAGGGTCCAGGAGAGATTCCACCAACAGCGGCAAAAGACGCTATCGGAGATTTATATGTGAAGTCCGGTGGAGAATTAAAGGCTCATTATTACTGTTACAGGTAGCCTTTTGTTTCTATTGAGTGGCGGCATAACTCATTCTATAAGGGCATAGACCGATAACTATTAATTAGCCTTTGTTTATAGCAATTAGAATTAGATCAATAAATGAGGGTGTAATCATGAGAATTGTTAATTGGCTTGTTATGGGCATGGCCGCAGTTGGAGTAATGGGGTGCAGTGACAAAGAAGCAGCCCCTTCTACCTCTTCGGCTCCTCAGGTTACGGCGCCCGTGTTTGTTGAGCAGCTCAAATTTCCATTGAAGATTAAGGATGTTGGTCTAGGTCTAGTTCAGGCGCCTTGCACTCCAAGTGAAGAGAGTTATGTGGACATAATGCAAAAACCGGTAAGACTTCAGCTCGAGTGCACGATTGGTGCTGGTGTTGACTCCACAGATATCGTTTTTGCAAATGATGGCAAAACAGTAGTAAGGGTAACTAGAAAACAATATTTAACTCCTTCGGATCCGGAGCCTGGAGAAGTTGTGAAGGCTGCGATTAATTTTTATGGAACGCCAAAAGACGCTTCTGATGGAAATTGGATTGCGAATTATGGTGATGCATATACTATTACCTACAATGGTAATGCTGCCTCAGCCAGTCTAAATGAGACCGGAACAGGACTATTGGTTAAGGGCTATATTTGCGCCGATGGTAGCTATGGCACAGTCAAGTGCGGAAATTTGGGCACAAGATTAATTAAATATGATCTGATAGATATTGCGGGATATAAACAGCAAATAGAAGATGGAAAAGCAAGATTGGTGAATAAAAATCAAGATAAAGTTAATAGTCAAAAGTTTTGAATAGCTGTAAATCTTGATGATACGAAAAAGATATAAGATGAAATTCAAAATGATCTTTTTAGCATTACTTCTAATTAGCGGTGCTAGCTATGCGGACTGTAGAAATCCTGCGCCACACGCCTCCGCTTTTTCTAATGCTGGTAGCGGTAGTTGCCCAAGTGGCTACTACCCATCTGGCTCTGCGTGTGCACCGAGTTCTTCAGCAAAATACGCATTTGCAAACCCTAATGGTGGAAGCTGCCCTAACGGATATTACCCATCGGGTAATGCTTGTGTAGCTTCATCCGATAACTCTTGTAATGCTTTTTATTCTGGTGGCGGAAGTTGCCCGAATGGTTACTATCCGTCAGGTAAGAGTTGTGTCGCTAACTAAAGACAACACAGTGCAGAGTCCGATACGGCGCAAGGTTTGATTAAAGCGTTAGAGCAGATTAAAGCTGCCGTGGACAACAATTATTTGTAACAATAACCTAAGTATGTAAATTGGCTTTTGGTGTTTACAAGGGTTTTCGAGGGACTCAAGCTATTTAAGGTTACTGCTTACTGAGTTAATTGATTCGTTATAAGTGTTCATTGCGGCGGTAGCAGTTTGAATCGTTGCCGCACCTTTTTGAACTAACGCAACATTTGTATTTTTTATGCCCTCCGTAATTTGACTAATGCCATTACAAAATTGACTGGCGGCGTTAAGAAGTTGAGCATGACTTTTTACAAGATTGCCGCCAGAAGGTGATATTGCCTTTAATTGACTGAGCAATGAAGTGCATGAGGATTCAGAACTAATCATTTGAGTCAACAAATCAGATTGGCTGATTTGATCAGCACCAAAAGCAAGTAGAGGATCTCTTGTCAGTAGCGCTAAATTATGGACTTGTTCCAGTAGAGGTAACACTTCTTTTTCATAGGCTATAGCCGAATACTTATTATTTATAGGCATGCCATATTGGTAAAAGTAGCCAATCCCAAGCAAGGCGGCGATAGTGATAGCAATTATGGCAACAGTTGGAAAGCCCCTTTCTTTCTTAAAATCAGGAACGGCAGATCTCAGAGTCGTATCTTTTGTTGAATTGCCGCATGAGGGGCAAATATTATCCTTATTAGAGATGGCGCTTCCACAATTTGAGCAAAACATGCTGGTTTATTCTCCTTAAAGTATTCGAATCGAATTTCAACCAAATTTAATGTAGTGGAGAAAATGTTTAGGGTATGTACTTATCAAATATTCTAAAAATTGTAATCATTTTAATTGCATAATTAAAAGTAACCAATATTTAAGAGAATAAAAATGAAATTTCTTTTTGTTACGACCACTTTATTTTTAAGTACCTCCGTATTTGCACAGGCTCAGAACTTTCCTTACAAGAATCAAGTATGGGCATATCCTGATTGCAACATTCAATCAAATATACGTGTTTGGTCTGATGAGGGTAGTGGTGGATTAGCCCTTTATGCACTTTCTGAAAAAGGGGTTATGACAAATAAAGTGAAGGATTTAAAGAAATCTGCTGGAAAAATCTCATTTAATTATGAAAGTGCAAATGCTAGTGAGACTTATGAATTTAGTGGCAATACAGCTCGTACGGTAGATAGAGTTGTTGACGGAAAAATTTTAATTAAAGATGGTGTTATACAGGCAACAAATCAACCAAGCTTCAATTATCAGAGTTGTGATAAAAGCACTTTGGCTGGAAAAACTATTATGGCGAAGATTGCATTAGTCGCAGATGCAACTAGCCCCAGAAATTCAAATGTCAGTCAGGGGGCAGGCCCTGCTCCATCGCCGCAATCAACGCTACCAGCTCAGCAACAGTCCCAGCCTAAGACTCAAGAAAGTCCAACCGCATGTATGAAGGCGATAGATGATCGATATAGCTTTAATTCGCAAGATAAATATGGAAATTCTTCAAGCTCGAAATTAAACGACCTTAACTATTACATGACAATGAATCCAAATGCACCTGGCAATAAATTTGGAAATAACTTTGCACACTTATATGCTGCAGTAGTTGATACATTTGAAGGTGGTCGCATGAAAGATCGTAAGATTTTGAAACTTTGGTGCATTACGAATGCATCCGGCGCAGTTATAGGCATTGAAAGAAATTATAACTAATTTAAAAATAAAATACATTCATATATTTAATGAGAAATCAATATGACCAATGCCAAAACTTTTTTCTTAATTATGGCAGTTTTAGTTAATTGCTCTGTACATGCTCAAAGTAACAGTAATTTCATTGATGAAGATAATCAATATTGGATTGGGGTGCCAGACGACTATGCTGGAAGAAGTCCAACTTGCCGTTCAATAATTACCTCTAGGGGAGATGAAATTATCCTTACATTTACTCAGTACAAGCAAAATAATTTTATGGCTACGATGATCATTCCTTCTAAAAGCGCCGCAAGATTAAATCCTTCGGGGCCTTATGGCGGTATGCTTGCTGAAGATCATAAGCTCTACAGCATAAACTACATAAACTTTATTGAGAGCGGGAATGCGGTTTCATATATATTCAAATCGGGCCCAAATACAAAAAAAGCTAATTATGTTTATGACAGGTCAAAAAATATTAGATATCTTGTAAGTATTTCAGATAGTCCCGCACTTCAAGATGTAATAGACGGATATAAGCAAAAGGGCTTGCCTGGTAAAAAAGAGGTTAAATGCATTGGGCCCATATGATTCTTATAATGTTAAGAGTGCGCGTAAACAAGACTTAAATCATGGTCGCCCAAACCCCAATCTGAAGTTAAGCTAACAAGCGTCCCGTAACTAGACGCTTAGATTCTAAAAATAGACCGCCAAATAATTAAATCCCATTACAGGTGCGCCCACACCAGCAATGGCTTTAGCTGGAAGACTTATCCAAAAGTGGTGCTGTTAGAATCATTTATAGATTTTGTATGGGTTCATAAAAACTTGATTGTCTCTTCTGGGGGTGGGTATGCTTTGGTGGGTCTTCGGGGTAGTTGGATTTTGCATCCTTATTAGGCACCTATGGAAAACCTATACACATCCCGCTACCGTTCTTGTAAGGCAGGCTGCAAATATGAACTGGGTAGCGAGAGGAGCAGTAAAAGATAGTCAAGGCTATCGAAACACAAGACTTGTCAGAGATGGTATGGAGGTTGAGATTTCCTATAGTCCTCCCGAGGTTCGAGTTATTAAGCCATACCATCCGTCATCATTCTCCGATTTTTTAGTCTTAGAGCGATGGCTGGCCTCAATGGAGGATGAATTCTCTGGGGCGCACTCGCTTAATGGTAATCGTGAAGATGAAGCTCGTTTAAGTGACTTCTATAGTGAGGTTGAAAACCAGATTGCATTAAGGGGGTATTTGGAAGAGTTGCTTGCTGTAAAGAGTTCTGACCAAGAATATTGCGAGATCTTATTTAAGAGTTGGTTGGCTGCTGAGCAAGCCAAGGAGGATCCAAAAGTCATCGCTTCTTTTACGCTGACATCTCTTGAGTATTACGATAAAAATCGAGATATAGCTTTGTCTTACTTGAAGAAGCTAGAGTCTGGTTGGAATGCAATGATCGCGAATCCACATTTGGCTGCGCAATTAAAACAAAATGCAGTCGAGGCGCAAATGTTAGAGGATAAGACCCATGCATTTAAGGCTGCTTTAGATGCTGCCGAGAAGAAGGCTATGAGCTTTCTTGCTGATAATAAGATATGCGGCAACCATAAAGACTCTGAAGTATTGGTAGGGTTATATGCTTGGCTGTTGGTTTATCTCACCACATATAAAGCATGGAAAGATTCAAAAACAGAAATTCATCAAATGTGTTGGAATACTTTTCAGCGCAGAGTTGAAATTGAGATGCTCAGTATTAAGCATGACGGACATGAAGACAGTCGCGTGATAACTACGCATGATGGCAGCAAGGCCTTTGCCCATTTTTCAAGTAGCTACAAGGCAAAAATGGATGAGCTGGTTGCGGCTCTAAATTTTGGCGGAGTGAATAGTTTGGCGAAATACTTGCTACTCGAAATCAAGGGCTCCGAAAGCATGGAGGATCGGCTAGCTATCTTTCTTAAAAAGCTAAGTCTTGATGCAGAGGCGACGCTTGTGAAGTTAGTTGCTGATCTTGCATGAAGGGTTAATCTTATATTGGCATTAATAGGTCGCCCAAAACCCAGTTTGAAATTAAGCTAACAAGCGTCCCGTAACTAGACGCTTAGCTTGCAAAACTTTCAATATTTATTTCCTACCAATACCACCCCAGTTGATCCTAAAACAATCTCATTGTTAAAGGGTGAGCTAACCCTCTTTAAGCGCCCCAATAGCCGCCAATGGCAATGCCGTTTTAAGTTACCCAATGGGCAATGGCATGCCGCCTCCACCAATACAGAAGATCTTGATGTTGCACAAACCCAAGCTATAGCCATTTACGAAACAATAAAGATCAAGATTGGTGCTGGCTTGGCGGTTACAACCAAGACTTTCAAGCAAGTAGCATTGGATGAAATTGCCAATATGGCACAAGCTACCGATAACAAAACTGGCAAGCGAACATATAGGGATTACACCTTTGCCATTAACAAATACCTCATCCCATTCTTTGGGCGATATGAGATCAGTCAAATTACTAATGAGCTCCTGGCAGATTTTGAGTCTTGGAGAATTGCCGAAATGGGAAGAATTCCCATGGCGAGCACTAAGCGTAATCACGCCAGTGCTTATATCCGCGTAATTAATCTCGCGAGAGATCGTGGTTATATTGCGGTGAACAAAGCCATTCCATTGTTAGATAGCAAGGGAAAGAAAAGCCAGCCAAGACCAGCCTTTAGTGCGGAAGAGATTAAGGAGCTATTGAGCTATACAGAGACCTGGCAAAAAAGTTCCTATACGGATAGAACTGCATTGATGCGAACCTTGTGTAGCTACTACATAGAGTTTCTAGTCAACACAGGTGTTCGTCATGGAACAGAAGCATTGCCACTGCGCTGGAAGCATTTGCAGTGGCATTGGATTGGCAATAAGAAATACTTAAGGATTTGGGTGTCAGGCAAGACGGGGCCAAGATATTTGATTGCTAAGCACGAAGTGGTAAAGGTGTTAGAGCGAGTAATGAAGTGGCAGAAGTTGCCTTACTCGGGATTGAATGCTGTTATTGAGTCAAAGCTAGACGCCTTGATATTTAGATTGCCGACAGGTGAGCAGATCAGCAATATGGAAAACATCTTTCGTAACTTAATGATTCGAAGCAACATGCGAAGAGATGGCGGCGGTCAGAATAGAACCTTATATAGCCTGCGCCATACTTATGCCACATTTGCACTAGCAAGAGGGGTTGATATACATACTCTTGCTAGGCAAATGGGCACTAGTGTTGGGATGATTGAGCGTCATTATTCGAAGTTGACACCAATGATGAATGCTGAGAAGTTGGCCTAATGAAGCCACCACATCACCTGTATAGCAAGGCAAGAGCGTTACTTCTGCCCCTGCAAGATTGACGAAGGGATTGCGCTTCTTCAGCTCTTGCCCAAACCATGCCAATTTAGCGTTAGCACGATATACGCCTTTAAATTTGCGAATACTGTCTGAGCCGTTGACCAGCTCAATCACGCCGCTAAATTTGGCGCCGCGATACATGGCATTGATAACCTCAATTGCAAAGACGTCCTGTACGTGCTGTAGCTTACTTACTTGAGCTTTAGTTGATGTGTGTGGAATAGTGGTCGTAGGTAGATTTTTCATTTGAATTTCTTTCTTAATTAGATTGATATGTTTGTTCTATTTGGAACAACAGCTACCCCTGCAGTGGTAGCAGTCGTCTTAAACAGTGATTACTGCTTTTTCAGTCTGCGTGGCTGTTCGCTCTGCCACTTTATAAGCAGCATTGGCTTCAGCACCCAAATCCCAAAGATCAGGCTTGAGATCAATGCCCCTGCTTTTTTGTTTGATCTGCTCGTAGCGTTGATCACGACGAGCTTTAACAAACTCCGCAGCCTCTTTGTTAATCACAAACTTGATGGGCAGGCGAGCAGAAATCTCCGCTAAGGCTTTTTCCATGGCGCGCCAGTCTGTATCGTCAGGCTTTTTGGTAAAGAGAAGCTTGGCAAAGACATATCCAGAGTTTTTGCTATCAAAGCTCAGGGGCTCTTCAATCTTATTGATGTCCTTGGTGCTTTTCACCAGTTCATCCAGTTTGGCACCACTGAGCTTATTGAGCGCATATCCCTTGCCCACACACTCCTCAAATGCATCAGCCGGAATTTGCGTGATTAGATAGATATTTGTCCAGCTTGCAGGCAGTTGATCCACATACTGAATAAAACGTGGATATACCCGACCAATTGCAGAGAACTTACGAACTGTACTGCTGTAGTCCTTGAGCCCCACTTCTTCACAAAATGTCTTGAACTGAAACTTATCGAGCGATTGCTCAGCCTCATAGACTACGCGGCACATCTCCAAAGTGCTGCGAGCTGTTTTCTCAACCCCAGCCTTAAAAGCGGCAACATATTCCTTGCGCTCTTTAGGGGCGATTGCGGTTGAATCAACTGTAGCAGCTTCCACGCTAAGTTTGCGCTCATATTGCACTAGCCCAGTGTTTGCTTTGGATTTTTCCAACTTCACTTTATCCAAAATCGCTTGCACTCGTACTGCCTTGTCCTGCTCAGCTTGGGTGGGCTGATTGGGCTGCGGTGCTTGAGCAGGTTTTTCTTCACCCTCTATTTCAAATACCTCATTAAAGGTGGAGGTATCTTCTGTTAGTACATTCGCATTCATGCCACGAATATCGATAGAAGGTGTTACCCCTTCAGTTGCCGCAGGACTGACTACAGCGTTAGTAAATTGATTGTTTACTGCAATTGCGTTTTCCATTTTTAAAGCTCCTTAAAAATCAACTTAGCGGTAATGGCGAAAGTGCCTTGGTTTTGCCTTGTTGATGGAGAGAAATGTAAGCCAAAAAACACCGTTTTTTCGCCCTTAAATAAATCTAAAATTTCTTGACCGTAAATAACTATTTTTCTGTGCCATGTTTAATAGGCTTGATATTGATATTTGTTACATATATAGTTGACAAAAATGCCACCGTTGTTCTTTTGCTAAAAAGCCCTCTATAAGCCATGAAAAGAAAGCTCAAACTCCTGGAATATCGCCGTCTGCAAGGCGCTCGCCTGCTGATGAAGGGCGTGCCAAAGGCTGAGGTAGCTAGGCAATTAGGCGTGAGTAGGCAAAGTGTTCAGAACTGGGCTATTCGCTTAACCGTCAAAAGGGAAACGGGCTTTGGCGGCAATATTGCCAACAGCTTTCAATCTGAGCGCGATGATTTTTTGCGAAATAAGAAGAGATACAAGACCAGCTATCAAGACTTGCGTTGCCAACCTTTAGGAAGGCCCAAGAAGATTGGCAACGCTGATTTACAGTGGATCAAGAAAGTTTTAAAGGCTGGCGCAAGGGATTCTGGATATTCGACTGATAAATGGACGCTAGCCAAAATACAGGACCTCATTGAAAAAGCCTGCCTTGCACAAGACGAGACGATTAGCCGAACTCAGGTGATGCGCTTAATTCAAGATCTGGGTTTTTGTTGCCAAAAGCCCAGTCCTGAGAATCAAGCCCAATTGCGTAAATGGGAGCGTTTGGGCTGGATTGAGGTTTAGCTCAATTTATATGAGCTCAACGGCGTTGCGTTTGAGGTCATCATTAATATCGATGTACTTTTGGGTTACGGCAATTGAGCGGTGGCCTGCCAAGGAAGCGAGTACCCGCACGGAGATTCCCTTGTTTGCGAGCGAGGTAATGAAATTTCTTCTGCCGGTATGGCTGCTCGCTCCAGAGATCCCGGCATTGCGGTAGGTCCAAAAGAACCATTGGCATAAAGAATTGGCACTAAATCCTAATTGCTGGGCGGTAAAGAATAGTGGGATCTCAGGGCGGGAGGTGTCACGAAACTGTAAGTAACTGGCTAATTCGGCTTTGAGCTTTTCGGGTAAGAAAACCGTTCTGGGATGGCGACCCTTAGTTTGCTCGGCTGTTAAACGGATCTCGGATTTGATGGTTTTGTCAGGATTCATCACATCCGAAATGGACAGGCTGGCAATTTCTCCGACTCTCATGCCGGACCAATGACTGGTGAGCATCATGGTGCGATTGCGTAGGGCAAACTTTTTGGTATTAATAAAACGTAAAACCTGATCTAACTCTGCTTGCGTTAATGTTTTGGCTTGGGACATTTGTTTTTCCTTTAGATAAATAAAAACACACATACAGTTTGTTTTCTTTTGCTCAAAAGGACGACCTCAATTTGCTAAATCAAGACCTTCCAAGAATCAATGACTTAGCGGCAAAAATCAAAGCGGATAAGAATAGTCTAATTTTCTTATCCGTTTTTCCTATTCAGTATTTAGCTTTGATTGCGGCTAATCCGTGGGAAATAGACAACATCGAGACGACAACTAAACCCTGCAAACAAGCAAACACCTCAAATCAGCCCTACAAGCGTTCGATGTATTTCTCAGCTACTTAGTGCTGTGATGATTGAAGATCAGTGCTTGTAGGGCTATTTTGAGAGGGTATTTTTAGGGCTTGCTTAAGCTGCCAGTATTTAAATCCACATTGGTAGCGATAAAGATGGGCTTATTAGCACCCACTGCCTTACAGGCATGCGCTTTTAAGTCCCATTCCTCGTTTGTTCCATTTGGAACATCCTCAATTTCTATGTGAACCTCTCCCGTTGATTGTAGGTAAATGCAATAGCCATCGACCAACTGTTTTGATTTGGTCAGGGGCTCGTAATGAACAATCCACGACATCACTAGGTCTGGTGTATTGGCTACGCCGCAGGCTGCTAAATTATTCAATATATTGATTTGCCCGTTTGTTTTGGCGGTATGTTGGAATTGTTCATATTCATAAAAGTCCACCAGATATTTTTGGTTCGGGTTATGAAGCTCTACCGAGCCGTTGTAAATTGCTCTGCGGAACAATCCTTTGCCAAATGGGGTGTTGAACTTCTCATTGATAAAGCCTCTGATTGCGATTTGTCTCATTTTTATTCTCCTTGTGTTCTAAATTGAGTTCTCGTTGCGAGCGTTGCTCAGTTGGTCACAAGAGAGATCAGAAAAGATCAGTTGCAGTAACAGTCGCAGATCTCAGTAGAGGGGCTACGAAGTGCTGTCGCCTTGTTGTTTACTTCGTCAGTTACCAAGTCAGAGTTACTCATTTGCCACTACCAGTAACTCCTTAGTAACTACTCAAACTCGACTACCCATCAGCAACTTCTTTTTCTTATCTGCGACATCTACTGTGTAACCAAGCAACTCGCAAAAATATTTATGCCTTGATAACAAAAGCCGTATTTTTTCTATCCAAAATTATCGAATTTGATGAAGAAGGCAAAAAGAGGTCGTCCGCTTGGGGTTTCGAAATTAACTTGTGTATGCCCATTAACAAACAAGGAGAAATTAAATGAGCGCATTAAGTAACCTCAAGTTAGTAGCAGTAAAAAAGCCAACCCATATGCCTGCAATCGTAATTCGCAGAAATAAGCTCTCATCGAAATTGTGGGAGCAGATCCAATTAGCCAAAAGCCAAATGGACGGAACGCCTTTTGTGGTGATGAAATATCGCAGCGTTAAAGATCCTCAAACGGGATTGCGTAAGCAAGTAGAGATTCCCAAAAGAATTAAACCTTGGTGGTTCCAGTCAGAGCAAGGCAAAGTTTGCTTGTCTGTGAAATATGGAAGCTGGACGATTGAACTGGCAAAGGGCAAGCCCAGTGTCGAAGTTGCCAGCGGCCCTGAACTCGTTAAAGCATTGGAGTCTATTAAGGCCGCCGTGGAAGCTGGCGAACTGGATTCACAGATAGAAACAGCCAGTGCTAGTTTAAGAAGTGGGTTTAAGCGTTATTTATAGGGGCGCCGAAGGCGCTCCGATAGTTGGGATTAGCTGATCCCGACGACCTTGTGTAGCTCAAGCCGTCTACACCAGCACTAGCTAGTGCGAGTTTTGGTGTTACGGCGTTCTTTTATTTTCAGCACCAGCTGGTGCGAGCTTTGAAAATAGAAGATGAAGTGGAGCATCCCATCGAAATGACGGGCCCGCTGGGCATAGAGGCATTGAGACTGTTTTAAGAATGAGCGTCCCGTAACTAGACGCTTATATTGTTTGTGGGGCGCCAAGGCTAATAAAAACTAAATACTTATATGAAGAGATATAAGGCAATAGTGAATGCAGGCGGTATGTGGGTAGAGACAATCCTGTATGCCCAAAATCCAGCGCAAGCTAATAAACTGTTTCAAGCTATCTTTGGCGCTAAGAATGTGCCACATCAACCACAGCAGATTGGTTAGTTAAGTTCATATTCGTATTGAACATAATGATCTATTGCAACTAAAAGTGGATCATAAAAGCCGTGTTCATCGCCATTGTCAATATCATTCTCGTAATGCCCTTCGGCAGTATCAAAAATGCCATCTACGATATCTACAAAGAATTTTTGCGAAGGAATTTCACCTAATTGTTTTCGATTTTCACGTAATAAATTTACACTCTCTTCGGGCGGTAGCGGGTATTCGCCAATAATTTCATCAAACTTCTTTAAAACCTTTTGTGTAAATTCCATTTCAATTTTCACAAGTTCCGTATTAAGCAGATTGATTAGGTCTTCTCTAGAAGCGACACGCTTTTTGGGGGAAACTTTTTTTGTGGCCATTTAATAATCTCCTTTGATTTTTTATAAATACTATATGAGATTTGATGAAATTGCCCCACAAAAACCATTAAGCCCAGAACAGGCTAGACTTAAATCAATGAAAGATCGCGTTAAGCGGGATCAAGAGGCCGTTAAAGCTGAACGAGCTAGGCAAGATATTGCCAAGGCTCACAAACAACTAAGTTTATCTTCCAATTAATGCTTTATGTTTGATAGAGACTGCCCCAGTAAGTTACAAACCTGAGATAGGAATGAAGGAGTGGCATCCTGGTTAAATAGGTAGCCCTCGATTTTGTTGTTTAGAGAATTTATCCATATACAGACATCAATTTCCTGTTTGGCTCTACTAAGACCAGATGCAACATGAGGCATTGTTAAGTGCCGACTGCCGTCGCTCGCATGAAAAAATCCTGTAAAAACCTCTCTCAAGTCGGCGTAACTTGATGAATTATCGTGATTCACAAAACATAAAATATTTGGCAAGACTCTATTGGGATTAATGGATTGAAATTGTGTAGCGGCTTTATTAGTGAGGCGCTGGATGCGATTAAATACGGGATCATTTCTGGCGCCCCCAACAATTTCACATGGTTTTGCCTGGTCCAATAACTTGTCTAGCCAGTCATCTTGCGGGGACTTAAGTTCGCAATAAGCCACAGGGGCGCCATTAAGCAAGACTTGAAAGTCTGGTGATCGTCCCAAGCCTCGTTTAATTTTTTGTAAAGTCAGGCCATGTGGATTGAAGATTAGGTCTTCTGCTTGCTTTTGATCAACATCTTCAGCATTAATTTGAGTCATGTTCTAGTTCTTATTGATGATCTAAATAATCCTATTATTTCCCCAGGTTACCTTTATAGAACAGAGGATTTCCGCATATCTGTCTAACCATAGACACCAAGTACCGTCCCGCAGGATCGACCATCCCCAACCAGCTAGGATTTACAGCGTTTTCTCAAGAGTTAGCCACAGTAGGCACATTTTCCTAGCCTGCCGACAGTTTCATTTATAATTCCAACTCTTGGCCTGGTAGCTCAGTCGGTAGAGCAGAGGATTGAAAAGCATCCTGTAAGACGGCAGAGCCATATAAAATAAGGCTTTGCGGGCGATTAGAGTTTGGTAAGTTACAAAGTTTGCTAAACAAAATCACAGAATATTTTTACAGTCGTTAAAAATTTCTTCACATAAAAAGTAGCGTAGCAAAACGTAATTACGTATTTCAAAAAGTGTGACGTTGCCAACGCTTAACCATTTTTACTATGCCTGTCGTCAGTGCCACCAATATTTTTATATACAGCCATATTCACCACTAATACCCCGTCTTTTGGCGCATAAACGCATTTAGATAAAGCGACGTGTTGAAACGACACTTACTTGTTGTCAAACTTTTGCTGCGCTACGTTACGCAACGCCAGCACTTTATCTGTTTCAGTTGGTTGGGCTTGCTGCTTTAAGGCGGACTGGGTATAGCGATTAGCAAGCGCATTCATTTTGCGTTGCTGTACGTTGTGGAGTTTTTGCGGAAGGGTTGGTGGCTTAGCTTGTGGGGGTGGTGCTTTTTGTTGTGGGGGTTGGGCAGAGGCTGGTGAGGGTATGGCTTTATTAGGCGGGGGTGTTGGTTTAGGTTGGGAGAGCTGGTTGGGTTGGACTTGTGGCGCAGCAAACTTACTGGCAAAGAATTGGTTTAGCAGTTGTAGTAATTCATTCTTATCCTCGTCCTTCATAAATTCATTCATACGCATAGCACTTCTCCTTTTATGTATTTATTGGAAATGCTTGCGTAGTCGTGTTGAAACGACAGCAAGTGGGTGCTACGCATATGGCAGCACCCTTACCCGCTTAATGCTTAAACGCAGCAGCTACAGCGCCACTAACTTGCTCTAACTGCGTGTCCAATTCACCCGCTTCTACAGCGCCCTTAATAATTTCTAATGTAGGCACAAGCTCGGTTGTTGTACCAACTTCTACTGTACTTTTGCCTTTTGTAATTTCAATTAGCTTTGCGCCATAACGGATGTTTAAGCACAGCTTGCCGTTATCCGCTACAAACCACCATTGCCGTACACGCTTATGTAATTCCACATTTCTACTTGTGCCGTCTTCATTGCGTAAAGTTTTATGACGTACAACGCTAAACGTAGTGCCGCTTTGTTGTGCTTTAGCTAACTGAATTTGCTCCCATACCTTTTTAGCCAACTTATTACGGCGAAGTTGTACCGCAGGCATTGCTGTTGGACGTTTAGTGCTGCTTAGTTTTAAGTTACCAATTGCGCTCATATCTTTCTCCTTTTGTTAATGAGTGCTTGTAAGTTAATTTCACTCACCACAAATGGACAACCTATTTCACCAAAATACCCAATAACCAGATATTTCTAAGCCAGATTTATTACTGTTTTATTTGGTTTAGATAAATAAAAGTGCGAGTTGCTTTGGAGTTGCTATTGGTTGCCAGTTACGTAGTGACACAAAGAAACAAGTTACTTGTTACAAGTAACTGCTGTTACCCGTAATGTGACTTAGTGACAGCAACAGAGACAAGTAACTTCTTCTTTTGGCATCGCCACTTCTGTAACTAAGAAGCAACAGCGCAACAACAGAAAAAGGAAAATGAAATGACAACAACAGAAATAGCAGTACGCCTATACAACAACCCAAAGTTTGGTACGACATATGGCAAAGGGCAATATCACAACGCAATAATGAATGGCACAGTGGACTTACATAAGCAAAGCATTAAGTACCTCATTGACTTAGTGCCACACGCTAATTGGGAAGCAAGCATTAAGACGGATAACGATATGGAGTTATTGGCTTACGCAGAAGAGTGCTATGAGCAAGTGGGCATAAAGACAGAGGCACAACGCAAAGACTTGGCGTGTAGTTGGATTAAACGATTTGACAATAATTTATTGAAGCCTCGTGTTATTGGTTTTGCGTTAATGAATTTGAATACGGGTGAATTTAAGTTATTGGTATTGGACGAGGAGAAAGACGTAAAGCTACAAGAGCGGCTAACAGTGAAAAGTTGTAGGGACGCAAGTAGTGGGCAGCGCAGCCCTAACTTATTTGCCAGTAATTACGACTTAGCTGCTTAGCGTAGTAAGCAATGGGGGGTGAGTAAAAAAGTGGTGGGGTTGATAAAAAACAGAAGTTAAAAAATCCGCAGCGCAGAAATTTAAGTGCTGTGTACCCATTTCGCAGCTTACTCACCTCAAATCCCCCGTATACGCTGTCAATTTGGTGGAGTACATAGCAGCACAGCAGAGAACCGCTTAAATAGCTTGTAGGGCTTGCTGCGCTGTTAGCAGACAGATAACAGCAAGCCGTAGTCTAAAAGCCACAAAGTAAGTGAAAAGAAGTAAAAAAGAAAACCAAATAGAACAGTGAATGTATTTAGTTTTTGAAGTAAGTCATTGAAAAAGCTGAAAGAGCACCACTTACAACAAGCGGTTGCTCTTTCTAAACAACAGACATTACGCTTATACACAGTTATTTATTGATTAAGGAGACTGTGTATGAAACAAGCAAAGACGCTTAGCCAGCAAGAAGTGCGCCGTGTTTTAGATTACGTTGCTACCCGTAAACACGCACTACGCAACAGAGCAATGATTTTGACAACATTTTTATGTGGTGTGCGTGTAGGCGAATTAGCGCAGCTGCGGGTAGAGGACGTATTAGCAGCAGACGGCACAATTAAGACAGAAGTACATTTAGATAAAGTGCGTACCAAACACCAACACGCACGTACTGTGTTTATTAACGAGCGTCTACGCAAAGAGTTAGCCACTTACGTTGCTACGCTTACTGTTCGCAGTCCACAGCAGCCATTATTTGCTACGCAAAAGAATAGAGAGCGTGGTTTTACACCTAATACGGCAGCGCAGCACTTTTTAACAATGTACAGAGGTGCTGGCATAGACGGCGCAAGCAGTCATAGTGGCAGACGTACATTTATTACTTCATTAGCAAATAAAGGTGTAGGTGTGCGGGTGCTAATGAGTTTGGCGGGACACCAGTCAATGAGCACCACGCAGTCCTATATTGACGTTAACGCAGAGTTAATGCGTAAAGCGGTGGAGTTGGCGTAATGCTTTGTCGTTTTGACACGACTGCGTGTATGGAGCTGTAATGCGTACAAGACGCAAGCAAACGCAGTTACTATTCCCAATACCAGCAAAGCCAATAGTTAACTGGGAGTTTGTCACCAAGCTAAGCAGCAAAGAAAATACCAACATCATTTACCTGCGTGACGGAGAAGTAGTTTTATACAAACACGCACGTAGCAATGTATGGCAAGTGCGCTTTAAGTTATTTGATAGGCAGTGGCACAGGTACTCCACAAAACATTACAACCTACAATTTGCCAAGCAGGCTGCTTGTGAAATGTATGACGAGGCGAGATTTAAGGAGCGTATTGGCGTTCCAGTTGTAAGTCGCCGTTTTGATACTGTAGCTAATCGCTGCTTACAAGACATAGACAGAGAAATACAAGCGGGCATTAAAGCTCACACCAATAAAGACTATAAGCGTGTAATTAACAAATACCTTATTCCATTTTTTGGTAGTTATATGGTTGACAACATCAATGAGGAGGTGGTGAGCGAGTATGAGCGGTGGCGTAATAATGAAATGGGCATAACGCCAAAAGCCAGCACACTAATGACACACGCCAGCGCTTACAGTAGAGTGATTAAGTCAGCCGTACAGCGTGGTTGGGTAAGTGCTAATAGCCCCATTGCGTTTTTGAATAGAAGAGGCAAAGCCAGCACACCACGTGCGGGCTTTACACGTGAAGAGGTACACAAGCTATTAGCGTACTTACCAGAATTTGCTAATGGCGGACATACTGAGTTGGCGCGGGATATGCGTAAGCTACTGCGTGACTATGTAGAGATATTGATAGCAACGGGTATGCGCTGCGGCAAAGAGAGTATGAATTTACAGTGGAAGCACGTGGACTGGTATGACGAGGCAGCTACTGGCAAAAGATACTTGCGCTTATATGTGAATGGCAAAACGGGTGGCAGACAGCTTATTGTTAGAAACTTTGGTATTGCTGCGTTTGAGCGTTTGGCTATTAGGCAGAAAGATTTAATTTCTAAAAACCTAAATGAAGCAATTAAGCGTAAGACAACAATTAGGGTATTTAGGTTAAGTGACGGCACACAACCTAAAAGCCTACATACAACGTTTAAGTGGCTACTCCACTTTGCCCACTTAACGTATGACGCTAAAACAAAGCAGCAAAGAACTTTATATAGCTTACGTCACGCTTACGCTACCTTAGCCTTAATGGACAACGCAATAGATATACATACATTGGCAAGACAAATGGGTACAAGTGTGGGAATGTTAGAAAAGCACTACAGCAAGCTAACGGCAACTATGGCTGCGGAGAAGTTAGCTTAAGGGCTAATAACTGTCGTGCCAAAACGACTATTTGAAGCGGGGGGGGGGGGTAATGCTGATAACTATATAGATATTGCTTTATAATTACATTTTATATAATAAATAACCGCCCATAAAAATGAGTGATACAAAACACATAGAAATAGGTGATGGACAAGAAATTAGCCTATTAGACATAATTCACTTTCTCAAAGAGTTTTATAAGAAAATTCTTGTTACAGGATTATTAGGATTAGCTGCCGGTGTAATTGGCTGCCTACTTTTAGGTACATATACAGCCATAATTGTTTTATCGAACAATACAGCCAATACAGCCAATACAGCTATTGATATACCACGCTTAAAGTATCTACAAGCAGCCCTACCAAAATTAGAGCAAGAAAACCAAAAATATAAAAAAAATGAAGAGGATGAATTTTTAGCCTCAGAATCACTTTGGGAAAAGAGTATTAAGCCCATATTATTAGTTAGCAAGGCAGATGGCAAAGATTTATTAGACGCATCATCTTTGAACGCAAGCGGCTCCAAAGTATATTCAATTCAAATAATTGGAAAAGCGCCGACTAAAGAGGGTGCCGAAAAGAGAGTGGAAAAAATAAGTAATTACTTTATTGCTGGTTCGGCATTTATAGAATTGAGAGACTTGGTAAGAAGTTATGAATTAAAAGCAATCTCAATAGATAGTAATAATAAGAAAAAAGTAGCAAGCGCAGAGGTGGAGTTAGAGTACCTTCAAAAAAGAATAAAAAACCTAAATGAATTAAAAAACCAATATCCAAATACAGCAAGCTCAAGTGGGCAGGTTGTGGATGCTAAGGATAGTGGGGCAAAGTACTTACCTATTACCACTCAAATAGTTGCCGCAACAACTGATGCCAATAACCTAAAAGAGGCGCTGGCAAGATATAAAGACGAGGACAGTCAAAATATTGTTTATAAGTCATTTATCGAAAAGGCTAAACCGCTAATAGAAAAAAACGAAGATAGCCCTAACTTAGCAAATACATTATTAGCCATAACTGAGCAGATTGAAAAAAATATTAGCGGGACTATTCAGCTTATTGCTATCGAAGAAATTAAAGTTGCGCTGTCATCGATACAAACAAATAAGATTTATGGACTTAAGCAAGCCGGCACCATAGAAGTTACTAAGCCAACTTATCTAAAATTTATTGTGGCTGGCTTATTGGGGGGATTATTTGCCGGACTACTTTTAGCAATCGGAATAAAAGTTACCAGACAATTGAAAAATACTTAATTATGAATAGATTTATCCTTCTTGTTTTGCTGCTATTGGTTGCTAAAGGAGCATTTGCTCAGCAAAAACAATTTCCACCAAAAATTCAGTTTGATTATGAGTTGCGCTTAAAGGTTGATTTCAAGCAGCGTGAAGCATTTCTAAAAAAGAATGGTGAAGAGCCAGCTGTTTATGAAAAAGCAATGGGATTCATATCTGGCTCAATATACGCAGCAGACATTACTGATATAGTTGAAACGAGCGGTACAAAGTATCAAGTTAACTCAACTGGCACATTAACTTCAGTTCTTAACCTTGCCCTACAAAGTCAAAAACTATTAAGACAGTCATATGGCGACGTTACAAAAGATGGACTATCAACCTTAAGCTATATTGAAAAAAGAGGTAACACAGAGCGCTTACAGGCGAAGCTGGATAGTAAAGCAAATAAGGTTATCTTCATTAAAGACAAAACAGAGACTGGCTCTGCCCCAATAGCTGGCAGCTTATTAGACTTGCTAAATGTGATGTACACATTTGTAGGGCGCAAAGCCCCATCAGTAAAAGCAACTTATAACGTTACAGATTCTAAATCGCTGAAGCAATATACTTTGAATAAAGGCGAGCTGTGGGATTTTCCATTTAATGGCGTTAAGGTGAAGGCTTATCGTTATTTCAAGTCCACCACAAAGGACGATAGTGCCACTTTGGAAATATGGCTTACAGAAAAAGATAACATTCCGTTAAGAATGGTTGTTGGGCTTGGTGAGCGTTATGGCGCAACAATACAGGCTGATTTGAAAGCTATTCCCTCAATATAAAAAAGCCCGCCAAACAATAGCGGGCTTTTTGTCGTGTTAAAACGACTGCGTATTTAACGGCATTACGCAGCTAACTTTAAGTCCCAGTTGTTAGCCCTATATTGCTGTACAACTAACTTACGTGCCGCATTGAGTATGCGCCGTGCGCTGCCGTTACAGTAGCTAATAATTTTTAGTATATCGCCGTCCGTTACGCCAGTCACGTTGTAGTCAGCCAATATGCGCTTAACGACTGGCAACCATTCGGCGTCATCAGCAGCATTAAACTCCACACGCTCACACCTGTCCTGTACGCCATTTTCAATTAGCGCCAACCTATTAGTAGTAAAGATATACACACACTGGTTAGTATTTGTGTTCATTGCTACTTTTAAGGACGACATTGATTCAGTACGTAAGTTATCCACTTCGTCCAAAATAAAGTAGTGAAACCTGCTCATAAACGGAATAAGTTGCGCTTGTGACTTAATGCTTTCAATAACGCTTGCGCCGTTATCTCCACCCTGCGCAATTTTGTAATAGGCAACATACGGGCTACTGCCACCGCGTGCCTCTTCAATTAAGTCTGGCAGTATCTTTGCTAAAGCAGTTTTGCCGGTGCCATTTACGCCGTATAGCAATATGCCGTTAATGCCGCCAGTTGGAAAACCCATTAATCCATTAACAATGTCTTCCACAGTTTGCTTTGCGTTAATGCTGTGAAACACAATGTCATTTAGCGTTTTTGGGCTATAACGCTCTTCAAAATCAGTAAACATACACTTCTCCTTATTTGTAATAAAAAAGGGCAACGCTGTTACACGTTGCCCAATAGTTTTAGTTAATTAAGCTGCTGCGTTAGCAATAGCCTCATTTAACTGTGCGTCGTTGCTTGCTACGCTACGTTCTGCCACCTGTTTTTTAATGCCGTCCTTATTTGCGCTGTAGTACGCAGCTAAAGCAGCATTTACAGCCGTAGTGCTATTTGTTACAGCGTTAATAGCAAATTTTCCATTAGCTTGCTGCGTAGCAACAAACACTACTTGTTGCCCAATACACGCAGCGTCCACTTGCTTAGCAATAGCTTCACTGCTAATTTCAGCTAATACAGCACTTGCTACAGTAGTTTTAGCTACTTCAGCTTTTTGCTTTGCGCTTAAAGCATTACCGTTTTTAGCTAAGCGTATTTCTTCTACGCCGCCGTTATTTCTAATAAAGTCAGCAATATCTGCGCTTTTAATCTGTTTAACGTTAGCAGTACGCAAAACAATGCTGTACGCACTTACACGCCGTCTGTCAGCACCAAATACGCACTTAACAATTTTGTGTAGTGTGTGTGACTTTTTATTAACTGCTACGTTATGTAGTGTCATATAGTCGTCTAACTGTGTACGCAGCGTTTTAGCGTTATCTGTTGCTTCACACATTTCTTCATACTTTGCGTAGCATTTAGCCAAAATTGCGTATAGCAAGTCATTGCTATTCTTAAACGCATTGTCTGCCCATACTTCTTGCTCATTTTTTAGCAATTCAATAAAAGACAGCGAATTAGTTGTTAACATTGCTTTAGCGTTGTCGTTTGTAAACGACTCTGCGTTAGCAGTTACAACAGCGTTGTTAGCAATAGTGTTTACAGCAGTAGTTACAGTAGTTTGTGTCATATAAAACCTCATTAAGTTAAGTTATAAAAGTAGGTTAGTGTTAACAAATATTCCTTACTAACCATAAGTAATATAATACAGAAGTAGACGTATTTTGTAGATGACAAACCAATTAATAACTATTTGGATGTTAATAAATGAAGGTACATTTTTCAGCACAACACCCAACGTTTGGCACTAAGCACAAGCCAAAGTCACCTACATATCAGCAGCGCAGTCCGTACTATTGGTGGTGGGCTTTTTTACGCTTAAATGAGGACTACATTAAGTGTTGTGAATTGGGCGGTAAGGGTAAGTTGGCGCAGTTATATAAAGACTTTGGTGACGTAAGAGGTGAGAGTTTTAAGCAGTGGTGGAATGACAAAGCCGTTGCGCTGTTTGCGGAAAAGCCCCTCCCACAAAGTCTTACTAAGTTAACTAACAAAATAGAGTGGGACGATACGTGGGGTGACAGCGTAATGGTTGTAGCTGTGCCAATGAGTATGAGTAAACGCTATATCTACAGTAAGTTTATGGACTTAGTTAAAAAGAACCACACAGCAGAAAGAGGACGTACAGCAGAGCAGTGGGCTAAAAGTACTGCCAAATACCCAATTAACCGCAACCACACAATAGATAACTTACGCACAACGTTTACTGTGTATGAAGCGTACGTTGCTAATAGCCAGTTGCCAAAAGCGGAGAAATTGACTGTGTGGCAGTTGGGCGATAAGTTGCGGGTAGTTAAATCAGCGGAAAAGTCCAAATATGGGGAAGAAGGACGTACAGAAATTGAGCGGCGAAATATATTGGCTGCGTCCGTTAGCCGCTACGTTAAACAAGCCAAACAAATCATTGCTGCTACAGCAGAGGGTAAATTCCCCGCATAAAGAGTCGTTTTGAAACGTCACTTACGTAAACCAAACGTTTTGCTGCGTTTTTAACAACGTGCGGTGTGCTACGTGTACGCAAGCTACTTTTAGGCAGATTTGGGTATGGTAGATAGGCAGTTTTAAGCACAATG
>Ga0364907_10021_pt2 | contig 53608 bp, 59 predicted proteins | sample ExccelJu500002D3_2_FD_206960 | JGI IMG/M metagenome (GOLD analysis project Ga0364907, IMG submission 206960) | Enriched cells from Trout Bog Lake Hypolimnion, Wisconsin, USA - BchlTB.July02.5000.02.D3 | ecosystem: Environmental > Aquatic > Freshwater > Lake > Hypolimnion/Profundal zone | place...
TGGTTTGAATTTAGAAAACTTTCAACTTGGATAAAGGTCTCTTTTTTTAATTTTTCTGACTCATCATTTTTTGCACTTTCACGCGCAATCGAGATCAGAGTTTCTGTATTGTTTGCAAACCGAAGTTGAATGCGCTGTTTTGCAAAAGACAATTCTCTAAATAGGGCAGATTCTTGCTGACTTTTTTCTTGTAGTTGCAATGTCCCCAAAATAATGCCCATCACGGCAGTAAAAAGAATAATTGCGATTAATGGGGTGTAGACGAGCTTGAACCCCCGAATTTTTCGGAGCCACTTAAATGGGCCCAATTTCTTGATTGATAAGGCTATTAATTTCATTTGTATTTATTGATTTTGCCTTATTGAGCCATTAATCATGTAATTTCGACTGGTTAGAGCAGATTGCAGCGCAACATAATTCCACATAATGAAAAATATTATCATTATGTGGAAAATTTCTTGTTAACACGAATTTACCTTTATAGAATCATCAATATAAATTACTGAATAACCATAAAAGTAAACCATGGAGGCAGTTATGGCAGCAGTTCCAGAGCAAATTTTAGGCAAAAATCACGGTTCAGATTCTGACCCAGGCGAAACGCAGGAGTGGTTACAAGCCTTGGATGGTGTTATTCGCAATGAGGGCGTAGAACGTGCTGCTTATTTAATCGATCAACAGATCTCGCATGCACGTATTAATGGTGTTAATCAGCCATTTCACGCCGAAACTCCTTATATCAACACCATCCCAGTAGAGCAACAGGCGCGACTACCTGGGGATCAAAATGTAGAGCACCGCATACGATCTTATACACGCTGGAATGCAATGGCGATGGTTCTTCGTGCGAACAAAGATACAAACGTTGGCGGCCACATTTCCTCGTTTCAATCGGCGGCCACTTTATACGATGTTGGCTTCAACCATTTTTGGCACGCTCCATCACCAGATCATGGTGGTGATCTTATATTTGTTCAGGGTCATTCTGCTCCCGGCGTTTACGCACGTGCGTTTATGCTCGGCCGGTTAGCTGAAGAGCAATTAAATAATTTCCGTCAAGAAGTAGGTGGCAAAGGGGTTTCAAGCTATCCGCACCCTTGGCTAATGCCAGATTTTTGGCAGTTCCCCACAGTCTCTATGGGCCTTGGGCCCATCATGGCTATTTATCAAGCGCGTTTTATGCGCTATATGGAAGACCGTGGGTTTATCAATGCCGGCGATCGCAAAGTTTGGGCCTTTTTGGGTGATGGTGAAACCGATGAGCCTGAATCACTTGGCGCAATCGGGATGGCAGGTCGTGAAAAGCTAGATAACCTTATTTTTGTTATCAACTGTAATTTACAAAGACTAGATGGCCCGGTACGCGGCAATGGAAAAATTATTCAAGAGCTCGAGAGCGAATTTCGCGGGGCTGGATGGAATGTTATTAAGGTAGTTTGGGGCGGCCAGTGGGATGCATTATTTGCTCGCGATAAGAAGGGCATTTTGATGCAACGCCTCGGCGAAATTGTCGACGGCGAATACCAAACCATGAAGGCAAAGAATGGTGCCTACGTTCGAGAAGTTGTATTCAATACTCCTGAGCTCAAGGCTTTGGTCAGCGACTGGAGTGATGACGAAATCTGGCAACTAAATCGTGGTGGTCATGATCCGCACAAGGTCTACGCCGCTTTCCACTCTGCTACACATCACAAAAATCAACCTTCAGTCATCCTGGCGCACACTATTAAAGGTTATGGCATGGGCGGGTCTGGAGAGGCAATGAATATTGCTCACCAGGCTAAAAAAATGAATGCGGACGATGTCAGGCGTTTCCGTGACCGCTTTGAAATCCCGGTTAAAGATGATCAGTTAGAAGAAATGCCCTTGGTTAACTTTGCTGAAGGTAGCCCTGAACTTGAGTACATGAAAGCCCGCCGTCAAGAACTGGGCGGTTATCTTCCACAGCGCCGCATGAAGGCTGAAAGTCTTCCCGTTCCTGCATTAGATGTATTTGCTCCGCTATTAGAGGCCACTACCGAGGGCCGCGAGATTTCCACAACGATGGCTTTTGTACGCATGCTCAACACTATCGTGCGTGACAAAGTATTGGGCAAACGAGTGGTCCCAATCGTGCCCGATGAATCACGCACCTTTGGTATGGAGGGTATGTTTAGGCAGCTAGGAATATGGAATCAATTAGGGCAACTTTACACGCCAGAAGATCATGATCAACTGATGTTCTATAAGGAAGATAAGCACGGCCAGATTCTTCAAGAGGGCATTAATGAAGCGGGCGGTATGTGCGACTGGATTGCTGCAGCCACAGCGTATTCAACGCATGGCGTTCCTATGTTGCCGTTTTATATTTTCTATTCAATGTTTGGTTTCCAACGCATTGGTGATTTAGCTTGGGCCGCCGGCGATATGCGTAGCCGTGGATTCTTGCTAGGCGGCACCGCTGGCAGAACCACCCTCAATGGTGAAGGACTTCAGCATGAGGATGGTCACAGTCAAGTATGGAGTTCCGCTGTGCCAAATTGCATCAGCTATGACCCAACTTTTTCTTTTGAGGTTGCTGTAGTAATTCAAGATGGTATGCGACGCATGCTACAGGAGCAAGAAGACGTTTATTACTACATTACTTTAATGAATGAAAACTACTCACATCCAGCAATGCCTAAGGGTGCTGAGCACGACATTATTAAAGGTATGTACAAGTTGAACTCAGTTGGAGATTTGAATTCAAAACTCCGAGTTCAACTTCTAGGTTCTGGCACGATCTTCCGTGAGGTAATTGAAGCTGCTGATATTTTAAATAAAGACTGGGGAGTCTCTTCAGATCTATGGGGTTGCCCAAGCTTTACAGAGCTTGGTCGAGACTGGAATGCGGTTCATCGCAATAATCTTTTGAACCCAACATCTGAGCCAAGTTTGTCTCATGTAGAAAAGTGTTTGGGAGCCACTACAGGCCCTGTCATTGCAGCAACGGATTACGTACGTTTATTTGCAGAACAGATTCGTCCAGCAATCCAACATCTCGGACGTCGCTATGAAGTCTTGGGTACCGATGGCTTTGGACGTTCTGATACGCGCGAGAAGTTACGTGACTTCTTTGAGGTCGATCGTCATTGGATAGTTTTGACCGCTTTGAGATCGTTGGTGGATTCAGGGCAATTTGATCGTCAGAAGTTAGCTGATGCCATTAAAAAGTATGGCATTGATATAAGTAAACCAAACCCAATGACGGTTTGATAAGAGAGCCTAATAATGAGCCAAACTATTGAAATCAAAGTTCCTGACATTGGGGACTATAAGGACGTGCCCGTCATCGAGGTATTAGTTAAGGCGGGTGACCAAGTTGAAAAAGAGCAATCTATTGTTGTGTTGGAGTCTGATAAGGCAACAATGGATGTACCTTCAAGTCATTCGGGCAAAGTAAAAGAAGTCAAAGTTAAAGTAGGGGACTCTCTTTCGGAAGGCTCTGTAGTCATTTTATTGGAACAGGGTGAAGATGCCGCTAGTGCAGCACCCTCTCCAAAACAATCTGCCGCATCAGTTCCAGCCCCAACACCAGAGACAAAACAAACGCCACCAGTTGAGCCGCCAATCAAAATGGCTCCACCACCACCCCCAGTTACCAACACACCTCCGCCCGTTGATGATGGTGTTAGTCATGCCAGCCCATCTGTCCGTAAATTTGCAAGAGAGCTTGGCGTAACTATTTCACAAGTTAAGGGAACTGGGCCTAAAAATCGCATTACACAAGATGACGTTCAAGCATTTGTGAAGGCAGCAATGAGTTCTGGCGGCGCTACTTATGGCGCAGCATCTGGCGGAAACTTAGGGGGATTAAATCTTATTCCCTGGCCTAAAGTTGATTTCACCAAATTTGGTGAAGTTGAGCGCCTACCCCTCAATCGCATTAAGAAACTGACTGCTGCAAATTTAGGTCGTAACTGGGTCATGATTCCAGCTGTTACTTATCATGAAGATGCCGACATCACTGACTTGGAAGCCTTTCGCGTTCTTACCAATAAAGAAAATGAAAAGCAGGGAATCAAGATTACGATGCTCGCCTTCATTATGAAAGCTGCGGTAGCTGCTCTAAAGAAATATCCTGAATTCAATAGCTCATTAGATGGCGATGATTTGGTGCTTAAAAAGTATTTCAACATCGGTTTTGCTGCAGATACACCAAGCGGTCTAGTGGTTCCAGTCATTCGTGATGCAGATAAAAAAGGAATTTTTGAACTGGTAAAAGAAACCTCTGAACTTGCGGCACTGGCTCGTGATGGCAAGCTCAAGCCAGATCAAATGCAAGGCGCTAGCTTTACGATTTCTTCATTAGGCGGAATAGGGGGCACTTATTTCGCTCCGATTGTTAACGCGCCTGAAGTGGCTATTCTTGGAGTGAGTAAAGCAGCAATGAAGCCAATATGGGATGGGAAGCAATTTATCCCACGCTTGATTTGCCCTCTCTCATTAACAGCTGATCATCGCGTGATTGATGGCGCGCTTGCAACTCGCTTTAATGTCTACATTGCACAACTCTTGTCCGACTTCCGTCGCGCAAGTCTGTAAGGAGAATTTATGTCTAAGCAGATAATCCTTGTGCCAGATATTGGTGATTATTCAGATGTACCAGTTATTGAAGTTTTAGTAAAAGTTGGCGATACCATTGAAAAAGAACAGCCTTTGCTTGTTCTGGAGTCCGATAAGGCAACCATGGAGGTTCCAGCCGATGCTGCTGGAACCATTACCGCCATATCTATCAAGGTAGGCGATAAAGTTAGCAAAGGGATGGCTATAGCCGAGCTAGAAATGAACTCTGCTACTGCATCTGAAGCTAAGCCTGCTCCAGCATCTACTCCTGCTACCCAAGTTACTCAAACCGTTGTTGCCCCTATCCCTTCGCCAGTGGCAGGAAGCTACCAAGGTAAAGTTGATCACGAGTGCGAGATGCTCGTTCTTGGAGCCGGCCCCGGGGGTTATAGTGCTGCATTTCGCAGTGCTGATTTGGGGGTGAATACCATTTTGGTTGAACGCTATGGGACCCTAGGCGGCGTTTGCCTGAATGTTGGCTGCATTCCTTCCAAAGCCTTATTGCACACCACTTCAGTTATGGATGAAGTAAAGACCATGGAGAAGCATGGTATTTCCTTTGGTGCACCTACTATTGATATTGATCAATTGCGCGGATATAAAAATTCTGTGATTGCCAAGCTCACTGGTGGCTTGGCTGGTATGGCAAAGGCGCGAAAAGTGAAGGTCGTTCGTGGCTTGGGTCGTTTTCTTGATGCACACCATGTAGAAGTTCACCTTACCTCGGGCGATGGCCAGGATCTTACCGATCAGAAAGAAGTGATTCGTTTTCAGAAAGCAATTATTGCTGCCGGAAGTCAGCCTGTGAAGTTGCCGTTTCTTCCTGCTGATCCGCGTATCGTTGACAGCACCGGGGCATTGTTACTAAAGAGCATCCCAAAGCGGATGTTAGTCATTGGTGGAGGCATCATAGGCCTTGAGATGGCCACCGTCTACAGTACCCTAGGGTCAAAGATCGATATAGCTGAAATGATGGACGGTCTAATGGCCGGAGCTGACCGGGATTTAGAGCGTGTCTGGGAAAAATTTAATGCTGGTCGTTTTGAGAAAATCATGCTTAAGACTCGCGCAACCAAAGCCGAGATTAAGTCTGATGGAATTCAAGTCAGTTTTGAAGGTGACAATGCCCCTGCAGAACCTCAAACCTATGATTTGGTGCTGGTGGCAGTAGGGCGCACACCAAATGGTAAGAAAATAGATGCCGCAGCAGCAGGTGTTTTGGTTGACGAACGCGGCTTTATTCCTGTTGATAAGCAAATGCGAACAAACGTTGAAACAATTTATGCCATAGGCGATATTGTTGGTCAACCAATGCTGGCACATAAAGCGGTTCATGAAGGCCATGTAGCGGCAGAAGCGGCAGCAGGGCAGAAATCCTATTTCGATGCCAAACAAATTCCATCCGTTGCCTATACGGATCCCGAAGTTGCATGGGCTGGACTAACTGAAGAACAGTGTAAAGCCCAAGGAATTGCCTATGAGAAAGGTCTATTTCCATGGGCTGCTAGCGGTAGAGCAATAGCTAACGGCAGGGATGAAGGGTTTACTAAGCTGCTTTTTGATGCCAATACACATCGCATCATTGGCGGCGGCATTGTGGGCACACATGCTGGCGATCTCATTGGCGAGGTTTGTCTTGCTATTGAAATGGGTGCAGATGCGGTTGATATTGGTAAAACCATTCACCCTCATCCAACGCTAGGCGAGTCTGTTGGCTTAGCAGCAGAGGCCGCCCATGGTCACTGCACTGATTTGCCGCCAGTTAAAAAGAAATAACGCAATGCAGCTCAAATAAGCCCCGATTTATCCCGGGGCTTATTTATTTTAGTTGGATGGATTATTTTTACTTGAAGGTCGGTTGATCAATGCGCCCATCATTGAGTACATTGCAGCGCCAGACATGGATACCGCAAAGATCCCAGAGAATGAAATGATGATAGGTAAGATTTTCCATTTCTCGGCAAGGTTCCAATCACCATACCCAACGGTTGTATACATTTCACCAGCGAAATAAAAGGTTTGTGGGTTGGTTGGGAACACCTTAAGTGCAACACAGGCATAAGACCATCCTATAATTTCAAGCAGGTGCGTTCCAATAATCAGCAAAATGGCAAAAAAATAAGATAAAAAATTAGCTCCATAAACCCGTTTATTTTTTAATCTTTGATCAAGCTCATGAAAAGCGGCTGCAATTGCCAGTACGGCAACACCATGGAGGGTCAACATTAAGCAAGCAAGTATGACGATTCCCCAGATATCGGTACTTCCCATGTCAGCACTTATTTCACGGAAAAGAGTTGTAAAGCTGGGGAGGTCAGCGAAGATGTTTATGAAACTGAGTATCGAGAAGCTTGATTGCATAGATGTGTATTCGTAGCTTTATAGATTCAAAATCTTATTTGACATAATAATGATTATGCGCAGTTATATTAAGTATATTTATCACTTGGATGGTTTTGGGCCGCCTGGGTATGGCTCTTTATAGAGCTTTTGCCAGCGTGACATTAAACCAGCCTTGATATCTGTTTTATCGAATAAGTCAGCCACATCGATTGCAGAAAATCCAGCCGTATTACGTATCTTTAAGTCAGCGCCGTTATCCAGAAGCAACTTAACAAGAACTTCATTGCCTGATTGAACTGCCATCATTAATGGCGTAGTATGGCTAGGACTAAGGGCATTAACAACTGCGCCATTAGCAATCAGAAATTGAGCAACTTCTAGATTGCCTCTGGTTGCAGCGTAATGTAATGGTGTCCAGCCGACTGGGTTAATATTCGCCTTTTTCTGAAGAACCAGAGTTTTAACCACTCCAAGATCACCATCAATAGAGGCAATCATGAGTGGAGTTTCCCCATTTTTATTCTGCAGATCAACATTAATTGATTTATTGCTCAACAGAAAATCAATCACTTTGTATGATTTATCGTTAATAGCAACAATCAGCATTGGATTGCCCTTAGGATCCAGGGTGTTGGGGCTAATACCCTTGGCCACCAGTGATTTCACCTCGGATATATCATCAAATTTTGCAGCTTTAGTGAAGTCTGCAATCTCGCCCTCTGTTTGTGCATAAGATGCACCATTAAAACAAACGATGGCAGTAAAAAAGACCATTAAATAATTATTGTAAGTTCTCACAATATTGACCTATCTATTTGAAAACATTCAAAAAAATTCTTACTAGTTTGGGCACCCACCAAATCGAGAGACTCCCCCCTTAAAATGGCGATAAATTCACCTACTTTAGATACCCAAGCTGGTTCATTTGTCTTACCGCGATAAGGAATTGGGGCTAAATACGGGGAATCAGTCTCGATCAACATTCGATCTAAGGGGATGGCCTTACAGGTCTCCTGAAGTTCTCTGGCGCTTTTAAAGGTCACGATACCTGAAAATGAGATGTAGAAACCTAGATCAATAGCTGCACGAGCTACCTCCAGGCTCTCGGTAAAACAATGCATGACCCCGCCGATTTGATCCGCGCCCTCTTCCTTCAGAATTCTGAGCGTGTCATCGGAAGCTGAGCGCGTGTGAATGATGAGTGGCTTCTTGGATGCCAAGGCAGCACGTATATGGGTGCGGAAACGATCTCGCTGCCATTCCATGGATTCATAGCTTCTGTCACCCATTCGATAGTAGTCCAAGCCTGTTTCCCCGATAGCAATGATTTTGGGGTCTTTAGCAGCGCTCACTAAAAAATCGACAGTTGGTTCTGGCGTATCTTCGTAATCAGGGTGCACACCCACAGAGGCATATAGATGAGGATGTTCTTGGGCTAATTTCAATACATTATGAAAGTCAGGTAAATCTACAGAGACACAGAGTGCATGAGTGACTTTAGCGGCCACCATATTGGCCAAAATCTCTGGCAATCGAGATTGGTATTCAGGAAAATCAAGGTGGCAATGAGAGTCAATGAACATAACTGACTATTTTAATCCTCGAAAACTTGCTGATATTGGGAAAGCAAGGATTCAAGTTGTATACGAATGGCGAGTGGGTGGTTTTCATGCCTGCGCATTTGTATAAGCGATTTCCAGAATTTAAACAATTTAAGAGGCCTGGCTTGTTGAGCCAATTTAGACAAGGTGGTCGCATGCTTGGGATAGTAGCGTGGCTGAGCCTGCTGAGTGACTGTTTGCAAATCAGATACCCAGCGTTGCATAGTTGCAAGCAGGACCGCGAATCGCGCCTTCTGTATCTTTTCAGCAGCATCAAGCCAGTTCATTCTATGTCCTTGAGCCAATGATTCCAGCAAGTAGCGCGCTGCTAGGATTGAAATGCTTAACTCATCCTTTTCATCTTTATTATGGCGCGCAATGAGGGATTCCAATACTGCATAAGGCGCACCACCCTGCTCATCGTAAATAGATTCAATATCGGAATCACTCATTCTAAATTGAGTAATACGCAATAATTTCTCTCGCAACCAAGCTAAACCCAAAGCCCTCTCGGGTCTTGGAGCGGCAACTAATCTGCAACGTGAACGAATGGTGGGAAGCACTCGATCAAGTCGATCAGCGAGCAAAATAAAAATAGTATTTGCGGGAGGCTCTTCGAGTGACTTCAATAAAGTGTTGGCAGAATCAGGCCTAAGCATTTCTAGTGGATAAATTAGGATGACACGATTTCCGCCTCGATGAGAGCCAATGGATAAACTTTCTATGGCGCTACGAGTCTCTTCAATGGAGATAATCTTCTTTTCCTTTTTTTCCGCTATGTCACCATCATCTTCGCGGGTTGACTTAGTTTTTTTGGAAGGCTCAGAATCGATATCAAAATTACCTTGAGGTAAAAATTTACGATGCGTTTCCGGGGTAAGCGCAATGAAATCAGGGTGATTACCAGACTCAAACCAATGACAGGCCTCACATAGATTACAGGGCCTATTCTGAGAATCTGGAGATTCGCACAGAAGCGCTTTTGATAGCGAAATAGCAAATTCAAACTTACCCATGCCTGATTGACCATGCATTAGCATCGCATTAGGAAAGGAATTAAAATCCAGGCCATCCCAGACAGCGTGAAGCCAGGGTGCTATCGCTTGAGGTCTCATGCAGGGTTGATCTCGATTGCCTTCAAGAGATTCCATATATGCTCTTTAGTTTGAGTGGCATCAATCAGGTAAAAACGCTGGGGTCTAATTGAGCTCTACGAAGATATTCTTGCCGTACCTTCTCAAAAAAGGATATATCCATTTTTTCAAACTTATCCGGTGTGCGAACCTGACTTCTTCGAGACTCTGCTATTGAACCAGGTAGATCAAATAGGATAGTCAGGTTCGGTTGCAGTAATTGGCCATTGGGCATGGTTTGAACCCAGGATTCCAAAGCATTTAACTTATTCAAACTCAATCCGCGTCCGCCGCCTTGATAGGCAAAGCTTGCATCTGTGAAGCGGTCTGAAATCACAATCTTTCCAGAGCTTAGTGCAGGCTCAATTACCTGCGCGATATGTTCGCATCTTGCCGCAAACATGAGTAGTGCTTCAGTTTCAATATTCATTGGGGAATCGAGTAGCAAACTGCGTAATTTCTCACCCAGAGCAGTACCGCCAGGCTCTCTCGTTAAGATTACTTCTTGGTGTGGAAAGCGCTCTTGTAGAAGTGCCTTGAAGGCATCTAAATGAGTACTCTTCCCTGCCCCATCGATACCTTCAAAACTAATGAAATACCCCGGAAATTGATTTGTCATAAAAAAATATTATTTATTGTTGAGACTTACTTTTATTGGTGGGCTTTCGTTGAAAACGATCTACCGCTGATTCATGTTCATTTAAGGTCTTGGAAAAATGGCTTGTACCATCCCCGCGAGCAACAAAATAAAGTACATCACTATTTGCTGGATGCACTGCCGCCATTAAGGAGTCCTGACTGGGCATTGCAATTGGAGTGGGCGGTAGTCCTTTGTGCATATAGGTATTGTAGGGATTGTCTCTACGCAGGTCTGATTTACGTAAATTTCCGTCAAATTGAGGGCCTAAGCCATATATTACGGTGGGATCTGTTTGTAACATCATCCCTTTGCTAAGGCGATTGACAAACACTGCGGCGACCATCGCACGATCACTGTTTTTCCCCGTCTCTTTCTCAATAATAGAGGCTAGGGTTAATAATTCATATGGTGTTTTTAAAGGGGTTTTGGGGTCACGTTGCTGCCATGCATAACTTAACTGCTTTTGCATCGCCTGAGAAGCTCTACGGTAGATGGTAATGTCTGCTTCATCAGGATCAAAAATATAGGTGTCTGGGAAAAATAAGCCCTCATCCCCTGGATAGGATAGGTTAAGCACTTGTAAGAGCTCTTTGGAGCTCAACCCCTTAGTTTGATGTATCAACGCTGGATGACTATCGATAATTGCTTGTAATTGCCTAATTGTCGTGCCTGGAATGATGGCGATACTTTCGCGCACACGATCGCCACGGGCAATTTGCAATAAAAGTTTCCCAAGACTCCCGCCAAGTGGGAGAAGGTATGTCCCTGGCTTTAGCTTGGCGCCCACAAAGAATGATCTAGCTGCAATCGGAAGTGTGAATGCGTTCACCAGAATTCCCTGCTGTTTAAGTTGCCCACCAATGGAGGCTAGACTGGATTGTGGATTGATTTTGACACTAAAGGCATTTACTTCATTACTATTTGGGGTATTTGGTATCACAGGCCAAAAGAAAAGAAAGCAATAAAAAACAGCAACCAAGGTAAGCGCCAAAAGACCCAATCTACTTAATTGACTGTTTTTGGATTTTTGTACAAAAAGGGTTCTTTTCTGAAATTTTCTGCTCATCACGCTATGATAAAAGCGTCATGACAAAACCAACCCAAAATAACCCTCAATTTTCCAATCCATTGCATCAGGGGCTTGCTGTATTACCCCAATGGGGACTCATAATTGTAGAAGGCCCGGATGCCGCAACCTTTCTACAAAATCAACTCAGTAATTCTGTCTTGGGGCTGAAGCGCACTCTTTCTCCTGAAATCGCCAAAGGTAATGGTGGAGTCAGATTAGTGGGTTACTGCAATCCTAAGGGCCGTTTGATGGCTAGTGCATGGCTGGGCCTATTCCCGGTTAACGATACTTCTGATGATCGATTTGCGCTATTTATATCTAGAGATATTGCGACGGCTTTTGCCAAACGCCTTTCTATGTTTGTTTTGCGCTCTAAAGTAACAGTAAAAGATGTGTCTGATGAGTGGCTCATTTCAGGGATTTATGATGAAAATAAACCCATAGATGATTTACATGCAGCAGCAGGCACCATTGGTTTACGTATGCCAGATGTGGCGATAAACACTTTATCTTATGGCCGGATACTGATGGCAGAACCAGCGAGCGTCTCCAGATCTACCAAGGAGAGCACAACTCAATGCCAAAACATGTGGAATTATCTTGAAGTCATGAGCGCGATTCCTAGAATTGTTTTAGCAACACAAGAACAATTTGTTCCGCAAATGATTAATTTTGAGTCTGTGGCTGGTGTTGATTTTAAAAAAGGTTGTTACCCCGGACAAGAAATAGTAGCTCGCAGTCAATATCGGGGTGTTATTAAGCGTCGTCTACAACTAGCCCACGGTAGTTACGATCCAGCAAACGTAACCTTGTTTCAGGCGGGAGTGGAGGTATTTCATTCAGAGAATCCATCACAGCCAGCTGGAATGATTGTTCTTGCAACGGTAAACCCTTTTGAGAATGATCGCATTGATTTGCAAGTGGAATGTAAGTTAGAAGCACTAGAAACTGGTGAGTTACGGGTTGCAAACCCTGAAGGTCCGGCTCTCAAGCTCGATGCACTACCCTATCCACTGATTGAAATTTAAGAAATTCATGTGCCTCATTCTTTTTGCCTGGCAATCGCACCCCGAATACTCGCTAGTCGTTGCAGCTAACCGCGATGAATTTTATGAGCGCGATACTCAGGGAATTTCCTGGTGGCAAGATCATCCCCACATATTGGCAGGCAAGGATCGGGCTGATGTATTGGGTAGTCCCGGTACTTGGCTTGGCCTTTCTAATAAAGGGCGTTTTGCCGCGTTGACGAATGTTCGAGCTCCTAGCGAAAAACGGCCTGACGCAAGAACACGGGGTGAGTTGCCCCTCATGTATTTAACTAGCGAGAATCGTCCAGACCAATTTATTTCCCAGAATGCAAAACGCTTCGATCAATACAATGGTTTTAATTTACTACTTTCAGATTTCAGCAATCCCCTAAATCCTGAAATGCATTGGGTAAGCAATCGATTGCTGATGGGTCAAAGCATTCGCCCTAGAAAAATTTACCCAAAGCAGCCATTAGATCCTGGTGTTTATGGTCTTTCAAATGCCATGCTTGATACCCCGTGGCCAAAAGTGAATCATCGAATAGCTGCTTTTGCTCAAGCATTGGCAATGGATCACGGCGATCTAAAAAATGCCGATCATTATTTGAGCTTATTGGCAGACCAGCATGAGGCTAGCACTCAGGAACTTCCCAATACCGGCGTTAATAAAGAGTGGGAAAAAGTTCTGTCAGCTGCTTTTATTCAAACACCTTCATATGGTACGCGATCGAGTACGATATTGAGGGTACGCAAAGATGGCAATTATGAAATGATCGAAAGGCGTTTTGATGCCAATGGTGTTATTGGGCATGACGTCATCGCCGGTCAACTTAATGCAGCGAGTGATTCAAACTTATCAGTTTGATGAACTGCAAATCTATCGCTTATCTTCGTTGATAACTCGTTCACCCTCTGTATTACGAGAGGCTAAGCGTTTGATGAACTGAAATGTACCAGTGGCCATGCAGCAAATTTCACCCTGATCGTTGTAAAGCTTGGCTTCACAAAAAGCCATGGTTGCAGTTCTGCGCACTGTATCGGCCTTCACTCTTAAAACACCCACCGCTGCTTGCATAAAATTATTCTTTAGCTCGATAGTGACCACACTGCGATCGCCTGGATCGCTTGAGCGGGCTGCAACAGCCATTGCGACATCCATCAATGTAAGCAAAACCCCACCATGCGCAACTTCCCAAGTATTGGTATGCTCTGGTTTTAAGGCCAACAAAATCTCCCCTTTGCCCATCTCCGCCGTTAAGAGACGCACTCCTAAAAGCTTCAAGAAAGGGACATTGAGCTCTTCGCCCAGGTTGGCCAACTGAGTGGCCGCCTTATGTTCAAGTTGATTGGTCATGGAATGATTTTAATGGCTTGTGTGCTCAATTGGAATTACTCATAGAATAAGATTATGACCTTTCCCTTAAAAGGTGACGATGTCAGTCACTCCGTAGCCCCCACCCCCCTACCCGATCCATATTGGGTGGCGTTTTCACCTGCTGTGGCAAGCCTCATTGGTATCGAGTTGAATGCAGACAGGATGCCAATGGATAGATCCTGGCTAGATGTATTAGCTGGAAATACACTTCAGACCGCTAAGTATCAATTTTCGTCGCCGATAGCTAGCGCTTATAGCGGCCACCAATTTGGAGTTTGGGCGGGTCAATTAGGCGATGGTCGGGCAATCCTCTTGGGGCAGATTGCAGACATGGAGATTCAGCTAAAGGGGGCTGGCAAGACGCGCTATTCCCGCATGGGTGATGGACGCGCAGTTTTGCGCTCTTCGATTAGGGAGTTTCTGTGTAGCGAAGCAATGCATGCGCTGGGAATCCCAACTACCAGAGCATTATCGGTTGTAGGCTCTAAAGAACTTGTTCGGCGTGAAACCATGGAGACGGCGGCCGTATGTACAAGACTAGCGCCAAGCTTTCTAAGAGTGGGCCATTTTGAGCACTACGCTTCCGCTCAAGATATTGAACGCTTACAAGAATTGGCTAACGCATTAATATCAGAGCATTATCCAGATTGTGCAAATGAGACCGACCCGTATTTAGCTCTTTATAAGTCAATATGTAGTCGAAATGCAGAGTTAGTTGCCCAGTGGCAAGCGGTTGGTTTTTGCCATGGCGTATTGAATAGCGACAATATTAGTGTTCTTGGTCTCACTATTGACTATGGCCCTTTTGGTTTTTTAGATGGCTTTCAGATTGATCATATTTGCAATCACAGCGATCAAGCTGGGCGATATGCTTATCATCGACAGCCACAAATAATGCATTGGAATATGGCTTGTCTAGCAAGTGCATTTCTGCCTCTAATGGAATTGACTTATAGCGGCGAAGAGTCTCAAGCCCTTTTGCAGAATGCGCTTGGTGAGTTTCCTAAAAAGTTTGCGCTAAAATGGCAAAGTCTTTTTAGGTCAAAATTGGGCCTTACAAAGAATCTTGATGATGATATTCCTCTGATCGAAAGATTACTGCAGGCAATGCATGATTCACGCGTTGACTTCACTCATTTCTTTCGCTCTTTATCTAAAATAAAGTGCAAGGACTCAATCGAAAATATATCCTTAAGAAATTTATTCATCGATCGTAATCAAATTGATCTGTGGTTCTCAGACTATCTCAAACGTCTAAATATTGAAGGTATAGATGATTCAGAGCGCTCTATAAAGATGAATCAAATTAATCCAAAATATGTATTGCGAAATCACCTCGCCCAACATGCAATTACGATGGCGCAGTCTGATGACTTTTCCGAAGTAAAAAGACTTTTGGAAATTCTAAGCAGTCCATATGATGAGCAAAATCAATATGGCCTTTATGCAAGCCCTCCACCCCCAGATCTTGATCCTGTCGAGGTAAGCTGTTCCTCTTGATGTGTTAATTTTTCAATAAATTGAGTTCACTATGAAAAAAAGTAACGAAGAATATAAAAAACAATTGAGTGAGATTGAATATCGAGTCACTCGCGAGTCTGCAACTGAGCGTCCGTTTACAGGGAAATACTGGGATCACTGGGATCAGGGTCAATACTCATGCGTTTGTTGTGGAACGCCCCTATTTCTATCCAATACCAAATTTGATGCAGGATGCGGCTGGCCAAGTTATAGCGCCCCACAAAACAAAGCTGCCATCCTAGAACATCGTGATACAAGCCATGGAATGATCCGAACCGAGGTTCGCTGTGCGAACTGCGATGCACATTTAGGCCATGTCTTTGAAGACGGTCCACAACCCACTGGGCTGCGTTACTGCATTAATTCAGCATCTCTGGCTTTTGAGCCCAGCTCCAATGCCAAAATGAACACCGAAACTGATTAAATAGGTTTAGCAGGATAATCAACACATGAAATTTTTATTTGATTTATTCCCCATCATTCTCTTTTTTATCGCCTTTAAATTTGGTGATATATATTCTGCAACCATTGTTGCCATGGTAGCAACCATTGGTCAAATTTTGTGGGTGTATTACCGCCATCGAAAAATTGATGCCATGCAATGGGTAAGTCTAGTCATGATTTTGGTTTTTGGTAGCCTAACTATATTTCTACATGACAAAACATTCATACAGCTAAAGCCAACCGCGCTTTACTGGCTCTTTTCAGGTGCTTTGGTTATTAGCTCCCAATTTTTTAACAAAAATTGGATTCAAGTATTAATGGGTAAGCAAATTACCTTAAAGGACAATAGCTCCATATCTGCTTGGGGTAAATTAAATATTGCATGGGCTCTTTTTTTCTTCTTCATGGGCGCATTAAATCTATATGTAGCGTTTGAGTATTCCGAATCGGATTGGGTTAATTTCAAGCTCTTTGGTAGTACAGGCTTGCTGCTGGTTTTCGTCATCGCACAGGGCATCTGGCTGGGGCGTCACATGGAGCACACTCACAATGAGTCTTAATCAAAAACGCATCGAATTATTTAAATTAGACCTCAATCTGGCCTTCAAGCCGACTCATTTAAGTATCGAAGATGAGAGTCACTTGCATGCGGGGCATGCCGGCGCTGCATCTGGTGGCGGACATTTTAAAATTTACATTACTGCGCCTGAATTTAGCGGATTAAACTCTCTAGCACGTCATCGTGCAGTTTATGCGGCGCTTTCACAAAGAATGCCGGGCGATATTCATGCTCTTACTATTGTGGCAAAGGCTCCAGAAGATGCTTTTTAATTGCCTTTTTTAATCTGCTTTATTCTTTTACTTTTATTAATTCAATTACCGTCAATTTAAATGAATACTATCCGTCAAATTCTATCTATTGCAATATTAAGCTCCAATCTCCTGGTAGTGTGTGCCCATGCTCAGAATGCGGTAATTGTGAATGGCACACCAATACCAAAAGCAAAACTGGATAACCTGGTTAAAAAATCTGGACAGGCCGATAACCCACAAGTAAGAGATCAAGCCCGTGAAATGCTGGTGACCAGGGAATTGATTTTGCAAGAAGCCGATAAACGCGGCCTTACTCAGAGCGAATCTGTGCGGGAGCAAATTGAGCAATCTAAGATGGGCATTTTGGTTTCTGCTGTATTTGAAGATTACATTCGTAAAGAAGGCATCACCGAGGATGAGCTAAAAGCAGCCTATGAATCAATGAAAAACCAATATAACGGCAAGGAATATCAAGTACAACATATATTGGTTGAAAAAGAGGCAGATGCTAAAGCGATTACCGCGCAAATCAAGGCAGGGGCAAATTTCGATGATCTTGCGAAATCAAAATCCAAGGATCCTGGATCGGCTTCCAATGGCGGCAATTTGGGTTGGGTTGGCGAGAAATCCCTAGTTCCTGAGTTTTCCAACGCTATGGTGCAACTTAAAAAGGGACAAGTTACAGATAAGCCAGTGAAATCTCAATTTGGTTGGCACATTATCAAAGTCGACGATATGCGCGATGTGAAAACCCCTAGCATGGATGAGGTTCGTGAGCAGCTAAAGCAAATGATTGCATCAGATCAAAATTGGCAGAAAGCGAAATTTTCAGAGATGATTCAAAAACTGCGTGCTAAAGCAAAGATTCAGTAATTTTGAGCTTTAGAGCAGGCAAAAGCCCAGGTTAAGCCTGGGTTTTTTAATGCAAACCTTCAATTGAAATTAGCTTTATATTTATAAAAATGATGATCCTTCACACCATGCTTCGCGTTGGCGACCTTAAACGCTCCGTCCATTTTTATACCGATATATTGGGTATGAATTTGCTCCGCACTACTGAAAGACCAGATCAAAACTATTCCCTTGCATTTGTTGGTTACGGTAACGGCAATCAAGATGGACAATCTGAAATTGAGTTAACTTACAACCATGGTGTCACCAGCTATGATCTTGGTAGCGCATATGGACATATCGCTATTTCAGTTCCTGATGCGTATGCGGCGTGCGCCAAAATAAAAGCTGCCGGTGGAAATGTCACCCGCGAAGCTGGACCCGTACTAGGCGGCGATACGATCATTGCATTTGTTACTGATCCAGACGGCTACAAGATTGAATTGATTGAGCGTAAAGCGACTTGAATTCAGATCAATATCAACTTGAGTTAATTGATAGCTTATCGGAAGTTCCTGCCGAGCATTGGAATGCACTACTGGATGTATCTAGTACACCCTTTTTAAGATATGAATTTCTAAATAGTCTTGAAGAATGCGGATGTGTTGGTGGTTCTACTGGTTGGCAACCAGCCCATATTCTCTTAAAAGATGCCCAGGGAAAATTATTGGGTGCGCTGCCTTTATATTTAAAGCAACACTCTTACGGTGAATTTGTTTTTGACTGGTCTTGGGCGCAAGCCTATGAGCAAAGCGGTAAACAATACTATCCCAAAGCCCTCTGCGCCATACCCTTTACGCCGGCCCAAGGCTCGCGATTGCTTGTGACAGAAGGAGAAGATAAGGCGACCAGACAAAAATTACTCGTCAGTGGACTAAAGTCGCTGTGTATCCAGAATGAACTATCTTCAGCGCATACCCTATTTCCGCTCGATGATGAGTTACCGTTTTTTACCCAAGCTGGATTTGCACTACGTGATTCAGTGCAATTTCATTGGCACAATCTTGGCTATACCAGTTTTGATGAATACTTAGCTTCATTAAATATGAAGCGGCGCAAAAATATTCGGCGTGAACGATCTCAAGTTAATTTACATGAGGTTGAATTTCTTCACTTGAATGGGGAGCGTACCTGTGAACAGGATTGGGAATTCTTTTATAAGTGTTATGAAAATACGTATTTAGAGCATCAATCAAGACCCTATCTTAGTGAGAATTTTTTCAAACTTCTTGCAAAGCGCATGCCCGAAAATCTCCATTTAATTATTGCTTCAAAAAATGGATTGCGGATAGCCGCTTCTCTATTAGTCCTTGATAGAAATAGCTTAAAAGCTTATGGGCGTTATTGGGGTGCATTGGAGTTCATTCCAAACCTACATTTCGAAACGGCCTATTACCAGGCCATTGAATATTGCATTAAAGAGGGAATACAGACTTTTGAGGGTGGTGCGCAAGGTGAGCACAAGATGGCAAGAGGATTTCTTCCTAAAACCATTCAATCGGCGCACTGGATTTCCGACCCCCAATTTATGACTGCTGTTGAGCATTTCTTGCAGAGGGAGCAAGCAGGAATAGCTCAATACGTGGATGAACTTGCTGAGCACTCACCCATGAAATCGACTACAGTATTGCCATGAATACAGATTACACAAACTCAGGCTCACATTCATTGTCAACTGGAGATGATGACTCAGACTCACCTTGTATTGGGGTGTGTACAACCCTATATGATGATATTTGCCAGGGTTGTGGACGCACTCTTAACGAGGTGAGCAACTGGGTATTTTTTGGTCAAGAGGAAAAAGAAGTGGTATGGAAACGCATTCGCGATGAGGGTACCGCTATGCGCTTCCAAAGGCAGTCCAAGGATTAACTTGATTTCCTTTTAGCCAGTAATTGCTTGGCTGCGCAAATACTCTTCATACGTGCCCGAATAATCCGTCACGGTTCCATCCATTTTGACCTCAAGAATTCGGTTTGCTAATGCCGATACAAACTCCCGATCATGCGACACAAATATCAAGGTGCCTTCATATTTCTCAAGCGCAATTTGCAGGCTTTCGATGGACTCCATGTCCATGTGATTGGTTGGCTCATCCATTGCCAAGACGTTGTACTTTTGAAGCATTAATTTACCCCAAATCATCCGTCCTTTTTCGCCACCAGAGAGGACCTTGACTGATTTACCAATATCATCACCAGAAAATAGTAAACGACCTAGAGTGCCCCGAATGACCTGATCATCGTCACCGTTATAGCGCCAAGCATTCATCCAATCCATCAAAGTTTCATCTTTAGCAAACATATCGGTATTGTCTTGTGGCATGACGCCCACTTTAGCGTTTTCAGCCCACTTTACATCGCCGCTATCGGCAGCAATTCCTTCGAAACGTTTGCTTAATATGGTTTTCAATAACGTAGTCTTACCAGCACCATTCTGACCAATAATGGCAATCTTTTCGCCGGCGCGTACGCCTAACTTAAAGTTTTTGAAGATAGTTCGGTCAAATGACTTTGTGAGCGCATTGCACTCTACTGCCATATTGTGTAACTTCTTTTCAGAATCAAAGCGAATAAATGGGTTTTGACGTGAAGAGGGCTTAATTTCAGCAATCTCAATTTTTTCTAATTGCTTTTGACGCGAGGTTGCTTGTCGCGCTTTAGAAGCATTTGCAGAGAATCGGGCTACGAAGGCCTGTAGCTCAGCAATTTTCTCTTTAGCCTTGACATTGGAGCTCAACTGTTGGGCCCTAGCCTGAACCGAGGCCAGCATATAGGAATCGTAATTGCCGGGATAGACTTTTAAGGTGCCGAAGTCCATATCAGCCATATGCGTGCAAACTTGATTTAAGAAGTGGCGATCGTGAGAAATAATCACAATCGTGCTCTTAATTTCATTCAAGATATCTTCTAACCAATGAATAGAGTGAATATCCAAGTTATTGGTTGGCTCATCTAACAATAGAACATCTGGGTCTGAAAATAGTGCTTGAGCAAGTAATACCCGCAACTTCCATCCGGGCGCAACATTACTCATGGGGCCATTGTGCTGCTCGATTGGAATGCCAATACCCAAAAGCAGCTCCCCTGCTTTGGCTTCAGCGGTATATCCACCGTATTCAGCGTACTTACCCTCAAGTTCAGCGGCGCGCATATAGTCTTCATCTGAAGCTTCTGGATTGGCGTAGATCGCATCGCGCTCGGCGGCGGCTTTCCACATCTCCTCATGTCCCATCATGACTACATCAAGAACCCTGACGTCTTCATAAGCAAACTGATCCTGACGTAATTTACCTAAACGTATCCCAGGATCAAGACTAATATTTCCATGTGTAGGCTCAAGCTCACCACCTAGGATTTTCATAAAAGTAGACTTACCGCAACCATTAGCCCCAATCAGGCCATAACGATTTCCGCCGCCAAACTTCACGGAGATATTTTCAAACAAGGGCTTTGCCCCAAACTGCATAGTGATATTAGATGCGGACAGCACGGATAGTTTCTAACTTTCTGATATAAAAATAAGCTTACCTGCCTTCAATTGGCTGGCAAAGATCGTTATTTTAACGGTTTTAAGGCCTATTTACGGCCAAACTTACACTTTGACTCTAAATGGCGTGAAATTAGTGTCAATGTCGTAATAATCCTCATTTTCTTTGCGCTTTAAGAAGTTCACAAGAAAATACGTTAGAGGGGTAGCCAAGACCTCCCAGGATGTTTTCAGAACATATTGAGCTGCTGCAACTTGGATGACTTCTTGGGTAGGCCAAATACCGTAAAAAGCAAGCATATAAAAGAGAGAGGAATCGATTAACTCCCCCATGGCCGTAGAGCCGATTGTTCTCATCCAAAGAAAACGACCATGGGTCAATATTTTCATCTTGGCCAGCACAAAGCTATTCATGAAGCTGCCGCACCAGAAGGAGATCATGGACGCAAGAGCAATTCTCCATGAATTACCAAAGACCGTTTCCAAGCCATGTTGATAATTAGCCATGTACGCCCCTGGTGCTGCAGGCAATGAAATGACAATCTGCGCCATGATTGCAGCAAATGCAAGCGCAGCAAAACCTGCCCAAACTGCCCTGCGATCATAGGCATAGCCATATACCTCAGTCAGTACGTCGCCAAAGAAATATGCAATAGGAAAAAATAGGATCCCACCACCAAAGACACAGGTTCCAAAATAAGGCAAATCAATAATTGCAGCCTTTCCTGCGCCAATAAAATTAGAGCACAGCAAAACGACTACAAAAGCAGTCAAAAGTAGATCATAGTAGCGGTGATGACGGCGTGTCGTACTCATTTAAAATCCCCCACCTTCTCTAATAACATCCTTGCGCTATCTATAAAGGCGCTATCGCTGTCATTTTCTAAGGCAACAAAATTGTTTTCATCATACTTCGGAAAATTTCGTTTAATAGAGGATTGATAAGCTGGGTCATAATGCACCTCCAACAATTCCTGAACTAAAGCATCAAATTGATTGGCGTCTATAGCAGCGCTCCACTTTTCAATTTGGATCTTTCCATAGCGTGACGTTAACAGACCTAGCTTTTGCTTAAAATTTTCAGTGTCCGAGAGAAAGTGATGGTAGTCCTGCAAGAGCCACGAAACTCGCGTGGCAACCGAAGCGCGTAACTCAATACATTGACTATTGCGAATGGATTCCATCAGCGAATCAGGGATATGTAAACCACCTACTTTTTTGCTTTCAGATTCAACGAAAACAATTCTGGAGGAATCTAAAGATCGCAGAGCATTCCAGAGATTGGTTTCAAAACCCTTTTGCGTGGGTTGCTCGATATTAGGTTCGCTACCCAGCACAGAGCCCCTATGAATGGCCAAAGCCTCCAGATCAAGTATCTGAGCCCCCAATGATTTCAGGTCTTGCAGGATGCGGGTTTTGCCACTGCCAGTCATGCCACAAATCACTTGAAAAGAAAATTCCTTAGACGATTTTTCTAAGTCATCAATAACAGTGCGTCTAAAACCTTGATACCCACCCTCAAGTTGCATGGCTTTCCAGCCAATTCGATTCAGAATGTGTGTGAAAGCTCCGCTACGTTCTCCACCTCGCCAGCAATAAATCAAGGGGCGCCACTCACGAGGTAAATCTAGTAAAGAATTCTCAAGATGCATTGCTATATTGCGAGCAACTAGCGCAGCGCCAAGTTTTTTTGCGGCAAATGGAGATTCTTGCTTATAGAGAGATCCTATTTGTGCGCGCTCTTCATTATTTAAAACGGGGTAATTTAAAGCGCCCGGAATATGATCTAAGGCAAATTCAGCTGGAGAGCGGACATCGATAACGGCATCGTATCGATCTAGCTCGCTGGAAAAAAGACCAACATTTAATATGTGTGGATTACTAGACTGCAAACGGCCATCCTATGCAATTTTTTGGAGTACATCGTTTGGCCACGGAATGGATTTATTGGTTTGTAAATCAACACAAACCATGGTTGCACCTCCAGCTGCAACCAATTGCGTTTCATTAGTAAGGAGGGCCATCGTAGTGTACATATCCACACTAGATTTTCCTATTGCTCCAATATAGGTTTTTAATACCAGCTCACCGGGGTAATTGAGTTGTTGATAAAAATTGCAAAAGCCATTCACCATCAGCATGGCCGTTTTATCAATCTGAATACCAAAGCCTAGTGATTCTATCCATTCAACTCGAGCTTGTTCCATATACCGAAAAAATACGGTATTGTTGACATGACCAAAAGCATCCATATCACCCCAGCGTATCGGCATCCGCATTTCATGCGCCAGCCTTTTTTCTTCTGGGATATCTATACGCATGAAATTGCCTTATCGAATTTGTAATGCAAGTTGATAGAGATTGCTTGAACGCGCTCCTGAGCGGCAAAAAGCCAGAATGGGAGCAGGCATAGTTTTAAGTAAGTGTGCCATTTCAACAATCTGATTGGGAGCTAGAGAGCCGCTAATCACTGGCAAATAAGCATACTGCAATCCCAGGGCCTCAGCTTGAACTTGAAGTTCATCACTTGGAGGTTGATCTGGGCCACCCTCATAATCTGGTCGATTATTGATCACGCTCTTATATCCAAGTGCAGCAATTTCAGCTAGGTGCTCAATAGATATTTGACCTGCAGTTCCAAATAACTCGTTATGACTTGCAATAGCGACACTCATTTACTTTCCTTAATTTTTTAGCGTAATTATCATGATTTTAAAGTAAGCTTACGAATGGTTATTTGTGAAAAAACGCTCACAAATCTCCATTCCAACTAACATCGCAACAACAAAAATAAACGCTTTTATTCTCATGGCTCCAAGTGAAACAATGGCTGGACCAGGACAAAAGCCCGCAAGACCCCAGCCAAGCCCAAAAATAAATGCGCCAATGACTAAAGGTTTTGTAATGTCACGCCGCCTTGGTATATGTAAAGCCCCACCGAAGAAACTCTCGCTACGCTTGGATTGAATATAAAAACCAGCCATCGCAACCAATACCGCCCCTACCATCACAAACAAGAGCGAGGGATCCCATAACCCAGTGATATTCAAAAAATTGATGATTTTTTCTGGATTGGTCATTCCTGAAATCATCAAACCCAAACCAAATAAAACACCAATGAGATACTGACTAAATAAGTTGAAATGTTTTCTCATATTAGATACCTAATATATGGCGTGTAATGTAAACAGTGACAAAACCTGAAAACATAAATATTAATGTTGCAAGGACAGGGCGGGGAGAAAGGCGGGAAAGACCGCAAATACCGTGACCACTTGTGCAGCCCGACCCATAATGGGAGCCGAATCCAACTAATAAGCCGGCGAGAATGATCATTTTCCAGTCTGCATCAATAACGCCAAGTGGATGCAAATCAAACAATAATGCACCCCAAAAAGGAGCTGATATTAAGCCCAAAATAATGCTGAAACGCCAGGTCCAATCACCTGTATGCGGCCTAAGTAATCCAGAAACAATGCCGCTAATGCCCAGAATTCGGCCGTGTAATAAAACATATAGTGCTACAGCAAGGCCAAGGATGGCGCCACCCAGTAAGGCTGGACCAGGGGTGAAGCTAAACCAATCAATCTGCATGTCTATTCCATTCAAAAATAGGAAGTTAGTTGCAAGGATTTGGAGCTAGTCGATACTGTAGGTATCTTAAGGCTAAATAGGCGCCAAGTACAAAACCGGGCATAGCAATAAAAGATCCTAATGCCAATGTAGAAATCCCGCTGAGACCTTGGCCAATGGTGCAGCCTAGTGCAGTGATGCCGCCAAAACCCATTAAAGCCGCTCCTACTAGATGATTTGCAGTATCTTCTGTGTTTGCAAAAGTCTCCCATCGAAATGTATTACTTGCTAAAGCATAAATAGCTGAACCAGAAATCATCCCGGCTACAGCAACAATTCCAATAGTTAAAACTTTTGATGTATCGCTGTACATCATTAGCCAATCTAAGGTGTAGGCATATGGAGAGACGAATGACAGGCTTTCCATCTTGCCAGAATTTGTTGCTAAAAAAACTTCCTCAAGTGTATTGGGATCTTCTGCTACGTGGGCGATGTAGCCAGAGATCCACCAGATTGCGCAGATAGCGAAACCAACCAGTAGGCCGGCTAAAAGATTATCGAGGGTCCAAAACGATTTCTTGAGCAGTGCAAATAAAATACATAAACCCCCAATAGCCAAGGCAGCAAAAAGGTGCATCAACCCACGATCAACACCAAACTGAGCAGCAAAAATACTTGGTAGATCTTGATTTGTATTTAAAAGAATAAAAACACTGTCTAGGAAGTTCGCTCTAAACACGGCCAAGAAACCGCGTAAAGTCATATATGCGCTTAGGCCGAGCACAAAAAATACCACTACAGATTTAAGATTTCCGCCGCCTATTCGTATCAGCGTTTTACTTCCACAGCCTGAAGCCAAAACCATCCCAAAACCAAAACAGATGCTACCAACAATAATTGAGAGGTATAAGAGACGGGGGCTGGTATAAATTGTTTTACCAGTATCAATCAGACTCAATGAAGAGAGAATAAATACGCCAATAATTGCGACGCCAATGGCTAGCGCCCACTGGCGAACCCGAGTTAAATCGGACATAACCAGAAAATCAGAAATGGCACCCATCGTGCAAAAACTGGTCCTCTGCATCACAGCACCAAGCAGCACTGTTACAAAAAAAGTCGCCCAAAGAGCGTAATGACTTAGGTTAGCTATATCAACGGTATTCATCCGCCTATTTTACGATCTTATGGCTTGATATAGGCGTAATGCTCCTGAAATTGCAAATCAGCAACTCGCACAACACCAGAGGGCGTAAAGTCCGCATCGAGAATAAATTGATTCCTATTCAGGCCGCGATTTTTCATCGTAATTTCACAAACCTCAAACTTCACACCACGTGACTTTAGGGCTGCAACCAGGGGCGCGTATTCAACCCCATTTTTTTCATCTTTAGCTCCCTCAATCAACATATCAACCCCAGCAGCATGGGTCACGACAATAATTACAGTGGCGGGTGATGTGTCAAGGTGATTGCGAATATTTCTAAGGCCTTTTAAGCCCTGTGATTGTGCGTCATCAATGTGGTAAACCACTTTAGTCTGAGCATTAGCGGTATCAATGCAGAGTGTGGATGCCAATACCAACGCTATAAAAGTAACAATTAACTTTAACTTTTTCATCATTATGTAGATATCAAATCAAGGATTCGATTCCTGGATTATTTTTAACACCTTTAATAAGCGGCTCGTTTAATTTGCTTGCTTCAATTACTTTGACTTCTTTTAAATGTCTCCGCATTAAATCCCAAATAGCTTCGCCACCCCTCATATCAGCATCCTCGCTTACCGGGGCCCACCCAGCAACGCGATAGGACTTATGAGGATCAAGTAGAGTTCCATTTAGTCGCATATCAGATATACGATTTCCCATAGATGCATTGGGATCAATTGCGTAATTCAGGCCCCCTACTCGCACCATATCGCCACCTTGCTGGTAGTAGGGATCTGGATTGAACAGATTGTCAGCAACATCTTCCAGTATGGTCTTGATGGTTTGCCCACTCATTAATGAATTGGTGGTGTATGGATAAGTAATGGCCGTTTGATCCATGAGGTTTTCCATGGTAACAACCTGTCCTGGCAAAAGCGTTGTACCCCATCGAAAACCAGGCGAAAAGGCGATTTCAGCATTCTTTTGCGTTAATAAGCCATCTAAGATCACTTGATCAAAACTGCCATTAAAGTTACCACGCCTATAGAGTAATTCTTGCGTTACAGCTAGCGGTTCGCTAAGCAATGATTCATAGGGCTGGCGAACCCGCTCGATAAGTCTAGACATACGAGGATCTGCGGGCAATAGATCGGAAAATACGGGAAGCAGTTTGTATTGAAAATCAACAACATGCCCACCCTTCACATCGAAATCCAATACCCCAAGAAATTTACCATTAGAGCCAGCATTGGTTACCAAAGTAGTGCCGCCAGCATTCTTCACCTGAACGGGAATGGGTACGCCATCATGAGTATGGCCACCCAAAATGGCATCTATGCCGCGAACGCGGGATGCTAACTTAAGATCTACGTCCATCCCATTATGAGATAGTAAAACAACAACTTTAGCGCCCTGGGATCTCGCTAAATCAATCGTCTTTTGTAAATTAGACTCTTGAATACCAAAGGTCCAGTTCGGGGTAAAGTAGCGAGGATTTGCCACGGGCGTATACGGAAAAGCTTGACCAATAATGGCAACAGGGACGCCATTCATTTCGCGAATTACGAAAGGTGTAAAAACATCATCGCCAAAATCAGTAGTTTTAATATTCTGCGCAAGAAAAGAAATCTTGTTTTGAAAATCTTTTTCGACAATCTCAAGAACTCGGTTTTCACCTAAAGTCATCTCCCAATGGGCCGTCATAATATCAACCCCGAGCAGTAAAGAGGCGTCGACCATGTCCTGACCCCTAGTCCAAAGGGCGGTAGCAGAGCCTTGCCATGTATCACCACCATCCAGAAGTAAGGATCCTGGTCTATTGGCCTTGATTTGTTGAATCAGGGTTGATAAATGGGCAAAGCCCCCCATACGACCATAGTGCTGGGCAGCAACATCAAAATTTAAATAGGTAAATGCGTACGCATCTTTTGTCCCAGCGGGAATATTGTTCGCTTTTAAAAAATACTCACCTACTAAGTGGGGCGTTTTGCCCTTTTGAGAGCCAACTCCAATATTGACATTAGGCTCGCGAAAGTACACGGGCAATAGTTGTGCATGACAATCGGTAAAGTGAAGGAGATGCACATTACCAAAGCGTGGTAATTCGTAGAAAGCATTCGCCGTCTGCTGCGCCGAGGCATATTCAGAATGAAGACCAAGTCCACCCGCCGAGGCTATTGCCAGTGCCTTTAAAAAATCGCGACGTTCGAGTGGCATACGTATTATTGGTTTACTGGCGAACGAGGATCAAGTAAGAGTGCCATCAGGTCTTGAAGTTGTTCTTGTGTAAGCAATTTGAAATGTCCAAAACGTGGCATCGCACTGCAGGCATTAAAAGCCTTGGGATTAAAAATTTTCTTCCAGGTATAAATCACAATCTCCTGGGAGTAGCCCCTCAATTTCCCATAATTCCATAGACTGGGCCCAAGGTTTCCGTAAGCAATTTCTTTCTGATCAATTTGATGGCAGTTATAGCAACCCCCTCCATTTACTGTCTGTTGATTATCGGTCCAGGTTGAGCCGCGACCGCTTTGCGCAATCACTTCACCCTTTTGCCAATCGCCGATGTATCGACCATCTTTAGGGGCAGGTATATTTGCCATATTGAGTTGTTGTATTTCCTCTACCCTTTTTTGATATTGCGCATCATGACTGGCTTGCGGGTTTGAGCAAAATCGTTGCGTTTCATCCTGCGCAATCCGATCTATATTGGCAATACCTTCAGTTCTAAAGCTATTAGCAATCATTTTCTGGAATTGGGTATCTGGTTTACCTTGAGCATAAGCACACTGACTAAAAATCAATGAATAGAAAAAAAGCAATGGAGCCAGAGAGTGGGTTACTTTATTTTTCATTTGCCAGGATCTAGCGCTTTAAGCCAGGGGTTTCCATAGTTCCGCCATTTGCATTAACGGCCATATACATGGATAAGGCCGTTAATACCTCAGAGCCATAGATGGGGAAAGGGAAGCGTTGTTGACGATAGCAATCAGTTAGGCGCATAGCCATGGTCCAAAACTGCCCGCTTGAAACGCGATATGCTGGCCAAGTACCCCACCCTGCTGCAGCACCCGCAGGTGTCGTTAGATTTGGTAAGTCCTGTAGACGGATACGCTTATCATCTGCAGAATGGCAGGTCGCACATGCAAAATCCATCGGTCCAGCTCTATAAAAAAAGGCTTTTTTACCTAAGTCATAGGCCTCCATTTCTTTTGGATGCTTTGTGCTTACATGAATCGGCATGCCTTTGGATTGGGCCACGACATAAGCCACAATCGCATCCATATCCTTTTTGAGACCCTCCTGCATGGGTGCATTCACAATTTCTTTTTCTGGAACACCTTGCAATACATACATGCAAGTCATTAGGCGAGACTCAAGATCTTGAACTTTTTTGGTATCCGAAAAGTAACGCGGGAGTTGTGCGGCAGCTCCATTTAACACTCCAGGACCAAGCCCTAAATTGCAACGCTCTAAAGTCGATTTTTTAGGGCCGCTAGGTTTCTTCCACAATTCCTCACCGGCTGCTTCGTATAATTCAGCAGGATTATCATCTGCTAGCATTGCACGGTATTTGGCAATTTCATCCGCAGTAGTCTGAGCAAAAGAAAATGGGGTCATAAGCAGCAAAAAAATTGTGCTAATGAATTGAATTTTCAATGCCCTAGAGTTTTTCATATGCAATCAGGAAACCGTTGCCTCATCAGTCCTCTTGTCACCGCGAAGATCAATCCAACTTACAAGAAGCTTGTCGCCTTTCGAGCCCTTATATTTGAAATTCAAAAAAGGATCTTTTGATACGGCTGAACCAAACTCTGCATTGAAAACATCTTTCCCTTGAGCCTTTACATTTACCATAGTGATAAACCAGGCAGGAATTAACTTTCCTGAAGCATCTTTTCGTTGGCCCGACTCCATATCATGCTTCATCAAGATTTTGACATCAACTACTCCATTGTTTTCGGCTGCCCGAATGCGCATCGGATCACCCATATATATTCCCCTTATTAACTAATATGATTTTGCGTGAAATGTAATTAGCCACCGCAGCCGCCAAGAGTGACTTTAATTTCCTTTGAAGTCATCAACCACTTACCATCGGCCTTAACTAGCCCGAAGACGTTGGATGTTTGAGCCATCTTGATGCGAGTGCTGACAAAAGATTCGGTACCTGCAGGTATAAAAAATTGCGCAGCTAAGGTGCTTGGGTTTTTTTCGACCAAAATAGCAATTTGCTGCGCCTTGAGATTACTGCTAATGGATACTGGTACTACCGCTCCATTTTCAGCAATATCCGGGGCATTCATTGAAATTAAGGAGGATTTTTCAGGGGTGCTAGTGCCCAAAGCATTAAAGACCTCATCCAAGGATTTTCCCTCAAAAGCAGCTTTATTCCATTCTTCAGCCTGAGCCTCAGTAATTAAACCAGCAGAAGCCATTAAGGTAAAAATTGCGGTAAATTGAAGCAGGTTACGACGATGAAGATTCATTGCATTCTTTCAAATTGACGCTTTAAAGCACTTAAATTCTGTGAAACCTCTACTTTAATGGGAATTTGTCTTTTGAGCACCGGGTTGGCTGGAAGTTTTATAGTTATTTGAGGTACATGATGGAAAATGCTTGAAATGCATAAATTAAAATTTAATAGGCCGCATGTTTGATCTAGAAGCCACTCTTTTATCCTTCAAATTAGCTTTGTGGACTAATGCAATTCTGTTGCCTTTTGGCGTTTTATTTGCACATCAGATCATCCAGCTCAATAAATCGAAACCCTGGATCGAAGGCTTGATAGCGCTCCCCTTGGTTCTACCCCCCACCGTGCTCGGTTATTTCTTCTTGGTGGGGTTCAGCGGTAAAACTATTTTCGGGATTCCTCTGGTTTTTTCATTTGCGGGAATATTGATTGCATCCCTAATAGTTAATCTTCCCTTTGCAATTCAACCAATTCAGAGAGCCTTTGAGGCAATTCATCCAGATATCCTTGAGGCCGGTCAAGTAAGTGGATTATCCAGCTGGCAAATGTTTCGCTTAATACAACTTCCCCTTGCTTGGCGAGGGATTATAAGTGCAGCAGTCATCACATTTGCCCACACCTTAGGAGAATTTGGCGTCGTATTGATGGTGGGAGGCGCTATCCCTGGTGAAACTAAGACAGTTTCAATCTCGATTTACGACAAGGTGCAGGGTTTTGATACTGCGGGTGCAGGCCTACTATCTTTATTACTACTGCTGATATCGCTTTGCGCTATTGCCTTTTCATATGGCGTATTCGGAAAAATGCCAGGCCAATCTTCGAGAAGGCAGCATTAATGCTCAAGATCAAAATTTCCCAACAAATTCCGATGCCGATTCAGGTCGCTTTGGAATGTATGGATGGTCAGATTCACGCTCTGGTTGGTCCATCGGGTAGTGGAAAGACTACCGTTCTAAGAATGATTGCTGGGCTGAGCAATCCTGAAATTGGGAAAATTGAATGCGCTGAAAATGTATGGTTTAACGCTGACGAATACAGAAAGAATTTTTTGTCTGTTCCGGTTGCTAAGCGATCGTGTGGGTTTTTATTTCAACAATACGCACTCTTCCCGCATCTCAATGCGCTTGAGAATGTGCTGATTGCCCTGCAAAATTCTGGTGTTGATTTTGAACGTAAACGATTAATAGCATTGCAGTGGTTAGAGCGAATGGGTATAGCCAACCTAGCAGATCGAAGACCTCATCAGCTCTCTGGGGGCCAACAACAACGTGTGGCTTTGGCCAGGGCTTTGGCGTGTCAACCCGAGGTCCTTTTGTTAGACGAACCCTTTTCTGCAATTGATATGCCTACACGTCAAAGTCTATATAAGACATTAGCGGATATTCGCCAAGATCTCTCTATTCCTATTTTATTGGTTACACATGACCTGCGAGAGGCAGAATTATTGGCGGACAATATAACCGTAATAGATCAGGGTATTGCACTACAAACGGCCACGCCAAGTACTTTATTTCAAAAGCCCAGAAATACTCGCGTAGCTCAATTGGTCGGAATCAGCAACACGTTTCAGGGCATATTTAATGCTGGGAAACTCTCTTGGGAGGGAACAAACTATATATTTGATGTTATCGACAAAGGAAAAATTCCCGCTGGAATGGATGTTGCCTGGGTAGTGCCACAGTCTGGCTTAAGTGTTCATCGACAAGCAAATCCCGCAACCCTTCCAGTAATAATCAAACAGGTAAGCACCTTAGGTCAAATTGCCTCAGTGGAGTTGGCAATACAAGATAGTGGCTTATCAATTAATTGGGATGCCTCTTCCGCTGAGCTTAAGCGCCTGGGATTAAAGGCGGGAGAACACGCCTATTTAGAGATAGATCCGCAGCAAATCCATATCATGCCACTGCGACCGATAAATGATCCTCGGCGATTGCAAAATATATAAAAAGATTGGGTTCTTAATTTAGCCTTTTGGCTACTAGGCCAAGTAGTGCAGAAATCCCCACATGTCTCGTACCTTCATTCAAATTGGCTTCGTAACATTTGAGCTCTAAGATTTCAAGATTAGAAACCAGGTCTCGAACCAGTTGTTCCGAATAGAGATGATCTATCAGGATGGGGCCACCTGTTTTGTATTCGAGTTGCTTTTGGGTATAACCTTGTAATATCAGTATTCCACCAGGCTTGATGGACGTCACGATATTTTTAAAAAGGCGTGCACGCATTTCTGGATCGGCAAATTGGATAAAAATTGCAACGACAGCATCATATGTGTTGGCCTGCCAATGATATGAATCGACATCGCTTAATTCATAATTGATGGAAACCTTATTTTCCGCCGCAAATGCTTGTGCTTTTTTTAAAGCGATATCGGATACATCAAAACCATCTACTGAATGGCCCTGCTTTGCTAACCAGACACCGTTACGACCCTCACCATCAGCAATGCAAAGAATGTTTTGGGGTTGATGTAGATATTCGGCAACCTTTTCAACAAGGTATATATTAGGAAGCTTACCGAAGATAAATTCCTCATTATCAAATCGTTCATTCCAAAATTGGTTTGCATCTTCAAAAGCCATGGGAGTAATCTTTTGGATGCGCTAATTAACGGCTTTTAAAGCCGCCGCGCAGGTCATTGATTAAGTCAGTAACATTTTCTAGGCCAACCGCTATTCGAACCAATCCATCGCTAATCCCAGCAGCCTTTCGAGCCTCCGGACTTACCCTGCAATGTGTAGTGCTTGCTGGATGGGTAATGGTAGTACGCGTATCACCCAAATTGGCAGTAATTGAGCAAAGTTTCGTTTGATTAATTAAACGAAATGCCGCCCTCTTTCCACCTTTTAGAGTGAAGGAAAGAATGGCACCTCCAGCTTTTTGTTGGCGCTTAGCTAATGCATGTTGAGGGTGTGATTTAAGGCCTGGATGATAAACGCGCTCAACTCCAGATTGCTTCTCGAGCCATTGCGCAAGTTGCAAAGCATTTTGACTTTGCTGTTTCATACGCAATTCAAGTGTCTCTAAACCTTTTAAGAAAACCCAAGCATTAAAAGCAGACAAAGTAGGTCCTGCAGTTCGAACAAAAGGGAACACCTTACCGGTGACAAACTCTTTACTTCCAACGATTGCTCCACCAACGACCCTGCCTTGGCCGTCAAGATATTTTGTTGCCGAGTGAATAACAACATCGGCACCCAATGCCAATGGTTTTTGCAAAGCAGGAGTGCAGAAGCAGTTGTCCACCGCAAGTAAGGCATTCGCTTTTTTGGCTATTTTGCTAATGGCCTTGATATCAGCAATTTCGGTTAAAGGATTAGAAGGCGTTTCCAAATAAAATAGTCTGGTATTTGTTTGGACAGCAGCTTGCCAAGCCTTCAGATCCGTTAAATCAACATATGTCGTAGTGATGCCAAAGCGGCCCAGGATTGAAGAGAATAATTGAATGGTCGCACCAAATACAGATCGAGAGCAAATGACATGATCACCTGCCTTTAGATGAGCCATCGCAGTAGTCAGGATTGCTGCCATGCCAGATGCAGTGGCAATACATGCCTCACCACCCTCTAGTGCTGCCAAGCGGTCTTGGAACATACTCACCGTAGGGTTTGTGAAACGGGAATAGATAAAACCTTGGTCAGCATGCGCAAATCCATCTTCAGCCAATTCGGCACTATCAAAGCAAAAGCTCGAAGTGAGGAACATTGCTTCAGAGTGCTCTTGATATTCTGCGGTACGTCTCGTTCCAGCCCGCACTGCAATGGTCTCGAGCGCTAGCTTGGAAAAGTCAGGTTTTTGGCGTTTAGAGTTCTTCATAACGCTATTTTGACACTGAATGAGAGAAATGCCTTTTTCAAGGCATTTCTGTGTGGCTTTTTAGTCTTCAGTTGCCAGGTGAAGGTGTAGCTGAGAACGCGCAAAATCCGCTGGATCACGTTGTCTATCAGCCTTTGCAGCAGAAGTATTGCGTGCAGCCTCAAGCGCATCTAAATAAGACTCATTGATATCGCCAGTAATGTAATTACCGTCAAAGCAGGATGCCTCAAAGTTTAGGATATCGGGATTGATATCGCGAACAGCTTGCTTCATATCTTCTACACTTTGGTAGATCAACTGATCAGCGCCAATCATCTTGTTGATCTCTTCATCGGTACGGCCATATGCAACTAACTCACTCCGAGTTGGCATATCTATGCCATAAACGTTAGGGAATCGAACTGGTGGTGCAGCTGAAGCAAAAATCACTTTCTTGGCACCGGACTCCCGGGCCATCTGAACAATTTCATAGGAGGTTGTGCCCCGCACAATGGAGTCATCAACAATCAAAACGGTTTTGTCTTTGAACTCAATTCGCATAGCGTTCAATTTTTGGCGGACTGATTTTTTACGAACTGCCTGACCAGGCATGATGAATGTTCTACCGATATAACGATTCTTAAAGAAACCTTCTCGATAATCAACACCTAATTTTTTAGCGACCTGCATTGCAGCCGGACGACTTGAATCTGGAATTGGCATTACAACATCGATTTCACCAACATTCGTTTCTTTGCGTATTTTTTCAGCTAAGTAGTCACCCATCCGCATGCGAACGTTATAAACGGTAACACCATCAATGGTTGAATCCGGACGTGCCATGTATACATATTCAAAGATACATGGCGTCAACACAGCATCATTTACGCATTGACGAGAATAGAAATTACCATCGAGATCAATGTAAATAGCCTCACCCGGATTGACGTCACGAACAAATGTAAATCCAAGACCCTCTAAGGCAACTGATTCAGAGGCAACCATCCACTCTGGTCCTTGATGTGTATCAATACGGCCGATGCAGAGAGGACGAATGCCAAATGGATCTCTAAATGCAAGCAAGCCATAGCCCGCAATGAGAGAAACAACGGCATATGAACCCTTAACCCTTTTGGCAACTTGAGTGACAGCATTGAACATTGCACCCTCATCAAGGGCTGCGCTATTCGTTTCCTTTTGTAATTCATCAGCAAGAACGTTTAACAACACTTCTGTGTCAGAACTGGTGTTGATATGACGACGATCGCGATAAGCCATTTCCACGCGAAGACTTGGTGCATTAGTCAGATTACCGTTATGAGCCAAAATAATTCCGTAAGGCGCACTCACATAAAACGGTTGAGCTTCTTCTTCACTGCTGGCAGATCCAGCAGTTGGGTAGCGCACCTGACCAATGCCCGCATTACCCAAAAGGCTACGCATATTACGAGTTCTAAAAACGTCTCGCACCAAGCCATTAGCTTTGTGCATCGTGAATGAATTACCATTCATCGTAGCAATGCCGGCAGCATCTTGACCGCGATGCTGTAATAACAAGAGTGCATCGTAAAGCAATTGATTTACTGGTGAATGGGAAACTGTTCCAACGACGCCGCACATAGACCTAGATCCCTATTGTTAATGTTGGTTTGACTGACGGAGTAATTTTAGGAACTACATCACCCAATTGTTTTGCCCAGTCGGCTGGCAACCAGCCCTTAATAAAACTTGTCGCCACATCAATGGCGGGACGAGTAATTGCTTTTTGCCAGGCCATGCTTTGAGGGATGGGTGTTAACGCCGCTAAGGTTGCCAACACCACAATCACCAGACCGCCACGTATCAGACCGAACACCAAACCTAAGAAGCGGTCTGTCATGCTAAGCCCTGCTGACAAGATTATTTTTTGCACAATATTCCCGAGCAATCCACAAACAATCAAGGTCAGGATAAAAAGAATTAAAAAACTCAGCCCCAGACTTAAAAGCTCATCTAGGTGAAAAGTCGAGAGCCACTCAACAGAAAGATAGTTAGCATAATGATAGGCAACCCATGCAGCGACAAACCAAGATGCTAAGGCAAGGACTTCCTTAAAAAGACCCCGAGAAATTCCCACCAAGGCTGATACCAAAAGAATTACTAGGGTGAAGTAATCCACCGTTGTTAACTTCAGTGTGGAGAGCAATTCCATTAATTGACACCCACTTCAACAAGATGTGGAGTCAAACCCATTGCCTTTAATTTTTTCTCGGCTGCCTCAGCTGACTCTTTGCTTGCAAATGGCCCTGCGCGAAGCAAAAAAAGTTTTCCGCCATCGGGGCCAGTTTTTGAATTTGTGTAATTAGGAATCTTTTGTTCCTTCATTTTGGCAGTCCATCCTTTAGCCCGATCCTCCGAAGCAAAGGCTCCTATTTGAATCACATACTTACCTGACCCCGAAGATGCCTTGGTCTCCACTTTTGGTTTAGGGCTGGTTGCAACAACCTCTTCTCCTGCTGCAAGACCCAATGCTAAATTTTTAGATGTTCCACTGGGAGTCGATGCATTACTTGAAGCGGATACTGCGCCTTGCGCTTGCTTAAGTTCAGGTTTCACTTCAGCCGCAGGTGCAGGATCTTTAGGAGCCTCTACAGGCGCATCAGGGGTCTTGGACTTCTCTACCGCAATCACAGGAGGCGCTGACTTCGTCTCGGATACGGCAGGGATTGAATTTGGTGCAGGCAAACTCGTCACGATATTGACGGCTATATCATTATTAACTGCCTTGGGCTTGCTATCTAAAATGCGCGGCAACCCAATCACAGCAATAAAAACCAATACTGTGGCACCAATGAGACGATGACGGGCACGTTGACGCTCTGGATCCTCCGTTAGGGCAAGATCTTCGCTTTCAGTGACGCGTTGCATGTGACTTGGGATCGATTTGCGAGCGGTGCGCCTGGACACCAATGAGTCTCTATCGAGATCATCAGATTGAGTTTTTCGCTTAAAAAGCTTAGGTAAACGAATCATGGATCAATGCGCCTGGTTGTTTCGATAAGCCATTACGCCGGCCACGGTGTAGAAGGATCCGAAGATGACAATTCTATCACCCTCGCCTGCTTTTGAAAGGGCTTTTTGATACGCTGCAGCAGGATCTGGAAAGCACTCAATTCCGCCATCCTCACCATTTTTGATGGCAACACCCTGTGATATCAGCTTTTGACTTAAAACATCTGCTTTTGCGGCACGGGGTGTTGGTAAGTCGGCGCAATACCAAAAATCAACACTTCCTAATAGGGGCTTGATGACATTTTCAATATCTTTATCGGCCATGGCCCCAAAAATAGCGTAAGTGTAAGGGTGATAACCCATTTTATCGAGCCCCTGACCAAGGGTGGCAGCAGCATGGGGGTTATGGGCAACATCCAAAACAACCGTAGGCTGCCCCGGCAGGACCTGAAAGCGACCTGGCAGCTCTACCATTGCAAAACCATTACGAATGTCTTGCGCACTCACCGGGAGTCGCTGGTGCAGCGCCATTAAAGCGGCTATCACGGCCGAGGCATTCAAAAGCTGGTTAGCGCCACGAAGGGCTGGGTAACCGAGGCCGCTAAAACGCTTAGTACGCCCTGCCCAACCCCATTGCTGCTTATCACCTTGAAAGTTGTAATCGCGGCCAAGCAGCAACAAGTCACAATCTAATTTCATGGCGAAATCAATTAATGATTGTGGCGGCACGGGATCTCCACAGACCGCGATCTTGCCTGGACGAAAAATCCCCGCCTTTTCAAAGCCAATAGCCTCACGCGTATCCCCTAGAAACTCAGCGTGGTCAATATCAACACTTGTAACAATTGAGCAATCTGCATCCACAATGTTGACCGCATCAAGACGACCACCCATACCAACTTCTAAGATAACCGCATCCAAACGCTCTTTTGCAAACAAATGCATGATTGCAAGTGTTGTGAACTCAAAATAAGTTAGCGTTGGGGGATTTTCCAAGCTAACACGCGCAAGTTCAACGGCAGAAAAATGCTCCAATAAGAGTGCATCAGAGGCATCAGTGCCATTGACACGGGCACGCTCATTAAATCTTAATAAATGGGGTGAGGTGTGGCAGCCGACGCGATAACCTGATGCAAGCAAAATACTCTCAAGGTAAGCACACGTTGAGCCCTTGCCATTTGTTCCAGCAACGGTGATAACTGGGCAATCAAAACGTAAACCCAGAGCAAACTTGACCCGATTGATGCGGTCAAGACCCATATCAATACCCACAGGATGTGCTATTTCCAGGTGGCTAAGCCACGCTTCTAAGCTACTGAAAATCACTGGATCGGATTGGGAGGTACTCAAACTCTTTTAAGCAGCAGCGCCACCCGCTAATGCGGGGTCAGGCAGTTGTTGAAGTAAGGCTAATAATTTTGCAATTTCAGAACGCATATGACGACGATCAACAATCATATCGATGCCACCTTTTTGCATTAAAAATTCAGCCCGCTGAAAACCTTCAGGAAGTTTTTCTCGAACCGTTTGCTCAATCACGCGCGGACCGGCAAATCCAATCAAGGCCTTGGGCTCAGCGATGACAACATCACCCATGAACGCAAAGCTGGCTGAAATACCACCCATCGTAGGATCAGTCAGGACGCTAATGTATGGCAAGCCTTTTTTCGATAATAAAGTTAGCATCGAATTCGTTTTCGCCATCTGAAATAGCGACAAGAGGCTTTCTTGCATGCGAGCGCCACCCGTTGCTGTAACGCATATAAAGGCACATTTTTTATCAATAGCTGCCTGTACTCCTCGAGCAAAGCGCTCCCCAACTACTGAGCCCATCGATCCGCCCATATATTGAAACTCAAAGCATGCAACCACAGCAGGGATCGATTCAATTTTTCCGCCCATCACGATCAATGCTTCAGTTTCACCTGAGGCATCATTTGCCTCCTTAATGCGATCGGGGTACTTTTTTGAATCTCGGAACTTCAAGGGATCAATTGGGTAAATGTCAGCACCAATTTCATATCGACCTTTGGGATCGAGCAGGCTTTCTAAACGTTGGCGGGCGCCAATGCGCATGTGATGGCTACATTTTGGACAAACAGATAAATTGGCTTCAATATCAGTGCTGTAGAGAACTGTTTCGCAGCTTGGGCACTTTACCCACAAACCCTCCGGGACCGTCTTGCGATTAGCAGGATCGGTGTGCTGGATTTGCGGCGGCAGTAATTTATCTATCCAACTCATTTTTTTTCACTATTTTGGGCATTAGCTGTCTAAAGCAGTACGAATTTCTCGAATGAAGGCTTCAAGTGATTGTACTGCCTGACCAGGAGGGGCCTCTTCCAAAAGTCGAATAATGCGACTACCAATGACCACCGCATCGGCCGTTTTAGAGACAGCTTTTGCGCTTTGCGCATCGTTAATGCCAAAGCCGACTGCTATTGGAATATCCGTTTCCTGGCGAATAGTGGGAATGATGCTTGCAACGTCATGGGTATTCAGATGGGAAGCCCCTGTAACACCGCGCATGGAAACGTAGTAGATATAACCCGAAGCAATTTTGGCAGCTTCTTTTATGCGTTCTGGTGATGAAGTGGGCGCTAATAGGAAGATGGGGTCCACACCAGCCATGCGCATTCTAGCTGCAAAATCAACGCACTCCTCTGGCGGGTAATCAACCACTAGAACTCCGTCCACACCCGCTGCTTTAGCCTCAGTTGCAAAACGTTCTGCGCCCATTTGCTCAACTGGATTGGCATAACCCATGAGAACAACCGGCGTATCCAGATCTTGTTTGCGAAACTCCTTCACCATTTCAAGGCACTGGTGTAAGGTTACGCCTTGTGTAAGGGCTCTTTCAGATGATCTTTGAATCACAGGGCCATCGGCCATTGGATCAGAAAACGGCACGCCCAGTTCGATGACGTTAGAACCACCACGAACCAAGGCATGCATTAATTCAACAGTGAGTTTGGGATCGGGATCGCCCGCAGTAATAAAGGGAATCAAACCCTTTTTTCCGTTACGCTTGAGCTCTTTAAAAAGTGTAGAAATTTTTGACATAAGAGTGCTTGCTTATCCTTCAGATCCTGTCGCTTGAGCAACAGTATGCATATCTTTATCACCCCGTCCAGATAAGTTCACTAGGATGGTTTTATCTTTGCTCAGCGTAGGCGCCAATTTACAAGCGTAAGCAATTGCATGAGCCGATTCTAGTGCTGGGATGATTCCTTCAATTTGGCAACAGTCATGAAACGCTTTCAGAGCCTCCTCATCCGTTACTGCCACATATTCTGCGCGACCCGAATCCTTTAGCCACGCATGTTCAGGCCCAACTCCTGGGTAGTCCATTCCAGCTGAGACTGAATGCGTTTCTGAGATCTGACCATTCTCATCCTGAAGTAAGTAAGTGCGATTTCCATGGAGTACGCCTGGCTTACCAACACAGAGTGCTGCAGAATGAAGACCGCTGTTCAGGCCATGGCCAGCGGCTTCAACGCCAATTAATCTCACTCCTGAGTGATCAATATAGGGATAGAAAATACCCATTGCGTTGGATCCACCACCCACACAGGCAAGCACAAAATCTGGCTGACGACCTGTTAGCTCTGGCATTTGTACCTTGCACTCTTCACCAATAACACTCTGAAAATCTCGCACCATCATCGGATATGGATGAGGGCCTGCTACGGTGCCGATAATGTAAAAAGTATTATCTACATTAGTCACCCAATCGCGCATTGCTTCATTTAGCGCATCCTTCAGAGTTTTTGTACCAGATTCAACTGGCACAACTTTTGCACCTAACAGCTTCATGCGATAGACGTTCTGGGCTTGACGCGCTACGTCCACTGAACCCTGGTAGACAGTACAGTCCAAACCAAAGCGAGCACAAATAGTAGCAGTTGCAACTCCGTGCTGACCTGCTCCTGTTTCAGCAATAATGCGAGGCTTACCCATGCGCTTGGCCAGCATTGCCTGCCCAATAACATTATTGATTTTATGTGCACCAGTGTGATTTAAATCTTCACGTTTGAGGTAAATCTGCGCACCGCCCAACATATCGCTCCAACGCTTAGCGTGGTAAACAGGAGATGGGCGTCCTACGAAGTGCTTCAGCTCGTAATGGAATTCCTCAATAAACTCTGGATCATTTTGGTATTTTGCATAAGCCTCTTTAAGCTCACTTAATGCATACATGAGCGTTTCTGAAACGAATACGCCGCCATAAGGACCGAAGTGCCCTCTTGCATCTGGCTTATCGTACATATCTACCTCTTAAGAATTGTTGGCTACAAATTATTGGATTAGTGTTTTTGCATCTGCGGCCCTGACAGCCTCGACAAATTGAGACATCAGAGCTGAATCTTTAACACCGCGGGTAATTTCTACACCACTAGAAACATCAACTGCGCAAGGATGTAGGCGAGAAATCGCCTCGCCCACGTTGTGCGCGTTCAATCCACCACTCAAAACGACCCGAGGCGCGTTTTCTTTTGCCCATGTTTGTGGAATTCCTTGCCAATCAAAAGGGACACCCCCTCCACCATAGCCCTCCACTAGGGCATCAAGCAAAAAGGCATCTGCGTGACCATATTGTAGGGAAAAATCATCAAAAGCGAAGTCTTTTCCAACGCGCGCCGCCCTCATCCATGGATCTCCAGCAGCCAATTCTTCACACTGCGCTGGGGTTTCATCTCCATGAAACTGCCATAAAGTAATCGAGCAAGTGGCGCGTATAGCATCAAATTCGGCTCTTGAAGCATTTACGACCAACCCCACAGCATCCACCCCAGTAGGCAATCGGGATATTAAAGCAGCAGCTATATTGGGTGTTACCGCCCTCACACTGGGCGGATAAAAGACAAAACCCACAGCATCCACCCCGGCAGCAACGGCTGCATCAATATCTACAGGCGTTTTCAGACCACAGATCTTGACACGTGTTCGATTTGGAGAATATGTAAGTAGGCCCATCTATCAATAATAGTGCTTTAGCAATGCCTAGGCTTGAAGAATATCCCCAGGCAACCATGAATTAGCAAGGTAAGGCGTGGGAATCTCAAATTCAGGGGGGTATGCAATATTCAACAAGTAAAGGCCATCTGGTGCAAATGTGGGCGCTGCCTTGCTACGGTCTCTTGCTTGCAGAAGCTCTTGCATCCAAACAGCCTCTTGCTTACCTACGCCAATCATCAAAAAAGTGCCCACTAAGTTGCGCACCATATGATGCAGAAATGCATTTCCGCGGATACGAAAATAAAGCCATGGTTGTCTAGAGATAATTTCAATTGCGTAAATTGTTTTGATGGGAGTTTTACTTTGACACTCCGAAGATCTAAATGCGCTGAAATCATGTTCACCAATGATGTATTGCGCAGCGTCACGCATTGCATCAACATCAAACCAGCGATCGGGTGGAAGCATATAGTAAGCAGCGCGTGTTGCCGCCATCGGCGAGCGGCAAGGGCCTGCATGTAATGCATAAACATAAGTGCGCTCATATGCTGAAAATCGAGCGCTAAACTCCGCGGATACCGGCTTTGACCAATTGACCACAATAGAATCTGGCAAGAAGGAATTAATACCACGCACCCAAGACCAATTTTCTCGTTGAACATTGGTATCAAAGTGAATCACTTGCCCTAATGCATGAACCCCGGCATCCGTTCTACCGGCGGTAATTACTCTAATGGGTTGATCCTTGATAGCTTGCTCACCAACAAATGCTGAAATTGCATCCTCCAATACATCTTGAACCGTGTTTCTCTGAACTTGAGATTGCCATCCAGAATATGAACTACCATCGTATTGCAAGCCTAGGGCGATTCGCATGATTCGCTCTAGCTATTGCGCTGAGTTAATTCATTGAGTAGCGCTTGAGCCTCGATAGCGATTACCGGATCAATTGTTGGAGCCATAACAATCACTTCACCAAGAGACTTTTTTGCAGCCTCATAGTCTTCAATCGTGATGTAAGCACGCGCAAGATTTAATTTCACTCGCAAAGTATCGGCTAAAGGATTGATAGTTGACTTGGGCGGCGGTTTAGATAAATCAAGATCAATTCCAGCAAGCAAGGCTTTTGTCCTAAGAGGCAGCTCTTGATGGATGGTGGCTTCAGATTTAGAACTTTTTACAGATGGTGGTGGGCTAAAAGTCTTTAACTCAGATTGGCGAGCATTGCGCGCTAGCAGCCACAGCAAAACAGCAGTGAGCGCCATCAACCCAATTGCCAATAAAGCTGGACCAAAAACACCCAACTCAAAATGGGCGGCTTTACTATTAGCGCCCTTCTTCTTGTCAATTAATATTTGTAGGTCAGCAATATTTTTCTCTAGCTCTGCCACCTTCGCGCGAGTCTGCTCTAGTTCCTTTTCTTGTGCTACCAGCTCTTCTGTATAACGTTTTTGTTGATCATTGCCCTCTGCGCTGGAACCTATTTTTAGCCTGTCTCTTGGGCTTGATTGAGGTATTTGTTCATGCGTGTCTCGAGTCTTGTCTTGACTATTTGGGCTTACCAAATGGGATGCTTGCCATTGCACATTGGCCTTAGCAACAAATTGCTGGGCTTCAGATGGGCTGATCGAACGCAATAAAGCTTGACTAGGTTTGACAAGCTCAGTACCCGCCGCCAGCTGGTTAATACTGCCGCTTGCAAAAGCATCGGGATTGGCTTTGTATAGGGCTAGGATGGTTTGATCTATTGAAGCCCCTTCATATTGAGGCGCCATCTGGGCCGCTATTTCTGAAAGACTCTGTCCAGGACGAACAATCAGTTTCTGAGGGTCGCCAATCAATAAGGTGAAAGTTTTAGTCAAGCTTCCAGATGACCACTTGAGATTTACCAAAACATCAAGAAAGGGGTCATCACTAGGAGGTATTGGATTGACAGTTTCAATTAAGACTAGCAATTTTTCTTGTATATTTCGATACACCATAGACTGTGCATTGAAATCCAGAACCTTGGATGAAATTCCTAAACGATCATAAGCTTCTTTTGCAGGCATTGCTGCTTTCAAGCTATCGAGATCTTCGCTCTCATTTAAGCCAATGAGAATGGGAATTTCAACACGCAGTGGCTCGCCTGGGTGGGAAAGCAACTGCGGGGCACCCAATGACACTGCTGCAGCTAAATTAACCCAACCCAAACAGGCTAGGACAAATAAGCGCCTTATAGTCAATCCAAATAATTGCAATCTTAGCTTTCAAGCAAGATGCGTAGCATACGACGAAGTGGTTCAGCTGCACCCCAAAGTAATTGATCGCCAACTGTAAAGGCTCCTAAATATTCAGGGCCCATTGATAGTTTATGCAATCGTCCGATTGGCACAGTTAAGGTCCCACTAACGGCGGCAGGAGATAAATCACGTTCAGTTGCTTCGCGATCATTCGGCACTACCTTAACCCACTGATTGTCATTTGCAAGAATCGATTCAATTTCTTGCAAAGGAATGTCTTTTTTGAGTTTGACGGTGAGTCCTTGTGAGTGGCAGCGCATTGCACCAACACGCACACATAAGCCATCAATAGGAATGCTACCTGGTGATCTAAATGCTGGACGACCAAGAATCTTATTGAATTCAGCGCCGCCCTTCCACTCCTCTTTGGTCTGGCCATGCTCAACAGGAACATCAATCCATGGAATTAAACTACCAGCCAAGGCGGTATTGCGAAAATTCTTTTTAGGAAAATCATCCGAACGTAACGTAGCAGTTACTTTGCGATCAATATCCAAAATCCATGATGACGGATCAGCCAATTCTGCAGCAACGCTATCGCGCAGTGCGCCCATTTGCAACAGAAGTTCACGCATATTTTGAGCACCAGCACCCGAGGCGGCTTGGTAGGTCATTGCGCTAATCCACTCAACCAAATCAGCCTTAACCAAACCACCCATGGCTAACATCATCAGGCTCACTGTGCAATTACTACCGATCCAGTTCTTGCCGCCCGAAGCAAGGGCTTTATCAATGACCGGGCGATTGACGGGGTCCAAAATAAGAACCGCATCATCTTTCATGCGCAAAGCACTAGCAGCATCAATCCAGTGCCCATTCCAACCAGCCGCACGGAGCTTAGGGTAGATGTCGTTGGTGTAGTCACCGCCCTGACAGGTCAAAATAATGTCGCAACGACTCAAAGCCTTAATATCGTTTGCATCTTGCAATGCGTTTTCAGCTTTAGTTACCTTTTGACCATTTAGCAAGGGAACCTGACCACCCGCCTGGCTAGTACTGAAAAATATAGGCTCAATCAGATCGAAATCCTTCTCGGCCAACATTCTCTCCATGAGAACGCTACCAACCATACCGCGCCAACCAACTAAGCCTACTAAAGGTGTTTTTGAATTTGACATGAAGATCAACTATTAAATGATGACGAATTAAAAAATATTAGATAAGGGCTGCTACAACCGCATCACCCATTTGTACGGTTGTTACTTTTTGCGTGCCCTCTGTATAAATATCTGCTGTGCGCAAACCTTGGGATAAGACTTTTTGCACTGCACGCTCGACGCGATCGGCTTGCTCTGGCATCCCTAAGGAGTAACGCAACATCATGGCTGCGGACAAGATGGTAGCTAAAGGATTGGCTATTCCATTGCCTGCAATATCAGGCGCAGAACCGTGACTTGGTTCATACAAGCCCTTGTTATTTTTATCTAGAGAGGCAGATGGAAGCATGCCAATCGAGCCGGTCAACATGGCTGCCTCGTCCGACAAAATATCGCCAAATAAATTACCCGTGACAACCACGTCAAATGCTTTAGGGGCCTTTACCAGCTGCATTGCGGCGTTATCTACATACATATGCGACAACTCAATATCCGGATAGTCTTTTGCAATACGAATCATCACGTCACGCCATAATTGAGATGTTTCGAGCACATTGGCCTTGTCAACGCTGCAGACCTTTTTGTTGCGCTTACGAGCCGCTTCAAACGCTACACGTGCAATTCGCTCCACCTCTGGCTCGCTGTAATGCATGGTGTCGAATCCCTCGCGTGCACCCTTAAAAAGTGGCAATTCAGAAGTACGAATTCCGCGAGGCTGACCAAAATAGATGTCACCATTGAGCTCTCGAATAATTAGAATATCAAGACCGCCCACAATCTCCGCTTTTAAACTTGAAGCTGCGGTCAACTCTGGATAGCAAATGGCTGGTCTGAAATTGGCGAACAACTCAAGATGTTTACGCAAACCCAAAATAGCCTGTTCAGGTCGCAGTTCTCTAGCCAAGGCATCATATTTCCAGTCGCCCACAGCGCCAAATAAAATAGCATCTGCATTTTTAGCCAATTCAAGCGTTGCTGGTGGTAGTGGATGACCAGTAAGATCATAAGCAGCTCCACCCACTGGGGCTAACTCTAAATCAAACTGCGGACCTAAAGCTTGAAGTACTTTTACGGCTTCAGCAACGATTTCCGGGCCGATTCCATCGCCCGGGAGAACTGCAATTTTCATTTAAGGCCTTTAACTCTAAATTACGGCAATTGGGTAGCAAGCCAAGGCATCTTTAAGATGCGCTCAGCTTCATAAGCCTTAATTTTATCTGCATGTTGCAGGGTTAAGCCAATGTCATCGAGGCCATTGATGAGGCAATACTTTCTAAAGGGGGTTACATCAAAGCTATATGTACGGTTGTCTGGAGCAATCACTTCTTGACGCTCTAAGTCAATGGTGAGCTGATAGCCACTAAATGCCATTGTTTCATTAAAAAGGTGGTCAACCTGTTGTTCAGTTAAAACAATAGGTAGTAAGCCATTCTTAAAGCAATTGTTGAAGAAAATATCAGCAAAGCTCGGAGCGATTATTACTCTAAAGCCATATTGGGATAAGGCCCAAGGGGCGTGCTCACGAGAACTGCCACAACCAAAATTCTTACGAGCCAAGAGTATTTGTGAACCCTTATAACGGGGCTGGTTCAGAGCAAAATCTGGATTTATAGGGCGATTTGAGCAATCTTGACCTGGTTCACCATGATCAAGATAGCGCCATTCATCAAATAAGTTTTGTCCAAAACCCGTCTTCTTAATGGATTTAAGAAATTGCTTAGGAATAATTGCATCCGTATCCACATTCTCGCGGTTAAGCGGCGCCACCAAGCCTTTAAAAACAGTAAATTTATCCATGAGAAATCGTTATTGAACTGGGGTTACAACAACATCCTTACCCTTAGTTTGGGTTTGGTTGCTATTTTGTGAAGAATTAGAGCCTCCCATAGATGTGCCGATATTCTGCATATCCTTACCCAGGCCCTCCATCATATTGCTGCAGGCCCCTAAGAATAGGCCAAGAACTCCAACAATCAATAGTTTTTTAATCATGGTTAACGAGGAAACAAATCGCATTAGATAAGCCTTATGAAATCTTGCGAATATCGACAAAATGCCCTTCAATAGCTGCGGCTGCGGCCATTGCTGGGCTCACTAAATGAGTTCTTCCGCCATTGCCCTGACGCCCCTCAAAATTGCGATTTGAGGTTGAGGCACAACGCTCACCAGGTTCAAGCCGGTCAGCATTCATAGCCAAACACATTGAGCAGCCAGGTTCACGCCATTCAAAACCAGCGGCCTTAAATACGCGATCTAGACCTTCACGTTCAGCTTGAGCCTTCACCAAACCTGACCCAGGAACAACCATCGCTAACTTCACATTAGGAGCCACCCTCTTGCCTAGACGATCAACTACTTTAGCGGCAGCACGAATATCTTCAATGCGGCTATTAGTACAAGAACCAATAAATACCTTATCCACAGAAATAGTCTCTAAGGGCATGTTCGGCTCCAACTTCATGTATTCGAGGGCGCGCTCCATTGCTGAGCGTTTATTAGGGTCGCGCTCCTTTTCTGGGTCAGGAACTCGATCACCAATTGGCAGCACCATCTCTGGTGATGTACCCCAGGTAACCTGCGGGGCAATTTCCTCAGCGCGCAATTCGATCACTGAATCAAAATGAGCTCCTGGATCAGAATGCAGCGAGCGCCAATATTGGAGCGCATGACGCATGGCCTCACCCTTCGGTGAGTATGGGCGATCTTTAACATACTCAATAGTTGTTTCATCAACCGCAACCAAACCTGCGCGTGCGCCCGCTTCAATTGCCATATTACATATAGTCATGCGACCCTCCATTGAGAGATTGCGAATTGCTTCACCCGCAAACTCAATGGTGTATCCCGTTCCTCCGGCTGTGCCAATCTTTCCAATGACAGCTAAAACAATATCTTTTGCGGTTGATCCAGGCTGCAAACGACCATCGACCTTCACCAGCATATTTTTACTCTTTTTCATGAGTAAAGTTTGAGTCGCTAGCACATGCTCAACTTCAGATGTACCAATGCCAAATGCCAATGCGCCAAATGCTCCATGTGTACTGGTATGAGAATCTCCACAGACAACAGTCATACCCGGCAAAGTAGCGCCCTGCTCAGGCCCAATCACATGAACAATTCCCTGACGAACATCATTCATCTTATATTGCGTAATTCCAAATGCATCACAATTCTGGTCCAAGGTATCGACTTGCAGCTTGGAAGTTGGATCAGCGATTCCTTGTGCACGATCAGTCGTTGGAACATTATGGTCTGAGACAGCTAAATTAGCAGAGATACGCCATACAGGTCTATTGGCCAAGTTCAAGCCCTCAAAAGCCTGGGGGCTAGTTACCTCATGCAAAAGTTGGCGGTCGATATAGATTGTGGCCGTGCCGTCATCCTCAGAATAGACGACATGGTCATCCCACAATTTGTCATAAAGCGTACGTAACATGAGTGCTTAAAAGCCTTATTTTCTAACAGTAATGTTTGGAACTTTACGTGATGTTTCACCAACATAAAGTTGACGTGGACGACCGATCTTATACTCGGGATCAGTGATCATCTCTTTCCATTGCGCAATCCAGCCAACCGTTCTTGCCAAAGCAAAAATACAAGTAAACATTTCAGTTGGAATGCCAAGAGCACGTTGCACGATACCCGAATAAAAATCCACATTTGGATACAGCTTACGGCTAACAAAATACTCGTCTTCCAAAGCAATCTTTTCTAAGGTCATTGCAAGCTTAAACAGGGGATCGTTTTTAAGACCCAACTCTGTTAGGACTTCATAACAGGTTTCACGCATCAATTTTGCGCGGGGGTCAAAGTTTTTATAAACACGGTGACCGAATCCCATCAAACGTACGCCGGAGTTTTTATCCTTTACTTGTGCAATGAATTCATGAATGCGCTCTACACCGCCATTTGCCTGAATGTCATTGAGCATTTGTAAACAAGCCTCATTCGCACCACCATGAGCTGGACCCCACAAACAGGCAATACCAGCAGAAATAGCTGCAAAAGGATTGGTGCCGGAAGAGCCGCACAAGCGCACAGTTGAAGTTGAGGCATTTTGCTCGTGGTCAGCATGTAAGGTAAAGATGCGATCCAATGCACGAACTAAAACAGGGTTTACTTTGTACTCCTCACACGGCGTTGCGAACATCATGCGCATGAAATTGGCAGTGTAAGACAAAGAATTATCAGGATAGATAAAAGGTTGTCCCACAGAGTATTTATATGCCATTGCAACTAGAGTTGGCATCTTAGCAATCAAACGAATTTGAGCAATTTCACGAGCCATAGGCTCGCTATAGTCAATTTGATCATGATAAAAAGCGGCCATGCCACCGACTAAACCAGTTAATACTGCCATGGGGTGTGCATCACGGCGGAAGCCGCGCAGGAAAAATTGCATTTGCTCATGCACCATGGTGTGATGCATCACAAGATCTTCAAACTCTTTTTTCTCAGTTGCGTTTGGTAATTCACCGTGGATCAAAAGAAAGCAAACCTCTAAGAAGTCGCAGTTATCAGCCAAATCTTCGATAGGGTAACCACGATAGAGTAACTCCCCTTTGTCGCCATCGATATAAGTGATTTTGCTATTGCAAGAGGCTGTAGATAAAAAGCCGGAATCGTAAGTGAACTTACCCGTCTGACCATAAAGCTTACGAATATCAATCACATCAGGACCCACTGTGCCTTTGTAGATAGGCAAGTCAATATCTGGGGTGCCATCCGAAAACGACAGTTTTGCCTTGATATCTGATTCGATCATTTCTAGTCCTTAGTCATTCAAATTTACGATTAACAAACCTTTTAATTACGCTTGTTTCCTGCCGACGCAGCGAAAGTCAGAATTACTTCTGCCTTAGCATGATTAAAATCTTTTTAAAGGGCTCAGACTGCAGCTCCTTTTCCAGTGTTGCCACTGAATCTTTTCTACCAATTAATAAATCCATCAGGTCGTTGTCATCCAGTGCCAAAAAATGACTAAGAACAACACCATCTTCACCACTCAATTGACGCTCGAAACGTTCAAAAAAAAGCTGCAAAATCAAATCATTTTCAAGCAAACCTCTGCGAGCATCACTTTTTAGACGATATAACTCAGCATTACCAATTGTCATACAGCGCGGCGAACCATTAACTCCTTGATCTTGCCAATAGCCTTTGTTGGATTTAAATGCTTAGGACATACATCTACGCAATTCATAATCGTATGGCAGCGGAACAAGCGATAAGGATCCTCCAAGTTATCCAAGCGTTGAGCTGTTTCTTCATCGCGGCTATCGGCAATAAAGCGATAAGCTTGAAGTAAACCAGCTGGGCCAACAAACTTGTCAGGGTTCCACCAGAAAGATGGGCACGAAGTAGAGCAAGATGCGCACAAGATGCACTCATACAAACCGTTTAACTCTTCACGCTCTTCAGGACTCTGGAGACGCTCCTTTTCAGGAGGTGGATTATCGTTTACCAAATAAGGCTTAATCGAAAGATATTGCTTAAAGAACAAAGTCATATCAACAATTAAGTCGCGCACAACAGGCAGACCTGGCAGTGGGCGAAGCGTAATTACCTTAGGCAAAGTCAACATATTGGTTAAGCAGGCCAAGCCGTTTTTACCGTTAATGTTCATTGCATCTGAACCGCATACACCTTCACGACAGGAACGACGATAAGAAATCGTTTCATCTTGCTTTTTCAACGAAATCAATGCATCTAACAACATGCGTTCACCAGTCAACTCAAGCTCATACCGCTGCATACGTGGCGCGGCATCGACATCTGGGTCGTAACGGTAAATTTCAAATATACGGATATCACTCATCATCTATCTCTTTTGCTTAGAAAGTACGTTCTTTAGGAGGGAAGGACTCGACAGTTAAAGGCTTGAGCACCACTGGCTTATAAGACAGTCTATTTCCTTCGCTATACCAAAGGGTATGCTTCATCCAATTCTCATCATCACGCTCTTGGTGGTCGTCATGGGAATGAGCGCCACGACTTTCCCTGCGAGCTGCAGCTGAAATCATTGTTGCGTTTGCAGTCTCAACCAAGTTAGCTACTTCAAGAGCTTCGATACGTGCGGTATTAAAAATCTCCGATTTATCTTTAAGCCACAAGTTGTTTGCACGCTCAGTCAACTTCGCCATTTGACGAACACCTTCGTCCATCAACTCTTGGTTACGGAACACGCCAGCGTATTTCTGCATACACTTACGAATATCGTTTGCAACATCTTGAGCATATTCACCAGATGTGGAGTTATCTAACTTTGCGATACGTTCCAAAGTTTGCTCTCCGGCGTTTGCAGGTAGCGGCTTGAACTCGCGGTTCTTTAGATTCATACCAACGATATGATTACCAGCAGCACGACCAAATACCAAGAGATCAAGCAGTGAGTTGGTGCCTAGACGGTTAGCGCCGTGTACAGAAACACATGAGCACTCGCCAATTGCATATAAACCATTGACGATTTCATTGTGAATACCATTGGCAGGAACAACTACCTGACCATTAATGTTTGTAGGAATACCGCCCATCTGATAGTGAATTGTTGGCACTACTGGAATCGGTTCTTTGGTCACGTCTACGTTTGCAAAGTTAATCCCAATTTCATAAACAGAAGGTAAACGCTTCATGATCGTCTCGGCACCAATGTGCGTCAAATCAAGCACGACATAGTCACCGTTAGGACCACAACCACGACCCTCTTTAATTTCTTGATCCATGCAGCGAGAAACGAAATCGCGCGGCGCTAAATCTTTATAGGTTGGCGCATAACGCTCCATGAAACGCTCACCATCCTTATTGCGCAAAATACCACCTTCTCCACGGCAGCCTTCAGTCAAGAGCACACCCGCACCAGCAACGCCGGTTGGATGGAACTGCCAAAACTCCATATCTTCTAAAGGAATATTTGCGCGAGCAGCCAGGCCCATACCGTCGCCAGTATTAATAAACGCATTGGTTGAGGCATCCCATATACGCCCAGCACCACCAGTAGCCAACATCACCACTTTGGCTTCCAAAATATAAACCTGACCTGTTTCCATTTCGAGCGCAGTTACACCAACCACATCGCCCTCATCATCACGGATCAAGTCAAGTGCCAACCACTCAACAAAGAAATTGGTTTTTGCGCGAACATTTCGCTGATACAAGGTATGCAACATCGCATGGCCAGTACGGTCAGCCGCAGCGCAAGCACGTTGTACCGCTTTTTCACCATAATTTGCCGTGTGTCCACCGAATGGACGCTGATAAATCGTTCCATCTGGGTTACGGTCAAACGGCATACCAAAATGCTCTAATTCATAAACTACTTTTGGAGCCTCGCGACACATGAATTCAATCACGTCTTGGTCGCCAAGCCAATCAGAACCCTTGATGGTGTCATAAAAGTGATAGTGCCAATTGTCTTCGCTCATATTCCCCAATGAGGCACCGATACCACCCTGCGCAGCTACTGTATGTGAACGGGTTGGGAATACCTTTGTCAGAACAGCAACATTCAGGCCGGCTTCTGCTAGCTGCAAAGAGGCGCGCATACCTGAACCACCTGCACCAACAATCACCGCATCAAAACGGCGACGTGGCAATGCTTTTTTTATAGCGGTCATCGAATTACACTTTCCACAAAATTTGAACGGCATAGGCCGCACAGGCTACGAGGTACAAAACAGTTAACACTTGAAGCGTTAAACGAATGCTCACTGGCTTGATGTAATCCATCCAAATATCACGCACACCAATCCATGCATGATAGAAAAGACTAAAAAGAGCCAAAAGCGTTAACAACTTCATGAATTGATTGCTAAATAAACTGGCCCAACCCTCATAAGTTGCGCTACCAGTAATGCAGTAATCAACTAACAAAACAATAGTGAAAACAAGCATCACTACAGCAGTAATACGCTGAATGATCCATTCTTTAAGGCCGTAGTGAGCACCAACGACTAGGCGTTTAGGTCCGATTTGATAAATTGGCATGAGAAATCCTTGTTATAGAAACGCTTAGTACAAGCCGAATAATTTGAGACCAACTGCAGCTGTCAAAGCTACACCTAATACGAATACAACTATGGCTGAGCGGTTTGATTCTGATTTTTCCACGCCAATTTCTAGGTCGAGCAGCAAGTAGCGAATACCAGCGCAGAAATGGTGCAAGAAACACCAGATCAAGCCAAGACAAATGATCTTTACCAAAATATGGTTAGTGATCGCTTGGAACTGCTGATAACTCAATTCGGAAGCCAGACTCTGATCCAAGAGGTACAGGATAAAAGGAAGCATTAGGAACAAAACAGCGCCGCTGATGCGGTGATTGTTGGTGCAGGTGGTTCAGGTATGCGCGCCTCTTTGC
>Ga0364907_10038_pt1 | contig 53128 bp, 59 predicted proteins | sample ExccelJu500002D3_2_FD_206960 | JGI IMG/M metagenome (GOLD analysis project Ga0364907, IMG submission 206960) | Enriched cells from Trout Bog Lake Hypolimnion, Wisconsin, USA - BchlTB.July02.5000.02.D3 | ecosystem: Environmental > Aquatic > Freshwater > Lake > Hypolimnion/Profundal zone | place...
AGCTTTGGTAAAAATTGGCGATACTGAGATCCAAGGTTATTCATCGAATGGGTTGAGTCCAGTTGATGTAAAAGTAAAAGATGCGGAGTTCAAAAAAGCCATTCGTGAAGCTTTAAACAATGCGGGCTATCCAGTTAAGGCTGATACGGCATCAATTAATTACGTCGCTGTATTACTTTTGTTGTTCTATTTAGTAATTTTGGTGACGATGGTTTATGGCCCAATTGCCGCGATGCTTGTTGAGATGTTTCCAACCCGCATTCGTTATACCTCAATGTCTCTTCCTTACCATATTGGTAATGGTTGGTTTGGAGGTTTATTACCAACCATCTCTTTTGCTTTAGTTGCGCAAAACGGTAATATTTACTATGGTCTTTGGTATCCAATCATCATTGCTGCAATGACTTTAGTTATTGGAACGCTGTTTATTCGTGAGACTAAGGATGTAGACATCTATGCTCGTGACTGATTGTTTACATAAAAAAGCGCATTAAGGCTAAGTAGCTTTAGTCTGGAATTTCATAAAACCCGACCACTAGGTGGTCGGGTTTTTTATTCCCACAAATCCTTTTGATTTCTACGATTAAGAAGCGCCAGATTTTGTTCGGCAATAGAGGTTGATCTTGCCCCTGGAATAATAGTAATGTCCGACCCGGCAGATAACTGACCCGTTTGATTTACGCGTAAATACCAGCCGCTAAATCCAGATTGCAGCATTGCTTTTGCTGCGCCTTTATATGCCATTAAGGCATTAAATTTAAAGCAGGGTTCACGCAACTTCACTACTGAAAACTCAAGTCCACCTATCAGTAATTGGTCTCCTACATAAACATCCCTTTCTAGCAAACCTTCAATTGTGAAGTTTTCACCAACCCCGCCTGGTACTAACTCAACTACCCGCTTTGTTTCACGCGAAAGTAGTTCATTCCAAAATTGATAATGCTCGATTGGGTAAACGTAGATGGCTTTTTCAATGCCCCCATGTACGCTTAAATCTGCCTGTTCATCTCCCGCTACACCCAATCGATTAATTTCAATGGAGGCTGGATTGTCTAGATTGCTAATGGGCTTTTTATGAATGCCCGAAGCTACAGATCTGTAGTTGGGGTGATGGTCACCAAAGAGGGGGGTAACCTTACCAGCGGAAATTGAGATGAGGCGCATAATTTAGATTATTGATTAAAACGTGGGTCAAAGAATTTCTTGGCCCCTGGTACTGGTCTCTTAAATTCTTAGAAAGTAATAAATGTATTTTTATACATGGATATTGGCAATCTTCATTGCGCTTACAAGCCCATCGGTTTTTGCTAAGTGGGATGAAGAGCGAGATATGACCATTAATGGCCGTGAAGAGTTAGTGTATTACTCAAAGACCAATGCGCAGGGTCAAAAGCTTGTTTTGGACAAATATCTAAAACGCCTCATTTTTGTCCAAAACGATAGACTTTATAAGCGCACGATCAATCAAATCAAAGTAGATGGAGTGGTCATTGAGGTCACTAGCGACCCTTTTTCCCATTATCCAGAGCAAACAGCGATTATTTTTGACAATAAGGATGAGGTGCTTAAAAAACTATTTTTAGCCAAAGAAGTCGAGGTAAGCGTACGTTATGGACGTGAGCCAGGTTTGTGTATTTTTAAGATCAAGTAGCCTGGTAACCTGAGGATTTAGACAGATAGATTCCTATCCTCTATAATCACAAATTCGGCGATTTAGCTCAGTTGGTTAGAGCGATGGAATCATAATCCACAGGTCCGGGGTTCGAATCCCTGAATCGCCACCAAATCAAAAGGCCATTGCCAATCGGCAGTGGCCTTTTTCTTAGCGGGCTAGCTTGGTAAATCGTAAAGATGGCTAAATTTTGGAACTTCGTTTTTTTCCAAGCAGGCTGGTTTGCTTGCGTGATTGGCGCCGCTAATCACCAAGTTCTATGGGCTGTTGTAGCCACTCTGGCTTATATTGTTTTTCATATTTGGCACTCTCATTCTCCAAAAAGTGTTTTAAGTCTAATGTTTAAAGCTGTTATATATGGAGTGAGTGCTGACACACTTCTTATTCATTTGGGGTATTTCAACTTTGAAGATCTATGGCCAAGCGTTTATTTATCTCCTTTATGGATGTGGGTTTTGTGGGCTTTAATGGCTGGAACTATTAACGGCTCTTTATCTTGGTTGCGAGGCAGGCCAATAGCAGGCGCAGTGTTGGGTGCTATTTGCGGCCCAATGTCTTATGAGGTTGGCATGCGAATGGGCGCGGGTGCGTGGGTTCCTGGTAAGCAGACTATGGGAATGATTTTAGTTGGGTTGGTATGGGGAGTTGCCATACCCCTTTTCTTTTATTGGGATCGCTCTCCGTTGGAGCGAGGATTAGTAAAAAATACGTAATTTCTTTGGAAATGTCAGACAAGAGGGCTTGCAAAGAGTACTGTTTTTATATACAGTAAGATCCAAAGTGTCAGGCAGTAGAAAGAACTTCGGGAAAAAGCCCAATACATAGCGAAAAGGAATAAAAAATGGCCGTTGACGATAAGAAAAAATCAGCCTCATCAGAATTTGAGGGAATGAGCGGAGATAAACAAAAAGCATTAACAGCAGCCTTGGCACAAATTGAGAAGCAGTTTGGTAAAGGCTCAATCATGCGATTGGGTGACGCTGAAATTAATCAGGATATTCAGGTTGTATCTAGTGGCTCTCTTGGCCTTGATATTGCCCTTGGAGTTGGTGGTTTAGCACGTGGCCGCGTTATCGAAATTTATGGCCCAGAGTCATCTGGCAAAACGACCCTGACACTGCATGCCATTGCTGAAATGCAGAAGTTAGGAGGCACTTGCGCCTTTATTGATGCGGAACATGCTTTAGATGTTCAGTACGCCTCACGCTTAGGCGTTGATGTGAATAATTTATTGATCTCTCAGCCTGATACCGGCGAGCAGGCATTAGAAATTGCTGATGCATTAGTGCGCTCTGGCTCAATTGACTTAATCGTGATCGACTCTGTTGCCGCTTTGGTTCCAAGGGCTGAAATTGAAGGAGACATGGGCGATTCATTGCCTGGCTTGCAGGCCCGCCTGATGAGTCAAGCTTTACGCAAGCTGACTGGGGCAATTAAACGCACCAATACCACTGTGATCTTTATTAACCAGATTCGTATGAAGATTGGCGTCATGTTTGGCTCCCCAGAAACGACTACTGGCGGTAATGCACTGAAGTTCTATGCCTCTATGCGACTGGATATTCGTCGTATTGGTAGCATTAAAAAAGGTGACGAGGTTGTTGGTAATGAGACTCGCGTTAAGGTTGTTAAGAATAAGGTTTCTCCCCCATTCCGCGAAGCGATTTTTGACATCATGTACGGTGCAGGCATTTCACGTGAAGGTGAAATTATTGACATGGGCGTAGAAGCTGATCTTGTTGAAAAAGCAGGCTCTTGGTATAGCTATAACGGTGATCGAATTGGTCAGGGTAAAGACAATGTTCGCGAGTTTTTGAAAGAAAATCCAGCGATTGCCAAAGATATTGAGGCAAAGATCCGTCAGAAATTAGGCGTTAAAGCCGGTTCAGCGGTGGTGAGTGATGTCCTTAGCGAAGAGGAAGTTGAATAGTTCGATGTCAGAGCCCAGCGGTAAGGCTAAGCAAAGCCCGAGTCTTAAAGCTCGGGCTTTGCGTCTTTTATCTTTGCGTGAATACAGTCGCAAGGGTTTGGGTCAAAAGCTTGAAGAATCGGCTCAAAGATACGCTAAGTTGTCTGTAAAACAAGGTTATGAGGCTGTAATACCTCCTTGTAAGCCTCTAGCCTTGCAGATAGAAGAGGTGCTGGATGATTTTGAGGCTCGGGGCTGGCTGTCGGACGAACGTTTCGCAGAATCCCTTGTTCGGAGAAGAAGTGAACGTTTCGGGGTGCGGAAAATACAAGACGAGTTGGCGCAGGCAGGCGTGGATTCTACAAAAACGACTGCTCTTTTAAGGGCGCTAAAGGAAACTGAATTTCAGCGCGCCAAAGACCTTTGGCTTAGGAAATTCGGTGAATTAGCTCAGGAGCAAAAGGAACGCGCACGCCAATATCGATTTTTGGCCTCAAAAGGGTTCAGTTCTGAGGTGGTTTCTCGCGTGGTGGGTGGGCGCCAAGATTAGGGGAATTACGGAGATGGCTTTTCGATATTACCGCGTTGCAGCATGCTAGACTTGCGAAGTCGGTTAAACCGCTCGAATTTATTCAATTTGGCTTTATTGCTAATTAAAGGGTGTGCATCTGAGAATAGGGCGACAACGGTTTGGCTAATCCTCATCGCTTGCAAAAGATACCGTTTCGGGAGTAATTATGAAAATTCACGAGTACCAAGGCAAAGAACTTCTGCGCCAATTTAATGTGCCTGTTCCAAATGGCATTCCTGCTTTTAATGTTGATGAGGCAATTGCAGCCGCCGAAAAACTAGGCGGACCAGTATGGGTTGTAAAAGCACAAATTCATGCAGGTGGTCGCGGTAAAGGCGGCGGCGTGAAATTGGCTAGAAGCATGGATGAAGTGAAGAAATATGCTTCTGAAATTTTGGGCATGCAGCTCAAGACTCACCAAACAGGACCAGAAGGTCAAAAAGTAAACCGTCTATTGATTGAAGATGGCGCTGATATTAAAAAAGAGTACTACTTCAGTATCGTTACAGACCGTGGCACACAAAAGAATGTGATCATGGCTTCTAGCGAAGGTGGTATGGATATTGAAGAAGTTGCTGAATCCCATCCAGAAAAAATTATTAAAGTATTTGTTGATCCGCTCGTTGGTTTGACTGATGCTGATTGCGATATCGTTGCTAAAGGCATTGGCGTTCCTGAAGCCTCCATTCCAATGGCTCGCGATGTATTTAAGAACTTGTACAAGACCTACTGGGATACCGACGCTTCATTGGTTGAAATCAACCCATTGATTCTTGAAGGCAACGGCAAAATTAAAGCCCTTGACGCTAAATTTAACTTTGATCCAAACGCTTTGTATCGTCACCCAGAAATCGTTGCTTACCGTGATATCGATGAAGAAGATGCTGCTGAGATCGAAGCTTCTAAATTTGATTTGGCATACATTTCATTAGATGGAAATATCGGTTGTTTAGTAAACGGTGCTGGTTTAGCGATGGCTACTATGGACACTATTAAGTTGTTTGGTGGCGAGCCAGCAAACTTCTTGGACGTTGGCGGTGGTGCTACGGCAGAAAAGGTTACTGAAGCATTCAAGATCATGCTCAAGAACAAGAGCGTTGAAGCTATTTTGGTAAATATCTTCGGCGGTATTATGCGTTGTGACGTGATTGCTGACGGTGTTGTGACAGCATGTAAGGCAGTGAATTTAACTGTGCCTTTGGTTGTGCGCATGAAGGGTACAAATGAAGAGTTGGGCAAGAAGATTCTTGCAGACTCTGGTTTGCCAATTATTAGCGCCGATTCAATGGCTGAAGCTGCTACCAAGGTAGTTGCTGCTGTTGCCAAAAACAAATAATCAAGGAATTTCAATATGTCTATTTTGATTAATAAAAACACCAAAGTAATCACACAAGGTATTACTGGTAAGACTGGTCAGTTTCACACTGAAAAGTGTCAAGAATATGCAAACGGTAAAAACTGTTTTGTTGCTGGTGTAAATCCTAAAAAAGCTGGCGAGTCCATCTTTAATATTCCAATTTATGGAACTGTTAAAGAAGCTGCTCAGCAAACAGGTGCTACTACTTCTGTAATTTACGTACCGCCTCCAGGCGCAGCTGCTGCGATTTGGGAAGCTGTTGAAGCTGATCTCGATTTCGTGATCTGTATTACTGAGGGCATTCCAGTCCGCGATATGCTGGAAGTACGCAATAAGATGAAGGCAAAAGAAGCTGCTGGCGGTAAGAAAACATTATTGCTTGGCCCTAATTGCCCTGGAATCATTACTCCTGACGAAATCAAGATTGGTATCATGCCTGGCCATATTCACAAAAAAGGCCGCATTGGTGTTGTAAGTCGTTCGGGCACATTGACATACGAAGCTGTAGGTCAACTGACAGCAATCGGATTAGGTCAGTCTACAGCGGTAGGTATTGGTGGCGACCCGATCAACGGTTTGAAGCATATCGACATCATGAAAATGTTCAACGAAGATCCTGAAACTGATGCTGTCATCATGATCGGTGAAATTGGCGGACCAGATGAGGCTGAAGCTGCTCTTTGGTGTAAAGAAAACATGAAGAAGCCAGTTGTTGGCTTTATCGCTGGCGTAACAGCGCCTGCTGGAAAACGTATGGGCCATGCTGGGGCATTGATTTCTGGTGGTGCTGATACGGCTGATGCCAAGCTTGCCATCATGGAAGAGTGCGGTTTCAAAGTTACAAGAAACCCATCTGAAATGGCTGCCTTGTTAAAGGCAATGTTGTAAGTTTTTTTTCTAGTCCATCAGTATTCCCGTATAGTTGATGTAACAAAAATACGGAAATACTATGGACTTTTCAGCATTCTCTGGAGCCGCCTTTTGGGCGGCTTTGCTTTCGATCATTGTTGCCAATATATTACTCTCGGGTGATAACGCAGTAGTCATCGCTTTAGCTTCTCGCAATCTTCCTGCGGATCAGCAAAAAAAGGCAATTTTCTGGGGGAGTGCCGCCGCAATAATTTTGCGCGTAGTTCTCACCATCACTGCTGCTCATTTATTGGATCTCCCGTATCTTAAGATCCTCGGGGCAATTTTGCTTGTCTATATTGGCGTGCAATTAATGGCCGATGGAGGTGACGACGCGGATATGAAAGCTCACTCCAATGTTTGGGGTGCCATTCGTACAATTTTGATTGCGGATTTAGTAATGAGCTTAGACAATGTCATTGCTGTGGCAGCAGCCGTACAAAAAGGGCCAGAAGAGACTCGACTGATACTGTTGATTGTCGGACTAGGTTTATCTATCCCCTTAATTATTTTTGGTAGCACTATGCTATTGAAAATAATGGACCGCTTCCCAATCATTATCACCCTAGGTGCCGGCCTTTTAGGTCTGCTGGCAGGCGGGATGTTGGTCGAGGATCCTGCCATTCATGGATCGCTACAAGCAGCAATGACAGATGCGCAAATGATCTTTGAAGGACTTGGAGTAGCTATTGTTTTATTGCTCGGAACTTACTTAAAGAAAAAAAGCGCTAAGGTAGCGTCTTAATTTTGCTACTTAGATATAGGTAAATTCAGTCCATAAAGCTGACTTTTCCTACATCTGGGCATCTTGAACGCTCAGACTTTTCTCGGGATTATGTAGCATTCAATCTCAGGGACTAAGTTATATGCAAATTGGATTAAAACAATTAGAGTGGAGTCATTTCAAAGAAGAGATGGGATTTACCTTAATAGAGGTAATGGTGGTGGTTGCTATCATTGGCATCTTGGCATCGGTGGCAGTCCCGCAATATCAAGGCTACATCGCGCGTAGTCGAGTGGTTGAGGGTATAAATTTAGCGTCTAGTGCCAGACTTGCGGTGGCAGAGGTTTTCGCAAATCTTGGTCCTGTCAATATGCACGAAAATACCTTAGAGATATTTTCTTTTAAGCCAACAAAAAGCGTTCTAGATATCACCATTGCTGAATCGGGCATCGTCATGATTCAATATCAAAATAGCGTTGCTCAAGACGACAAAAATATACTGCTATACCTTCCAACGAATGAGCCTGACGCTAATCATCCGAGGCTAATAGATTTATCAAAATCGGGAGGTTTGGGTTGGAGCGGTCATTGGACTTGCCGTTCCGCAGGGACAGATTTAGATCAGAATTTGCTTCCGCAAGAATGTAGGTCTGCATCTAAGTGAAGCAATTTTCAAAAGTAGAAAGACATATTTTCAGTCAAAAAATTAAGTATGGAAAATTGAACTGAGTACTGGGCAAGTCGATTCTTAATCTTATTGAGATGCTGTAATTTGAAATCGGCACAGAGTAAAAAGCCCATCGATTGATGGGCTTTTATAAGTTGCAAAGAAATTAATTAAAAATGCCAAGCTGTATTGTTATGCCTGTAGTGGAAGTTACCTGCGTCAAATCTTCATCATTACCGACATCATCATATGGAAAACCATACGCATAACCATCAGAGCTAAATTTATGAAAGTTGTAAGCCCAAGTATTGTATTGGGGGTTAACCTTGTAGTCTGAAGATAGGGGTGGAGTAAAGTTGGCGTTGTTATTGCTCTGATCAATATTGATAACTGTAGTGCCACCACCTGCGTTGGTGAATACGCCTCGGTTAAATCCAGCGGCAAGTGCTTTGCCTATGTTTTTCTGGTCAGCACTACCTAGAGCTATTGCGCCATTACAAGCTAGTATGTTGTTGGTGCTTAATCCTCCACCGACGGCAGTGCTGAAGCTGAACGCAACAGCGCCACTAGTTTTAGATGTATAGAAATTCAGTGTGCTTCCACTAGCTAGCCCATAGTAAGTACCAGATCCTGGGCATGACACAGCCACCCAGTTTGTGCTCCAAAAGGTGAGCATATTGCTGATGTATGAATCTAGGTAGGTTGAGGTTTGAGTTGCTACCCACTGCTTGGGCGATAGCATTCTAATGGTGCCAGATGTGTTGGCTAAAGGTGGGTATGCAGTTGGGCTGATACCTTGTGTCGTCGGTATGGGAATTGGGGTTCCGAAAACTGGGTTTTGATTTCCAATGGATTTCAATGTGGATAAAATTGTAGACCGGGGTTGGTTATAAATGCCGATTTCCGGATTGCTGACGGTTGAGCCAGTTGCTTTTGCGGAAATCGAGAATCCGTATTGATCAACCTGAGTCGTATTGAGAAAAAGATCTCCCGTGGTATCCCACGAAAACTCAATCCAATCGTAAAAGGCAAAAGAGCCATAGGTGTTATCAAACGCTGGGAAGGTAACCTGTGTTGGATCGGCGAGTGGGGTGAACGGTAAAAGAGGCTCTCCAACCGAGATCCATATTCGCCCACTGAAGTTTGGTGCTGGTGAGGCTAGACCAGAGATATTGGTGGAATTGAATGAGGCTAGATCTGCAATCAATGTTGCACATGTGCGATCTAACGGAATCGCTATATTTGTCCACGCTTCAGCATAGTGAATCGTTGCGGCTGGGCTATTAGCAAGCATACCTGGGCCTGCATATTGATTGGCATTGGTAAGGCTGTTTGCTTGAACAGGCTTTTTTTGTGCTGGATCATATAGATACTGAATATTAGAAACACTTTGCTTGCCACTAATATAAGCGTACATAGGAACATTTTGAGGGATACCAGTTGCCAAAACAGATGCATCAATAATGATAGGGATGCTGGCACTAGAGTTTGTGCTGCACGAGGGTGCGCTAGGACCTTTTGAGTTGTTGGTTGGGTCAATCGTATTGCCGTTGGAATTTGTTGATCCACTACTTGTAGGGCTAGAGCTAGAATCACCGCCACCACTACAGGCAACAAGAAAACCACCCGCACCTAAGGCACTCATGCCTTTAAGGATAGCTCGCCTTTTAATGTCTAATTTTGTCATGAAAACTCCTTAAAACTAAATTGATCAACACGCCTCTATATTTTGAATATACCAATATCGTTTTGATAAGGCCACTAGATTGTTGGAAAACGAGGGGTTATTGCCCATATTTACCTCGCTCAATTATGTTTTTTACTAATTCTTATTTTTCACATGGTTAAGAAATTTGGTTGTATACCGCTAGAAGCAGACTTCCTAGAGGCTACTTTCCTACTTTCCAATCCCCAGACTTCCCACCACTCTTTTCGAGTAGCTTGATATCGCTCATGACCATAGCTCTATCAACAGCTTTGCACATGTCATAAATGGTGAGGAGGGGCATTTAAAAACAATGACTTGTAACCTCAATCTTGTCCAAATCTACAGGTTTACTTGGACAACATTTGGACAAAGGTTATCACGAAGACTTGTCTCTATTGTTTAACTCGATCAAGTTAACCCCACTTCTTTTGGCGTCAATGTATTTCTACGTCATCTTGTCGATAGGCTAAAAATAAGCCCCCTTTTTTTGATATAGATCAAGAGACTCTCCTTCACCGCAATGGGTTCACCCTAATTGGTTTTTACTAGTGCATGGAACTTAATATTTTGGCAGTCATCAAGCCTGTCAAAATCCGACATTGAACTGACTATGAAAAACTAGTATTTAAATTGACGCAGTAAAAATGTCGTAATTGGTAATAATTCATATGATTATTGTCGGTATTATCTTTCTACTACCTATAAATATAAGAAAGATTGTCGTGAATAAACTCTTACTCTCTTTGCTGGTTTCAGCTTCTGCTCTCGGTTTAACTGCATGTGGCGGTGGAGGTGGAAGCGGCTCTAGCAGTAGTGCTAGCACTCCCGTGACAAATGTTTCTGCAGCAGGTGCATGGCAGGGAATTGCAAATCCAACTGGTTACACGCTTGATTTGATTGTGATGCCAAGTGGCAAGCTTTATACAATTTTTGGTACGGTTATAAGTGGCGGTGCCTTGACTGTAATTGGTGCCGACTTTGGGTCAGCATCTACAATAGGCAATGCATTGTCAGGTTCGTTTACTGAGTACTTCTACAATAATCAGGTGTACACGGGAACAATTACTGGGACGGTCGTAGCCAATACCTCTATCTCAGGATCATCCGTTTACAACAATGGCAACAAAGGTACATTTGCCCTGACCCCATTAAGTGCCAGTACTTATAACTTCAATACACCCGCAGTCTTATCAAATATCACAGGATCATGGTCTGGGACGCTTTTGAATGGTGTAGCAACATCTGTCACCGTTAGTTCTGCTGGCATCATGACTGGCTCTGGTGGAGGATGTTCATTTGCTGGAACGATTGCACCTGACCCATCAGGCGTTAATGTATTTGCCACAACCATTACTAACGGTGTGGGTTGCACAACTCCTGGACTAGTGCAGACAGGCATTTCAATATCCTATGTAACCAATACAGGCACTCATCAATTCATCACTATGGTTAATAGTGCCAATACAGGGAATGTCTTCATGGCTCAACGCTAAGCTGTAGATTAAATGCCCCGCTAGGTGATTGCCACCTGCGGGGACTTACCACCCAATGACTAAATCAAGCTGTTAATGGTGTAGTAATGAATGAACTGCCCAATCTAACGACATATGCACTCCAAGTCTATTCGGCAGAGGATTTGCAATCCATGTCAAAGAACACGCTAACCAATCTCGGCATCATGCTTGAGAAGCGACTTCAAAAACCCACAGAGCCTACCCTTCAAGAATTACAGGGTATCAGAATGCTGGTAGATAAGCACTTGTCGTTTTTCTAGCCTAGGTAAGGTTGAGTATTAAGATGACACTATGAGTGATCTTGAATTCCTGGGCAGAATGAACCCAAAGCGATTAACTTCGCTGGAGGAGGATTTCAAGACCTCACAACAGCAATACCGTGATGATATGCAACAAAATGCACTACGCAGGGCGGGTAAGCTGATGAAACCTGAGCCTGAAGTCACCCGTGAGCGAATCCCTAATGAGGTTATCAATAAACCCGATCTAAGCCAGCTTCTAAGGTCAGGGAGGGTCATCCTAGCATCTGAGTTAGCCGAGCAGAAGGAAATTGCTCAGAGACTCGCTAAAGACCTAGAGGAGGCTGTTCGGTCTGAGGTATCCCACCGCAGGACCAAGATCCAGACTGAACCCGATAAGTCTCTCGCCCACTACACCCGTGAGCCGTTTGATGACTAGGTAAGTTAAGACCACCCCCCCAAGGCGTAGAATGGTTTTAATAACCATAAGAAAGTAGTCCGTGAAATTCCTTTCCTTAGCTGCATTTATCTTTCTAACAGCTTGTGCCTATAGTATTGCCGATATTGATGTCAGTAAATCAGAGCCTACCTGTGTTCGCCAATGCTCGACTACTTATTCGGCATGCGTGTCAGGTGGAAATCAAGTTGGATTTAAAACTGAAACTCTAAGGGTTTGCCAAGAGTCTTACAAGGTATGCATACAAACTTGCCCAACAAAGTGAATATGAAAATACTAACAATTCTCTTGGTTTTAATTGGAATTTTGACTGGGTGTGTAAATACAGCAACTGATGTTGATTTTAGTAAGTCTGATGCGGAATGCTCGCAAAAGTGCCACGCTAATTATTCAAATTGCTTGAGTGCGTTTATGCTCTTTCCAATCGTTCAGCAAAATCAATGTGTTGATGGACTGAAGGCTTGTGCGATGTCATGTCCAGCCAAAGCAACGGGATCTACTTTCGATCCGTTAAAACCATCAGCCACCAATTTGACTATGGAGCAAGCAAAAGCAAAGTGCATAGATTTAGGCTTCAAAACAGGAACTGAATCTTTTGGGCAATGCGTGCTGAAGATGACTAAATAATGAAATACATCTTCCTACTATTTACATCATTACTTATTGTTGCCTGTGCATCTTCCACCACAGGCATTGTCTCAATGGGGCGTGATACCTACATGATTGCCAAGGAGCAAGGGTCTGGATTCTCTGGTCTTGGATCAATGAAGGGTGAAATCATTACTGAAGCGGTCCAGTTCTGCAAAAAACAAGGTAAGGAGTTTCTACTTACTTCAACTAATGAGACCCAACCGCCATACATCCTTGGAAACTACCCAAGATCAGAAATCGAGTTTATGTGCCTCAATGCTGGCGATAAAAGGTTACAAAATTCACCTATTAATACAATCCAAGTTAAATGATTAAGCTACTTACTTCTATTTTCTTATTGCTGATTGCAACGGGTATATATGCAACCTCTAGTCATAATGTCCGAGGCTATACCAAAAAGGATGGCACTTATGTTGCTCCGCACCGTGCAACCGATCCAAATAAGACTCAGCGTGATAACTGGTCAAGCAAACCTAATGTGAATCCATATACGGGCAAAGAAGGTACTAAGGAACCCAAGAAATGAAAAAAATAATTTTTGTAATACTGTCTATCTTTATATCCTTAAACGCTTTTGCAGCATATAAGGATGGGAATGTTTTATATGAAAACCTTCGTGACTTTAAAGATTCCAACTCTAAGAATTATGTAAATTCTGCTATAGCATTGGGATATGTTGTGGGGGTTGCCGATTCTTTTGATTCTGGTCATATAGTTAAAAGTTATAGACCATTTTGCATCCCAGACAAGGTTACTCAAGGTCAACTAGCCGATATTGTCATTAATTTTCTTGCGGCTAATCCCGAAAATCGTCAATGGAGTGGCGACATTCTTGTAGTCATTGCCTTGAGGGAGAAGTTCCCTTGTCAAAAGAAGTGAGTACAGGCGTGAAATTTGTTTTATTTTTTACCCTCTCCCTGTGTTCTGTTTACTCATTTTCCAAGACGGTCATATCCGACGATCAGATAAAGCAACAGATGATCCAGCAGTCAATTGCTGATTATCCCGGTAACTGCCCATGTCCATACAGCGTGGCACGCAATGGCAGTAGTTGCGGAAGGAGAAGTGCCTACTCCAAGGTTGGTGGATATCAACCATTGTGCTACCCGAATGATGTAACACCATCAATGCTAGTTAACCATAAAAGAAGAAGCGGTTTATGAAGAAGAAATTGTTATGGTCGTTTGTATTAACTAGCGGTCTTATTGCATCGCTGGCAATCTTCTTGACCATATACAACCTGTACATTAAGTCGGTTGCTCCCGTATCAATGACATTCTTCAGTTTGACTACTGATGACCAAATGTGGAATAAGTTTGGCTATGTGACGGCTGATGGGACTTGGGTTATGGAAAAGCCTGATGTTATGTACTCCCCCTTCATGGCTAACAAGATCATTTGCGTTAAGAGGGAGGGTGTGTGTAGAGATGCTGAGGCTTCGGTAGATGCACATGGTGGCACATCTTACTTACGAGTAAATTTGGATGAGTTTCCAATTATAAAATGGGATGATAGTCAGATTATCTATACCAATAATTCGCCAGAATGTGTAACTTACATTTACTCAATAAATAGAGAAACCAAGCAAGTTACTGGGATTCGAAAGCCTAGACCTAATGCCAATTTAGAATCTTGTAAAGATATTGAAAAAAATGAAATCAAGCTGAAACTTGTTAGTGGTTTTGATGTCTGGCAGGAGCAAATCTCAGAACATACCAATGTGTTTCTTAATGTATTTATCCTAATTCTGATTGGTTTGAGTTACTTGGCTGGAATGTACTTGGCTTGGAGAAGAAAGAGATAAATCTCCAGCAAATTCAAGAACAGGTATTCCACTAAAGTAGTGAGAAATAGTGGTGAATTATCACAAAGTGAGGGAAAGTGTCATGCATGAGGGTCGGGGTTCAGCCAGCTAGCATTACATTGGTAACTGCATAAACAATGGGAATTTATAGTGTCGTGATAACCATCATTCCTGTTGACCATTGTTAACCTTCAAAGTCGCAGCCCCACAAAACCTCATATTGAGTCACTAGAGAAAACTAGGGGCTGAAGCCGTACTACTTTAGAAAACTTCAGTTACCTCAAGATCTTTAGATTTCTAAGTCGTCTATATCGTTGAGACAAGGACTGGGACATTACCCCTCTAAAGAGGGGGGAATGTGTCCCGAATGTCCCGAAGGACGGCTTGAATTTATATGTCCCAAAAGTGTCCCGACAGGAGAGTCAATGCCACAATAGGTTTACAGGTTTTATGGGACAACCTTGGGACAAGAATGGGACAGTTTGAATTTGATAAAGGTCTGTCCCAAAAGTGTCCTGATGGGACAACATTTGTCCCGTTAGTAATTACATTTTTCACCTATCATTTCACGACCTCTTTTAGTTAATTTTCTACTTGGAGTAAGGTATCCCTCTTGCATTAACTTTTTCACGGATCTCTCAGCCTTCTTCTTACGGCTACTCATTGCCGTGGGATCTAAAAGAGATTCATTTGACTTCATGAAATACTTGTCCCCAAGTGTTTGGTATGGAGTATCGGACTTAATATTTAGTGCTCGTAGAAGATCTGTATCTTGATGAATCTGTGTATGCTCAATGCTCTCAGCCTCATCATCGCTCATGATCTCAAACTTACTTGTTGTAACTTGCTTGCCGAAGTTGTTGAATACACCATCAAATTTATGTGTTAATAGCCTGAGGTTGATTGGATCAAATGCTAATTGCCTAGCCTTTCCGATGCGAAGGGTGGCTTTATCCCCACTCTTCCATAGGGTAAGGTTGGTATCGATCTCATTCATCGCTGAACCACCTCCGTAAGGGATCAGGTTTTCTTCCGTGGCATTCTTTATTGGATGTGCCAAGATTAGAACGAATGGATTTCCTTTTAACTGGGTAAGCTTTCTTGCCGACTGAAAGTGTGAGAGCATCTCACCGTTGCCATTCATATCCCCATCGCCAAAATACGACTGATTCGAGTCAACAAAGACGCCAACATACTCTGCGGTAGCCTGCTTTAACTGCTGGTCAATATTTTGTTTGAGATCGTAAGGCATATTTACGACATCTACCATCGTCATATCGACTTCTAGGGCAATTAGTTTTAGCATCGTGTCAGATGTATTCTCTCCCGACAAAAGCAGTACGCGACCCTTAATACTTCTAAGTCCACCAAGAGTTGCCCCCTCGGTAATGGTCTTAATAAGGAGAGCCATTAGGGTTGTCTTCCCATGATTATTCCTAGCGGTGAGCGTGTACTCGTAACCTTTAACTAAAATGTCCTCAAGAATGAAGAAGGGTGGCTCAAGAGTGCTGGCAAGTAATGTGGCTGACATTGGCGTGAGATTCGGAATATTCAACTCTCGTTTTGCTTCACTCTCCAGTAATGCTTTTCCTGAATTAAGCATTGGTCACCTCGCTAAATAGAATGATTAGCTTCTGACCTTCAAGCCTCAAGGCGTAGATTTCGTCATCTTTAAGTCCAACAGTCATGAACCTCTCAAGAAGCAGGGCGACCATGCTCATTGATTCGCTACCCAGTTCACAGATTTGCCTTGCCGACCACTTGCGTTTGACTGCTCTGATGTGAGTAGGAAGACGAATTTTTTCGTAAAAATCATTCACAGTCAGACCGACCGACTCCATAATCTCCGTGCCACCCGCCTTACATGTATGACAATGAACAACGAATGTATCTCCCTTCTCTGATATCGACATTGAGGGGTGCTTGTCGTCATGTGCTGGACAGCAGGCTACCCACTCGCCTCGACCAACTTGCTTCACCTTATCAAGTCTGGATAAGAAATTCTCTATTGGCGAGGTCATTTAGATGCCTCCAGACCAGCTGTCAGAAAGAAGACTCCTGATCTATGCCTTGCTTGACCTGAGGTTGCGAGTGCGATGAGTGGTACGCCAGCCTCCGTGCCAGACTCATCTCCCTCAACAAAGACCATCGAGTTTGACTGTCGAATGACTTTATGTGAAGTCCACTTGAATGAACCACCATGTTCTTTTACTGACCAAAGTTCTTTTATCTGTTTCATTTGTTTTTCTTCCGAAGGAAACTTATGGGCGGACTTCTCCCTAAGATCACCACTTAAGGTGATCTATAAGTTGTTATTTAGGTAGTTAGAGTGAGCGAAAGTGCTTGCGTAGGTCGCCAACACGCCATGCGGTCATGTTTGGTGAGATCTTCTTGCTCTGTGGGAACTTGCCCGCCCACATGAGTCGATAGATTGTCACGGCTGTGCATCCACCGTTTAGTGCTCTGACCGTTGGCATGCGGACATATGCATCATCTGACAGGTCGTCAAATGGAGTGGGTGTAAATCCTTTACTGCTTTTCTTGGATGGTTTTACTATTGTGTTCATTATTGATATTTCCGTAGTTAACTTTAGTTAATCGCCTCGCAGTTGTGAGACGGCTCTTTTCCGAAATCAGGTGCATACTTCTTTAAACGCCAAGAGATCTAGTCGCTCCCATTCTCTTGGTATAACTTATCCATATCCTGACCCAATATTTACTACCCATTTCTTCCAACAAATTCAGGTTACTTTGTAAATAATTCACTACGGGTAAAGTTTATTAATCCCCACTCCTTGCTGATTTAACCAAGATTAACGTGTTACTTTTTGGTCAGGTAGGGGTTTAGCCAAGCTTGATGGCTAGTTGCTCAGGGTTGGGGTGGTAGTAGCGTTTAAGCATTGTGAGACTTTTATGCCCCGATACTGCTGAGAGTTCTATAAGGTTTGGAAGTTTTTTAGCTATGCGGGTAATGGCTGTGTGCCTCAAATCATGTATGCGGACATCACTTAAGTCGGCACGCTCTCTTGCCCGTTTAAAGTTGGTTTCTAAGGCTGGAAAGTTAACGGGTATTACCCTGCCATCAATGCTTCTGGGTAGCGTGTGGAGGGTTGCTATCGCCCTTGAAGAGAGCGGGACTGTTCTCGATTCCCCATTTTTAGTTAACAGTATGAATGCCGTTTTCTTATTGAAATCTATGTCAATCCACTTCAGTCCCAATAACTCACCTCTACGCATCGCAGTCTCTAATGCAAGAATTACAAAGGGTCTGGTGTAGATATTGCGATTAGCTTGTGGTGTGCAGGCATGAAGTAATCGACTCTCTTCCTCGTGGGTGAGAACTCGATTCCTGCCTTGAGGTGATGGTGGTTTGCGAACAAGTAATACGGGGTTAGTGATATTGATATCCCATTCCCGCCTTGCGTGATTAATGATGGATGAGAAGTATGCTAGCTCCCGAATGACTGTGCTGGGACTTACTTCTTGTAATCGCCCATCTCTGTACTTGGCGATTCGACTGCTATTAAGTAAAAGGGTATTGACCTTTGCAATCGGTTTTCTCATGATTGCCTTAAGGCGAACGCTGTCTGCTTCTGCCCCACGCATGGTGGGAGTCACCTCTTTTAAGTACCGCTCGATGAGTTCACCAAAAGTTGTTTTTTGTGCTTGGTGGGTATTGGTGTATGTTCCCTTGTCCCACTCCACTTCGATGCTTCTTGCCCAGCGTTCTGCATCTTCTTTTGACTGGAAGGTCTTTACTAAAGACTGCTCGCCTTTGCGTGAGATGCGTGCTTGCCACTTATTGCTTCTAAATCGAATTGATGCCATTTCTTATCCTTCATTTGGACAAGATTTGGACAAGACTAAAAGTTACATGTGCGGGGTGCCAGTTTGATTAGCGTTCACTAACCTACTTTCCAATCCCCAGACTTCCCACCACTCTTCTCGAGTAGCTTGATATCGCTCATGACCATAGCTCTATCAACAGCTTTGCACATGTCATAAATGGTGAGGAGGGCGACTTGGACCGCGGTAAGGGCTTCCATTTCAACTCCAGTTGGTCCGGTTGTTTCAGTTTGAACTTGGCAGCTAATACTGTTTTCAGGTTTATTGATTTGAAACAGTAGACTGACGTGCGTTAGTGCTATAGGGTGGCATAAAGGAATCAGGTCCGCTGTTTTTTTAGATGCTTGAATACCGGCAATTCTGGCAATTCCTAGAACATCGCCTTTTTTATGGCCCCCTGCTTCAATGATTGCAAGCGTCTGCGCTTGCATAGATATTTTGCCGCTTGCCACTGCTATGCGATGGGTATTAGGTTTGTCGCCTACGTTTACCATATGGGCTTGGCCACTGATATCAAAATGAGTTAGTTTGTTCATGGGATAAGTTTTACCATATAGGCATGAAAGTGATAAAGGCATTGAACCCCCCCTCTCTATTTAGGCGCGTATTAGCATTCAAGCTTATCTGGGCAATATCGCTATCTGGGATTGCCACAACATATGCAGCCAGTTCTGTACCGACAGGCATCACTGGTGACGTCTCTGTTCAGGGTGACTCCGCCGCACTACAAAATATCAATCGGGCAATGCAATCTCCCGATGCTCGCCCGGCGAATTTGCCAACCCGTAGCACTGCACCCACTCAGTCATCCATAGTTTTGCCAGATATGGGCGATCCTGGAGGTGATTCCTTAAATCGAATGGATGAGCGCCAATATGGCGAAATGATCATGCGTGAAATTAGGCCTGATCCGGATTATTCCAATGATTTACCTCTCTATGATTATTTAAATCAAATGGAACGTCGTTTAATTGCCGCTGCTAGGCGCCTTCAATTGGGGGGTTCTAATGAGCAGGGTAGTGGTGCCTATAACTTCGAGATATTTGCAGTAAAAGATAGCAGTATTAATGCCTTCGCATTACCTGGTGGATTTATTGGCTTTCATACTGGCTTAATTGTGAGTGCTGAAACGGATTCTGAGGTTGCTTCAGTGATGGGTCATGAAACTGGACACGTCTTACAACGCCATTTAGCGCGTCAAATGGATAAGCAGGCTACTAACACGATGATTGCTTTAGCCGGTATTTTATTGGGGGCACTTGCAGCTTCACGTAATCCTGGTGCTGCTTCTGGATTAATGCAAGGTGGCCAAGCATTAGCAGTTAATAACCAGCTTTCTTATTCCAGAGATGCGGAACGAGAGGCTGATCGCATTGGATTTCAGATTCTGGATGCAAGTGGTTATGACGTCAATGGTGCGCCTAGCTTCTTCCAGCGCTTACAAAGGGCTACAGGCATCATGGATAACGGTGTTCCTTCCTATGTTAGAACTCACCCCTTAACGACTGATCGTATCGCGGATATGCAAGATCGAGCGCGTAATATCCCCTCAAGAAATGTGCCAACTGCAGTAGAGTTTTATTTCGTTAAGGCACGCGCAAGGATGGAGCAATCTGGAACCTCAAGCGGCATGTATGACCTCAAAAATACATTTGATAGTCTGAGTAAGCAAGCTTTCCCTGGGAAACAAATGGAAGGTTTTTATGGGCTTGCACTGATAGCCCAGCGTCAAGGCCATATTGAACAAGCGGAGACTTATCTTCAGCAGGCTCGTAACTTGGCACATGCAGCTAGCGCGCCTGGATCGCCCATTCAAAGGCAAAGTCTTTCTTTAGACATCACCGCATCTGAGTTAGCCTTAGCTAAGGGTAAAAATGATGCGGCACTTCAAATTGCGCAGGCAACCCTAAATGCTTTTCCACAGTCTTATGCTGCGGGCGCGGCTATGATTAATGCGTATTTGAAATTAGGGCGTACGAATGATGCCATTAATTGGTTAAAGGCTCGTACCAAGATTCAGCCTAATGAAATCGTCTGGTGGGGTTTGCTCTCCACTGCTTATGATCAAGCTAACAATATTCCCATGCGGCACTATGCGCTTGGGGAAAAGTATGCACTCGAAGGCGCATGGCCTTCTGCTATTGAGCAATTAAAAATTGCTAGATCATCTGCGGGAGCGGATTTTTATCAATCATCCACTATTGATGCGCGCTTGAGAGAATTACAAAAACAGTACCAAGAGTATCTTAAGGAGCAGGCTAAAAATGGCCGCTAGTCAGTTGGCCTTAGTACGAAATGAAATTGTTTAGCCAATTCATGAGAATGTATTGGATCAATTGGAAGTTCTTTGCCATGCCATTTCCAGGAACCTTTAAAGCTACAAGCACTTTCTTGCACTTGGGCTAATTCAGAGAAAATGCCTAAATCGTGGTCATGCAACAGGGCCAAGCTTAAGCATTCTTTTTTACTGAATGGATGATCTTGATTCTCCTCGTAAAAAGTTTGTTCAACGAGGCCGGAGATGTAAATATTTCCACTCTCATCGCTTAGCGCTCCTTGAGCGGTGAATATCGATTGACATTGCGTGAGTAGTTTTAAGTCCGAAGAATCCGGCATCAGCCTCAGAATCCAAGGCGCTGCATCAAGGGTGATAAAAACGCGTTGTGGCCCATTCTGAAAAAAGTATCTACCCGATGCATCACATGCGTAATTTCTGCCAATACATTCATTTAAGGCCTCATGCCTTATGACGTTTCCTGGCAATTGATTTTGTTGGCTGTATTCATCCCTCATGCGCCATTGACCACGGCGATCTAAGGCAAGCCATCCAAAGCAGTGGTGAACTTCAGGCCACTTAAGAATGGAGCGTAATACTTGCGGATCCATTGATTTAATGCAATCCGTGCGGCGTTGAAGGTGCGTCGAATGTATCTTCTGTAGAGTGGCTTGCATGGAGGTGGGCAATTCTCCAGCCTTGACTATCTTGAAGCAAAATTAAAGTAATATTTAGAAAAAATTCAGCTTCAATTTGATCCTCTCTTAAGTGAACGGCTTCTGTAGTGTCATAGACAGCGGCTCCTAAAACTGAATGGCTGATGCAGGCAATCGGCTCAAGAAAAAGTGCTTGTTTGGCCAGCAGTCTTTCTAGACCAGCACGAATTTCTGCATGACCGCTAAGACGTTGCCCCTCTGGAAGTACGCAAGTGATGGAGTCATCATCAAGCCATATTGCTAATGCTCCTTTAATATCCCGGTGTCTTAAGGCCTCTCGCCAAGCATCCACGACATCATCGGCATTGTGAAAGAGTCTCGCAAGTTTAGGCATGGTGCGCTTTCTGAAACTTTAGTTATGAATCAAGAGATTTAATGGACTGGAAAATCTGTTCTGGAGAAATATCTTTAAGGCATTTCATATGCCCAAGAGGACATTCCCTCTTGTGGCAGGGGCTACATGACATGTTGAGCCAAATGATTTTGGCTTTGTCAGAAAGTGGTGGAGTATGTTTTGGATCGCTTGATCCAAAAATTGCAACTTGGGGAGTCTTAAGGGCGGCACCAATGTGCATTAAGCCAGAGTCATTGCTGACCATGGCTTTACTTAGCCCAATTAATGCAATCGCTTCGTCTAGTGAAGTGTCGCCACACCAGTTGTGAATATGAGTAGGATTGTGGGCGCGCATTTGAATATTTTCAGCGAGTACTCGATCACTCTTGCTACCTAATAAAATAATTTGTGCATTTTGATTGTCGGCGATTAAAGACTGCGCTAGTTTTCCAAAATATTCAGATGGCCAGCGCTTAGTTGGACCGTACTCTGCGCCCGGACAAAAAACGTATATTGCATGCCGATCAATGGCCGCCTTTACTAGTTTTATCTCTACGGCCTGTAATGCACTGGCAGAAACATTTAATTTAGGAGTAATAGAGCTCTTTGAAGAAATATGATCTTTTCTGATCACGGCAGTGCCAAGCGCAAGGTAGTGCTCCACCATGGGTGGGCGATTCTGCTTGCTAGGATTTTTTAAAGAAAAGTTTATGAGGCCTAAGCGAAGCTCCCCGCGATAACCAACTCGTACTGGAATATTGGCAAGCCAAGGTATGAGCGCAGATTTGAAGCTATTGGGTAATACAAAGCACATGTGGTACTGCATTGCTTGAAAGTGTTTTGCTAGCTGCTTTCGTAAACCCCATTGCAGTTGTTTATGTTCCAACTTGCCTTCAATGACTTGATGCACTTCTGTGCAGGCCCGATAAATCGGTGCTACCCAGGGACTTGCAAGAACATCAATTTGAGAGTTGGGATAGGAAATCTTAAGCTGAGCCAGAAGAGGCTGAGACATGACTGCATCACCAATCCAGTTTGGGGCAATAATCAGAATACGTTGCATATGGTGTATCCCGATGCGGCACTCTGATAGCTGGAGTGCCGAAAGGATTTAATGACCGTGTGGCTTGGTGCCGGGAATGAGTTTGTACTCAGTGCCGCAATACGGACACTTAGCCTCACCCGTAGTTTCAATATCCAGAAATACGCGTGGATGTGAATTCCAGCTAGCGGTGGCACTAGTGGGGCAGTGCAATGGCAAATCCTTACCATCAATCATCACTACTTGAGTATTAGTCATTTTTTGTTCCTAAATTACTTTACGTAAGTAAGCCAAGATTTATATTTGTCGCTTCTACCGTAAACAGCATCAAAATAAGTCTTTTGAATTTTTTCGGTAATTGGCCCACGTTTACCATCGCCAATAGTACGGTCATCTAATTCGCGAATAGGCGTGACTTCAGCAGCAGTTCCAGTAAAGAACGCTTCATCCGCAGAGTAGATTTCGTCGCGAGTAATACGTTTTTCGCGCAACTCAAGACCCAAGTCCTTAACGATTTCAATAATCGAGTCACGTGTAATGCCATCCAGGCATGAAGCTAAGTCTGGCGTGTAAACAATCCCTTCGCTCACCATGAAGATATTTTCGCCGGATCCCTCGGATACGTAGCCTTCCGTATCTAACAATAATGCCTCGTCATATCCATTGGCGGTGACTTCCTGATTGGCCAAAATAGAGTTGATGTAATAACCAGAGGCTTTGGCACGTACTAGGGAGGAATTGACAAAATGGCGAGTAAAAGACGATGTCTTTACTCGAATGCCTTTATTTAAGCCATCTTCACCTAGATATGCACCCCACTCCCAGGCAGCGATAGCGGTGTGAATGCTATTGCCTTTTGGTGAGATGCCCAGTTTCTGGGATCCAATAAAAATAATAGGGCGGATATAACAGGATTCGAGCTTATTGCTATTAACAACCTCAATAATCCCATCGGTAATTTGTTCCTTGCTGTAAGGCATATTCATTTGGAAAATCTTGGTGCCATTGAATAAACGTTTTACATGCTCTGGGAGACGGAAAATGGCAGTGCCTTGAGGGGTTTTATAGGCACGAATACCCTCAAAAACGCCCATTCCATAGTGAAGGCTATGTGTTAACACATGAATGTTGGCCTCACGCCAGGGAACAAGCTTCCCATCGGACCAAATGAAGCCATCGCGGTCGGACATCGACATTTTCTCTACCCTTTGTGTCTGATAAATCGAGTTAATCGAGGCGCATCAAGCGGTTAGGCTTAAATACCTATGCTCAAAATGCGACTAAGTCTTTATTGTAGAGCAGGCAGGGTAAGTCCTTTGGGCTAGTTGGGCCAGACGATTTAGAATGGAGCATTCCCAATAAACCACCTTTTTACCTACTCCTATGCCGGAATCCTTATTTAAAGTTAAGCGTTTAAGTGAATTAGCCCAATCAGGCCTTTTAAAGGGAAAACGTGTCCTTATTCGCGCTGACCTGAATGTGCCTCAAGACGATGTGGGAAATATCACTGAAGACACCCGGATTCGTGCCTCTATGCCTGCCGTACAAATGTGTCTGGATGCGGGGGCGGCAGTCATGGTTACCTCCCACTTGGGGCGCCCAACTGAGGGTGAATTTAAGCCTGAAGATAGTTTGGCACCAGTGGCTGATCGTATCGCGGCCCTCCTAAACCGCAAAGTACCCCTGATTAGCGATTGGGTTGATGGTGGTTTTGAAGTTAATCCTGGTGAATTGGTGTTATTAGAGAATTGCCGTCTAAATGTCGGTGAGAAGAAAAATAGCGATGAGTTGGCAAAGAAAATTGCTGCTCTATGTGACGTTTATGTAAATGATGCATTTGGCACGGCTCATCGCGCCGAAGCAACAACCCATGGCGTGGCAAAATTTGCCCCTATTGCTTGCGCAGGCCCATTAATGGCGGCTGAGTTAGATGCCTTAAGTCGCGCTTTAGCAAGTCCTAAACGCCCATTGGTGGCGATTGTTGCTGGCTCAAAGGTGTCATCTAAATTAACTATTTTGAAGGCACTCGCCGACAAGGTCGATGAGTTAATTGTTGGAGGTGGTATTGCCAATACTTTTATGTTGGCAAAAGGCTTGCCTATCGGTAAATCACTGGCAGAGCCTGACCTGGTGGGTGAGGCTCTAGAAATTATGGAAATCATGGAAAAGCGCGGAGCGCATGTTCCCATTCCTGAAGACGTAGTTGTTGCTAATGAACTTTCTCCATTAGCCCGTGCTAATCGTGTACCCGCCGATCAAGTGGCTGAAGATGACATGATTCTGGATATCGGCCCAAAGACTGCAGCGCGCTTATCTATTATGTTGGCTCATGCCGGTACGATTGTTTGGAATGGTCCATTGGGCGTATTTGAAATTGATCAATTTGGCGGCGGCACAAAAATGTTAGCTGCTGCCATTGCCCATTCGCCAGCATTTTCCATCGCTGGCGGCGGTGATACTTTGGCGGCAATTGCCAAATACGGAATTGAAAATCAAGTGGATTACATTTCCACTGGTGGTGGTGCCTTCCTTGAATTTCTGGAAGGTAAGACCTTGCCAGCCTTTGCTGTATTGGTTGAGAGAGCAAAAGACTAAATTATGTTGAGAGCTACCAAAATCATTGCAACCTTAGGGCCCGCATCGGAGAAACCAGAAGTCTTGCGAGAGATGATTCGCGCTGGCGTGGATGTGGTGAGAATGAATTTTTCACATGGCACTGTTGCTGACCATAAGGCGCGTCATGATTTGGTGCGTAGCATTTCTGCGGAAGTTGGCAAAGAAGTTGGAATTATGGCTGACCTGCAGGGCCCAAAAATTCGCGTCGGAAAATTTGCTGAAAACAAAATCCAGCTGATTGAAGGTGAGCAATTTATTCTAGATGTTGCTTGTGAGCTTGGAAATCAAGAGCGTGTAGGTTTAGATTATAAAGATTTGCCAAAAGATGTAAAGGCGAGCGATTGTCTTTTATTGAATGATGGCCTAATCGTATTGCGTGTTGAAAGCGTTAAAGGCGGAGAGATTTTTACTCGAGTTATTCAAGGTGGACCCCTATCAAACAACAAGGGAATTAATCGTGCTGGCGGTGGTTTAACAGCGCCTGCTTTAACGGAAAAAGATATTTCTGATCTAGATGCCGCTATTGCAATGGGTGTTGATTTTTTGGCGATTAGCTTTCCAAAAGATGGTGCTGATATGGCTTACGCTCGCCGATTGGCGGATGCAGCTAGCGCAAAGTATGGTGTTGGGAAGGTTAAAACTATTGCAAAGGTGGAGCGTGCTGAGGCGATTGTTCCAGAGGCCTTGCAAAGTATCATCGCGGAAAGTGATGGAATCATGGTTGCCCGCGGTGATCTTGCTATTGAGGTAGGTAACCCCGCTGTTCCTGCTTTGCAAAAGCGCATGATTAAGTTGGCGCTTGAGGCTGATAAATTTACAATTACCGCAACACAGATGATGGAGTCTATGATTAGCGCTCCAGTCCCGACTCGCGCTGAAGTTAGCGATGTGGCAAATGCTGTGTTGGATGGTACGGATGCTGTCATGCTATCTGCAGAGTCAGCTGCTGGTTTGTTTCCAGTACAAACGATTAAAGCCATGGCCGAGATTTGCCTGGAGGCTGAAAAATCTGATCGCGTTCAGTTGGACACAGATTTCTTGGATCAAACTTTTACTCGCATTGACCAAACTATTGCTCTGGGAGCCTTATTTACCGCGCATCATTTAAATGCATCTGCGATTGCCGCTTTGACTGATTCAGGTTCAACAGCAGTTTGGATGAGTCGGCACAATATTCATGTGCCTATTTTTGCCCTGACTTCAAAGCTTGCAACGCAACGCTCTTTGAGTATTTATCGCAATGTCTTTCCTATCAATCTTGATTACACCAAAGAGCGAGAAGCGGCTTTGCGTGAAGTGGAAGATTGTTTAAAAAAGATGGGCGCTGTGGAAAAGGGTGACACCGTAGTACTCACCTCTGGTGAACCCATGGGGGAGCCAGGCGGCACTAATAACTTAAAAATTATTCACGTGAAGTAATTCATCCGCTTTAAAAACACTTCCTTTTAACAATTTATTTATCAACCTAGAATTAAGAGAACACCATGGCTTTAGTATCTTTACGACAACTCTTGGATCATGCTGCTGAAAATGGCTATGGCTTGCCAGCATTTAACGTTAACAATTTAGAGCAGGTAACTGCCATTATGGAAGCTGCTCATGAAGCAGATTCTCCTGTGATCATGCAGGCGTCAGCTGGTGCTCGTAAATATGCGGGCGAAGCATTTTTACGTCACCTGATTTCGGCCGCAGTAGAGGCTTATCCACATATTCCAGTTGTGATGCATCAGGATCACGGCCAGAGTCCAGCAGTTTGTATGGCGGCAATTAAAAGCGGTTTTACAAGCGTGATGATGGATGGCTCTTTAGAGGGTGACGGTAAAACCGTTGCGAGTTATGAATATAACGTGGCCGTTTCTAAAGAGGTGGTGAAGTTTTCTCACTCAATTGGAGTTACTGTTGAGGCTGAACTTGGTGTATTGGGCTCCCTTGAAACTATGCAAGGTGATAAAGAAGATGGTCATGGTGCTGATGGAAAAATGACGCGCGAGCAGTTGTTGACTGACGTTGAGCAAGCGGCAGATTTTGTAAAAGCGACTCAATGTGATGCGTTAGCAATTGCGATTGGTACAAGTCATGGCGCATATAAATTCACCAAGAAACCCACGGGCGATATTTTGGCAATCGAACGTATTAAAGAAATTCATGCGCGTATTCCTAATACGCATTTAGTGATGCACGGTTCTTCAAGCGTTCCCCAAGAATTGTTAGCCGAGATTCGTGAGTTCGGTGGCGACATGAAAGAAACTTATGGCGTACCAGTGGAAGAGATTCAAGAAGGTATTAGAAATGGCGTTCGCAAAATTAATATTGATACCGATATTCGTTTGGCAATGACAGGCGCAATTCGTCGCTACTTATTCGAGAATCCAAGTAAGTTTGATCCTCGCGATTATTTGAAGCCGGCACGCGAAGCGGCTAAAAAGGTTTGTATTGCTCGCTTCCAAGCATTTGGTTCTGCTGGACAAGCATCGAAGATTAAGCCTATTTCCCTGGAAAAAATGGCTGAGCGTTATAAGAGTGGCGAATTAGCCCAGATTGTGAAGTGATTTAAATATGACCGCCTTATACGCAACCTCCATTAAGTCATTACCTTTAATTTCCAAAGGAAAGGTGCGTGACGTATATGCACTTGGTGATGACAAATTATTGATGATCACTACTGATCGCTTATCTGCTTTTGATGTTGTGATGGGGCAGCCTATCCCTGAAAAAGGGGTAGTGCTGAATCAAATGGCTAATTTCTGGTTTGATAAATTGGCAGCAGTGATTCCGAATCATTTGACTGGAATTGATCCCGCTACTGTAGTGCCTGCCGATGAGGTTGATCAGGTTCAAGGCCGTGCAGTAGTTGCCAAGCGCCTCAAGCCTATCTTGGTAGAGGCAGTTGTGCGTGGCTATATTGCTGGTAGTGGGTGGAAAGATTACAAGGAAACGGGCAAGATTTGTGGAATTACTCTGCCTGAAGGCTTGGAAAATGCCCAGAAATTACCTGAGCCTATTTTTACCCCTGCAGCTAAAGCGGACGCGGGTGAGCACGATGAAAATATTTCTTTCGAAAAAGTGATCGAGCTCATTGGCGAGAGGTTGGCCGTGCAGATTCGTGAAGTCAGTATTCGTTTGTATAAAGAAGCTTCTGAATATGCTGCAACTCGGGGCATCATCATTGCCGATACTAAGTTTGAGTTTGGCTTAGATGATGCGGGCCAGTTAGTTCTGATGGATGAGATCTTGACAGCAGATTCTTCGCGTTTTTGGCCTGCAGAAACCTACTATGTAGGTGCCAACCCCCCTTCCTACGATAAGCAGTTTGTCCGTGATTGGCTGGAAACCGCTGTTGTTGATGGGAAGCTTTGGCCTAAAACCGCACCGGCGCCAGAGTTACCAGCTAGCGTTATCGAAAAAACAGCGCAAAAGTACCGCGAAGCTTTAACTCGCCTCACTCAATCCTAATTGACGGTGAGTCTAAAAAGGCTGGGATAATAGGGCCTTATTAAGGTTTGAGGGTTTTTGGAGAAGTAAATGAGCAAGAAGCCAGTAGTCGGAATAGTCATGGGCTCCAATTCAGATTGGGAGACGATGCAACATGCCGCCCAAATACTTGAGCAATTTGGTGTTGCACATGAGGCTAAAGTTGTTTCTGCACATCGCATGCCAGATGACATGTTTGAGTATGCAGAAAAAGCTCAGGCCAATGGACTGCAAGCTATCATTGCAGGAGCAGGTGGTGCCGCTCATCTTCCTGGGATGATTGCCGCGAAAACCATTGTTCCTGTTTTCGGTGTGCCTGTAGCAAGTAAATATCTTCGGGGTGAGGATTCTTTGCACTCTATTGTCCAAATGCCTAAAGGTGTTCCTGTTGCGACTTTTGCCATTGGCGAGGCTGGCGCGGCAAACGCTGCTTTGCATGTCATTGCAAATTTAGCTCTGCACGATGCTGCTTTAGCTAAACGCTTAGAAGATTTCCGTGCCAAGCAGACTGAAGCTGCACGATCAATGAATTTGCCAGGATACTAATCAAGATGGCAGAACTTTTAGAGCCCATTTTGCCGGGTTCGTATTTAGGAATTTTAGGTGGCGGTCAATTGGGTCGCATGTTTACTCAAGCTGCCCAAGCAATGGGATATAAAGTTTGCGTTCTAGATCCTAGTTTAGATAGTCCTGCGGGCTCAATTGCTGAGAAATTTATTCGAGCAGATTACACTGACCTTGCTGCCCTTAAAGAAATGGCCGCATTATGTAAGTCAGTCAGCACTGAGTTTGAAAATGTTCCTGCCCAAGCTTTAGATGAACTTGAAGCTCTTGGTGTATTTGTTGCGCCACGTAGTAGCTGTGTTTCTTTAGCGCAAAACCGTATTGCTGAGAAAAAATTCTTAGCAACTTGGAAAGCGGAAACGAATATCGGTCCCGCTCCTAATTTTGTAATTGAACATGATGCTGATATTGCGCATGTGCCAACAGAACTTTTCCCCGGTATTCTGAAAACAGCTCGCATGGGTTATGACGGCAAAGGTCAGGTTACTGTTTATGAGGCAGCTAATTTAACTTCAGCTTGGAATGAATTGGGTAGGGTGCCTTGCGTTTTGGAAAAACGTCTGGATCTAGACTTTGAAGTTTCAGCTTTGGTTGTGCGAGGTTATGACGATGCGGTAGTCGCTTATCCCGTTTCTCAGAACATTCATCGAGATGGTATTTTGCATACCTCTACGGTACCTGCTCCAGCCTTAAAACCTCAGCAAGAGAAAAAAATTATTGAAGCTGCAAAAGCCCTGATTCGTAAAATTGATTATGTTGGGGTTTTATGTGTTGAATTCTTTGTTCTAAAGAGCGGTGATATCGTTGCCAATGAGATTGCGCCGCGCCCACATAATTCAGGTCATTACACAATGAATGCATGTGTGACTAGCCAGTTTGAACAACAGGTAAGAGCCATGGCTCGTTTGCCTCTTGGGGATACACGCTTATTAACACCAGTCTCCATGTTGAACTTGCTTGGCGATCTTTGGTTTACGGGCAAAGAAGATAAAGCCACTGAGCCTGCTTGGAATAAGGTGCTGGCCCATTCTGATGCTAAATTGCATCTTTACGGAAAATCTGATCCTCGCATGGGGAGGAAAATGGGCCACATTAATTGTTTGGGCGAATCTATTAACCAGGCTCGTCAAAGTTGTGCAGTCGTTGCCAGCGAATTAGGAATTGAGCCGTAGTAATGCCCTCCAATAGCAAATCGTTGCAGTCATCAGTGGTAATTAGTGAAGCAGTACAAACTTTGCGCGATGGGGGGCTTGTCGCCTTTCCAACCGAGACCGTTTATGGATTAGGTGCTGATGCAAAAAATCCAGAGGCAATTAAAAAGATATTTGTCGCTAAGGGTAGGCCGTCCACCCATCCCCTTATTGTCCATTTAGCAGCGCCAGATAAATTTGACACTCCAGATATTGATTGGGCTGCTTTAGTGAGTCCTTGGGTAAGAGATTTATCTGAAGAAGCTTTATTACTGATCAATGCATTCTGGCCTGGCCCGCTCACTTTGGTATTTAAAAAAGACAAAAGCGTTTTGAATGAGCTAACGGGTGGTCAAGACACTGTAGCCATTCGTGCACCTGCTCATCCTGTAGCGCAAGAGTTACTGCGCAAATTTAAAGGTGGTGTTGTGGCCCCATCTGCCAATCGCTTTGGGAAGGTTTCACCAACTAGTGCGGCCGATGTTCGTAGCGAATTCGAGGGTATGTTGGATTTGATGATTCTAGATGGCGGTGATTGTGAAGTGGGTATCGAGTCCACTATCATTGATCTTTCTTCTGGCGATCGCGCAGTATTGTTGCGGCCTGGTGCTATTACGCCAAGTGATATTTTTGAGAAGACTGGTATTCAGGTTTATCAAGCCGGCGAGGTGATTGATAAGAATTTAATGCCACGTGTATCGGGCAGTATGCGTGCCCACTACGCTCCAACAACCCCGTTGCGTTTATATGCCCCCGGGCGTGTATTGGATGCCTTAAGTGAGTTTCCTGATATTAAGTCTCGAGTTGCTGTTGCTGTTTGGGATTCGGAATCTTCCTTAGGTCACGATGGGCATCCATCGGTGCATTTTGAAGAAGTGATTGTGCCAAGTGATAGCGCTGGTTTTGCTAGCCGCCTTTATCGATTTTTACGCGATTTAGACAATCAGGGATGGGACTTGATTTTGTTTCCTGAGCCACCCCCTGGAGAGGAGTGGGATGGCGTAAGAGATCGACTTCAGCGCGCTTGCTTTGGTTCTGGTCCATCTTCAAGTAGCCACGCTAGCAGTTGATCGTGTGCCTCTAACCCCTTCCATGCATTGGGATGGTTTATGAAGGAAGTTACAAGATATATTTTTCCGGATTTACTGGTTACATAACCAGAGATGGCTCTGACATCAGAAAGTGTTCCTGTCTTAATTCTTACCTCAGGTTTTTTCTTGAGGTTTAGAAATTTCCCTAACTGAGTTAGAAGACGGTTTTTCATCGTGCCGTCAGTGCCTGCAACAGGCAAGCTGTTATAGAAAGTCTGGCTAACTGGCAAATTGCGAGCGGTTAGCAAAAGCTGATTCATATGTTCTGCAGAAATTACTTCATTACGCGATAAACCAGCCCCATTTTCAATAATGAGTTCGGGGAACTGTAAGCCCATCTCCTTGAGCCAGCCCTGAATAACTAGCCCTCCATTTTCAGTAGTAGCGGGCTTGCCTATTTTTTCCAATGCTAAAGTTAGCATCAGTTGACGTGCCATGACATTGTTTGAATATTTATTAATGTCTTGAACATCATCCGCGAGATTACTTCCATCAAATTGAAGTAAGGACCTGGCTGAGATCGGAACAATTTCATTTTTTCCGCTTGGGGGTTGCGCCCACACTCCACCAGCCGCTTGCCATGCTGCAGAAAACCCTTGCGTTAAAAAGGTATTGGCATCCAAGGCAACAATGTTGTAATTCACATCTTTACAGGTTGCTGGAAATGAACCTAAAAATTTCGCTGTGAGATCTGGGGGTGGAGTGGTGCTAATTACTTCGGGATTAATTTCAAAGCGAACATCTTTCTTCCAGTTATCACACGCCCTATCTACAAGCTGCATTTGATTGACGATCTTGAATTGAGATAATGAGGGTGTATAGCTAATATCAATGAAGTCGGCATTACGGGCTTTGCTGAGCTGAAAAGATAGCGTCCGAAATGCATAAAGCAAAGGGTCTGGAGAAACGTTATAAGCACGTAGAGACTCACCATCAATCGTATTTGTTTCCATCACGCTTGGTGCATAGGCGCTTCTATCAAATAAAAGATTGCCATCAATTTTTTGAATGCCTAAATTCTGGAGATCTTTCATCATTCGCGCTAATTCTTCGGGAACCAATTTTGGATCTCCCGTTCCCTGTAGATAGATATTGCCCTTTAAGGTTCCTTGTCGAATAAAGCCATCGGTGAAGAGTTTGGTGCGCCAACGATATTGAGGTCCTAGTATGTCTAGGCTGGAAAGAGTGGTTAAAAGCTTCATTGTTGAAGCGGGATTCATCGCTTTTGTCGATCGCCAGTCTAGGGCGATTTTGGCAGAATTTTTACCGGCGCCTCCTGGCTCTAATTCCATGATGGAAATGCTAATAGCTTCCTTGGGAATCTGATTCTTTTCAAGGCTATTGGCAACTGCCTTAGGGATGTACTGGAGAGCTGTTTCTTGTGAGACAAAATCAGCAGCTTTTGTAGGGACAATCCAAATACTAGAAATAAGCAGAAAAAGAATGCTTGAAAGTTTCAGTACCCTTTGAGGGGTGGTTTGAAAAAATCTTGTCATAAAGGGGTGTTGATGATGACTCATTCCTAGTAGGATAAACCTTGGACACCTTTTTTAAAAATCGAAAGAGGCATTCATTTATTAACAGGCTCTAAGAGGCGGTAAATTGGGTGCGATAACGTTCAATAATCTGATTTTGCTCTTCCAGAACCCCCATAAATTGAAGGATTTTTTCACGTGTGGCTGAACCGCCCTCAAAACTTTGACACTGTTTAATAAACTCTTGGGCATTTAACAGTTGAGCGCCCCCTTTGATTTTATGAACCATCCCTCTAAATTCACTATCTTCCAATATATTGCTGGCAGAGAATTTTTTTAGTTCAAGCAGGGTTTCATTGTGAACCTTTTTAATTTCATCAAGGATGATTAGGATGTGCTCAGGATTCTCATTTAAAAGATTTTGGAAGGCATCAAAAGAATAGGACGTAGAAGGGTTAGATTGCACTAGCTTGAAATAGCGGGCCAATTCTTTTTCAAGTGTATTTAAGCTAAGGGGCTTAATGAGTACTCCATTCATCCCGGCTGCTAAAAATCGATGACGTGAGTCTAGGGCATAAATATCAGCCGTAACACCAATAATGACCACTTCTTGGTTGCCGCGAGATCGGATTTCTTTGGTTAACTCTGCGCCCTGCATGCCAGGCATTGACTGATCCGTAAGGATGAGGTCAAAGCGATTTTCTCCAATGAGACATAGTGCAGTGCTAGCATTTTCGCAGACCAATACTTTGATGCCAAGCGCTTGCAACTGCAAAGACAGTATTTGACGATTCGCCGGATGATCTTCCACGACTAATGCATGAAGAAACCCATTATCCCCTTTCCCTCTATTTGAAATAAATTGCCTTTGAGTATTTGAGGTTAGTTTATGAAGACAAGACTCGAGTGGGGCAGCAGATGTTCTTGGAAGTGCAAGAGAAAAATGTACATTGCTCCCAAAGCCAGGTGCACTCTCAAAATACAGGCGACTATTCATTGCAGCAATTAAATGATTGGTAATCGTTAGACCTAAACCGGTGCCATGCTGGTGATTACTGAAGTTGTCTGTATTTTTGATGGGCACTTGTTCGAATGCCTCCAGCGCCCTTTCGATTTCATGAGCACCCATGCCAACTCCAGTATCAACAACCCTAAACTCAATGAGCTGACCAGCATAATCATCTGCTAAGACGGCGACTGAAAAATAGATTTCCCCTTGGGTGGTAAATTTAATTGCATTACTCAGAAGGTTTTGCAGAATTTGCCTAAGTCTAAGTGAGTCGACCATCAATACTTCCGCAATCTTTTTATCAGCAAAGATGTGCAACGTGAGATTACGTTTCTGAGCTACTGTTGTAAAAGCGGTATTTAAATCTTCAATAAGATTCTTTAGAGAGTAAGGCTCTGAATTCAGTGTGAATTTACCAGCTTCAATTTTGGATAGATCTAGTACTTGATTAAGTATCCCCAAAAGCGATTCCGCAGAAGCATGAGCGCTTTGCAATAAGGGCTTATCACTTGATGGAAATTGTTTGCTATTAATCAGTAATTCCTGGACCCCTAAAATCGCATTCATGGGGGTGCGAATTTCATGACTCATCGTTGCCAAGAATGCTGATTTAGCAGCATTGGCTTTTTCAGCAAGTTCTTTAGAGGCAATTAATGCGACTCTTTGTTTATTTTGAGAAAGTTGATTTCTTCTCCATGCCCAGACCAAAAGACTTCCTATTATTAATGTTGCTAAAGTAGAGAGGCCTCCCAAAATTCTGGGGATCTGAATATTGTTAGATCGAGTTCTTGGAAAGTCTCCGATAGAGAATAGCCTGCCAGATTCTATTGGGTCCAACGCATTTAGAAAGCGCTCAAGAAGTTCATGTAAAGGGGCGTCATCATGAGAGATTAGCCAGCGGTAGGAAAATGGATTGCGTTTATATAGGCCAACCACTTCTAGCGCACCATCGTATGAGTTTGCTAACTGTATCGCTAGCCGAATGGGCAGTACTAAAACATCAATCTCTTTTTTTAAGAGTGATTTGATTAATTTCTCTGAGCTGATGGGGATGAGTTTTCTATCCTCAGGAGCTATGGGCGGATCCTCATACCCGCGGTCAAAGAAGGCAACTTTTTCTAAATGAGATATTTCATTTGGATTTGATGATTTTCTCGTCAGAATTGCATCATGCCCCCATAAGATAGCTTTAGATAGGGACCCTATTTGAAGTTCGGCTTCAGAAAGCATTGGTGGATCAATAATGAAATCCACCTTGCCCTGAGCCAGTTGATCGAATCCTTCTTGATCGGATCTTCGCCACACCGGTATAAATTTTTGGTTTGTAAATACTTCAAACCTTCGAAGAATTAATTGAAATACCCCACCTTGATGTTCGGTTGGTCCCACCTCAAAATAAGGGGAGTATTTTTCATGAATACTAAAGCGAACAATCGGATTTGCATCGATCCAGCTCTGCTCTTTTGGCGTAAGAGACTCTGAGCGTGCCGGATGATTCATTATGAGAATAAATAAAATCCCATAAACCATCACCCACAGTTTTTTCAACCGATGCATGAAGAGCGTTAACTTTCTGTAATATGATTGATGCGACAGAACTGAATAAGTGCGGCAAGATTATCAATCCCTAGCTTGTCAAATAACCGAGTCTTATAGGTAGCAACGGTTTTATTGCTGATATGCAATCTATCGGAGATTTGCTGATTGGTATTACCCTTCCCAAGATATTTCATGATCTGGAGTTCGCGATCAGAAATCGAAGCTAATTTATCATTATCGGTTAGAGAGGTATTCCCATTTTTGCCATGGGTAAAAAAGTTGTAGTCCTGAGAGATTGCTACGCAGGCGGCCAAAATAATTTCTAAGCCGACAGCTTTATTGACAAAACCATGTGCGCCCAAGGAGCGAACCCTCCCGCCATAAACCGCTTCATCCATACTGGATAAAACTAAAATACGCACCTTCGGATGCAATAATCTCACTCTGCGAATAACATCAAAGCCATCTTTTTTTGGCATATCTAAATCCAGGATCAACATATTTGGATTGATTTCCTTAATGGAATTTAAACACGCTTCACCACTGTGAGCTTTTCCTACAACCTCAAAAAATAATTGATCTTTCAATATGCTTTCAAGGGCCATCAACATGGCTGGATGATCATCTACCAACATTACGCGTTTTCTCATTACTTATCTCCGTTTTGGTTGAGGTTTTTATGATGGTGCAACGAAAAAATGGCATTAGCGATTTGACTATCATTAATGTTCAATGTTTGGTGACGACTGATGGCTGACATCATCAGTCCGCCATAGCAGTGATCTACTTCGAGTTCAGCAGCATTTTCTAGATCTTTAACTAAGGTAAGGTTCGCGGCATAAATTTGAATTTGTGTATTTTTTAATTGTCTTATAAGCCCTGACGTTGGCATGACATTTCGGATTTGCGACATGTTGATGTGCGCCCCTTCAATCTGCAACTCTTCAAGCCATGTTAGTTCTTGGTTTGTTCCCCTAAATTGCGTCAGATGAAAAAGGACTCCAAGCCTCCTTAACCGTAGCAAGCCCTCTTCAAAAGAAATTTTGAGATCAAGGTTTGGAGGGGATTGAATGCCCAGTATTACTAAGCCAACTGGTAGTCGAGAGTTCAAAATCAAATTACTCAAGGCATCTACGAAACTAGAGGAGGTCAGGATATGCGTGGGAATAGGTAATATTCCTGGTATGAATCGCCCGCTGCGATACCAGTACGAGATGGCATCTAAACCCTGGATAAATTGACGGAGTAAGTCAGCGTCAGTAGCAGTCAGTAGGGGGCGATAAAATGAACCAGTGAGCTTAGATCCCTTTTGGTTAAATATAGGTTCGTGGCCTATTGATTGTTGTTTGGACCAGGACTGATGATCTTCTAAGGCTTCGGCACTCATGCCAAGCCAAGACTCCCCGCAGACATCGTGGACCTCATGGAAGGGTTTATTCTTCCATTCCTTTACAAGTGTATAAAGCCGGGATTTCGGACTCATCAGCATTCTCCAATCTATTGCATCCAGTCTAGGTATGAAGGATTGGGGTAGTAAGACTTTGGGGTTGATTCGACTGTAGGAATCTTCTTAACTACCCGTCCGCAGTATAGATTGTCGTCCGCAATTGAGCTTGAGACCCGCTAATACTGAAAAATCAATGACTTAGAAAATATCTCGCAAAGGCTGCTTCGACCAAATCTGCAATGTAACTTGAGATTCTTACGGTTTTCTGCAATCCAAGTTGAGATTTTGCTGTAATTAGTGAATAAATATTTATAAGTAATTTAAACAGTATGTAAGTACATGCTTACATTCCTAATCATGCAGCATAGGAGGCTGAGAATTTGGCACCAAAATAGGCCAGATATTTAGGTAAATCTTAGTAAAAATGCTTATAAATTTATGATGGAAAACCCTTACCAAATCGTGGGTAATTCCCTATACTTAGTGGTGAATCGACTTCTAAGTACTCTATTTAGTGTTTAGGTGATTTAAAAAGAAAGTGGCCGGAACGGCAATTCCAGCCACTTTGGTGCCTCGTTTCCCCGTGGGGGCATCAAGGCGGGACTACTTAAATTAACTACAAATTTATTGTACTACCGCTAAAGCTGTAAGCCTTGGGTAATAAATTTTTGGAGACAAAAATGAATCACAAGCCGAAAGTAGTTCAGGTATGTCAATACCCGCGCTTCCGACTTGGTCGATGGGAGGATGTTTGTAAGCATCTTCGCTCATTGCCAAGTAGGTAATAAGGGAAACGGGGGGAAACCCCCGTTTTTAATATCTTGGAAATAGCAAGCGATTGCATTTCTTTTGCAATTTGCGTTAATTTGTAACTTAGATAATTAACTGGCCAAAAGATCTGAATATGAATAGCACTGTTAAGACAGAATATATAGGGGCTCTTCAAGATTTTGATGCTGCTATTTGTGAGGCAACGGCGGTTAGTCAAGCCTCTTCTGGCCGAATGGCTCCTGTAAACATTGGCTATGCTTCATATGTTTTTACTGGGATGTGTGGAGTTGGTACATCCTTAGTGAGGGCCGCGCCATATTCTCGATGGGTTCGATCTGAATTTCAAAATTGGCATTTCAGTGCTATTGCTGGACACGCCCGCTCAATTTTAGATGGCTACTTGCTTTTCAATTACCTTATTGCACCATCAAGTAGCGAGTTTGAATTACAAGCACGCATAAATATTATGCACCTTAAGGATTGCGTACAAAGAATCCGCTTGCATAAGAATATCGGTTCTGCATCGGATATAGAAGGGTTTGAAGCGCAGAGGAATGAGTTATGTGAAAGGCTAAAAGGCAATGATTACTTTAATTCTCTTCCAGAGAAATCCCAGAAAAATTTTTTAAATGGTAAGTATTTAACATTAGAGAATCGGGATGAGATCTTGACAAAGGTAGGTTTCAAGAAAAATGAGTTTGATGCGTTGTATGATTTATGGTCACAACACATCCATATTCTACCGATGTCATTTTATAGAACCGAAGCAAATGGCAGGGGAACTGGTATTGAAAATGATGTTGATAGAGGCTATATGGCGGCTGCATTAAAGACTTGTGCTGCCATCCTGACTGATGCGACAGATAACTTGGTAATTTTGTTCCCAGATGCGGCTGGCACTCGTAAGGGAATTAAATCGGAGTTTAGTCCTGGACCTATTGCGAATCGCAGGAGGATTTCCAAGGTGCTAAAGGGGGCTGCCATGTCACCACCTTTTTCTAGAAAACTTTTTATAGATGGAATTAATAAAAATTAATCACACAATGAGACCGGATGAAAAAAACTTCATACTTTAAGGTCGATATGTATCTATCACTGGTTAACTGGATAGGCATTCCTTTGATTGGTGCATACTTAATTGGAATGCTTTTTTGGCCTTTGTTTACCCATTGCTGGAGTTGGGAATATACGCAAGATGTATGGGATAGATGGCAAACACTTAATGCGGGGATGCTGGCGTTCGTAGCAAGCGTGATTGCTTTAAATATTTCCTCTTACAACGAAGACAAGCAGAGAAAGAGACGATTTATTGCTACTCGTGCATTTTTGCCTGAGGCGCTAAGTGAAGTTAGTTTATATCTAAAAAATAGCGCCGAAATATTAAAAGAATCCTGGGAAAAATTGAATGGTCCAAGGATGGGTCTTTATATCCCCCTACAGTCCCCGTTTGCAGAGCAGCCGGAAGGGTATAGGGAAATATTTAGTAAATGCATTATTGAGGCTGAGCCTGAGATTGGTGATTATTTGGCTAAAATTTTAAGTAGTTTGCAAATTCATCATGCAAGAATGAGGGAGCTGCAAGCCTCATTTTCACCGGATCGACAGTTGGTGATAGTTCAGGATAACCTTAAGTCATATCTTTATAGCCTTGCAGAAATCAAGGCCATGATAAATAGTTTGTATGGATTTGCCAGGGGGGAGGAGCCCTTTTCAGGCCCCAATCTTTCTGAGGGGGATTTCAAGCAAGCGTATGCAAACTTAGATATTTATCCCGAAGATTATCCAGATCTTGAGGGATTTACTAAAAGAGTTATTGATAGACGTTATTCATCTTCAGAGTAGGTTTTAGTAAAAATTTGTGCACCATAAAATCGCCCGATCTAAATCTTCTGAGTTAATTTGGTGAAAATTTTCAAGACCGCCAGCAGTGCCCTCCCACCAAATCGTTGATCCGTTTGGCGTCTGATATTTAGCAATCTGTAGTCCTAGATAGGGACTTATAAAGTTAAAAATGCTTGGGCCATCCAAAGCGACGAAGATGCCATGCTGCTTATCTGTATAAGGTTTAAAAAAATGTGGTCTTAGATGAAGCAGTTTTTGAAGTGCAATTGTGTTATTGCGCTGCACTAAACCAAATCCATTTCGTTTTCCAAAATTTTCAATGTATGCACTGAGCATAATTTGGGCATTCCCCACACTCCAATTTAATTTGGATGGATATTGATCACTCAGGCTTTCTGGGTGCTCTGCAAATTGCGATGGCATCCAGTATGAGGAGGTGCTGCGGATTAAGTTCTCTATTTGTTCTTGCCTAAAAAAGACATCAGACAGAAATTTCTTATCGATAGCCTCATGCGGGCTTTCTCCCAGCGAAGTGCCACATCGATTGCAAAATAGAAGGGAAGATGGGGCGATATTGTCGTCATACCCCCTGCCATTTGAGCTGAGATTAATTCGGCTATTACACTGATGACAAGAATCCCGAAGGATTACTCGATGCAATGGGCAGATATAGGTGCTAGCTAGTCTCCAAGATTGTCTGAAGTATGGTGTTCGATCTGAAGCTAGGCAAACTGGACAATATTTATAGATTGGTCTTTTATTAAGGATCTCTGCAGTGAGGCAGCTAAAGTTAAATTCGGAAAGCGCCGAATCAAATGGCCAATTGATGTGAGTAAGGGATGACTTATCGCACATAGTGAGACGCGCAATCTTCTCAACATTTAGGGGAACTTTTCCAGCGTCCACCCAAAAACTAGGAATGCGAATATCCATTGATTTAAGAATCGCATTAACTGAGATTTTGCAACTTCCCGAGATTCTGGCGCACCAGGAGCTAAAGGCTTCATATTTCAATACAGGTGGCACGCCATAGATTCTGGGATATTTTGGCTTCCATCCCTCTCCAAGCATGTCCATTTGCAGTTCATGGGACCTATGAACCTCGTCAAAAGTTTTTTCAGACTCTTTCATATTGAGTCCCATGCAAATTCAAGCTGGGCTTTATCTTCCCTGGGAATATGTTCTGGGTAGCAACCTTTCCAAATGCGGGCAATGAACTGTTCATAGGCTGTGGAAATGAAGTTCAATTCTTCACTTTGCAGCGCTTCATATAGGTAGTACTGAGCAGGCCCAAATAGTTTATTAATCAGTGAGTCTGTACTGTTTGATGGTTGCCGAAGAGAGAGCTCGTCAAGTCTTGCCCCGAGTCTATTTGGCCAAGCTTGAAGTAAATCGAGCGCTTGGGAAATAACTGTATTGGCTTCATATAAAGACAATATTTTGCTGCCGTGACCAGATCCATATTTCCCTAGGTTGCCTATGCAGTGACCAAGAAACCAGATGGCCTTGCATAGCCCATCAAGCGATAATTTGGATAGTTGCTCTATCTGTTTGTAGTCTAGGAGGGCACTATAAATGGGTTGGATGTGCGCCAAACCTCTTTGGGCAATCAGCTGCGAAAGTAGTAATTCATGAGGGCCTGCCTTTTCGGGCGGCACTAGGGAAAGATCAGTCCCGCATAGGCAATGTGATACGGAAGGGCGATCCCATTTAATTTTCTTAAGACAGGCTGGGCACTCGTCAATCATCTTCGTTTGATGAACGGCGCACACCGTATAAAGAGTAAGGGACCAGTGCCCCCTAATGTAAGTCTCATCCGCAAGACATTGCGGGCAAACTCTGGAATTACGAGAACAAAGAAACGCAGCTTTACTGATTTGCTCGCCGCTCACTTGCCATATTCGATTTCCTTCTGACCTAGAAAGCTCAATCCCGGATAACTGGGAAATCTCGCTAGTAGTATTTAGGCAAAAATAGGCAATCTTAGAAATATCTTTGTATTTCATTGTTCCGGCACTATTACCGGTACAGTGTCCAATGATTTGATAGGCATCCTTAAGGTGATTGGCAGTCGCAACCCTACCGAGGAACCCAAATGCATCCTCATGCTCATAAGGACTTACTCTTTGGAGGAGTCGCTGATTATGCATGGGCATTCTCCTCAAAAGGATTATGCGATTGACCGCAGATCATCCGACATGCCAAAGATAGATGAGGCGTAATACTATTTGAACCGGCTTCAGCGGCAAAAAAGACTGCTTGAGCTAGAAAATTCTTGAGCACTCGAAAATTTCCTTCGCATACTTTATAAATTTTTGCGGAAAGATCTGCCTCATGTAAGTTCGATTTTTCTGGCATGGGTAAGCACTCGTCTAAAGAGGCCAGCACACTGAGAAATTCCACATCATAGGAAAATACGCTCAGTCTAAATACGCCGTTCCATCGTGTTTTTGCTTGCGAGTCCATCATGAGAATACGCTCCATCCCAGGCATTCCACAAAAAATAAGCGCGACGCCGGTGCGGTCATAGAGGCGCTTTAGAAAGTCGCCAACTTGACCCCCAATACGGTCAGCAACTCGAGCGGCATTGACATTGAGCCAAACGTGGTGCGCCTCATCCATCAAGATGGCCAGCGTATCGGCAGAGCGGATAGCCAAAACCAAAATATGCTCAAGTTCAGATAGTGTTTGAAAACGCAGCATTGAAGGGTCTTGTCCAAGCTGCATGAGAAGCAGGCTAATAATCTCTTTTTCAGTTGGTCTGCTCGAGAAGGTGAGGCTGATTACTGGACATCGTCTGGCAGTAGTTGTTTCGCTGGGAGGGTAGCGATCGCGAATGTATTTGAGAACAAAACTTTTGCCAACACCCCCTTCGCCAAGAAGCCATAGACCACCAGGTTCTTGACTTCTGGCTGAGCGTGCTAATAGGTTATCAACATACTCTACAGCCGACTTATAAGCTCTAGAGTGAATGGCAATGTGTTTTGTGTAGTGCTCTCGCTCGGCTGGACTTCCCTGCATAGCCTTGAGGCGCTTTTGCTCGGCACTCAGATCTGCTATCTGCTCATCAGGGAAATCATTGAGGGGTAATTGATCATCGATATATGGATTGGTCATGAATTAACCCCAGCGCAGCTTGGTAATTTTTTGAAAGTCTGGGTAGACCAGGACATTGCTTGAAGTCTCTTTGGGTTCGATGTTCTGCCCCTCAAAAGGCTGGGCAATCGTTTTTGGCTTATTAGCTATGACGGCATCGGAGCTAATGCCTGCCAGTTTGGCTGCTTGGGAATAGTTATATTTGCGTTTGGACTTCATTTCCTCTTGAATAACTTTTTGAGTATTGGCACGTGTCTCAATAAGAGTGTCAATCGCATTTCGACTGTTGAGGTCAATTTGATTGACCTTGCGCAAATATTGATGTTGATAGGAAGTAAGGCCGCAGGCGTAGTCTGGCCTTGTAGAAGGAATTTCTTCGTAGTTGCCAGTAGTTGGATTTTTGACGTGAATAAAGCCCAAGTTCTCACGATTGACGATAAAGTCCACTTTGGTGCCTTTGCCAACCTGATCCATGATGTCAGATAAAGTTTCATTGGCATAGGTGATCCATTTATACCGAATACCTTCCTGGGAGAGCATCCCAGTATTACGTTCACCCAAGATGATATTGAGTTCATCCATGGAATTTGGGTAGGGTGGTGGCGCAATGCCAATGCCCTCAATCCATAAGTCAATTGGCACTGCTTGTTTGCGAACATCGGGAAAAATATTATGGTGATCGCAAGCCCATTTGTGAATCAAATAGACCAATGTTGATACGCGAATAACGGCATCTTTAGCTGGGTCATAGTCGCCGCGATCCTTAAGGCTTGAAAAAGTTTTACCAGGAAGCGTTTCAAACAGGGTTTCACTCAAGGTTTTAAAGAATCGCTCAATGGATCCCTTGAGCCATGGAGAATGAACGGCGCAATATTCATAATGCGCTCCAAGGGAGTTGATGGCAGTTTGGAGTTCAATGGAGGTAAAGTCTGTGCCGCGATCAAATACGTAATAGTGACCCACACCAAATGCGGGCCATGGGTTTTGAATGTCAGGCCACCTTTCATGAATGTCGTCATGTGGCGTTATAGAGTGTTTTAAGCAGGCAAAGATGCTTTCAATCCCTGTCTTTCGAAAGGAAAATGAAAATCCGAGAATGACTCCAGAGTAGCGGTCTTTCATGACCGTAATCCACGGCCTTCCCAGGGGAAGAAAATTCTCATCATCTAGAACATAGAGATCTAATGGTGAATGATCGACCTCTACAACATCAAGAGGATATTGGGCTGGTAAATGACCTTGGACCATCCGAAAGTGAGCTTCTGCATGCGCCCTTCCATAGCGATCGACCATGAGCTCAAACTGCGGTCTTTTTTGGATGCGCAGGCGAAAGGTACGTTCACTCGCTTTATCAAGCGGGGGTTTGCTAGTCTTCTGAAGTTTTACATTTTCTGCCTTGAGAGCTTGTAGGTAGCCTCGATATGCACTGGATACGCCAGGCCTTGTGCGGATGGCATAGCATTGATCGATTTGCGCTTGAATAAAATCTTCGCTAGCCAGGGTAAATTTCAGAATTTTCTTTTTTAAAGCGTTTCCATTGACTAGGGCATAGGCTTGGCCGCCGTTAATTTCAAAGCGGTGCCACCATCGCTGCACAGTGGAGGCTTTAGGGATATTTGCATCGTGCATTTGGCTGCCAATACGCCCTAGTTCGTGGGCAATGTACTTTCGTTGCCCACGGGTAATACCTTGTTTTTTTAACTCAACAATGTATCGCTTCATGCGATCTACGTTGAGCTGCTCTTTTTCATCAAAGCTTGCCAAATCAGTTGAACTGCTAATCGCTTCTTGAGGTTCATCAGTAAGCAACTCTTTGGATGATGAGAAGGTGTCGGGAATCTTAATTAGTCCGATTTGATGATGAATCCAAAAGTCATCGTTGGCAATGATCGTTTTATTGCGAGTATTGATTTCTTCAAATGTGAGGCAGTTATTGTCTATAGTCACTAGCTCTAGGAATTCTTCATATTGAGAAATCACTAGGCCTGGTTTTAATTGGAAGGTTTTCATATAAGTCCTTAAGGCCCGATCCATCGAATCAAGGCATATATTTATTTGGGTTTAATTGGATGTTTTCTTGCTAGGGCGGCGACCAGGAGCCTGATCCGCTCGATCCCAAGCGCTTCTAGCTGCTCGCTCATTTGGTTTGAGATCACGAATAGGCGCTGTTCTTGGAAATCCCGCAACAACACTGAAGGCTCCTGCAGAACGATCAAGTCGTCTCCCAACCTGCGCACTTGCGATAAGCCGTTTATTCTCCGGCCTAATACCCATAGCCAGTTCTGCCAGTAAATTACTGAATTGGCCGCAAGATAGAATGTCGTCAATTTCAAGCCCCTTAAATGGTTTGTTGGGTAGGCTCAAGTAGGCGTCTTTATTAAGAGGCTGTGACCAATCAATAGATAAATGTTTTTGCGCAATCAGTGCGTAGATGTCACCAAGACCAACCTTGGATAGCCTCATAAGTTCAGATATGCAAATGGGCTCATTACCTATGAAGGGAAAAATAGTGTCAGCAAGAGATTTGGGGATATTGCTTGTGACATATCTAAATAATAATTTGACGGAGTTAAATCGAGGCTGATCCTCAATCTGTTTATCTACACAAAATCGAAAGATCTGAGATTTAGGTAGAAAGTGGTTGGCAATCGCAGTGTGAATATCTAGCGCCTGCTCACTAAACATAAAGCGTAGGCTTTTGATTTCAATAACCAGTTCTCTGCCTTGCGTGGTTTTGATTAAAAAATCAGGTGTGTAACTTCTATCCTTACCAAAACTATCTTTGAAGTCTTCGGTAAAGGGCTGCGAGAGAATGGTCTGCACATCATGGCAAAGCGCAAAGGTTGGAATGGCATATCGCTCTAGATAAGACTCCCATTGGGCCGCATAAGGTGTGAGACCAGCAATAAATGCTCCCCCAGTTGTGCGAAAGGGGGATTTCTTAATCAGGTTGCGAGCGGGCGCAGCTTCTTTTGCCCTAATGGGTTTGGTGTTGTGTTGCTTCATAGCATCTCCGGTGCTTTGGCTGAAACATCAAAACGCGTTAAATGGGCGCATTTCTCCTGTGTCAGCTCAAATTGAGCTTCAAAAAATTGACTTTATTTTTGAGATTGGAGATACTGTGAGTTCCAAACAGCAGTAGATCCAAGTATCAAAAAAAGTCAGATAGACCTTCAGGTTGATTCTGACTTTTTTACATTTCTAGCTCCTTATCTCTTTTATGTTGTCTAGGGGCTTTTGCGTGAGACTCATTTGCCACTGAACTAAATCGCTAGTGAGTGCATACCAATCTCTTCTTTTGGGAATCTTAAAGATTTTGATTGGAATTTCATTTCTTTCATTAGCCAGGCGAAAGGCGCCATAGGACTTAAATCCTAGCGCTAGGTAGAGGTCTTTACCGCCCACCATGGAGCCATATCTATCCATCAAATCTTTTAATAAATTGTGCTCATTTGTTGCCATTTGAAGCCCTTTTAGGTTCGGACTAGTTTGCCCATGAATTAAAATAAAAAGAGGTTCAGTAAATAAATATTCGAGTAACCCCATTTCTAATGCCAAAAAAAGCGGGTGGACAACCCAAACCTTCTTATGAAAAGGCTCGTATCCAAATTTGGTATGAGGAAATTAAAAGCAGGGGCAATCCAAAAGATGGTCGATTGGATAAACTCTTTGTTTGGCGCACCCCTCGCTTGAGAGGGGATACTCAACCCAAAATCTTCGAAAATATTAGAAGGCTCCATAGATATCCCAAGGGTCTGGATAAGCGTTGGAAGGATATTAATGAGATAGTTTTGGCCGTTGAAAGTGATCCGCAATTTCAAGGCGCCGCAGATCTTTTTAATGCTGATCTTTGGGGTTTATTAGAAATCGAATCTATTGCTGAATCACAAATTTATGAGCGTATTGATCGAGTGCTTATGCAAAATGCCCTTGAGCGTAGGCCAGGAAAAGATATTCCCGGGTATAAGCAAGCAATAATGATCACTAGATTTTCATCGAGCTTTCATGAGGCATTTGAATGGTCGATGGAAGGGGTTCCTCCTTTAATAAGGGGGTACTTAGAGCTACTCCACGGTATGCATGTGAAAACCATGCAATATCCACTGCCAATGGATGCTTTTCCAGTTAGGAGTCCATCCCTAGAAAAATACTTAATTCTTAAGCTTGGTGATTTTGGGAGGGAATGTTATGTGGATTTAATAAAAAAAGTGGACGGTATTGAGATTCTCGAAAATCAGAAAGAGGGAGATAATTCCTTTAAACGTAGGTGGGCAATTACATGGCCAATTTGCAAAGCCGGGCAGATACCGGTGTTAAATGGCTTCTGCAGATGATGAGCGACCTTCCCCAATTAACTGCACTGAAGGGGGTGTTGATTAATCCGCACGTATTTGATTTAAAAGTTTCAGGTCAAAGTCTGTAACTTGGTTTGAAGCTTCTGTCCTGAGGTATGTTTTGACTGCCGCCCTCGTTTTTGGGTCGACTATCCCGCCTTATAACCCCTTTGGTTGAGTAGTGTTTGCAACTCACGAATTTCTGGGGGCGTTAGCGGACGATTCTGGGCTATAGCAACAACGGGTAACTGACCAAGAGCTAGTGGATGTTACCGATTATTCTTCCCATATGGGTCGTCCAGACTTTTCAGAGAAAGCAAAAGATTAGCCCGATGGTGGAAAATCTAAAGACACTAGATACTAGAGTTCGAATATTCTGAGATGTTGTATCTTGACTCAAGAAGTTCAGCGAAAAAACATAGCAAGAGAAAGGGTAAGCGTCTCTCCAGTTGGGCGTATGAAGCCACATGGGCTGCTGCTAAGCCACGAGAATGAAAAAATGGCTCTAGATCGGCTTTATTGCGACCACATCCATTAAGGCCGACATACCAATATGGTGATTGCCCTCCCTTAGCTCTCCCTCATGCTCTGTAAGTTCAAGGATTTTTAATCCACCCAATAGCTCGATCATCATGGATTTAGTGTAAAGATTTTCAATTTTTCCTGGGCCACCAGTTTTATGTTCAACTTGCTTTGGTGTATAGCCTTGAATTATTAAAATCCCGCCAGGTTTTAATGATGAGATCATATGCTTAAATAACCTTGCTCTCATATTTGGGTCGGCAAATTGAATGAAAATAGCTGCAATGGCATCGTAACAATCTTCTTTCCATTTCCAGGAGTCGCAATCGGAAACAAAAAACCCTATATTGACATTGTTCTTAAGAGCAAGTTTTTTTGATTTTTCAACGGCAACTGGTGATAGATCGAAAGCTTTTACCTTAAAGCCCTGTTTGGCTAGATATACAGAATTTCGACCTTCGCCATCCGCAACGCATAAAACATTTAAGTCACCAGACAAATATTTTAAGGTTGCCTCTTTTAAAAATTTATTAGGCTCAGTTCCAAAAATAAACTCTTCAGTATTAAATCTGTCATCCCAAAATTTTTGGGCATCAGTAAATGACATGCATTCATGCTTTCAAAAAGAATATAGGCAATAAAAAACCATAAGTAAACTTCAAAATCTACCTATGGTTTATTGGCTTATTATTTAGAGCAGCCACCTTTTCCGCAGCCACCACTAGAAGTATTTACCCCCAAAATTGGGTAGACTGGACAAAATCTGAAAAAGCCAGTTGCCAGTGGGATTGCTCCAAGCCAGCCCCACCAACCAATGGCGCCAGTTGCTGCTAAGCCAATCAAAACAAACCCAACGAGCATGCGCAAAATACGATCCATACCGCCAACATTTAATTTCATAAACTTCTCCTTATGGTTATTTACCGCAATAATTTTGATACAACACATTCATGGTTGATAAAGCCTCTTTACTTGAGAGGGTGTAGTAAATTTGCTTTCCCTTTCGTCTAGTAGTAACAAGATTTTCATTGCGTAAGACTGTTAACTGCTGCGAAAGTGTTGGTTGGTGAATGTCAAGACATTCTTCAAGTTCGCTTACACACTTCTCCCCTTGAGCTAATTGGCACAATAAGAGCATCCTATCCCTATTGGATAGAGTCTTCATGAGGCTACAAGCTTTCTCTGCAGCAGCGTGCATTTTCTGAAGATCAATGTCTAAACTGATAACAGTCATTGATCTTCCGATTAATTTAAGAGAACCCCAACGAGTGGGCGCCCCTCAATAGTCCATAAGTGAAGCGACCCATCGTATAGCTTGGCATTTTTATTGCCAACTAATTCAGACATCACGAACCAGGCACCAGCAGCTAGATGACCAGTATTGCAATAGGTAATTATCGGGGTATTGTTTTTCATGCCATTACCCGCAATCAAGCCTTCATAAGTATCTTTTGACCAGAAATAGAGGGCTCCATTAACGGATTTTGCTAATAACTCAGGTGCCAGCTCCTTCGCGCCTGCAATATGTCCATAAGTCATTGCGGCAGGACTTTTTGCTACCCCCCAATATTGCGCTGGTTGACGTGCATCTAATAATTGAGGCTTGCTGCTTTTTGATGCCACCGAAACCTCATCAGAGCTAGCAATTAACTCTTTACGAAATGTAGTTGCCGTCCAATTACCTAGATTCTTTTGTGAATTTACCGTGGCGAACTCGCGACCTTCACCCAACCATCCCGCAATTCCACCATCTAAAACAGCTACTTGATCTTCACCATAAACCTTAAATTCCCAGTAGGTTCTTAGTGCTTCATCTACATCGGACATATCTAGTCCGACAGGGACAAGCACAATGGGCTTGTCTGAATTAATGCCTGCGGATTGAATGAGTTTTTCAAAATCTGCTTTCTCTGGAAGGAGGAACTTCACCTTTCTGCCATCCACTAAACGTTCGGTACGAACTTTTTTGAAATCAAGCAAGCTAGAATTATTAATATGCCCACCAACTTCCACCAGAAATTTCTTGCCGGTTGTAGCATCTACAGCAAATTGCGGGGCCTTGAGGTAGCTTGCTGTATCGGTTCGCACTTCAACCACTTGAACTTGAGATAAATTATTTGCTAACCATTCTGCGCTGACAATCGGTCTAGGGAGATTGGCTGACTGGGTCAATCCAGATAATGTTGCTATGATTGCCGCTAAAAGAAACTGAATTTTTTTCATTGCGAGCCCTTTTTAGTTGGTTACTAATAAAAGTTGAGATAGTCGATTCATCAAATGGATCTCGCATTCGCTCAATACAGGATGATTTTGTGCCGATAAAGCCATGGATAAAGAGCCAAGTTGTAATTGAATTTTCTTAATCTTTTGATCTCGCTCATGAATCACTAATGCCATTTCAGCAAAAAAAACCCTGGTAAGAGAACTTAGCCACCTTGCTAAGGGCCCCATTCGACCTTTAACGTTTGCATTAAATCCCTTGAGTGCTTTCAAAACTGTTTTTGCTGGTACTAGTGATTCACCGGTTACCCACTGATTAGTAGTAAAAATACGGACCGGTAAACCTTTTTGATTTAATGCAATACCGATCAAATGAAAAAATTGATTTGTATTTTTGACATCTCGCTTAAAGAGGTGAAAGTGGCCATGCTCACCATTTAGCATTTCATTGGATGGATGCGAGTGGTAATAAAACTCATAACCACTCTCTAAATCCATTAAGTCATTTTTGGGATAGTGTCTCCACTCAACAAAGTCTTTTGATCCGCATAGAGCAACTTCGCTAATCGATATACCCTTTTGTGCATACCGAGTTTGAATATTGGCCAATTCTTTGGCAGACCAAAATAAAGAAGATGGTTTAGACATTTGCCTAGCCTTAACAATTACTCGGCAGATTTACGTTTTCTAGGGCCGCATGGGTTCGTGGGACCACAAGGATTGACTGCTTTTTTCTTTGCTGGCCCACATGGATTGGCGACTTCTTTTTTAGGGCTGCACGGATTTTTTTGTTCAGAGCTAGTTGGTGCCGCAGTGTTATCGCTAGCTTGAGCAAGGGGCATCAGAGTTAAGCCCGCCAAAGCTAAGGCCAATCCTGCAATTGTTGATTTATTTGACATAGATATTCCTTTTGATTATTTGCTCTGAGAAGTTACAAGTCCTTTGGATTTTTTCTCCATCCAAGAACCCAAGAAAAATACACCGACTGCCGCAATTACCATTACTACATTGATGGTGAGATCTGAAATATTGAGCGCTTCTGGCAGAGTGTCTGCTTTACCAAATTCACCTAGCGTTGTCAGGGTCTCAATGCTTGGATAAATACCAGCAAAAATTACTGTACCCAGAATTAGGCCAATTAAAAAAATAGCGGCATCAATACGGCCTGACATCATGCCAACTACTGAGGTGCCAGGACAATACCCGCCAATGGCAAATCCTGCTCCTACAAGCGCTCCACCTAGTGCTGCAGCGCCAAGAAATGCAGGTGGAATAAATAGGTTTTGAGGGGCAATTACGCCCAACCTTTCCAAAATCATGAGGACTACTGCTGCAAATACTATGGCTGTGAACATGACTTTAAACACCGACCAGTCTGTTAAGCGAAACTGAGCCGTGAGTTTATTGGGGTTTCCAAAACCAGCGCGCTCCAGTACAAAACCAAACATACCTCCGAGAATTAATCCTGAAATGGTTATTTCCATGTTATTTTCCCTCTTTCATGAGGTGGCTCGTTAGCAAGCCAACCGCAAAAAATCCACCTAAAAAAGTAAAACCAGCAAGACTTAATACCGCTCCACCAGATAGGCCAAGCCCACTAGTACAACCCGCGGCAATACGAGCTCCAAAGCCAGCTAAAACACCACCTAGCAGGGCCGTAATAGGACGCTTAGATCCGCCAAGGAATTTACCGCCGTCCATTTTGAATTGAATTCTTCTCGCAAAATATGCAGAGATCAGTGCACCTGCGGCAACCCCTATTACTTGCCAGGTAATCCACGCATTTAATGGTTTGCCATCTTCGACCATGCCGCCTAAATATTCATTTGTACTGGTAGCGACAGGCGCCACATTCATACCCAGCCATGCGGTGAGTCTTGTTGTAAGCCCCGTTGCCCCTAGACCGTGCCCTGTAGTCACAAAGGTAATTAGCAAAACGGCGCCTAAAGAAATACCGGCAAGCAAGGGATTCCAATATGGAGCAGGCTGTAACTTCTTACTTTCTCTATTCATTGATATTCGCTATAGTTAAGTAAATAATAATATATAAAAATATATATTAATAAATAAAAATTTCCCAGTCAATATTTTTTCACTGAATAGGCGCTAAAACAATTATTTCTTGATATAGATCATGGCGATCCAAGAAATTTCAAGAAAATACAATAAAGGGGTGAGCGAGGTTAATCTAGATCCTCCATTGGATATGCATCAGCTACATAGGCTGGACCTTTCATGAGGGATACTAAAATTGCTCCAATGGTGATTGTAAAGATGGCCAACCAATACACTATCAAAGTACCAATTCCGAGGATGTCGTACATTTTGACTGATGCTGCGGAGATGTGAAGATAGGTATTCTGCGCAAATATCCTCCCAATAAATGACGGAATAAAAATTAGAAGACTACCCAATCCGAGGAGTAAGGGTATGTTACGTAGAATCTTCCTCTCGGCACCCGGTGGACAAGTTTGAAAGCCAGGCAAGATATTAAGTAATGTGCTCATATTCTTTAACTTTAACGTTATGTAATTTTTCTTACCATGTTTTAAATCAAAAAAATTAAGAGCATTTTCGGATTGATGAAATGCATGGCGTACAATTTTTCAGAGATGAGCTTTTGGGGTTTTAAAAAATGTGGGCAAAGTTCAAGATATAAACAACGAATCCTCTTTTTTAATAGCGCTGTAGCTTGTGTATAGCTTTTAAGTTTTTTTGCTTAAGCGTTTTGGTAAATATTTAAAAGGGTGTATGGGTAAGATTTCAGTAGATTCGAATTATCGTTATATAGCCGCCGCCAATGAAGTCAATGCCAGAATCACTCAAAGACAGCAAGCGTTAGCTTTGTATGTAACATTAGTAGTAAGTCTATTAGCGGCATTGGTAGCTATGCGACCAAATCAGGGGATAACTGATCCACCTATTGAGTGGCTAATCCTAGGTTTTCCGGTTGCATCCCTATGCTTCTCTTTTTTAAACTACAAATCTGAAGTCACCCTTTCCAACCTGAGGGCTTACCTATCAGAGCTAGAAAAGATAGATACCGAATCTCCATTACTTCCTGCATACAATACCGATCCAGCGTGGAGCGCTGGAGCTAATAAGGGGAGAAGATTCCATGACTATGCCTCAGCAATTTTGGCGATTGGCGGCAACGCGATTGGGCTTGGTGCCGCTTGGAAAATATATCCTTTGCGCCTTAATGCTGAGCCAATTTTTCTTTATATAGGTGTTGCATTAGCCCTTATTTCCATCATATTTTTACTTGCAACGCCTGTATGGAGTTATCAAGCGGACTAGAGGTACGTGCCTAGGGTTTGCTTGCTTCCCCACCAGCACTTTTTTTAATGAATAATCTGACAAAAAATACAATCATGCCCAGCATGAATAAGATAACGGCCAAACTTAATTGACCAGCAAAACTTCCGAAAAGTTCAAGTAGCATTTTCTTCTCTATTTAGATTTAGTTGAACTACTTTAAATCTAGAAAAATCTTTTGCCTTTGACGCATATCAAAAAATTTATAGAGGCTTTTAACACTCGCGC
>Ga0364907_10039_pt1 | contig 53044 bp, 47 predicted proteins | sample ExccelJu500002D3_2_FD_206960 | JGI IMG/M metagenome (GOLD analysis project Ga0364907, IMG submission 206960) | Enriched cells from Trout Bog Lake Hypolimnion, Wisconsin, USA - BchlTB.July02.5000.02.D3 | ecosystem: Environmental > Aquatic > Freshwater > Lake > Hypolimnion/Profundal zone | place...
TTATTTATTGGGTGATGTCTTGAGAGATAAGATATTCTTGCCAAAAAAGAAAAAGCTGAAAGAGCCAGATAATCTGTTATCTGCTTTCTCAATACACTTGGTAGATGAGATAGTAAGTCTTGCCGATTTATTTGTTCGCTGGAAAGTTGAGTTCCCAGGTATCGAAGAAAATAGATGTTGGGAAAACAAAATTTTAATGGATAGTTGGGTGAAATATAACATAAACAAAGAACATGAAGATTCTGTTTGCATGGTGTCAGGTAATGTTAAATCTATTGCTAGAACCCATCCCAAAGGAATATTTGACAATGCATCAAATGCAAAACTAATTTCAGCAAACGATACGGTTGGTTTTACATTTCGTGGTCGTTTTATTGAAGACAATCAGGCATGTAGTGTAAGTAAAGAAGTTTCCCATAAAGTTCACAGTGCTTTAAAGTGGTTAATATCAAGACAAGGTTTTGTCAATGGGAGTCAGGTAATTGTATCCTGGGCAGTATCCGGAGCGGAAACTCCAGACCCACTAGCAGATAGCCGTTCTCTTTTTGACGAAACAGATGAAGAAAAGATAATTGAGGTAACCCAGTTGTCATACTCTGATGCGGGGCAGACATTTGCCAGAAAGCTCACAAAAAAGATTGCAGGATATAAAGCAGAACTTAAAGATGCAACGAAAATAGTTGTTATGGGTCTCGATTCGGCTGTCCCTGGAAGGCTGGCGATTACTTATTATCGGGAACTTTCCAATTCTGAGTTTCTGGAATGTATCGAAAAGTGGCATACCCAAATGGCATGGTTTTTTTTAGAGTTTTTACAGGATACGAAGGACAAAAAGATAAAACATTCTGGTCAATTGGTATTTGCACCTAATCCAAAGCTGATTGCTGAAGGCTGCTATGGTCGAAAATCAGTATATGATAAAAGTGGAAAACCGACAAAGTTTTTAAATTCTATAGTCGAAAGACTTTTACCATGTATTGTCGACGGTAGACAAGTTCCAACCGATTTGTTAGATTCAGCTATTAAACGTGCATCAAATAAAATTGGTATGGACCATTGGGAATGGGAAAGAACACTGAGTGTGGCATGTGCTCTTTATCGTTGTTATTCAATCAGAAATTCAAACAATTCAAATAAAAACCAATACAATATGGCTTTAGAAACCGAACGTACCGACAGAGATTACCTGTATGGACGCCTGCTTGCCGTGGCAGAACACATCGAAGAAACGGCACTCCGAATTGCAAAAGAACCAAGAGAAACGACCGCTACCAGATTAATGCAACGTTTTTCTGATTATCCATTCCAAACCTGGCGAAATATTGAGTCGGCCATAGTACCATATAAATCAAGATTGCAAGCCAATCGACCGGATATTCTCTACAAAATGAAAAAACTGTTGGATGAGATTCACGAAAAATTCCAATCTGGAGATTATGAAAAAGAAGATCGTTTGTCCGGTTCATATCTTTTGGGCTATCATTGTCAACGTCTTGACCTTGCACCAAAAAAATCTAATAATGAATCTGAAATGCTAACAGAAAAAAATAATTTATAATACTTGATAATTATGACAACTTTAGAAAACAAAATCGATTTTGCAGTGATAATTCGTTCTACAAAAGCCAATCCTAACGGTGATCCACTAAATGGTAACAGACCACGTATAGATTACGATGGTTATGGCGAAATAAGTGATGTTTGTATTAAAAGAAAAATCCGTGACCGGTTGATGGAGGCCAAAGACGAAATGGGTAATTATAAATATTCTGTTTTTGTACAGTGCGACGAAAGAAAGGTTGACGATGCTAAAAGTTTAAAAGATAGAGCAGACAAAGCATTAAAAGACAAACTGACACTAGAAACTGCTTGCAAACAGTGGTTTGACGTAAGAGCATTTGGGCAGGTATTTGCTTTTAAATCAGCCAATTCAAAGAAGAATAAAGTTGAAGACACAAGTGAGCCTGGTGGCGATACAGGTATTTCTATTCCCGTAAGAGGCCCGGTATCAGTTCATTCAGCATTCAGTATAGAGCCAATTCATTCTGAAAGTATACAAATTACCAAAAGTGTAAATAGTGAAACTACAGCCGATGGAAAGAAAAGTTCCGACACTATGGGGATGAAACATCGAATTGATAAGGGCATTTATGTATTTTATGGAAGTATTAATCCACAGTTAGCCGAAAGAACAGGTTTCAGTAATGAAGATGCTGATGTAATAAAATCAATTTTGCCCAAATTGTTCGAAAATGATGAATCATCTGCTCGCCCTGCCGGGAGTATGGAAGTTTTAAAGGTTATTTGGTGGAATCATGGCTGTAAAGCGGGAAAACATTCATCTGCAAAAGTTCATCAAAGCTTGAAGGTAAACCCCGATGGAGGGTATTCAATATCAAATTTAAATGATTTGGAACCTGAACAAATTGATGGATTTTAGAACAACTGCGCTATAAACTCCTGTTTTGGAATACCTAAATGTTGTGCCACTTCGGTGAGTATGGCATTTAGGGTTCCAATTTTTAGAGGATCGTGGTTGGGAATCGTGATATGGTGTTGTCCGTTTTGCTGGGTAGAGAGCCGGATATGACTTCCGCTTTGACGCGTGGAAAGATATCCAAATTTAGCCATTATTCCGGGCCCGACTCCGAGTCGGACTCGGAATAGTTGATGAATCCCTATCTTTGAAGATGTATCAGCTTCGGCATTTCAGTTTCCTCAAAATGGCAACGTACCGCATCCGAAATCATGTTCCGGAGTTCTTCCATGGTTTCACCCTGAGTGATAATGGATTGATTTACCGCCCGGGCAAAATAGCCGCCATCCTGTGATTCTTCAACTATAAAGACTATCTCTTTCATGCGTAAATAATTTGTTTTTTTATATTCGCATGGAATAGTCATGAGTAAGTATTCATTTCGATTTATGATTTCTCAATCATGGCTATTTCATATCGGGATGATGTTAATACAAAAGTAATAAAATAAAACATGTACTCCGACGAAGATCTTTTAATGCTCTCAGGTATTCAGCACATTGCTTTTTGCGAACGCCAATGGGCGCTGATTCACGTCGAGCAGCAATGGGCCGAAAATGTAAAAACAACCGAAGGAAATCATCTTCACGAAAGAGTCGATGACCCGCTGGAGAGCGATAAGCGTGGTAAAATAATCACTTACCGCGCTTTCCCATTGATCAGTCGTCAGCTTGGCCTTACAGGAAGGGCAGATGTTGTTGAATTAACCTATACCCTTGAGGGTGGTGTCCCTATTGAGGGTTATGAGGGGAGGTGGTTATTGCATCCGGTCGAATATAAGAGGGGGAAGCAAAAGCCCGATGATCGCGATGAAGTACAGGTTTGCGCCCAGGCAATCTGCCTGGAGGAGATGTTTAATATTGAAATCACTGATGGTTCCTTATTTTATGGTGAAACACGCCGGCGTGTACATGTTGATTTCACACCCGAATTACGCCAAACAGTTTTTGACCTTGCACGACGAATGCATGAACTGTTTGATCATGGAATAACGCCATTACCCGTTTATAAATCACATTGCAAATCGTGCTCTCTTGTTGATATCTGTCTGCCGCAGAACCTTTCAGGCAGGATAAAAGCATCCGATTATTTGCGAAATGAACTTGAAAAAGATCAATAACTATGCGTAAATTACTCAATACCTTGTATGTAACGACCCCCGGCTCTTACCTGAGTAAAGACGGCGAAAACATTGTGATCAAAGTGGAGAACCATGAGCGTTTCAGAATTCCGGTCCATAATGTTGAGGGGATCATCTGTTTTGGATTCCTGGGAGCAAGTCCATCGCTGATGGCCATGTGTGCTGAGCGGAATATTGGGCTCAGTTTTTTATCTGAAAACGGATATTTTCTTGGTAGGGTTTCGGGTCCGGTGTCTGGGAATGTATTATTACGGAGAAAACAATACCGTCTGGCAGACGATCCTCTTTTTTCGGGCGAAATAAGCCGGATTTTTGTTGCAGGGAAGATTTTAAATTGCAGGACAGTTTTACAACGGGCATTGCGCGATCATCCCAACGAATCGAGTAGCCCAGCTATTGAAGCAGCTATAAATACGTTGGGTGTAAAGCAAAAGCATGTGTTAAAGTGTATTGACAATAATGTTCTCAGAGGAATCGAGGGGGAGGCAGCCTATACCTATTTTGGAGTTTTTGATCATCTCATTATTGCCCAAAAGGGGGACTTTTATTTTAAAGGGCGGAACCGGCGTCCCCCAATGGACAATGTCAATGCCCTGTTGTCATTTGTTTACACATTATTAGCGCATGAGGTCAGGTCAGCGTTAGAGAGTGTTGGGATCGATCCTTGTGTTGGATTTTTGCACACTGACCGACCGGGGAGACAAAGTCTTGCGCTCGATATGATGGAAGAATTCAGGCCATATCTTGCCGACAGGTTGGTCCTTACCCTTATTAACAGGAAACAAATCAATGAAAAGGGATTTATTTCACGGGAGGCAGGTGGAATAATCATGAATGATGAAACCCGGAAAGAGCTGTTAACAGCCTGGCAAAAGCGGAAGCAGGAAGAGATTATGCACCCTTTTCTTCAGGTGATGGTTCCCGTTGGGCTTTTGCCCTATTGTCAGGCTCTATTGTTGGCGCGTTACCTGAGGGGTGATTTGGATAGTTATCCGGTTTTTCTTAATAAGTAGAAGAATATGATGGTTTTAATTACCTATGATGTGGAGACAATGACACCTTCGGGGAAGAAGCGGTTACGTCGGGTAGCCAAGCAGTGTGTGAATTTTGGACAGCGGGTTCAGAATTCAGTTTTTGAGTGTCTTGTTGATCCGGCACAGTTTACGGAGCTGAAACACCGGTTGGATTCAATTATAGATTTGGAAAAGGACAGTCTCCGGTATTATATGTTGGGGGATAACTGGAAATCGAGAATAAAACATACCGGTGCCAAATCATCCTACAATCCAGAAGATACGATGATAATTTAGTTCGCGAACCCCAAGCGATCGTCAAAATTGAGGGGTTTCGGCGGCTCTTTATTTTCAGGTTATTAGCGATGAAAAAATCTGCACTTTCCGGAATTTAGCCACAATATTTGCACTTTCGCGGAAAATGGTATTTAACTTTCAGATTTATATTAACTTAGTGGCCCTACGGTCGCGCCCCGTGCGGGCGCGTGGATTGAAACAATACTTCCGGTAATAAAGGTATTGCCTGTAGGTCGCGCCCCGTGCGGGCGCGTGGATTGAAACAGACTCTTGCACAATTAAAAATCGACCTTGGAGTCGCGCCCCGTGCGGGCGCGTGGATTGAAACACCGTCGAACAGGCAATTCGGATTGACCTGCCAAAGTCGCGCCCCGTGCGGGCGCGTGGATTGAAACGGAACTTTAATAATTGTTATTTTAACAATCATACGTCGCGCCCCGTGCGGGCGCGTGGATTGAAACATGCAGCACTTAGGGCAGTTAAAAAGAGTCTTAAGTCGCGCCCCGTGCGGGCGCGTGGATTGAAACAGGAAGGTCACGGTATAGATACCCATGTTTGCTTGTCGCGCCCCGTGCGGGCGCGTGGATTGAAACAGCAACTATTTAAAGGTTTTTATTCGACTTTGTGGTCGCGCCCCGTGCGGGCGCGTGGATTGAAACGCCTTAGTGTCCCATGTTCCGACTGCTGTATTGGGTCGCGCCCCGTGCGGGCGCGTGGATTGAAACTTCACAACGTAAAGACCAAAGATAGAAACAACGTGTCGCGCCCCGTGCGGGCGCGTGGATTGAAACTCTGCTCCCGTTGCCTTTGGAAGATCGTATTTGGTCGCGCCCCGTGCGGGCGCGTGGATTGAAACACAACAGCGATTTGACGCCTGATATGGTTCGCGAGTCGCGCCCCGTGCGGGCGCGTGGATTGAAACACGACATTATGAGATCAATTGAGGGGTGGCAAGGTCGCGCCCCGTGCGGGCGCGTGGATTGAAACGCTTTAAAACATGTTATAGAACATGAAAAATAAAGTCGCGCCCCGTGCGGGCGCGTGGATTGAAACAAACTCATCTGTTATCACCTCCGTCATCGATGAGGTCGCGCCCCGTGCGGGCGCGTGGATTGAAACAAAAGATAAGACGATTTTGGATTACCAGGCTAAAGTCGCGCCCCGTGCGGGCGCGTGGATTGAAACGAGCATAACGTGAATTTTCAGATTCACTTGCTTGGTCGCGCCCCGTGCGGGCGCGTGGATTGAAACGTGTAATTCGTATTTATATGGGAACCAGTTACGACGTCGCGCCCCGTGCGGGCGCGTGGATTGAAACAGAATCTGGGGATGTCATACATAGTCCGGGAATGTCGCGCCCCGTGCGGGCGCGTGGATTGAAACATTTCGGGAATAAGCATCCCCGGATATAATCGGGGTCGCGCCCCGTGCGGGCGCGTGGATTGAAACCGGGCTCTGATTTCCGTCTCAGTAGTGCCTGGCAGTCGCGCCCCGTGCGGGCGCGTGGATTGAAACTTTTATTCCTTCCATTATTTGCAATAGCACAACGTCGCGCCCCGTGCGGGCGCGTGGATTGAAACTTTCAATGAAGATCAATCAGATGAAATGTATGAGGTCGCGCCCCGTGCGGGCGCGTGGATTGAAACATCAAATACGCTCCGACCATTATTACAGCAACTGGTCGCGCCCCGTGCGGGCGCGTGGATTGAAACTGCCTTAACCCAACGTTATTACATGACCGTATTGGTCGCGCCCCGTGCGGGCGCGTGGATTGAAACTTAAATCTTTGTGTTTAGTGGTTTTTACCTAAAAGTCGCGCCCCGTGCGGGCGCGTGGATTGAAACAGAAGATGATGAATGAGGTTAATCTTGAAGCGCAGTCGCGCCCCGTGCGGGCGCGTGGATTGAAACAACAAGTGGTTATCTTAGTTCAACTGACTGGAATGTCGCGCCCCGTGCGGGCGCGTGGATTGAAACAGAGCTTTATAAGGATGGAAAGGCCAAATATAGTCGCGCCCCGTGCGGGCGCGTGGATTGAAACAGCCCGGGCAAAAATCTGAGGCCTATCTTGAGGGTCGCGCCCCGTGCGGGCGCGTGGATTGAAACATCAATGAATCTTTTTCCCAGTATCTGGCCGGAGGTCGCGCCCCGTGCGGGCGCGTGGATTGAAACATGAGGCTATGATCGTATACAAACTTTATCAAATGTCGCGCCCCGTGCGGGCGCGTGGATTGAAACCTTGAAATCACCTGCTCTGAAACAGTGGAGGCGGTCGCGCCCCGTGCGGGCGCGTGGATTGAAACACTAAATGGGTACTGGGTAAGAATAATGAAGAGGTCGCGCCCCGTGCGGGCGCGTGGATTGAAACACAGGTTAAGCGCTCAGAGATGGGGGCAGCCTCAGTCGCGCCCCGTGCGGGCGCGTGGATTGAAACAGGTCGTTGAGGAGCCACAGCCTGAAATTGCAGAGTCGCGCCCCGTGCGGGCGCGTGGATTGAAACAATCCTTACAGCCATCAACAAATTAAATGGCAAGTCGCGCCCCGTGCGGGCGCGTGGATTGAAACTCTTGAAGTATTCGACGCTCTTACCAATCCCACCGTCGCGCCCCGTGCGGGCGCGTGGATTGAAACAGTAATTTCTCCCAACTCTGCAAACTGGCCAGGAGTCGCGCCCCGTGCGGGCGCGTGGATTGAAACGTTGGGGTAAACCTTTTATTGATTATGTTGATTTGTCGCGCCCCGTGCGGGCGCGTGGATTGAAACAGATGGTGGTTAATGTTTGGCGAAAATAAAGCTGGTCGCGCCCCGTGCGGGCGCGTGGATTGAAACATTACACAGAAACCTACAAGGCAAAGTAATGAAGTCGCGCCCCGTGCGGGCGCGTGGATTGAAACAGTCTATTGGAATAGTAACTTACGTCAAAGCTTTGTCGCGCCCCGTGCGGGCGCGTGGATTGAAACTCCTTTTACTAATCCTTTTAATTCAGCGATTGATGTCGCGCCCCGTGCGGGCGCGTGGATTGAAACTTGGTAAGCAAATAACCTCTGCCGCTCAGACTGGTCGCGCCCCGTGCGGGCGCGTGGATTGAAACAAAGCTTATGCCGATGTTCCGGTAATCAAAACAAAGTCGCGCCCCGTGCGGGCGCGTGGATTGAAACAACGACATCAATGTTTCTGACGTTGGTAATTCAGGTCGCGCCCCGTGCGGGCGCGTGGATTGAAACTTTTGATATGGAAGGCTTAATACAGGGACTCCTGGTCGCGCCCCGTGCGGGCGCGTGGATTGAAACAACATGAAGGACCAGAAAGCAGCAAACAAGCTATGTCGCGCCCCGTGCGGGCGCGTGGATTGAAACACTAAATTTCCTGATGGAAGTTACTATTTAGGAGGGTCGCGCCCCGTGCGGGCGCGTGGATTGAAACTTTATTAGTTTTATACTGTTTTCCAAGGTCTTAAAGTCGCGCCCCGTGCGGGCGCGTGGATTGAAACAATGCCACAAATCTTGGTACTGTTAAGGGTGCAAAGTCGCGCCCCGTGCGGGCGCGTGGATTGAAACTATCTTTGGTCTTTACGTTGTGAAGAACAAAAAGGTCGCGCCCCGTGCGGGCGCGTGGATTGAAACTGCTTTCGATGTAGTTTCTGCAGAAATCTAAAGTCGCGCCCCGTGCGGGCGCGTGGATTGAAACCCCCAGATCATAAGTGTTCACTATAACTTCATGGTCGCGCCCCGTGCGGGCGCGTGGATTGAAACCGTTCCATGCCGATCCTGTTGAAAGTGGAATCCCGTCGCGCCCCGTGCGGGCGCGTGGATTGAAACTTTCTGCAATTGAAATCAACTTTCAAAAACTATTGTCGCGCCCCGTGCGGGCGCGTGGATTGAAACATTAACCAAAGCAACAACCACCCATTTAGGAGGTCGCGCCCCGTGCGGGCGCGTGGATTGAAACTATGAGCATAATGCTAAGGAATTTCAGGAGCTTCGTCGCGCCCCGTGCGGGCGCGTGGATTGAAACGGGGTCACTCCCGACAATCAGCCAAAAGCTCAGGAGTCGCGCCCCGTGCGGGCGCGTGGATTGAAACCTAGCAACCCGTCAATTTCAAATTACCGATATTGTCGCGCCCCGTGCGGGCGCGTGGATTGAAACACCACATTATCGGTTTGTGCTGCATAAAACCAAAAGTCGCGCCCCGTGCGGGCGCGTGGATTGAAACGTCAAGTATGTCATCGAGACCTAATTTCTGAAGGTCGCGCCCCGTGCGGGCGCGTGGATTGAAACGGTGGTGTCGGTACTGCTCCGCCAACGCTCGACGTCGCGCCCCGTGCGGGCGCGTGGATTGAAACTACAGACACCAAAGGTGAATCAGATATCTATATGTCGCGCCCCGTGCGGGCGCGTGGATTGAAACAATCTGTCGCATCAGGCGGCAACTCATACTTATGTCGCGCCCCGTGCGGGCGCGTGGATTGAAACAGACAGCATGGAGGACGATAGCGGATCAGGTTTGTCGCGCCCCGTGCGGGCGCGTGGATTGAAACTCGGCAGCTATGAATATTGAGGCTGGTGTGGTTGGTCGCGCCCCGTGCGGGCGCGTGGATTGAAACACGTCTACAAATCCTTCTGCCATATCTTATCCCGTCGCGCCCCGTGCGGGCGCGTGGATTGAAACTAAATCATCTTTGTCCATTAGTCCAAAGGTGTCGTCGCGCCCCGTGCGGGCGCGTGGATTGAAACAATTTTTACCTTCTACTGCTATTTCGTTAGGGAGTCGCGCCCCGTGCGGGCGCGTGGATTGAAACACTTTTAGCCTATTGTGGTTATCGCGAAATCTATGTCGCGCCCCGTGCGGGCGCGTGGATTGAAACATTGATTTTACCTTTACTTTATTGCAGTTGTAATGTCGCGCCCCGTGCGGGCGCGTGGATTGAAACATTTATTGGGACTTCTGTTGGTGGAGGACAAACAAGTCGCGCCCCGTGCGGGCGCGTGGATTGAAACGAATTGGACAAGACGGTATTAACCGTTATTGAAGGTCGCGCCCCGTGCGGGCGCGTGGATTGAAACTAAATATCTGTATTATATGAGCGAAAAACAATACGTCGCGCCCCGTGCGGGCGCGTGGATTGAAACAGAAGTATCACCGGTAAAATAAGCATAACCACTATGTCGCGCCCCGTGCGGGCGCGTGGATTGAAACGTATATATAATCATCCGAAACAGGTACACTCAAAGTCGCGCCCCGTGCGGGCGCGTGGATTGAAACATGGCTATTTCGGCCACGGTTCTGGGAGCCGTAAGTCGCGCCCCGTGCGGGCGCGTGGATTGAAACTTTTTCAAGAACCTTTGCTTCTGGTATCCAAAAAGTCGCGCCCCGTGCGGGCGCGTGGATTGAAACGTTCATGACCGGGTTTGACTTTCATGAGTTGATGTCGCGCCCCGTGCGGGCGCGTGGATTGAAACGATTGCTACAGGTGCGGATCTTCCGGTGATGACGTCGCGCCCCGTGCGGGCGCGTGGATTGAAACTGAAAGGAATAAAACACCAGGATGATATCATGCCGTCGCGCCCCGTGCGGGCGCGTGGATTGAAACATTGATTTTACCTTTACTCTATTGCAACTGTAATGTCGCGCCCCGTGCGGGCGCGTGGATTGAAACTACTGCTATTTCGTTAGGGACTACTTGCGGACTTGTCGCGCCCCGTGCGGGCGCGTGGATTGAAACTGTTGTCGATTTGGAAAACGATGACAAAATAGATGTCGCGCCCCGTGCGGGCGCGTGGATTGAAACCGATCCACTACCAAGCGATGCCGTTGGGCTAACCGTCGCGCCCCGTGCGGGCGCGTGGATTGAAACATATTGATAACGGGATAAAACGGTTCGAGGATAGTCGCGCCCCGTGCGGGCGCGTGGATTGAAACGTTATGTGTTGCTGACTTTGATACTGGTGAAATTTGTCGCGCCCCGTGCGGGCGCGTGGATTGAAACATAGCCAATGTTGACAACGCCCAGTTAAAGGAAGTCGCGCCCCGTGCGGGCGCGTGGATTGAAACGTCCTCGCAATGATTACAGATTAATGTATTGTGACGTCGCGCCCCGTGCGGGCGCGTGGATTGAAACTCCTGTTGAATTGATTCCCACTGTATTAGACCACGTCGCGCCCCGTGCTGGCGCGTGGATTGAAACAATCTTTACAATTAAAGCACTATGAAAAAATTTGTCGCGCCCCGTGCGGGCGCGTGGATTGAAACTGATGTAGCCAATGATAATACTAAAGCGCTACCAGGTCGCGCCCCGTGCGGGCGCGTGGATTGAAACTTGGTTTATTGTTCGTTTTGATTTCGATTACTGCGTCGCGCCCCGTGCGGGCGCGTGGATTGAAACTGATTAATAAGGCCAAGTCTGCCCTGGATACCTGTCGCGCCCCGTGCGGGCGCGTGGATTGAAACATTCGCTTTAGTCCGCCATCCTTCGACCTGGCCGGTCGCGCCCCGTGCGGGCGCGTGGATTGAAACTAATAAAGAATAATTCTCATCGGACAACACCTTAGTCGCGCCCCGTGCGGGCGCGTGGATTGAAACCATTTGGCTTAATACAATGAGGCCTCATATTCATGTCGCGCCCCGTGCGGGCGCGTGGATTGAAACTGCATATAGTTCCACAAATGCGGCTAATGAAGCTAAGTCGCGCCCCGTGCGGGCGCGTGGATTGAAACTAATATTTGCACGAACACCAAAATAAAAATCTGAGTCGCGCCCCGTGCGGGCGCGTGGATTGAAACGCCTTTTGGTTTTTGGTTTGCGTTTAAAACGCGGTCGCGCCCCGTGCGGGCGCGTGGATTGAAACAGTGGACACCGTACTATTGACGAGCAATAAAGTTGCGCCCCGGGTAAATTTCAGAATAATAGAAAGTTAATCACAATTTATACGAATGAAAAAGAGGGCCCCTTTCGAAACCCTCCCTTTGTTATAAACCCTAAATAAAGAATGAGTACATTCAAATATACAACAAAAAATAACAAAATGCAATTGATGAAACTTAAGTCCGGGTGTGACTAAAAGCAAAAAGTCCGGGTCCCACTTAGAGTGGGGCTCGGACTTTTATAATATTAGAGCGGGAGACGGGACTCAAACCCGCGACCCTCAGCTTGGAAGGCTAATGCTCTATCAACTGAGCTACTCCCGCTTTTATATTTTAAATGAATAGGACGAAATTGTGGGGAGAGCAGGATTCGAACCTACGAAGGCATACGCCAGCAGATTTACAGTCTGCCCCAGTTGGCCGCTTTGGTATCTCCCCGAAGATTCCGTTGATTTTTGTTAACCGAATCCGGGTGGTACTTTGAGTCGCGCCCGGACTTAATTACGTTAAGAACTAGATGAGCCGAATGTCAGATTCGAACTGACGACCCCGAGATTACAAATCACGTGCTCTGGCCAACTGAGCTAATTCGGCAAGTGGGTAAGCTACCTGCATCGCACCGCTACGACCATCTACCCTTGCTGCCTTCCGGCCCTGGGGGGGTTCAACAGGAGCTGATCGTGCAGGACTTACCCGCCGCAAAAGTATGAAAAAAACCCCTTGTACCAAATAAAATGGATATTTAGTACGTTTTTTTTCAGGAATAAAATTTAAACAATTTGCTGTCAGGATTTTATATTGAGTAACTAGATTCTCCCTTTCGTTTTTAGTCACCGGATCTGATGTAAATAAGGGATATTTGTCTTATGTTTGCATCAAAACTTAAGCAGTCATGGAAAATCAAAGCAATTCAGTTACCCCATTAGCCATGAGTTATGGCCTCTACATGGGTTTGGCCCTTATTTTAAATGCGGTTATATTTTATGTGATGGGCATTCCATTTTCACAATTTTGTGGCTACATCACCTACGCAATCATTATTGGCGGCCTTATCCTGGCTATGAAAACCTATCGTGAAAATCATGCCGAAGTTGGTATGTCTTATGGCAAGGCTCTGGGATTGGGAACATTGCAGGCATTGTTTGCCTCTCTTATTTATGCGTTTTTCACCTTTGTGCTTTTTAAATTGGTTGACAAAACCCTTACCGATAAGTTTTTATCATTCCTGGAAGAGCAATTTGTCAAGGGTGGCGTTTCCGAAAATCAAATAGACGCCCTGATGCCGATGTACCGGAAACTGATGAGTCCGGTATTTTATTCCTTTGCTCAGCTTATATCAGTTACCTTTTATGGCTTCCTGTTCTCCCTGGTCTTGGGGATTTTCTTTAAGAAGCAATCGACTGATCCTTTCCATGGGGTCGAATAAGGATTGACGTGTAAAAAACTTTCAAATGGATATATCTGTTCTCATTCCGCTCTATAACGAGGTTGAATCGTTGCCTGAATTGCATCAGTGGATTACAAAAGTCATGGTCGCCAATCAGTTTTCGTACGAAATAATCATGATTGATGATGGCAGTAACGATGGATCATGGGACTGGATTGAAAAAATGTCTGCCACCGATAGTCAGTTAAAAGGTGTTCGGTTTCGACGGAATTACGGAAAATCAGCTGCACTTCATACCGGGTTCGAAGAAGCTCTGGGAGAGGTGGTGATCACCATGGATGCCGATCTTCAGGATAGTCCGGAGGAAATCCCTGTTCTTTTTAAAATGATTAAAGAACAAGGATTCGATCTGGTATCCGGGTGGAAGAAAAAGCGGTTTGATCCCCTTTCAAAAACTTTGCCAAGCAAAATCTATAATGCTACGGCCAGTTGGGTGACAGGTATTCAACTTCATGACTTTAATTGCGGACTGAAGGGCTATAAGCTGGATGTGGTGAAGAGTATTGAGGTCTATGGTGAAATGCACCGTTACATCCCCTATATGGCTAAACAGGCCGGATTCTCGAAAATAGGAGAGTGCGTCGTTCAGCACCAGGCCCGAAAATACGGAGTGACCAAATTTGGTCTGAGCCGTTTTATCTTTGGTTACCTCGATCTGATGTCCATCTCCTTCATATCAAGGTTCGGGAAACGACCCATGCACCTTTTTGGAACACTCGGTTCGCTGATGTTCCTGTTGGGATTTTTGGCTATAGGCTGGATGGGAATCTATAAATTAATCCGGCTGGCAAACGGTGTTTTAATTGAACGGATCACGCAGGATCCCTATTTCTATCTTGCACTCACCTTAATGATTTTAGGGACACAACTGTTTTTAGCCGGTTTTCTGGGTGAACTGATTTCCCGGAGTGGCGCGGAACGAAATGCCTATCTGATTGATAAAAGAGTCAATATTTGAAAGGGGAGATATAAGTTATGAGATTGAAAATTAACATATCGTTTCATTTTCAAATTTTCAAATCATCTAATTGCCTAATCATCTAATTGCCTAATCATCTATTTGCCTAATTGTCTAATTGCCTAATTGTCTAATTGCCTAATTGTCTAATTGCCTAATTATCGTTTTACCTGATTCCCGCAATGATCGTGCTCATCGTTTCCGGAGCCAGGTATTTTTGCGAAAGTTCCCTGATCTCCTGAGGCGTGGTTGTTTTGATGGCATGAATCAACCGGTCGTAAAACTCAAAATCGAGATTCACCTCACGCAAAGATGAGAATGTCTGAGCCCGTGCAAACGGACCATCAAAATCTTCCAGAATACGACCAAGCAGATAATTCTGAATAGGAATCAACTCCTTTTCTGTAATGAGCTCTGAATTAAGCTTTTCCATTTCATGAAAAATCTCTTTTACAGTCGCCTCTGTTTTATCAGTCTTTACCTCGGCGAAAATCAGAAATACCCCATGATGCAGAAATGAGATTGGTGAAGCCTGGATCGAATAGGTGTATCCTTTATCCTCCCGTATGTTTGACATCAGTCGTGATCCGAAATAACCTCCCAATATGGTGCAAAGCAATTTAATACCCGGGAAATCGGGATGATTCTGTGTTGGGAAGAGCTTTCCGATAGCCACTGCATTTTGATTGGCCCCTTCTTTCTCGATAAAGACCAATTTATCGGCTATGGGTAACTGCTGAATATTTTCCCGTTCTGCCGTGTCAGAATTCCCCCATGTCGAACTGAAATTCCCGGTAATTAACTGAATCACTTCAGAATCAACAAATCCTGATGCCGTAATGGTCATATTGTCAGACCTGTAAAAGTTGTCGTAATGCGATTTGACATCACTTAAGGAGATGGTATCAAAGAATTCAGGAGAGCCAACCGGAGAGTAAGGATGACCTTCGCCAAATAAATTGCGCAGGAAACCTTTTTGGGCAATCAGACCGACCCTTCCGCTATCGACAATCGCCCGTTGCTTTCTTTTTTGGCGCACGATCTCGAATTCCTCTTCGGGAAATGATGAATTCCGGATGATTTCCGAAACCAATGGAAGAAGGTGGTGAAGGTATTTTTTCAGCGAAAGCAGCGTAATATAGTTGTAATCGTAGGAAGAGGAGGATGAAAACTGGGCGCCATAAAAATCGAAGGTATTGGCAATTTCTGATGCTTTCAATGTTTTGGTCCCCTCCTGAAGCATCAGAGCAGCCATAATGCTGTCTAACCGGGACTGGGCGTACCAGCTTCCTGCCCTGAAAGAAAAATCAATCTTGACCACTTCCTGGTCACCACTTTTCATGGTAAATAATTCGACTCCGTTATCCAGTATAAACCGGTTTGGTTCGATATATTCCACCCCATCAACCCCAAATACTGGCGGTGGATTATTTCTTTTTAAGGTCATCGATTATTTCTTTAAAGATAAATAATTTAATAAATTGCAATTCTCCGGGCGCAGGATTCCTGAGGCAACCTTCCGGATATCATCAGCTGAGACATTCCGGTAATGATCTGCCTGCCGGTTTATTTGTCCTGCATCGCCCAGAATTTCATATGCCGCCAGCTGCATCGCTTTTTCCAGGTAACCGATCTCGTTAAAGACCTGTTCTGCTTCCACCTTATTCTTGACTTTTTCAAGTTCATGCGGGGTTACCTCTGTTTCGGCCGATTTCAAAACCTCCTCAATCAGCGCCTGACGCCCGGATTCAAAATTGACCCCATCGTTCAGCTTTCCGGTGGCTATAAATAAGCCCGGATCATTTTCTCCGCTCAGGAACACATCTGCCTCGGCAAACAGTTTTTGCCCCTTAACCAGCCGTTCCTCGACGCGTGACGAATTTCCCCCCGATAAAATGTCCGAAAGAAGATCAGCCGCATAAAAATCCTTATCCAGCCTGGAACTCATATGCCAGGCCACATAAAAAGTATCTATAGGTACATCGCGATGCACCGTAAGCTCCCGTCCCTGGGTTTGAACAGGCTCCGGAAAAATCGCAAGGTTTTTTATTTCTCGCTCGGGAATATCGCTGAACCATTTCTCCGCCATACGGAATGCATGGTCGGGTGTGATATTACCTGTAATCACAAGAACCGCATTGTTTGGGGCATAGTGATGGAAGAAAAAATCTTTGACTTCCTCCAGGGTTGCCTGTTCAATGTGTTCGGGGGTTAGGCCAATGGTCGGCCATCGGTAAGGATGAACTTTATAGGAAAGGTCACGCAGCAGATGCCAGGTATCTCCATACGGTTTATTCAGGTTGCGTTGCCTGAACTCTTCAATGACCACTTTGCGTTGAACTTCCAGTCCTTTCTTTGTAAATTTGGGACCAACCATCCGGTCCGATTCCAGCCATAACGCGGTTTCAATATTATTGGCTGGAACAGTGATATAGTAATTCGTGATATCATTGGTGGTAAAGGCATTATTCGTTCCACCCACATTTTGGATCGGCGTATCAAAATCGGGGACATGCTTTGATCCGCCAAAGGTGAGGTGCTCGAAAAGATGGGCGAAACCGGTTCTGGAAGAATCCTCGTGTTTTGCTCCGACATTGTAACAGACATTTACTGCAACAAAGGGGGTGGAACGATCGGTATGGACAATCACACGAAGGCCGTTTGCCAGGATCGTTTTTTCAAATTGAATCATTCGGTATCGAATTGGTATGATAAAGAGTTTTGCAGTTCTGTGCGTGCTGCCCGATATTCTGAGAGAAGATTATTCATGATTTCCGACACGGGGAGAACCTGGTCGATAAGCGATGCCACCTGACCAATTTCGAGTTCACCCTCATCAAGATCCCCTTCGAAAATCCCCTTTTTTGATCGTCCTTTGCCCAGTAATTGCCGAAGCTCTTCGGTTGAAGCACCGCTGCTTTCTGCCTGCCGGACGAGTTCAAAGAATTTATTCCGGAGAAGCCTCACTGGTGTCAGATCCTTTAAAGATAAAAAGGTGTCACCTTCCCCGGAATTCACAACATAGTTTTTAAAATTTTCATGTGCAGAGGACTCCTGTGAGACAGCAAACCTGGATCCGATCTGGACGCCATCGGCACCCAGGATCATGGTAGCCAGCATCGCCTTTCCCGTTGCAATTCCGCCGGCCGCCATCAATGGGAGCGAGGTCTCCTTTCTTACGCGCGGAATCAGCGTTAATGTGGTGGTTTCCTCCCGGCCGTTATGTCCGCCTGCTTCAAACCCTTCCGCAACGATGGCATCTACTCCGGCAGTTTCACTTTTAGCCGCAAACGCCGCGGAGGAGACCACATGTGCCACAATGATTCCATGATCATGAAGCAGTGAGGTATATTTTTTAGGCGATCCCGCAGAGGTAAATACGATTCCGACATTTTCCCGGAGAATAATATCCATAAGCGCATCAACCTGGGGATAAAATAATGGAATATTCACGCCAATTGGCTGATTGGTTGCAAGTTTTGCCTTGCGCACATGTTCCTCAAAGGTCTCTGGATGCATGGATCCTGCCCCAATCAGTCCCAATCCACCGCAATTGCTCACTGCCGATGCAAGTCTCCAGCCTGAACACCATACCATTCCCCCCTGGATTACGGGGTATTTAATGCCAAATAATTTACAAATTCTGTTTTCAGACATGACCGCTGATTTAGTCTGCAAAGATAGGCATTATGATTTAGGAAATTTTGTAGTAATTTAGGAGTTAAAATAATCAAAAAAACAAAATAGAATGAGTGATAAAAATGAGCCAAAAGAGGATGATCAATTTTCTGACAAAGCCGACGAACTGATCAATAAGGGAAAGAAACTGGCTGACAAGGCTGAGGATTTCTTTTCTGACAAGTTCAATAAATTTAAAAAAAGTGATGCTTTTGGAAAGATTTCAGAAGCTATAGGGAAGGTTGAAGAGGTGATGGAAACCAAATCCCAGGAATTTCACAGCGGGGAGATGGGCGCCAAATTTGAAAACCTGAAGGATAAGACTGAAGATCAGGTCAGTGAAATCATTAAGAAGGTCAGAGTGGCGGGTCTTAAGATCGGTGACGCTGTGGATGAACAGATTGAAGCCCTAAAGGGTAAGAAGGACAAGCCTGGAAATCAGAATGGTGGCGGGATTTAAAATTGAATGGAGAGACAGAAGGAGGGAGAGATCTGGCGACGGGGCGTTGTAGAGACGCCCAGCCGTGCGTCTCTATGAAATTTATTTTGACAGACGGGGCGAAGGGGTGAGGGTGAGATCTGGCGAAGGGGAGAAGTGATATACGTGTAAACGCTTTTTTCAGAGTTTGTGAAAATGAAAAAATGAATGAATGAAAAAATGAAGGTTTTTAGATAGAGAATGCCAAAGAGCCGATTTATTTGTGTTGCATCAATGAATTCCAGTGAGACTTTTTCCGGAAGTTTTTTGTTTCCTTCAATTTCTGAATAATTCAGAAATTGAAGGAATTTTCAATCGATCTGGAACAATTATGAACTCTTTCAACGTCGATTCTGTATTCATCAACTGAATCAAATAAACGATTAATGGTTAATTGGGCATATTTTTCAGAATCTTTAGAGATCTATAATCGCCAATATCAATTAAATCCTGAAGAGCGTTATCTGTCCAAATTATTTTATCCATTTACTTAATTTCTCTTTAGCCTCTTCTTTTTGAATTGATTCGACCATTCTTCGAATCATCCAAACCTTTTTGGATTTTCTCTATAAATAACAGTTGATCAATGACTTGATCAACTGTTACATTCTCAGGAAGATTTTCCAACGAATTTTTTGTTTGAGTTTTTGTTATCATGGTAATTATTTAAAATCAAAGATAATGATTCTTGAATGAAGATTTAATATACAAAAAAAACCTGCCAGACAATGTCTGACAGGTTTTAGGATTTATGTTGTAAGAAGCCTTGGCTTACTTATGGTCAACAGAGTACATGTGAGCAACAAGGTCAACAACTTTGTTTGAATAACCCCACTCATTGTCATACCATGAAACAACCTTAACGAAATGGTCATTTAAACCGATACCAGCACCTGCATCAAAGATAGAGGTACGTGGGTCTGTCTGGAAGTCGGTAGATACAACTTCATCCTCGGTGTAACCAAGAATACCTTTTAAATCGCCTTCAGCAGCAGCTTTCATAACAGCGCAGATGGCCTTGTAAGAAGCTGGTTTTTCCAAACGGACGGTTAAGTCAACCACTGAAACGTCAGGAGTTGGAACACGGAAAGCCATACCGGTAAGTTTACCGTTCAATTCTGGAATAACTTTACCAACAGCCTTTGCAGCACCGGTCGAAGATGGGATGATATTCTGACCTGCACCACGACCACCACGCCAGTCTTTGCCGGATGGGCCGTCAACTGTTTTCTGAGTTGCTGTGGTAGCATGAACGGTTGTCATCAAACCTTCAACAATACCAAAATTGTCGTTCAGTACCTTTGCGATTGGAGCGAGACAGTTTGTAGTACAAGATGCATTTGATACGAAGTTCATATCAGATGTGTACTTCAGGTTGTTAACACCCATTACAAACATTGGGGTATCGTCCTTGGAAGGAGCCGACATAATAACTTTTTTGGCACCAGCATCAATGTGTGCCTGACATTTGGATTTTTCAAGGAAAAGGCCGGTTGATTCAACAACATATTCTGCACCAACTTCTCCCCATTTCAGGTCAGCAGGATTCCGTTCTGCAGTCACACGGATTTTTTTACCGTTTACAACCAAAGAACCGTCTTCAACAGAAACCGTTCCAGAGAAACGACCATGGGTTGAATCATATTTGAGCATGTAAGCCATATAATCAACGTCAATAAGGTCGTTGATGCCAACTACTTCTACATCACTTCTGTCGACAGCTGCTCTGAAAACCAGTCGGCCAATCCGACCGAAACCGTTAATACCAATCTTAATTTTAGACATAATTTATTCGTTTTGAGAATTATAGAATGAATAGGACCTTCATCAAATTTCAGCGCAAAAGTAACACTATTTATTTGAAATTATCAAAAAAATTGTTCTCCAATATGTGGTTCTTTACAAATTGTTAACTTAGCCCTGATTTTGGATCGCCGATTTTTTTTACCGCTTTATCCAGGTGGTATTTTTTTTGGCTTTCGGAGGCTGAAAACCGCAATTGCACGACTTGCATCTGACCAGTGTAAATGCGATAAGAAGTATTATAACCGGGATAAATATTTTTGTTTTCATTCTGCAAATTTAATAAGGGTTTCTCTATTTCAAAATGGTTAACCGTTTCAGCCAATGGTTTCCTATCTTTGCAGGATAAAAATAACAAAAAATGATCGAACAGTTATTGTCACACAAGACGATACGGAAGTATAAAAGTTTACCTGTACCAGACGAAACAACCGATAAGATATTGCGGGCGGGATGCAGGGCCTCCACGACCGGTAATATGCAGTTATACAGCATAATTGTGACCCGGGATGAGGCGAACAAGAAGCGATTGGCTCCGTTGCATTTTAACCAGCCAATGGTTGTGAATGCCCCTTTGGTGCTCACTTTCTGTGCCGATTTTAACAGGTTCAATAAATGGTGTGTCCAAAATAATGCCAGTCCGGGCTATGACAATTTCCTCTCTTTTGTGACCGCAGCTATCGATGCCATGCTGGTGGCTCAAAATGTGACTATTGCCGCCGAAAGTCTGGGGCTAGGAGTTTGCTACCTGGGAACTACAACTTACCTTGCTGCACAGATTATTGAAATTCTCAGACTTCCCAACGGTGTGGTTCCGGTTACAACACTGACCATCGGTTGGCCCGATGAGGATCCTGAACAGCCGGACAGGCTTCCCCTTGACGCCATTGTTCATCATGAGTCCTATAAGGATTACACCGAATCCGATATCACCGGGGCATACCTGGAAAAGGAAGTTCGTCCGGACAACAAAAAGTTTGTGGTGGAGAATAATAAGAAAACACTGGCTCAGGTATTTACAGATATCAGGTACACGGGAAACGATAACAGAACTTTTTCAAACAGTTTACTGGAAGTTTTAAAACAACAGGGTTTTATGAACCAGTGATCCCCCAAAATTCAGAAGATGAGCATGAAGATAAAATACAAAATAGCACCTGAATACAGTGACCTGGAGCCATGGATCAGCCAATTACACCTCAATTTTTCAACACGGGGGGAAACTATCTTTAAGTCAAGAAATGAAGTAAAGGTTTTCACAGTGGGGAATTACCAGTTAAATGTGAAGGCATTTAAAATTCCAAATCTCATAAACCGGTTCGTTTATGTTTATTTCAGAGGCTCAAAGGCTGCACGTTCCTTCAATTATGCCCGGAAATTTTATTCCCTGGGAATCGCAACCCCCGCTGCAGTGGGCTATGTGGAGTGTCTGGAAGGGTTAGGGCTGAAAGAGAGTTATTATGTTTCGATTCATTACAGCTATGAATTCACGCTTCGGGAAGTTTTGAATTACCAGGTTGCAGATCACGATACCATCTTACGACAATGGGTTCAGTTTACTTACGAAAAGTTGCATTTGAATAATATTTTTCACCTCGATTATTCACCCGGAAATACGCTGATCACCAAAAAGGGGAATACCTGTGATTTCCAGATCGTTGATCTCAACAGGATGAGCTTTGGCCCGATAAGTTTTGAACGGGGACTGTTTAATTTCCGCCAACTGGACACTGACCGGCAAACGCTCGAATTACTGGCCGCCGAATATGCAGCCTTGTGTCACCAGGACGAAGGTAAAGCGATGAGGATTCTCATTGAATTTGACCGGCAAAACAAGGCGAGCCGTCGAAGACGCGGAAAATTCAAGAAACTGATCCGTTCAATTTTCGGATTGAAAAGAAAACACCCTAAATAACCACCTTCGTTGTCCTTTTTTTAAGCAGCTTTAATTTTACCAGTTTTTCAAAAACATCCTGTGGTTTTACCATCTCCATGCACCGGGGTGTCGGATAAATACATGGTTTATCTCCGAAGACCGAGCAAGGACGGCATTTTAGCGAAGAAGCCGGAGTTTGCAGATGATATTCAGTCGGCTGTCCCAGTGCCCAAAAGCCAAAGGCGGGATGCGTTCCTCCCCAGATTGAAACGGTCGGAACCCCCGACAGCGACGCGAGATGCATATTTGAGGAATCCATCGAAATCATCAGATCCAGGGTATTCATCAGCGCAAGCTCTTCTGAAAGTGCCAATTCTCCGGCTGCCAGGTACATATTCGGACGGAAGCCCTGAAATTCCTTCAACAGTTTAATCTCCTCCGTCCCCCCTCCAAAAAGGAAAAAATCAACCTCGTATTCCGCCTCGATAAGGGTAATCAATTCCCTGAAATTCTGAATTCCCCAGATTTTGGGCTGATGAGTGGCAAAAGGGGCAAGACCTATCCTTATATGGTCACTCTTTGAAAGAATTTTTTCCAGAAACCTGCCTGTATTTGAGGAAGAGGCTTCATCCACCCTAAGAAACGGGGCTTTCCCGACTTGTCCCTTAAATCCTGCAGCGGCAAAGGTTTCAAGATACCTTACAGTGGTATGTTTTAATGCCCGTATATACCTCGATTTGATCAGGAATTTCTTCTCTTTTCTCCCTTTGTCAATCGAAAAACCGGGCACCCCGGAGGTTTTAAAAAGAGAGGAGAGGATTTTGGTCCGGATAACTCCATGAAGATCCACTACCGATTCGAAAGGTCCTGATTTCTTAAGATCCTTAAATAATCTTAGCAGCCCGAAAATTCCCTGATGTCTTCCTTTAAAATCGGGAAACACGAGGTTGAGCCTGGGAATGCCGTAGAAAAACGGAGCGAAGAATTTCCGCGTAACAAAGGTGATTTCGAGATCGGGATTTTCCTCGAGCACCCCCCTGATCACAGGAACGGTTAAGGAAACGTCTCCCATCGCGGAGAACCTGAAAACGATTATCTTTTTCATACTTATTTTTATACTCTTTGACAGGTAATTCGAAAGACTATTATTTCAATATCAGATGATTAATGCAGCTGACAATGAGCGACTGGCAACCGGCCTGACAAGCATCGAAACACCATTTCAAATCCTTGCTGTTAATACTTTTCATAACTTTTCTCTTCGGTAAGGTTTGAGCCGGTCAGTTCATTGATGGCGCGCTTTACTTCAGATCTTTTGTCATTGATAAAATAGACAGACCGGGCAGTCTGAATAAACTCATCACCGAAATCTTTATTCCGCTCAAGATCCCGGATACGGTCCTCGATGTCCCAAAGCTGATTGTTAATATGGTACAACTCGGTGTATAACGGATGGGCTTTATTAATAATGGAAAGTACAGCACTGTTCAGAATCTGGTATTCCTTCTGCAGATTATCGAGCTTTACCGGATCCTTGATTCTGGTTAACTTGATTTCGATAATTGTCAGTTTATCGGTGATTTCGCCGTTGGATACTTCAATCTTCACTTGAGATTATTTTGGGTTGAAATTGTTGACTTTATTTTAAACAAAGGTAATTTTTTATTTCATTACCTGATGGACAGACCATGGATTTACCTTCTGCGGTAGTCACGCGGACCGGCCTGATCTGTAGCCATGATTACCAAATCCTCTATATTCACATGAGCTGGCCGGGTAACCATAAACAGGATAGCTTCCGCAACATCGGGTGCATACAGCGGTGTGAGCCCTTTATATACGTTATCTGCCCGCTCCTGGTTTCCTTTAAAACGAACCAGTGAAAACTCGGTATCCACCATCCCCGGGCTGATCGAGCTGACTTTAACTCCAAAGGGTACCAGTTCCATCCGCATGGCCTTGGTTATTGCTTTAACTGCATGCTTGGTCCCGCAATAAGCAGCTCCGTTGGGGTAAATTTCGTGTCCGGCAATCGATGAAACGTTGATGATATGGCCGCACTCTTTGGCAACCATCCTTGGCGAAATTATCCGTGACAGATAGAGCAATCCTTTAATATTTGTGTCAATCATCTTCTCCCAGTCATCGATTACTCCTTCATGAACAGGCTCAATTCCAACTGCAAGACCGGCGTTATTAATCAGCACATCAATGTCCGACCACCTTCCGGTAAGGGAATCAATTGCCTGTTCCACCTGATTCAAATCCCTGACGTCAAAACAGAGGGAATGAACTTCGGCACCTGTATCGCGGATAAGATTTTCAGACAATTCATTCAGCAGTTCCTCGCGCCGCCCGGTAATAATCAGATCATATCCGTTTGATGCAAGTATTTGAGCCGTAGCTTTTCCAATGCCTGATGTGGCCCCTGTGATCAATGCTAATTTTCTCATTATTGAATAATATTTGAGTGGCTAAAATAATAAAAATGATTATTATAAATGGGAGGATAATGTCTCATTCAATTTAAACGATTAAATTTGTCTTGATTTTAACGAAAAGAGTCATGTCTGAAACCGAAACAAAATTGTTCACCATAGACCAGGTACCGGAACCGGATGATTTGAGAAATGTAATCTATTCTATGCTTGCAATTCCCCATTTATCGCCGGTAAATATATTCAGTGAATTTGCCTCGGCGGCCATCGATTCCAAACTAGTGGGGAAAGATGATCTGAGTGGTGCCGGGATATTTCAGATTGATGAAGACGGGAAGCTGTTTTCTCAAACTATTTATGCCGACTATAAACGACTTGCAGTAGACCCGTTTGTGGCTGCCCAAATTATTGTGGCAAAGGCGGTAAGACGGCTGGTTTGTTATGGTGCTGAGCCTGTTGCGATGAGTGCCTATCTGAATAACGTGGATTTTGCAAGCCCTATCGCCGAAGAGATGGTAATGGCTGCCAGGCTGGGACTCAATGCTGCGGCAACCGTATTTAATCTGCAATTCCCAAATTGGAAAGTATTTTATGACAAAGTTAACAGTGAAGGTGCAGTACCTCCTACCTTAACAGTAAGCCTTATTGGGAAAATCAAAAGTCGCGAGCAGGTAATTACGCCCAGCCTGAAGAAAAAAGGACACAACATTTTGATGATCGGACGGTCATTTAACGATATTAATGCTTCCGAATATCTGGACCATTTTCATGAAATTAAAAATTCTCCCCTGATGCACTTTAACCTTTCTTTTGAAAGTAAGTTAATGACTGCTACGAAAGAATTGATTAAGAATAATTTAGTGGTATCGGCAAGCCCTGTGGGTATAGGTGGTCTGTTTTTCACACTCCTGCGTGATGCTTTGCCCCATGAATTAGGGTTTGACATTACCACAGATGCCGAAATCCGGTCAGACGCTTTTCTATTCGGTGAAGGAATGGGACGCATCGTATTCTCGGTGGAAGAGGATAAGGAGGATGAATTTGTCGATTTCCTGTATGATCATAAAATTCCGGTGATTACCCTTGGCCATGTTACAAAGGGGGAAATAAGAATTGACGATCAGTCCTTAGGCTTTGTCGACAAGGGAATCGTGGGAGAATACTTAGATTAACCGGGATGTCAGAAGTAAAACCTTATAATAATTCAGCCAAAGGAAAAAAAGAGCAAGTGGCTGAGATGTTCGATAATATCGCACCAAAGTATGACTTTCTGAATCATTTCCTCTCCTTTGGAATTGATAAAATCTGGAGAAGAAAAGCGATTCGCCTGCTTGTGAAACATGCCCCGGGCACTATTCTCGACGTAGCTACCGGGACAGGTGATTTTGCGATTGAATCGCTTAAAACAGGTGCCCGCGAAATAGTGGGGGTAGATATTTCGGAAGAGATGCTCAACTATGGCAGAGCAAAAATTCAAACCTTGGGCGTTTGCAACCGGATAACCCTTCAGAAAGGTGATGCCGAGGAGCTAGGATTTAAAGATAACTATTTCGGAGCCGTTACCGTAGCATTCGGTGTGCGGAATTTCGAAAATCTGTCTGAAGGGCTCAGGGAGCTTTATCGCGTATTGAAACCCGGCGGAATAGTTTGTATTCTCGAATTCTCCAAACCTTCGGTATTCCCGGTGAAACAATTTTACGGATTCTATTCTTTTTATATTCTTCCTTTCTTTGGCCGGTTATTTTCAAAAGATAACTCGGCCTATCGGTACCTTCCCGAATCGGTCGAACAGTTTCCGGATGGAGCCCGGTTTCTGGCAATATTAAACAGCTGCGGTTTCAAAGATACCTGCCAGTACCGGCAAACTTTTGGCGTCGCGACCATTTACACCGGAATTAAATCTGAATTGAGTTGAGAATTCGTAACCTGAAATACATCCTGTTCTTTATACTGCTGGTGGCAGTATCTGTACGCACGTTTGGTCAGCTTAAAAATTTTGAGAACCTCACCCACTTCGATGACCATAAAATCCATTTTGGATTCTACCTGGGGCTCAATACGATGGATTACCGGATGACTAATTATAATAGCGTATCTGATAATCCCATATTTAAAAATCCATTGAATCAGGCTTTACTTACCCAAACCATAAATTTATATGGAGGCAAAACGAGTCTCGGAGTAAAGAATGACAAACCAATGCCTGGTTTTACAGTTGGCGGGGTTATTAATGTCAGAGTAGGTCGTGATTTTGACCTTCGTTTTACCCCTGGGATGTCACTGGGAAATAAAATGTTGAAGTATACAACACCAATTGATCCTACGATTTACAGTCAAAATAGTTCAGGAATAGATCAATCTACCTATCTCTCTACACCATCTGCCTATATTGATCTTCCCCTGGGATTCAGGTATAAAGGTTTTCGTCACCATAATTTAAGACCTTACATTTATTCGGGTGTTGCTTACCGGATCGATTTGGAAAACAAGCGGATATCTGAAAGTGTGGTTCACCTGAACAAGACCGGGAGTTATGCTGAAGTTGCCCTTGGACTCGATTCCTATCTCGAATATTTCCGTTTTACCGCCGAATTTCGCTTCTCATACGGGTTAACCAACCTGATCAGGCATGATACTACTATGCCTATCCCTTATTATGGCTTTATATTTAAGGAGTTAAATTCGAATATATTCACACTGATTTTTTACTTTGAATGATCAAGGAACTTAATTTGGTGGTGTCCCCCGCCCTGGCGCACGACAGTTCCAAGCTGAAAGGGGTCGTGGCTGATAATCTGAGAATTGATGGCACTCGTATCAATCATCTTTTGGTTGTGCGTAGTTCCATTGATGCCAGGAATTCGAATATTCGTTTTAATCTGGGTGTTAAGGTCTATATCGATGAGGCGATGCCATTTATGGAGAAAGCCCAATTTTCCTATGCCGATGTTTCACGGAATTCCCCGGTTTTGATCGTGGGCGCAGGTCCGGCAGGATTGTTTGCCGCACTTCACCTGATTGAACTTGGACTGAAACCGGTGATTTTTGAGCGGGGAAAGATGGTCAGTGAACGGAAGCGGGACATCGCTGCGATTCATGGCGAGCAAATTGTAAATCCGGATTCCAACTATGGATTTGGAGAAGGAGGCGCAGGCACATTTTCTGACGGTAAACTTTATACCCGGTCAAAGAAAAAGGGAGACATCCGCAAAATTCTCGAAGTGTTGAATTTTCATGGTGCCCAGGATGAAATTCTGGTCGATGCACATCCCCATATCGGGACAAATGTTTTACCGCGAGTCATTGTTGCCATACGCAATACCATTCTAAATGCCGGAGGTGAGATCCATTTCAATTCAAGGGTGGCAAATCTGGTTATTCATAATCAGGAGGCTAAAGGGGTGGTTCTGCTGGACGGGAGAGTTTTCGACGGAATTGCCGTGATTCTCGCAACCGGGCACTCCTCGAGGGATATTTATACCATGCTCAACAGAAATAATATTTTGCTCGAAGCGAAACCATTTGCTGTCGGGGTGAGGGTTGAGCATCCGCAGGAGCTGATCGACAGGATTCAGTATCATGGAACCAGCAGGGGAGCCTATTTGCCAGCCGCCGCCTATTCGTTTGTGGAACAGGTAAATGATCGCGGTGTTTATTCCTTTTGCATGTGTCCGGGCGGAATGATTGTCCCGGCCGCTACTGCTCCCGGTGAGCTCGTATTAAACGGGATGTCACCTTCCGACAGGGGAGGTCGCTATGCAAATTCCGGAATGGTGGTCGAAATAAGGCCGGGTGATCTTCCGGTAAGCAAAAAAACGGATGAAGTATTTGCAGGTCTCAAGTTTCAGGAAGAGATCGAACAGCAGTGTTTCAGGATGGCCGGAGAAACTTTATTTGCCCCTGCACAACGTTTAAACGATTTTGTGACGGGCCGGTCAAGCGCAAATCTGCCTGCTTCTTCCTATGTGCCCGGGCTGATTGAGTCTCCGCTTCACCAATGGCTACCTCGCATCATTGGAACTTCATTACAGGAAGGTTTTAAACAGATTGGACGCAAAACCAGGGGCTACCTGACCAATGAAGCAGTTGTGCTGGGGGTCGAATCACGAACCTCTTCGCCTGTCAGAATCCCGCGGGATATGCAATCTCTTGAACATGTCCGGATCAAAAGACTCTTTCCCTGTGGTGAAGGATCGGGTTATTCGGGGGGTATTATCTCATCGGCAGTTGACGGGGAACGTGTAGCCGAAAGCCTGGCTAACCTTTACAAATAATCCTTCTCCGAAACTCGGCGCAGATGACCGAAGTCGCCACTGCAACATTCAGTGATTCAGAGGTAATTTCACCGGGTGGAAATGAGGGAATATTAATCTTTCGGGATATCGACTGAGAAACAATATCCGAAATACCATTTCCTTCGTTTCCCATGACAACCAGTCCATTTTCAGTCAGGTCGCATTGATATAGGTTTTCCCCCTCCAGAAATGCCCCATAAACCGGTATGTTTCGTTGTTTGGCCTGTCCGAGAAATCCAATTAAAGGAACGTAGTGAATTTTTATACGCGTGAAAGCCCCCATCGTAGCCTGCACCACTTTGGGATTAAAGATATCGGCGCAGTTTTCGGAACAAATTATATTTTTAATTCCAAACCAGTCGGCAAGGCGGATAATTGTTCCGAGATTTCCCGGATCCTGAATTTCATCCAGAACCAGCGTTAGATTAGAGCAGATTTCATCCCAGCCGATCTCTGATTTGGGAATCGCACATAAGGCAATTATTTCCGGGGTTGTCTTTAAAAAACTTATCTTTGCAATCTCTTGCTTATCAGTTATTTCAATGTTTAGATCGGGTTTGTAAACCGTTAATTCAGCACCAATGTTACTTGTGCAATACACCTCTGAAACTGCAAAATCTGATTGAAGAAGGTCTAAAACTAGTTTTTTCCCCTCTGCGACAAACAGACCGGTTGCTAACCTGTTTTTTTTCTGATCGAGAGACCTGATCAGTTTTATTTTATTTTTTGACAACACGGATTAATGAATTGGAACAACCCAAAAATAATCCATTTTTAATTTGTCAGGTTAATTATCTTTGTTTAAGTTTTAAAAGGTCAATAAATTTGGGAATTCGGGTCAAATATAAGGGTTGGATGATGGTGGTTGCCTTGGCAGCTGTAATGTTGTCTTCGTGCAGGACAACCAAAAATGTTCCTGATAATCAGTACTTGTTAGTGAAATCTCAAATATTGGTTGACAATAAATCAATCGATAAGATTGAATTAAAAACGTATATGAAACAAAGGCCAAATACCAAAATATTCGGCTTTTGGCGTTTCCACCTTGGTCTTTATAACCTTTCGAACCCTAAAAAAGAGGATGATTTGTTTAAAAGAATCGGCGAAGCCCCTGTTATTTACAGCCAGGATCTCACGGAACGGTCAAGGGTAGAATTTACCAGGTACATGCACAATAAAGGGTATTACCAGGCCAGGGTTACCGATACTGTTGTTTTAAAAAAGAACAAGAAGGCAGAAGTGGCTTATAAAATTGTATCAAATTCGCCTCATCTGATCAAATCCTACCAGACCGAGATCCGCGATAATGCCTTAAAAACACTGAGCCACGGGGATTCTTTAAAGAGTCTGATAAAACTGAATGGTCGCTTCGATACTGATGTTTTGGCAGATGAGGGTAAAAGAGTCCTGAATAATTTTCAGAATAACGGTTTTTTCAGGGCCAATAAGAGTGAGATTTATTTCGAAGCTGACACCACCCGGAATCCGAAAAGTGTAAACCTGAAAATGGTGGTTCAAAAGGAGAATATTTCAGAAGATCCGGACGAAGTGCTCGAAAGGGATCATCAAAAATACACTTTCCGCAATTTTTATTTTTATACGAGCTACGAAGCGCAGAAGCAGTCCTCTGCAGATCATAAAAGTGATAACAAAGAGGTGAAGAATGACACGGTAAGAATTGGTAATCAGTATTTCATATCGAAAGGTAAAATGAAATACCGTCCTGAAATGCTCGTGAATATGAACCATATCGCAGATAAGAAATATTATAGTGTTCACCTGGTTGAACGGACCTATAATGACCTTTTCTCCTTAAGATTATTCAAACTGATCAACATCCGGTTTGCAGAGACAAATCAAAAGGACCAGGAAGGAAATCCGATGCTGGATTGTATCATTCAGCTTTCACCATCTGTTCTTCAATCTTATTCGGTATCGGCAGAGGGGACTAATTCACTCGGTAACCTTGGAGTTGCCGGAAATCTGGGGTATCAGCACAAAAATATTTTTGGTGGGGGAGAACTCCTCGATGTTGTTTTGATGGGAGCTACCGAGAAACAAAAATATGGAGCCGGCGATTCAGTGACGACATTTAATTCCTATCAGACTGGTATTGAAACAAGGGTAACGCTTCCCAAATTTCTGGCACCGCTAAAACCGGCAAATTTCTTTCGTTTTGCAACACCCCAGACCTTAATGGGTTTATCCTATAATTACCAGCGCCGTCCTGACTATACCCGGACCGTTATCCGGGCAAGCCTGGGATATCAATGGAAAACTTCGGAATATATCACACACCGGTTTAATTTTGTCGATCTGAATGTTGTCAAGATGTTTGCCTACGATTCTACGTTTATCTCCCAGATCGAGAATCTTTATATTAAAAGCTCCTATACTGACCATACCATATCGGCGTGGAATTACATTTTCACCCGCAACACCCAAAATCTTCAGAAACAGTCGAATTACAGCTATTTAAGGGCTTCATTTGAGACTGCCGGAACCTTTTTATATGAAGGAAGCAAACTTTTTAACCGGAGTCTTCATCCCAGTGATTCCCAAGGAAATATGACTTATAATTTTCTAGGGACTCCATTTGCACAGTATCTTAAAACTGATTTGGAATACCGTAAAGGTTTTGTCATTGATAAGTATAACAGATTTGTTTTCAGGACTTTTTCAGGAATAGCCGTACCGTTTGGCAATTCTGATCAGGTTCCTTTTGAACGGAAGTATTTTACAGGGGGTGCCAATGGAATCAGGGCCTGGCCTGTTCGAACGCTCGGGCCGGGCTCCTATAAATTGGGTGCCAGTGAATTCCCCAATGAGGCAGGTGATATTAAACTTGAGGCTAATGCTGAATACCGGTTTGCCATGATTGGTCCGGTCGAAGGTGCACTCTTTGTCGACATGGGGAATGTCTGGTCATTGAAAGACAATCGTCCCGGGGCTGAATTTGCGCCGTCAAGATTTTATAAGGAAATTGCCATAGGTCCGGGCGCCGGTTTAAGGTATAATTTTTCATTTGTAATTATCAGGGTGGATATGGGGTTCAAATTGCATGATCCTTCACTGAATGAGGGATCACGATGGATCCCGGCACACGAGATGCTTACCAAAAGCAATTTTAACCTGGCATTTGCCATCGGTTACCCTTTCTGATATTATTTGCGTATATTTGATTTTTTAGGGATTCTTCAAAATCAATTGAATTCGGATGAAAACCAGGTGGATTCGTGAACTTTTCAGTTTCTCCCGGACAGAAAGATCAGGAATAATTGCATTGCTTTTGATTATCTTTCTGTTGATCTTCGCAGGTCTTTTAATTCCGGTGTTTTTCCACAGTGACCGGACAGATTTCTCAAAATGGGAGGCCGAGGTAAACTCCTATTTATCCAAAACAGAAAAAGAGAACCCTCCGCAAAAAGGCCTGAATCTTGTTGAATTCGATCCTAACACGGTAGATTCTGTCGGCCTGACCGATATGGGCCTGCCTTTAAATCTGGTCGCCCATTGGGTCAAATACCTGAATAAAGGGGGGAGGTTTAAGGATAAAACGGGGGTTAGGAAGATTTTTGGCATGACTTCCGAATTATATGGGCAACTCGATTCATTCCTTGTAATTCCTGAAAAACCGGTAAAAACTCTTAAGTTGACGGAAGAAAGCCCTGTTCCCAGACCAGTAAGCTTAAAACACGACTCAGTTTATCATTCGACCTACGCTAAAAAAGGAAAACCCGGAGAGGTCATTTTGGAGCTGAACAAAGCGGATTCAACTCATTTAGTGATGATTCCCGGTATTGGCCCCGTATTGGCCTCCCGGATTATCCGTTACAGGAAACTTCTCGGCGGATTTTATAGGGTTGGCCAGCTGAAGGAGGTTTACGGGATTAGTAAGGATAATATTTCAATAGTTTCTGCGAGTCTGACTGTAGATCCCTCGTTACTTAAGCCGTTTAATATCAATTTCTCAACGATTCAGGAGTTGGGTCATCATCCGTATATCGGATACCGGACAGCCTGGAAACTGGTCAGGTTACGGGATAAAAAGGGAAAATTCCTGTCTCCGGATGATCTTTCAACAGTTATCACTGCCGATTCGTTAATCCGGTTGACTCCATATCTGAAATTTTCGCAAGATTAATAGGGATCCAAGCTTCCGTCAGATTTATAATAATATTTAGTCTGATAGTTTGATTAGTAATATAAAATTCATAGCTTTGCCGACCGAAATATTGAATAATCTTAATAAAAACAAAACAAAGAATTGTATGATTGTTATTCCAGTTAAAGACGGCGAAAACATAGAGCGGGCTTTGAAGCGCTTCAAGCGGAAAATTGAAAAAACAGGAGTTGTAAAGGAGCTTCGCAATCGTCAGGCATTTGAAAAACCATCAATAACCCGCCGTACTGAGATCAAAAAGGCGATCTATATTGAAGATTTACAGCGGTCAGAAGAATAAACCTATTCCGTAATTTTTTTCTAGGTGAAACGGTATTTTTTTCGTATCTTGAGTGCGAAAATCATTCTCGCCTGAAATAATGAATCTGGAACTTTTTCTCAGTTACCTGAAATTCGAAAAGCGGTATTCTACGCATACCATCACCGCCTACGAGAATGACCTCGGCCAATTTGTTTTGTTTGGAAAGAAACTGGTTGAGGATTTTCATGTAGAAGAGGCCGATTATCACCTGATCCGGGAATGGGTTATATCCTTAATGAATCAGGGTACGCTGGCCAGAAGTGTAAACCGAAAGCTCTCTACACTTAAAACTTTTTATAAGTTCCTTATGCGGGAAGGGACCATTGTCAGGAATCCAACTGAACATGTGACAATGCCCCGAATGGCGAAGAAATTACCCGAATTTGTTCAGGAGAATGAGATTAACCAGCTTCTCGACGGGCCGTTTTTTACCGATGATTTTGAAGGAATTCGTGACAAGGCAGTGGTTTCTCTGTTCTATGGAACCGGTATCCGGTTGTCGGAATTGGTAGGAATCCGGTTTTCAGATCTCAACTTGAACGAGAAGCTTGTGAAAGTAAACGGTAAAAGGAATAAAGAGCGTCTGGTCCCTTTTCCGCTTGAAATAGCCACAACTTTGAAGGCGTACCTGGAACTTAGGAACAAGCTTTTTCCTTTCTCAGAAAACTTTCTTTTTCTAACCGGAAATGGGGAACCAGCCTACAACAAATTAATTTACAGAATTGTTAAAAGACAATTATCACTTGTTACTACAATTGATAAGAAGAGTCCGCATATTTTAAGACACAGTTATGCGACACATTTGCTGAACAGGGGAGCAGATCTGAATGCCATTAAGGAGTTGCTTGGGCATGCAAATCTGGCGGCCACGCAAGTTTATACGCATACTTCGTTCGAACAGTTAAAAAAGGTCTACAAACAGGCTCATCCAAGAGCTTAAATTAAAGGAGGAAAAATTATGGACGTAAAAGTACAGAGTGTTCATTTCAAAGCCGACCAGAAGCTGATCGACTTTTGCGAAAAGCGAATCAATAAACTTGATCTTTTCTTTGAAGGGGTTATTGGCTCAGAGGTGATTCTTAAACTCGAAAAAGACGAAGATCAGGAGAATAAAGTGGCTGAAATTAAACTATCTGTCCCGGCAAATGAATATTTATTTGCAAAAAAACAGGCTAAAACCTTTGAAGAAGCTGTTGACCTGACTGTGGATGCGCTTCGCAAACAGCTAGATAAATATAAAATGAAAGTCAAATCCAAATAATTCTTAAAAAAGTATTTCAATTCGCTTTTTAGAAAAAAAATTAGTTTAAATTTGCAGACCATTTTTGAGGCGCGATTCTTTAAAATGGTCTGTTCTTTTAGGAAATGAAATGCAATATGGGGAGATACCAAAGCGGCCAACTGGGGCAGACTGTAAATCTGCTGGCGTATGCCTTCGTAGGTTCGAATCCTGCTCTCCCCACAAATCTCTTTTCGGAAAGTTTAATGGCAAACCTTAAAGGGGGAATAAGCGGGAGTAGCTCAGTTGATAGAGCATTAGCCTTCCAAGCTGAGGGTCGCGGGTTTGAGTCCCGTCTCCCGCTCAAGTTTGCCAGTGTAGCTCAGGGGTAGAGCGCTTCCTTGGTAAGGAAGAGGTCATGAGTTCAATTCTCATCACCGGCTCAGAAAAAGATGACTAGAATAAATATTAAACGTTTAAAAAAAATTAGATTATGGCTAAAGCGCATTATGACAGATCGAAACCCCATGTAAACATTGGCACTATCGGTCACGTTGATCACGGAAAGACAACTCTTACTTCTGCAATTACCATGGTATTGGCAAAAAAAGGTCTTTGCGAAATTAAATCTTTCGATTCTATCGACAACGCACCAGAAGAAAAAGAACGTGGTATTACCATTAACACTGCTCACGTTGAGTATGCAACTGAAAATCGTCACTACGCTCACGTTGACTGTCCTGGTCACGCGGACTACGTGAAGAACATGGTTACAGGTGCTGCCCAGATGGACGGTGCTATTATCGTTGTTGCTGCAACTGACGGTCCTATGCCACAGACCCGCGAGCACATCCTGCTTGCACGTCAGGTAAACGTTCCCCGTCTGGTTGTGTTCATGAACAAAGTTGACATGGTTGAAGATCCAGAGATCCTCGAGCTTGTTGAAATGGAAATTCGTGACCTTCTTTCTTTCTATGATTTTGACGGTGACAATACCCCTGTTATTCAAGGTTCTGCACTTGGTGCACTGAACGGCGAACCACAATGGGAAGATAAAGTAATGGAATTGATGGCAGCTGTTGATACCTGGATTCCAATTCCTCCCCGTGATGTTGACAAGCCATTCCTTATGCCTGTAGAAGACGTATTCTCGATCACTGGTCGTGGGACTGTTGCTACCGGTCGTATTGAAACTGGTAAAATCCATACCGGTGATGAAATTGAAATCATTGGTCTTGGCGCTGAAAACCGCAAAACAATCTGTACCGGAGTAGAAATGTTCCGTAAGATTTTGGACGATGGTCAGGCAGGTGACAACGTAGGTCTTCTTCTTCGCGGTGTTGACAAGAAAGAGATCAAACGTGGTCAGATTCTTGCTAAACCGGGATCAATTACTCCTCATACGACATTCAAGGCTGAGGTTTATATCCTGAAAAAAGAAGAAGGTGGACGTCACACCCCATTCCATAACAAATATCGTCCTCAGTTCTATATCCGTACACTCGATATTACCGGTGAGATCAACCTTCCTGAAGGAACCGAAATGATTATGCCGGGTGATAACGTAACGATCACGGTGGAATTGATCTATCCTGTAGCTTTGAACCTTGGTCTTCGTTTCGCTATCCGCGAAGGTGGTCGTACCGTTGGTGCAGGTCAGGTAACTGAAATTCTGAAATAATTGTTTTTCAATATTTAAGTAATGCAGTCCCAGGCATATGTCTGGGACTGTATTTACGGATAAACTCATAAATGGGAGTATTGTAGGTTCGATTCTTACTATCCGGCTGTCATTAAGTTTTGTAACGAAATTTGTCCCAATACAAATGAAATTAACAAATTATTTTAACGAGTCTTACAATGAACTTGTCCACAAGGTTTCATGGCCAACGTGGAGTGAGTTGCGTAATAGTGCTATTGTAGTAATGGTTGCTTCCTTTATAATTGCGCTGTTAATATTTTTCATCGACACCGGCTTCCGCGGTTTGATGAAATTAATTTACAGTTTTTTCTATTAATCATTCTGAAGGTCCGTGATGAGCGATAATCAACGTAAGTGGTATGTTCTTCGAGCTATTGGAGGCAAAGAAAAGAAGGTCAAGGAATATATCGAAAATGAAGTTGCGAATTCTGGACTTAAGGAATTTGTTTCCCAAGTCTTAATCCCTGTGGAGAAGGTCTATCAGATCCGGAATGGGAAAAAGGTTGCAAAAGACCGCAATTTTTTCCCTGGTTACATTCTGATCGAAGCTGCACTGGTGGGTGAAATCACCCATATGCTCAGAAATATTCCCAACGTTATCGGTTTTTTGGGTGACACTAAAGGGGGCGAACCTGTTCCCATGCGTCAGTCGGAGATTAACCGCATCCTTGGTAAGGTCGATGAGCTTCAGGAAGGCGGAGTAGAGCTGGATACCCCATTCATTGTTGGAGAGACAGTAAAAGTGACCGACGGGCCATTTAACGGTTTCAACGGAACCATTGAAGAAATCAATGTGGAGAAGAAGAAACTCAAAGTTATGGTTAAAATTTTCGGTCGTAAAACACCCTTGGAGCTTAGCTTTATGCAAGTAGAAAAGGAATAAGTAAATTTTTTAAAAAAAGTTATGGCTAAAGACATTGCTGGATTTATCAAGTTACAGATCAAAGGTGGTGCAGCAAATCCTTCACCTCCTGTAGGCCCTGCATTAGGGTCAAAAGGGGTGAACATCATGCAGTTCTGTAAGCAGTTTAATGCCAGAACCCAGGATCAGGCAGGAAAAGTATTACCGGTGATCATTACCGTTTACGGTGATAAATCATTCGATTTTGTAGTAAAGAACCCGCCTGTGGCCGTTCAGTTAATTGAGTTGTCGAAGATTAAAAAAGGATCTTCAGAACCTCACGTTAATAAAGTCGGTTCAGTATCATGGGATCAGGTTAGAGAAATTGCAGAGATTAAAATGCCCGACCTGAACTGCTTCTCTTTGGAAGCAGCGATGAGTATGGTTGCAGGAACTGCAAGAAGCATGGGGATTACCGTAACAGGCAAATCACCGATTATTAACTAATTAAAGTTAAGGTTGAAATGGCAAAAGTTACCAAGAATAAGAAAGCTGCATTGGCAAAACTAGAAGCTGGAAAAATCTATGGTTTACTTGAAGCTACAGAACTGGTAAAAACAATCACTTTTACCAAATTCGATGCTTCAGTGGATATTGATGTAAGGCTTGGAGTTGACCCTCGTAAGGCTAATCAAATGGTTCGTGGTGTAGTGACTTTGCCCCATGGTACCGGAAAAGAGGTACGGGTTCTGGCATTGGTTACTCCTGATAAGGAGGCCGAAGCGCTGGAAGCTGGAGCCGATTTTGTAGGTCTCGACGACTATATCGATAAAATCAAAAACGGTTGGACCGATGTAGATGTTGTTATTACTATGCCCCCGGTTATGGGAAAAGTTGGGGCGTTAGGCCGTATTTTAGGACCTCGTGGTCTTATGCCTAACCCGAAGAGCGGAACTGTGACTATGGAAGTCGGGAAAGCCATCAAAGAAGTCAAGATGGGTAAGATCGACTTTAAAGTGGACAAGTTCGGCATTGTACACACTTCCGTTGGTAAAGTATCGTTTGATCCGCAAAAGATTGTGGAAAACGCCAGGGAATTCGTTCATACTATTCAGAAATTAAAACCCGCTGCTGCAAAAGGTACTTACATAAAAAGTGTTTATGTATCCAGTACTATGAGCCCCGGCATCCAGGTGGAACCTAAAACTTGCCTGGAATAGTAAATAATGTTGAGATGAAAAAATCAGAAAAACTACAGGTTATTGAAAAATTAACCAAAGAGATCAATTCATACAGCCATTATTACCTTGCCGATATCTCTAACCTCAATGCTGAAGTCACCAGTGACCTCAGAAGGTTATGCAACAAACGGGAAGTTAAACTGGTTGTAGTTAAGAACACCATCCTCCGTAAAGCACTCGAAAATTCCGAAAAGAATTCTGAAGAACTTTATGACGTACTAGTAAACAACACATCAATCCTGTTCTCAAATTCCGGAAGCACTCCTGCAAAACTGATCAAAGAGTTTAGCAAGAAAAATAAGAAACCGGTATTGAAAGGAGCTTTCGTAGAGTCTTGTGCCTATATTGGCGCTGACCAGCTCGAAGCATTGATCAATGTTAAATCAAAAGAAGAACTTATTGGCGGTATTATCGCAACGTTACAGTCCCCTGTTAAAAATGTATTGTCAGCACTCCAATCGGGTGGACAAACCATCGCAGGTGTGCTCAAAACGTTGGAAGAACGTAATGCCTAGTTAATTTTTAGTGTGAATCAAAGAATCAATTAATATTTAAATCTCAAGTAAAATGGCAGATCTTAAAAAACTTGCAGAAGAACTTGTTAACCTGACTGTTAAAGAAGTTAATGAGCTTGCAGGTATCCTTAAATCAGAGTACGGTATTGAACCAGCTGCAGCAGCAGTTGCAGTTGCAGCTCCTGCAGCAGCAGCCGAAGCTGAAGCACCTGCTGAAAAAACTGAATTTGATGTAATTCTTAAATTCGGTGGGCAATCTAAATTGGCAGTTGTAAAATTAGTTAAGGAACTTGCCGGTCTTGGACTGAAAGAGGCTAAAGACCTGGTTGATAACGCACCTAAGGCTATCAAAGAAAAAGTTTCAAAAGAAGAAGCAGAATCCCTTAAAGCTCAATTGGAAGAAGCTGGCGCAGAAGTTGAAGTTAAATAATAACTTTGACCTGTACTACAAGGTTATATGCGGTTTAGAATCCCGTCAAGGGATTCTAAACCTTTTCATGTTTATATTTCTGTTCTTTAATCTTGGCCTATAATGTCTTCAAATTATACAAATCAAAGGATCAGTTTTGCATCCACCAGAAGCAAACTAGAGTACCCCGATTTTCTGGAGGTGCAGATTAAATCTTTTAAAGAATTTTTCCAGTTGGGGACCTCTCCGGAAGACCGCAAAAATGAAGATCTTTACCAGGTTTTTCAGGAGAATTTTCCGATTTCCGATACCAGAAATAATTTTGTTCTCGAGTTTATCGACTATCAGGTCGATCCTCCACGCTATAGCATCGACGAGTGTATCGAACGGGGCTTAACCTATAGCATACCCCTGAAAGCAAAGCTTAAACTTTTTTGTACAGACCCTGAACACGAAGATTTTGATACCGTCGTTCAGGATGTTTACCTGGGAACTGTCCCTTATATGACTCCAACAGGCTCATTCGTGATTAACGGTGCCGAAAGAGTGGTCGTATCCCAGCTCCACAGATCTCCCGGCGTTTTCTTCGGACAAAGTGTCCATGCCAACGGGACAAAATTGTATTCAGCCAGGGTTATCCCTTTCAAAGGGTCATGGATCGAATTTGCAACCGACATCAATAATGTGATGTTTGCTTATATCGACCGTAAAAAGAAATTACCGGTTACCACACTTCTGCGTGCCATTGGTTACGAAAGTGACAAGGATATCCTTGAAATTTTCGATCTTGCCGATGAAATAAAAGTTTCAAAAACTGCATTGAAAAAATATGTTGGAAGAAAACTTGCAGCCCGCGTCCTCAAAACATGGGTGGAAGATTTCGTGGATGAAGATACCGGTGAAGTTGTATCTATCGAACGTAATGAGGTAATTGTCGACCGCGAAGTGACTATTACCAATGAACACCTTGATGAAATCCTTGATTCGGGAACCAAGACAATACTCCTTCATAAGGAAGAGGCCGGTTCAGGCGATTTTGCCATTATTTATAATACGCTGCAGAAAGATCCTTGTAATTCTGAAAAGGAAGCTGTACTTCATATTTACCGTCAACTCCGGAATTCCGAACCACCCGATGAAGCAACAGCCCGCGATGTGATCGATAAGCTGTTCTTCTCTGAAGTGCGTTACGATTTAGGTGAAGTCGGACGTTTCCGGATCAACCGGAAACTCGGTCTGAATATCGATACAACAACCCGGGTACTTACCAAACTCGATATCATTGAGATCATTAAGTACCTGATTAAACTGATTAATTCAAAAACAGACGTGGATGATATTGACCATTTGTCAAATCGTCGTGTCCGTACTGTAGGCGAACAGATGTTTACCCAGTTTGGCGTTGGTCTGGCCCGTATGGCCCGTACCATCCGCGAACGGATGAACGTTCGCGACAATGAGGTTTTCACCCCGATTGACCTGATCAACTCCAAAACACTCGTCTCGGTCATTAACTCCTTCTTTGGAACGAATGCCCTTTCGCAGTTCATGGACCAGACCAATCCGCTGGCCGAGATGACGCACAAGCGTCGTATGTCAGCATTGGGACCGGGCGGACTTTCACGTGAACGTGCCGGATTCGAGGTTCGTGACGTCCATTATACCCATTATGGTCGCCTTTGCCCGATCGAAACTCCGGAAGGTCCGAATATTGGATTGATCTCCTCACTTTGCGTTTTTGCAAAAATCAATGACCTTGGATTCATCTCCACCCCATACCGCAGCGCAAGCAATGGTAAGGTGAACCTGAACAATGAGGACGTTGCCTATTTCACCGCTGAAGAGGAAGAAGGTAAAATTATTGCCCAGGCAAACGCAATTATCGATGCAGATGGTAATTTCCAAAACGCCAAGGTAAAGGCCCGTCTCGATGCCGATTATCCGTTGGCTAACAAGGAAGACGCCAACTTAATGGATGTGGGACCAAATCAGATCGCTTCAATTGCCGCCTCTTTGATCACCTTCCTTGAGCATGATGATGCCAACCGTGCCCTCATGGGATCAAACATGATGCGTCAGGCAGTTCCGTTACTCAGACCTGAGGCTCCGATTGTAGGAACCGGTCTCGAGGGGAATATTGCCCGCGATGCACGTATTAATATCTCTGCTGAAGGTCCCGGAATCGTTGAATTTGTCGATGCCTCCAAAATTGTCATCCGTTATGACATGACGGAAGAGGAACGCTACATGAGCTTCGATCCCGATTTTAAAAGTTACAATCTTTCAAAATATAAGAAAACCAATCAGGGTACCTGTATCGACCTTAAACCACTTGTCCGGAAAGGACAGCGGGTAAATACCGGCGATATTTTAACCCAGGGTTATGCTACCGCAAACGGAGAGCTTGCCTTGGGCCGTAACCTGAAAGTGGCATTCATGCCATGGCAGGGGTATAACTATGAGGATGCTATTGTGATCTCCGAACGGATCGTTCGTGATGATATCTTTACCTCAATTCACATTGATGAATATTCACTCGAAGTTCGGGATACCAAACGGGGAGCTGAGGAGTTTACTTCCGATATTCCAAATGTGAGCGAAGAAGCAACCCGTAACCTCGATGAAAATGGTCTGATCAGAATTGGTGCCATCGTTAAACCCGGCGATATTTTGATTGGAAAGATCACGCCTAAGGGGGAATCTGACCCTTCACCTGAAGAAAAACTCTTAAGGGCTATCTTTGGTGATAAGGCAGGTGATGTTAAAGATGCTTCATTAAAAGCTTCTCCTTCCTTAAATGGTGTGGTTATAGACAAGAAACTCTTCTCACGTGTGGTGAAAGAGAAGAAAGGGAAAATGGCCACTAAGCCGTTACTGGAGCAGATTGATGTTGAACTTGAAACAGAAACCGGCAGACTTCGCGATATTCTGATCGACAAACTCTTCAACCTTGTAAATGGTAAAACATCACAGGGTGTGAAGGATTATTTTAACGCTGATTTAATTACCAAAGGGAATAAATTCACGCTCAAACAATTACAGGGTATCGACTACCTGAATGTTAATCCAAACAAATGGACAACAGATAAGGATAAAAACGATATGATTTCAGCTCTGGTGAATAATTTCATCATGAAATACAAGGAAGCAGAGGCTGTTGCACGTCGTAAACGTTACAATGTAACCATTGGGGATGAGCTTCCTGCAGGTATTCTGCAGTTGGCTAAAGTATACATCGCCAAAAAACGTAAACTTCAGATCGGGGATAAGATGGCCGGTCGCCATGGTAATAAAGGGATCGTTTCACGTATCGTGCGTGATGAGGATCTTCCTTTCCTTGCCGATGGAACCCCGGTTGATATCGTTCTTAACCCGCTCGGCGTACCTTCGCGTATGAACCTTGGACAGATTTACGAAACTGTTCTCGGTTGGGCCGGAAAAGAGCTTGGCCTTACTTTTGCCACTCCGATCTTTGACGGAGCAACTTTAACACAAATTTCTGAATATACCGATAAAGCCGGAATTCCACGTTTCGGCAAAACAAATCTTTACGATGGAGAAACCGGAGAACCATTTGATCAGCCTGCCACAGTTGGGGTGATCTATATGCTGAAACTGGGCCATATGGTTGAAGATAAGATGCATGCACGTTCTATCGGACCATACTCCCTGATCACACAGCAACCTCTGGGCGGTAAAGCACAGTTTGGAGGTCAGCGTTTTGGTGAAATGGAGGTCTGGGCACTCGAGGCATTCGGTGCGGCAAATATTCTTCAGGAGATCCTCACTGTTAAATCGGATGATGTTATTGGTCGTGCTAAAGCTTACGAAGCAATCGTTAAGGGCGATCCTCTTCCACACCCCGGAATCCCCGAATCTCTCAACGTGCTTTTGCACGAACTAAGAGGTCTGGGATTAAGTGTAAACCTGGAATAGAAAGCTCAAATTTTACTTGTGGCAGTTCGCTGTTGCAAGTAAAATTTGATCGTTGAGAATAAAATCAGTTATATTCTACATTTTTTTTTCAAAAAATTATGGCATTCAGACGAGATAATAAGGTTAAGAGTAATTTCACCAAGATCAGTATCAGTCTTGCGTCACCGGAAGAAATACTTGAACGCTCTCACGGAGAAGTCCTTAAACCTGAGACGATTAACTACCGTACCTATAAACCCGAACGCGATGGTCTGTTTTGCGAACGGATTTTCGGCCCGGTAAAAGACTACGAGTGTCACTGCGGAAAATACAAACGTATCCGCTACCGTGGCATCGTTTGCGACCGCTGTGGTGTCGAAGTGACCGAGAAAAAAGTCCGCCGCGAACGGATGGGTCACATTTCATTGGTGGTTCCTGTCGTTCACATCTGGTACTTCAAATCATTACCAAATAAAGTCGGTTACTTGTTGGGACTTCCTACCAAGAAACTTGACATGATTATTTATTACGAAAGGTATGTGGTTATCAACCCCGGGATTAAGGGGAATGACGGCGTTAAATACCTTGATTTCCTGACCGAGGAAGAGTATATCGATATCCTCGAATCCTTACCAAAGGACAACCAGCTCCTGGACGATGAACATCCTGACAAATTCATTGCCGATATGGGCGCTATCGCACTCCATAAGCTCCTTGAACGACTCGAACTGGATGAGCTTTCCTACGATTTAAGACATAAAGCAGGAAACGAAACTTCACAACAGCGTAAAAATGAGGCGTTAAAACGTCTGAACGTTGTCGAGGCATTCCGTTCATCCAAAGGGAGAAATCAGCCCGAATGGATGATTGTGAAGGTTGTTCCGGTTATCCCTCCCGATTTGCGTCCACTGGTTCCATTGGATGGCGGCCGTTTTGCAACATCGGATTTAAATGACCTTTATCGCCGGGTAATCATCCGCAATAACCGTCTGAAACGATTGATTGAGATCAAGGCTCCTGAAGTTATTCTCCGCAACGAGAAACGTATGCTCCAGGAAGCTGTAGATTCATTGTTTGATAACAGCAGAAAATCAAATGCTGTCAAGACCGATAATAACCGCCCGTTAAAATCACTTTCAGATTCGTTGAAAGGAAAACAGGGACGTTTCCGTCAGAACCTGCTTGGAAAACGTGTCGACTATTCCGCCCGTTCGGTAATCGTCGTTGGACCACACCTGAAATTACACGAGTGCGGTATTCCTAAAGATATGGCGGCTGAACTTTACAAACCATTTGTAATCCGCAAACTGATTGAGCGCGGTATTGTAAAGACGGTGAAGTCTGCCAAGAAGATTGTTGACCGTAAGGATCCCGTTGTTTGGGATATCCTGGAAAACGTAATGAAAGGGCATCCTGTTCTTCTGAACCGTGCTCCTACACTTCACCGTTTATCCATTCAGTCGTTCCAGCCTGTTTTGGTTGAAGGGAAAGCGATTCGTCTTCACCCATTGGTTTGTACCGGTTTCAACGCCGACTTCGACGGTGACCAGATGGCAGTCCATCTTCCGCTTGGAAATGCAGCCATCCTGGAGGCCCAGGTGCTGATGTTGTCATCACACAACTTATTAAATCCGGCCAACGGCGCTCCTATCACCGTTCCTTCACAGGACATGGTTCTTGGTCTGTACTACATGACCAAAGCCCGGAAGGATGCCAAAGGGGAAGGTTTGTCATTTTATTCTCCCGAAGAGGCGATTATCGCTTACAACGAAGGGAAAGTTGATATGCATGCCATCGTCAATGTAAGATCTCAGGATCTGGACGAAAATGGCGAGCTGAAAACCATGATGATTGATACCACGCTGGGTCGGATCCTGTTCAACGAATATGTTCCCAAGGCTGCCGGTTATATCAATAAAATTTTAACAAAAAAGGCTTTAAGGGATATCATTGCCGATATCTTAAAAAGAACCGACAATGCGGTTACCGCCCAGTTCCTTGATGATATTAAGGATCTTGGATACAAAATGGCTTACCGCGGAGGTTTGTCCTTCAACCTTGATGACGTAATTATACCGGATGTAAAAACCGAAATGGTTGCTGAAGGTTATGCAGAGGTTGAAGAGGTATTGAATAACTACAACATGGGATTCATTACCAACAACGAACGATACAATGGAGTAATCGATATCTGGACACATGTGAATGCCCGGTTGACCCAGAGTGTTATGAAAACCATCAGCACCGATAAACAGGGATTTAACTCGGTTTATATGATGTTGGATTCAGGCGCCCGTGGATCCAAGGAACAGATCCGCCAGCTTTGCGGAATGCGTGGATTGATGGCCAAACCACAGAAATCTGGTTCAACAGGGTCTCAGATTATCGAGAACCCGATCCTTGCAAACTTTAAAGAGGGACTTTCGGTCCTTGAGTACTTTATCTCAACCCACGGTGCCCGTAAGGGACTTGCCGATACGGCGTTGAAAACGGCTGATGCGGGTTACCTTACCCGTCGTCTGGTCGACGTTGCTCAGGATGTGATTATCAACCTCGACGATTGCGGTACTTTACGCGGATTGATCGCTACTGCCCTGAAAAACAACGAAGAAGTTGTCGCTTCATTGTCTGAGCGTATCCTGGGACGTACTACGGTTCACGATATTTATCATCCGCTTACCGGTAAACTGATCATCAGTGCCGGTGAAGAGATCATCGAAGAAGTTGCTGATATTATTGAAGATTCACCAATTGAACGTGTAGAGATCAGATCAGTTTTGACTTGTGAAGCCGAGAATGGTGTATGTGCAAAATGTTATGGCCGAAACCTGGCAACGGCCAAAATGATTCAGCTCGGAGAAGCGGTAGGAGTGATCTCTGCCCAGTCAATCGGGGAACCTGGAACCCAGCTTACCTTACGTACCTTCCACGTAGGGGGTATTGCAGGGAACGTTTCAACCCAGTCGACCGTCATTGCCCGCTACGATGGTATCGCCGAAATTGAAGAGCTTCGCTCGGTCGAATGGACCGATGAAAAGGGAGATGTCATTGATATCGTGGTCAGCCGGCTTGCAGAACTGAAGATTATCGACAAAAATACAGGGATTACCCTCTCAACCCACAGTATGCCTTATGGCTCGAAATTATTCGTAAAGAATGGTGCAGACATTAAAAAGGATGCCGTCATTTGCGAGTGGGATCCATATAACGGCGTAATTGTCAATGAATTCAACGGACGTGTTTCATACAGCGATTTGATCGATGGTGTCACCTGCCGGGAAGAATCTGACGAGCAAACCGGTTACAAGGAGAAGGTAATCATCGAAACCAGGGATAAAACCAAAAACCCGACTTTGCAGATTGTTGATGAGAACGATCAGGAAATCCGCTCTTACAACCTTCCGGTTGGAGGTCACTTAAGTGTAGATGACGGTCAAATGGTCAAGAGTGGTGAAGTATTGGTCAAGATTCCGCGTGCATCCGGAAAAGCGGGTGATATCACCGGTGGTCTTCCGCGTGTTACCGAACTCTTTGAGGCGCGTAACCCTTCAAATCCTGCTGTTGTATCTGAAATCGACGGCGAAGTTACCCTTGGTAAGATTAAACGCGGAAACCGGGAGGTGGTTATTACATCCCGTACCGGTGAAGTCAAAAAATATCTCGTTCCTCTTTCCCGCCAGATCCTGGTGCAGGAAAGTGACTATGTCAGGGCTGGAATAGCCCTTTCGGATGGCGCTATCACCCCGTCTGACATCCTTGCAATCAAAGGTCCGACAAAAGTTCAGGAATATATCGTGAACGAGGTCCAGGACGTATACCGGATGCAGGGTGTTAAGATCAACGATAAACACTTCGAGGTTATTGTACGCCAGATGATGCGTAAAGTTGAAATCGAAGATGCCGGAGATACCCGGTTCCTTGAAAAACAAATCGTCGACAAGGGTGATTTTACCGCTGAAAATGACTGGGTTTATGCCAAAAAGATCATTACCGACGCAGGCGATTCTGAAGCCTTACGTCCGGGAATGATCATTACTGCGCGTCGTTTAAGGGATGAGAATTCATTGCTCAAACGAAGGGATAAGAAAACCGTGGAAGCGCGGGATGCTGTTCCTGCCACATCAAGTCAGGTTTTGCAGGGTATTACCCGTGCATCACTCCAGACTAAATCATGGATGTCGGCAGCTTCATTCCAGGAAACGACTAAAGTATTGAACGAAGCGGCAATTAACGGTAAGGTCGATTACCTTGAAGGGTTGAAAGAGAACGTAATTTGTGGACATCTGATCCCTGCCGGTACCGGTAACCCAATGTTTAAAAACATCGTGGTGGGTTCCAAAGACGAATACGACCGTCTGATTGATTCGAAAAAAGGAGATAACGGGGGCGACGAAGACGAAGATTATTAATCGGAAATTATGCAAAACGAAGATCAGAATCAGCTCGATATTGAGCTAAGCGAAGAGATTGCTCAGGGAAACTATTCAAATCTTGCAATAATCACCCATTCTCCTTCCGAGTTTGTGGTCGATTTTGTCCTGGTAATGCCGGGTGTTCCAAAAGCGAATGTAAAGTCGAGGATTATTTTGACGCCTGAACATGCAAAGCGGTTGATGCTCGCTCTTCAGGAAAATGTTCATAAATATGAATCCCTTCATGGACCAATTCAAATCCATGAAGGACAAGGAAATATCGTCCCGATGACATTTAGCGGCCCCACCGGTATGGCGTAGATTCCCGATTTTGGTTATATTTTAATGCTAGTCCGGGCCCGACTCCTAGTCGGACTCGGACTGGTTTTTTTATTGGCCCGGTCCAAGTCCGACTCAAAGTCGGGCCCGGACTTTATTATTTTTCAATAATCATTCTAAATTATTGGGTTCAATATCAGCAATTTGATTCACATCTTATTGTTGTCCTCTTTTTTATCTCCTTGAAGTCTTTGAATTCCAGTGGAGTTACAAATGTCCAACATCCTTTAATTATTTATATCACAAATCTTTGACTCAAATGGTCGATTTTTCGGAATTGGTCAGCAACTATTGAAGTTTTATATTTGCTGATCAAAAGATTCAAAATCATACAGAATAATTATGAAGGGTTTAAGAATTATTGTACTCGCGAAGCAGGTTCCTGATACACGAAATGTCGGGAAGGATGCTATGAAGGCAGATGGAACCGTGAACAGGGCTGTTCTTCCTGCTATTTTTAATCCGGAAGATCTCAACGCGCTTGAGTTGGCGCTGAGGGTGAAGGATGAAGTTCCCGGAACAACAGTTACCATTCTAACCATGGGACCAGGGAGAGCTGCTGAAATAATCAGGGAAGGGTTGTATAGAGGTGCTGATGGAGGTATTTTACTGACAGACAGGGCTTTTGCAGGTTCTGATACGCTCGCTACTTCCTATGCACTTTGCCAGGCCATCAAAGAGATGGGCAAGTTTGACCTGATCGTTGCTGGTCGTCAGGCGATCGATGGCGATACCGCCCAGGTTGGCCCTCAGGTCGCTGAGAAACTGGGGATAAACCAGGTAACCTATGTTGAAGCAATACTCCAGATTGAGAAATCGGGGCTAAAGGTTCGTCGCAGGCTCGACAATGGGGTTGAAACAGTGAAAGCACCGCTTCCGTTACTGCTTACAGTGAACAGCTCTGCCCCCGATTGCCGTTCGCGGAATGCAAGACTCTTGATGAAGTACAAACATGCCCGTACAGTTACTGAACGTCAGAATGCTGCTGAAGATTATCTCTACCTTTACGATTCCCGCCCATTCTTGAACATTCATGAAATGACCGTCAATGAGATTCAGTCTGTACCCGATCAACTGGGTCTGACCGGTTCTCCGACAAAAGTTAAACGGATCGAAAATGTTATCTTACAGGCAAAAGACGCAAAACGATTGACTGCTGCCGACGAAGGTATCAATGACCTGATGAAGGAATTAATCGAGAGTCATGTAATTGGTTAGTAGTTAATTTATTGGAAAAAACAGTTGAAGAATGGATAACTTATTTGTTTATTGTGAAGTTGAAGACGGAGTTGTGGCAGATGTGAGCCTCGAACTCCTGACCAAAGGGCGCAGTCTGGCCAATGAACTCAAATGTCAGCTCGAAGCAGTCATCATTGGCGCTGGTCTTAAAGATATTGAAAAACAGGCGATTCCTTATGGGGCAGATGTGGTGCATATCTTTGATGATCCTCGTCTGGCACCCTATACCACTGCACCTCATGCAGCAATTCTAATCAAATTATTCCAGGAAGAAAAACCTCAGATTGCGCTGATGGGAGCAACTCCAATCGGCCGCGACCTGGGTCCACGTGTCTCTTCTGCATTGCATAGTGGCTTGACTGCCGATTGCACCAGCCTCGAAATCGGCGATCATGAAGATAAGAAAGCCGGCAAAACCTATAAGAATTTGTTGTATCAGATTCGCCCTGCATTTGGCGGAAATATCATCGCCTGGATTATTAATCCCGATTGCCGCCCCCAAATGGCGACAGTCCGTGAAGGGGTGATGCGGAAACAGATCATCAACGCCAATTACCCCTCAAAAGTGAACCACCTTGAGGTATCGAAATATGTTTCGGATACCGATTTTGCAGTTCAGATCATCGAACGTCACCTGGAGAAACGGAAAATCAATATTAAAGGGGCTTCGATCGTTGTTTCCGGAGGTTATGGTGTTGGTTCAAAAGAAAATTTTAAGCTCCTCTACGAACTCGCAGACGTGCTGGGTGCAGAAGTAGGGGCTTCCCGCGCTGCAGTTGATGCCGGTTATGCAGAACATGAACGGCAGATCGGCCAAACCGGTATAACGGTACGCCCTAAATTGTACATTGCCTGCGGTATCTCTGGTCAGGTGCAGCATCGCGCAGGCATGGAAGAATCAGCCCAGATTATCTCAATCAATACAGACCCTGATGCCCCGATTAACTCCCTGGCCGATTACGTAATCACCGGAGATATTTCGGAGATAATTCCTAAAATGATCAGGTATTATAAAGCGAATACTAAATAAAAAGCCTCCCCCGACCCCTCCAAAGGAGGGGAGCTATAAGACACGATGTAATATGGTTTAACCTAAGTCTTACTGTTAGATTCCTCCCCTTTGTGGAGGTTAGGTGGGGCTTTAAAAAATTAAAGAGAAATGGCAAATTTATATAACGATAACAGAGACCTAAAATTCCACCTGTCGCATCCTATGATGCAAAAGCTGGTTATGCTCAAGGAACGTAACTTCACTGATAAAGAAGACTTTGATTATGCTCCTCTTGATTTTGAAGATGCGATGGACAGCTATGAGCGTGTCCTTGAGGTGGTTGGTGAAATCAGCGGAGATATTATCGCTCCCAATGCAGAATCAATTGATGCAGAAGGTCCGCGTGTGGAAGACGGCCGGGTCATTTATGCCAAAGGAACCCAGGAGAATCTGGATGCCCTGATTAAAGCAGGATTACTTGGAATAACCTTACCCAGACGATTTGGGGGACTGAATTTTCCAATTGTCCCTTATATCATGGCCGCCGATATCGTTTCACGGGCCGATGCCGGCTTTGTAAATATATGGGGTCTGCAGGATTGTGCCGAGACTTTAAATGAATTTGCCTCGGAAGAACAAAAGGAGAGATGGCTTACCCGGGTGGTGCAGGGCGAAACTATGGCAATGGATCTTACCGAACCCGATGCAGGATCTGATCTTCAGGCGGTGCAGCTTAAGGCAACCTGGTCAGAGAAGAAGGGAACCTGGTTATTGAACGGGGTTAAGCGTTTTATTACCAATGGTGATGGTGATATTGCCCTGGTACTGGCCCGCTCGGAAGAGGGGACCCGCGATGGCCGCGGATTATCCATGTACGTTTACGACAAACGCAATGGAGGTGTTACCGTGCGAAGAATCGAACACAAAATGGGAATCATAGGTTCTCCAACCTGTGAACTGGTTTTTAAAGATGCACCCGGCGAACTGATCGGAAACCGAAAAATGGGTCTGATCAAATATGTGATGGCATTGATGAATGGAGCAAGACTAGGGATTGCCGCGCAATCTGTGGGCATCTCTGAAGCAGCCTACCGCGAAGCCCTCCAATATGCCAAAGAACGTGCCCAGTTTGGAAAAACAATCATTCAGTTCCCTGCAGTTTATGAGATGCTTTCAGTCATGAAGGCAAAACTGGATGCTTCTAGAACCCTGCTATATGAAACAGCCCGGTTCGTTGATCTGTATAAAACTTATCAGCATATCTCCGAAGAGCGCAAATTAACAAATGAAGAGCGCGATGAGATGAAGGAATATCAGCGCCTGGCCGATATCTTTACCCCCTTGGCAAAAGGGATTACCTCTGAATATTGCAATCAGAATGCCTACGATGCCATTCAGATTCATGGGGGTTCCGGATTTATGAAAGATTATGCTGTGGAACGGATTTACCGCGACGCCCGTATTACTTCAATTTACGAAGGAACCACTCAGCTTCAGGTTGTAGCCGCAATCAGAGGGGTCACAACCGAGGGATACCTGAAGCAAATCAGGGTATATGAAAAACTGGAATTAAAGCCTGAACTTGAAAAATATCGCCGCACCTTAATCTCTTTGACCTGGGATTTTGAAGAAGCCGTCGAAAAGGTGGTTAATGTTGGGGATAATGAATTTGTGGATTTCCACGCCCGCCGCCTGGTGGAGATGGCCGGTTATATCATCATGAGCTACTTATTGGTTATCGATGCAAACCGCGATATCGAATATGCCCGGTCAGCACAGAATTTCAATAAAATGGCCAAAGGGGAAGTCAAAGCCCGGGCCGAATTCATCCGCGCTTCGTCACTCGAAGATATCGGACATTACAAATATTAAAGATAAATCGTATGGGATATAACAACGTAGCGACAAGGCATTGCCTTGTCGCTACGTTGTTATATATTTTGTTATGGTAGGGTAACACCTGACAAATGCGGTTATAAGGTGAAATTAAATAATAAGAAAATAATTAAGTTAAATTATATTTTAATCCAGCCAAAACCCAACCAATGAAAAAATCGGTCATTCTCATTTATCTGTTGATTTTAGGAATATCCATCACTTCTAAAGCCGGTGATGCGGAACCAAATCGTGGGAAAAGTCAAATTGGCCTGACTTTTTCATCCTTCGGCTCCAATGACCTTATGAATTTTCAAAAAACAATGGGTGGACCCGGGTACAACAGCGATGGATTTAGAACTTTTGGAATAAACTACAGTTATAAGCTTAACCGGGCAATCGATTTTGAAACAGGAATTGAATACGCTGAATATAAGATTATTATAGTACCAAATCTCCCTCTGATCTATGGCGGGACTCCCAATCTTGCCAAATTTTCATTAATACAAGTACCCGCCACAATACGCTTAAATTTTCTGAAATATTTCTTTGTGAACGGAGGAGTATTCCTCGACATCGGCGCAAGCAGTTCAAAACTGGATGCCAATCAAAATGGGATAGGAGCTAATCTTGGTCTGGGATTAAAATTCGACCTGAACAACCGCCTTTCGCTCTTCGTAAATCCTTATGCCAAGATCCATTCCTTAATGCCATTTACTTCAACTCTTGATCACGGACGATTATATGAATCGGGATTCCGGTTTGGAATCATGGTAAGGCTCAATTGACCTCTTCCTAAAAACGCTATATCCGGACTTTTGATATACATGGAGAATAGCTGTCACGAATGGATCATCGGTTTAAAACCCCTGTTAGAGTCAGTTCCAAGAAGAAGATGTTTAAATGTTATAAATATAGGCAACATAATTTTCGTTGTTTATTTTACATAGTAGCTGTTTAAAATTTTACATTACAGTAATTATCTTTACGAATCAAAAAAAAACAACAAAATCAGACATTTTTGTAAACGTATTATGATTAT
>Ga0364907_10040_pt1 | contig 52069 bp, 41 predicted proteins | sample ExccelJu500002D3_2_FD_206960 | JGI IMG/M metagenome (GOLD analysis project Ga0364907, IMG submission 206960) | Enriched cells from Trout Bog Lake Hypolimnion, Wisconsin, USA - BchlTB.July02.5000.02.D3 | ecosystem: Environmental > Aquatic > Freshwater > Lake > Hypolimnion/Profundal zone | place...
TGTCCGGTAATTTTATCTATACTGATAATATAAGCATCGTGTATCTGTACAAAAAACTTTTCGGGCACACTTCTCAGTATATTGACCAATGTATTTTTAAAGGAATAAAAATGCTTTTCATCGCTTTTCAGTTTAATTAAAATGGAATTTTTCACATAAGCATTCCCTGCTCTGAAATACAGAATATCGCTGAGACTGATTTTCTTATGCAGATAATGATGCTCTTTATTTCTATCCACTATCGGTTCGCTTTTTCCATCAATACCCAGTTGCATCACTTTCCAGAATATGGATTTGAACTTGCAAAGTTTATACACTCTGTAAGGTTCCGTAAATTGCAGGGAAAACAATATCTGTTTGTAGTTATTATCATTTGTTTTCATCAAGGGTATAAAGGGAAATGTATTGACAAATCCCTCCAGATTTTCAAAGCCATTATATACTATCATCAACAATACAGGAATATAATATTCATCATGAATATATTGGGCAATTTTCAGACCTTCTGTATCATCTTCGGGCTTGTAGATACTGAGTATAATAATATCGGGTAAATGATACCTGATAGCCTGCACCACATGGTTATACACTTTTGTAATTCTGTTTACCTGATAATGATAAGTTACCAGAAAATCTTCCAGCAATTCAGCTCCCATTATATCATCATCTATTATCAGAATTTTTCTGTCTTCATTCATACAAAGCAATTAAGGTTTAATACAGACAATATTGTTTATACATGTCTGTAAAATGTCCATCATTACCGCTTCTGACAAAATGTGCTTTTTAATTATCCGGGTACATAGCAGGCGCTTCGGCAGAACAAAGATGGTTCTTTATTTTAACTTCAGGATATGACAGTTGTCAGGTTTTTTAATGCAAGCTATTTGCTGTTAGCAAATACACAAGTCCCTGAAAGAGTAAAATCTTTCAGGGACTTTTTGTTATGAAGAATAATACAATGAAAATGTATTTTGTAATGTGTTAGTAGCAGCAGTAGCAACTTTTTTTGCCACACACATAACCTTTCGGTCTTTCGATAAACTCAAGGACTATCAAAGCGCACTAAAAAAACAGGAAGGGCAGCAACGGAGGCGATCAGAGCAAAGCAGAACGCCCAAAGTCAATTTGATAATGAATACAAATACAGCTTTTAGTTTAATACAAAAAGGCAAGAGTCAGCAAATAAAATAATCCGAAAACCTTACAATTCAGAAAATCCCAGTTATGATAGTATTTTTAATGATTTAATAATACGGATATTGAAGTACAAATAATACTTTTGTTATTATGAAATATACTATAAACAGAAAGTATCTGCTGATATTTTCATTGCTTGTCAGCCTGCAAATGGTAGCACAAACCAATAATAATGTACCGACATCCACACCCAATAAACCAAAGCTGGTAGTGGGTATTGTAGTGGATCAGATGCGATGGGATTACCTGTATCGTTTTCAGCCTTTCTTTAAAGATCATAACGGCTTCAGCCGTTTAATGGATAAAGGGTTTAGTTGCGAAAATACATTTGTCAATTATCTGCCTACCGTAACCGCTGCCGGTCATGCCTGTATTTATACAGGATCGGTGCCTGCCATACATGGTATTACAGGTAATAACTGGTGGGATAATTATCAAAAAAAAGGGATATACTGTACGCAGGATGATTCGGTAAAAACTGTTGGCAGCAATACCGCTGATGCGGGTAAAATGAGTCCTAAAAATTTATTAACGACTACCATTACCGACGAACTTCGTCTGGCCAGTAATTTTCATAGTAAAGTGGTTGGTCTTTCCTTAAAAGACAGAGGTGCTATAATACCTGCCGGTCATTCGGATACTTCGGCCGGGCATGTAATGAATGCTGCATTCTGGTACGATGGACAAAGTGGCAATTTCATTACAAGTACTTATTATATGAATGAATTGCCGGTATGGTTGCAGGATCTAAACAACAGGAAACTGGTGGATTCGTTTTATACACAAAACTGGAATTTAGCACTTCCAAAGCAGGTATACGATAAGTTCTGTGATAAAGATGAGAATCCATACGAAGCCAGAATGTTTAATAGCCAATCATCGTCGTTTCCTTATAATCTGGAAAAATATATAAGAAAAGATTACAGCAAAATAAGTGGCACTCCTTATGGCAACGATCTGTTGCTGGCAGTGGCTAAACAAGCCATTGATGCAGAACAGCTGGGCAAACAGGAAACTACTGATTTCTTAGCACTCAGTTTTTCAGCACCCGATTATATAGGACATTCTTTTGGTCCTAATTCATGGGAACTGTTCGATAGTTATATCAGGCTGGATGCTACTATTGCCAGTCTGCTGAATTATTTAGATCAAACAGTAGGCAAAGATCAGTATACAGTAGTATTAACGGCCGATCATGCCGGAGCTCATATTCCTGAATTTTTAGAAAAGCATAATATTCCTGCGGGCAGAGAGAATGATAAAGACCTTATGAATGAACTGAATACTGCCATTGCAGGCAAGTATGGCGTGGCCGACCTGGTAACATCGGTAAATGATTTTGATATCTATCTGAATCACGAAGAGATAGCCTATATAAAGAAATATGTCAGCAATACGATAGACCTGGATGAGGATAAACTGAAGGACTTTATTAGCGATTACTTACTGAGGAAAGATGAAGTGTTGCGTGTTGTGGATTTTAAAAATGTGAACACTGTTCCATTACCATCTACTATCAGGGAGATGCTGAATAATGCATACAACCCGGTTCGTAGCGGCGATCTGGAGATTATTATGAAGTCGGGGGTTATGTCTTCGTATGGTAAAACGGGTATGAGCCATGGAGTATGGTACAATTACGATACACATATACCATTGCTGTGGTACGGGGCAGGTATCAATCAGGGTACCACCAACAGACATATAGATATGACTGATATAGCACCTACGATTGCTGCATTATTAAAAATACAACCACCGAGTGGATCTATTGGAAAGGTAATTTCTGAAGTGATAAAACCATAGTTGAATACAAGCTATCAGCCTTTAGCTTAATACAAAAACCGTAATAAAGAATACAAAGAGAAAGAATTCAGGAGAATATATATAGTTGATGTTTCTGTATTAATCTAAGTACTGTTAAATTTCCAATGTATTTGATTAACTCACATTACGCAATAGAGATTAATTGAAATTCGTTTTTAGATAAAACGTGAAGAATGATTTGGTAGATATTTATACTGACTATTTGTTATCGTCAAGTAGTTTAACAACATCAACAGGTCTTTCTAATTTATTGGATGGTTAAATCAGCCACGATAAGATAACAAGGTTTCTATCCAATAATAACTTTGTTCCAAATTTTTGTGGGAAACAGTGAAGCCTATGTTTAAGGATCAACAAAAAAAAGGAGGATGATACAGTCGGGGAGTTGTAGCTGGCATGCAGCGATTTAAACCTATCATATGAACAGATCACTACAATCTACAAAAAACGGTGGGGAGTAGAGGTATATCATAAATCCACAAAAAGCAAAGCAGGTTTTGCTAAATCACCAACTAAAACAATCAAAACACAGATTAATCATTTTATGCTGTCCGTGATAGCTTATGTAAAACTGGAAGGATTAAGAATAGCAACAAATTTGAATCACTTTGCCATGAAAGGTAAAATCTATCAGGCTGCTTTAAAAGCAGCATATCAGGAACTTCAAACATTAAAAGCTATAAATATCCCATTAGCTTAAGTTGTATGACTTCTGCGTAATGTGAGTTACTTAATTAAACAACAATAATAAAAATGATTGATCCTGAAGAACATCAATCAAAACAGAAATAAGTTTACCCGATTTTAATGCTTCTATTGATTAGAATATTATCATATTTGTAGCTCTAATTAGTTCAATGTATGAGTAAGTCTCTCCTGTTAAGTATAGTATTGATTGTTTTTGGTTTAAACTGCAAGGCAGCCGACGAGTTTGTGGATGGAATCATCATCACCAACCACCTGGATACTGTTCATTGCAAAATACTGGTGCCAAAAGACTTTGGCAAGTTCAATGAGCCGGAATTATTCCTGAAATGCACGGCACTCGATAGCCTGGGCAAGAAAATAAAGTATAAACCCAACGATATAATGGGATATGAATTTGTATATCAATCCAAAAGATACAGACAATACTCCATTCAGACAGAAGATGATGGCAAAAGAATGTTTGTATGGAAAAGGAATTCGGGCAAAAGAGTGAATGAATACTATTATTACAGCTTCAATACTTCGGACCATGCCAAAGGCGCCATGGGAAATCTGTATGAAGTATATGTACTGGAAGATGCTGATACCAAGGAAACTGTTGTACTGACCAAAGGTGGTGCCTGGGGAGTGAATTACCGTTCGCAACTAAAGAATTTCTTTCAGAACGATAAAAAGGTATTGAAAGTAATGGTGAAGGATGTAAAGGACTTTCATGATATAGATAAATTTGTAGTGGATACAAACAGTGAGTATTAAACCCTGATTAATTCCAGTAGTGATATGTTGGTAATAAGATCCATATTCATCTTTATACTTGCCGGACTATGCGAAATTGGAGGAGGCTACCTGATATGGCAATGGCTGAAAAGCGGTAAACCATATTGGTATGGCATTTTGGGTGGAATCATTATGATACTATATGGTGTAGTGGCTACCTGGCAACCCTCCAACTTTGCCAAGGTGTATGCAAGCTATGGAGGATTCTTCATAGTTCTATCGCTTTTATGGGCATATAAGTTCGATAAATATTCTCCTACAAAGTACGACATCATAGGTGCACTGATTGCATTGGGAGGAGTATGTATTATTTATTATTCTCCCAGAAACTGATGCAAGCTGTTAGCTATTGGCCTTTAGTTATCAACCTGGTGTTATTGGTATTTGCTAAAGACTAAAGACTAATACCAAAAGACAAAACAAAAGGCCCACCCAAAAGGGCAGGCCTTACAATTAAGACAACTGAGAAAAACAAGACCTATTTTAATTCATTTTTTGTAGTTTGTGCTGAACTAATTGAATACATCAGCAAACAATATCTGATAATATTCAATCTTCAGATTCTGAAGATATATACCGTAAAAGAAGGACTATATTAGAATTTATAAACTGCAGCTACCAGTGCACTGAAAGTACTTTTGGTACTGGTACCATCCGACTTCCAGAAGATTCCTTCAGAAGCATTATCATAACGGATCTCCGGCACAAGCGTTAAACAATTATCTATCTTCCAGATGGCAGATAAAGTTACATCATACACATTAGCACCGGTCACACTCACCGGTACTGTAGAAAATGCTGCATGATTTAATTTAATACCGTCTTTATCGGAAAGATATTCTCCTCTTAAAGTATATCCTAACTTAGCAGTAGGATCGTAGTTTAAATAAATAGCTGAACCCCACCAGTTATAACTCTTATCGGCTTCTACTGTCTGAAAGGTTCCGTTATAACCAATACCCCATTTGCTGCTCAGTGTACCATTCACCACTAAATCAACCTGTGATAAGCTCTTATACATTCCATAACCTGTACCCGGATTAAGAATATAAGGAGTACTAACACCATAGTAACCCTGATAATTTAAAAACTCTTTCCATTTACCATCTTTAGTAGTATGTGCCAGTTGACCCAGCAATACCTTGGTAGAAGATTCAGTAGTAGAAAAGTCGGTAGGATTAGCCAGACCAACCATATAAGTCCAGTTGGAATCGATGGTTACATCGGCTTTAATACCTGTATGAAAGAACGGACCAAACGAGAACATATAATCCATACTATAGTTACGGTTGCTGTAAGCATCCAACACTTCGTACCCAACATGTGTACCCCATTTACCTAATGTGAATTTTACTTTACTGCAAGCCTGGTAAGTCATATAAACCTGCTTCAATGCAAATAGGTTGTTTTTATTGGCAGTGTCGTTGTACGAGAATTCAGCAGCTCTTCTGCCAAAACCAAGATCCACTGTTACACCGCCTTTACCAAAACTATGGTCACCTCTTACAGATGCCATACCCAGTTCAAATGAATTCTGAGAATTGGTAAAACTGGTGTAATTGTTTGTGGCACCATTAAAATTGTAACGATAATACCCGTCTACCGATCCGGTAATAGCTATTGGAGGTGGAGCTACTACGTGAGCCGCAGTGTCTTTTTGAGCAAAGGCTCCAAGCACAACAGCCATTAAGAGGCTTACTGACAATGTTTTCTTTAACATAAGTATTATTTTTTGGTTACTAAATGACTAAACAGAATGCATTTAATTAAAATATAATTATATATAATATATTGCACTCAATTAATTTTATATATATAATTGTATATATTAATATATATCCATTGCAAATATATATGTAAATATAACTTAAAATGCAATTACGTATACATATTATTTTATCTAATATAATTAAAATAAATGAATATAAGAATTAATAGTCAGCTGTTTAATATTATCAATTTGAGCATAGTTTTGATATGTAGATAAGAAATTTATTCAAAAAACCAATATACAATTATTTTTACAGCTTAGATGAATATTTATCAATACAGAACCATAATGAACAGGAAGATAATATTTTTAATGACTACAGCATTAATATTTCTATTTAGTGCCGGTATACATGCTCAGACTATCAGCCCACTGGTAGGAGAAGCCATCAGAGCATTCAGAAACAGTGAATTTGAAACAGCCAGGGAAAAGGCCGACAAAGCTATATTGTCGGGCAACTATTCCATGACTCAACGAAGGGATTTATACTATATAAGAGGTTATGGTTTATTTCTGGTCAGTAACTATCCTGAAGCACTGAAGGACTTTGATATGGTACTGGACATTAAAGCGAATGATAAACAATCGCAGCTTTTAAAGGCAGAATGCTATTATTACGAAAATAAATTCGACAGGGCAATAGAAGAATTCTATAATGCAGAGAAGTTATGGAAAAGTGCGGATGACAATTACAATAATATGGCAGCTTACATCAAATCGATGAGAGGTAAATGCCAGTATAAATTAGGTAAATACGAAGTTGCCTTAAATGAATTGAATAAGGCTGCATTGCTCGATAGTACCGTAATGGATATATGGGAAACCTTTGGAGATGTAAACTTTACCCTGAAGAATTATGACACATCCATATATTTCTTTTCAAAGGCAATAGAACTGTATAATAAAAACAATGATAATTCCATTTACAGCTGGGTGGAAAGAGGTAAGGTATACGATTCACTGGATAAACAGGATGAGGCCATATTAAATTTCAAAGAAGCCATCCGTATTAAATCATTTGAAAGAGAACCTTACTGGCTGGTTGGTAAAAGCTATGAGAAGAAGAAGAAGATAGATTCCAGCCTGATATATTTCCACGAAGCATTAGCCAGAACAGACTCGGAAGATGTAGAAAGTATGAAGCTGCTGAACTGGGAAATAGGATACATGTATAAAAAGAACGACAAATTTGATGATGCCATAACCTATTTTCAGAAAGCCCTGAAGATTGATGACCATTATAAAGAAGCTTATGCCGATATGGCGGATTGTTATGTGGAAAATAAACAATATAAACAATCTATAGAGCCTTATCAGAGAGCCATTTATGTATATCAGCAGGATAAAAAAGATAGTTTAATACTGAGTAGTCTTTATCTGAAACTGGGTGATGTGTATATGAAAACCAAGGATCAGTCGAACGCTAAAGAAAACTATCTGAGTGCATTGAAATGGAATAAAGGAAATAACAATGCCAGTATGAACCAGGCCAATGTGTTGTATGCCAATAAGAAATTTAAAGAAGCTATTCCGTTCTTTAAGAAAGTTATAGACAATCCAGTTCCTGCCGAACCAGTTGTAATGCAGGAAGCCTATTATAAACAAGGTATGTGCTACCTGGATTTTAAAGATACAGGCCAGGCAATAGCCAGTTTCGAAAAATCAATGTCGTATAAAACTACTCACGATGAAGCACAGTTGAAACTGAGTGAGATTTATTTTGCCAAAAAACAATTTGATAAGGTTGGTGGGTTATTAACCAACCTGGATTCTTCCTTGAAAAAGTTTGATACTGCCGCTTTAACCGATATGTATTACAAAAAAGCTATGAGTGAGCTGGCAGGCGGCAAACCCGCTGAAGCTAAAGCTGACTTTGCAAAATGTATCGGTTATAGTGGCAATAATAAAAAGGCTTATCATGGACTTGGTGATGCCGCCATGCAGACCAAAGAATATCCGGCTGCTGAGGAAGCCTATACCCATTGTCTGGAATTGTATAAAAATGATAAAGACAGTTTATATAAGGTATATTTATACAGGGCTCAGGCTAAGAGTAAACAGAACAACTTTGCAGAAGCTGTAGAAGATATTGAAACTGCCAACAAACTAAAACCAGGCAATATCAATATAACCAAATCGTTGATAGAAACCAATATAGCAGCAGGTTTTTACGACAAAGCAGTTGTATTAATCAATACATTTCAGAAGTCACTTAAAACAACAGATTTAAACCATCTGGCCACCTGTTATTATTATAAAGCACAGTGCAATATAGGATCGGGGAATACCGATAATGCATTGAACGATCTTGCAAAAGCAATGTCGTATAACCGTAATTATCCCGAAGCACAGAAGCTGTTAAATGATTTAAACGGAAATCCAAATGCAGTTCCATCTGCTAACAATCCTGCTACTGCAACAAATAATACAAATACTTCTACCAGGAAAGATAATATAACGTCTGTTCCAACACCTCCGGTTGTGGCAGCACCAGAATCTAAAGTAGTAGCTGCTGCACCAACTGCAAAAGTGAAGAAGACAGATAAGAAATCGAAGAAGCCTGTAAAGGGTCATGAAGTAGCTGCTGAACCAGAGCCTGCACCTGTTGTAGTAACCCCTAAAACGGATTCTGTAGTTACTGAGCCGAAGACAGAGCCAGTAGTTGAAACTCCTCCAGCACCAAAGGTGGAACCTGTAGTGGTAGAACCTAAGAAAGATACTGTGGTTCCTGCACCAACTTCTGTTGTGGAACCTGTAAAGAAGGATACTGTTGTTCTAACTCCTCCTCCAGCACCAAAGATTGAACCGGTAGTGGTGGAACCTAAAAAGGATACTGTGGTTCCTGCACCTACACCTGTTGTAGAACCAGTAAAGAAGGATACAGTTATAGTAACATCTCCACCAGCACAAAAGGTTGAATCAGTAGTGGTGGAACCTAAAAAAGATACTGTGGTTCCTGCACCGGCAGCTGTTATCGAACCAGTGAAGAAAGATACAGTTGTTGTAACTCCTCCAATTCCGCCAGCACCAAAGGTTGAACCAGTGGTAGAACCGAAAAAAGATACTGTGGTTCCTGCACCGGCAGCTGTTGTGGAACCAGTAAAGAAGGATACAGTTATAGTAACACCACCTCCTCCACCAGCACCAAAGATTGAACCGGTAGTGGTGGAACCTAAAAAGGATACTGTGGTTCCTACTCCTGCTCCTGTTGTGGAACCTGTAAAGAAAGATACAGTTGTTGTAACTCCTCCAATTCCATCAGCACCAAAGGTTGAACCAGTAGTGGCAGAACCTAAGAAAGATACTGTGGTTCCTGCACCGGCAGCTGTTATCGAACCAGTGAAGAAAGATACAGTTGTTGTAACTCCTCCACCAGCACCAAAGGTTGAACCAGTAGTGGCAGAACCTAAGAAAGATACTGTGGTTCCTGCACCGGCAGCTGTTATCGAACCAGTGAAGAAAGATACAGTTGTTGTAACTCCTCCACCAGCACCAAAGATTGAACCGGTAGTGATAGAACCTAAAAAGGAAACTGTTGTTCCTGCACCTACACCTGTTGTGGAACCTGTTAAGAAGGATACGGTTGTAGCTCCTAAAGTAGAACCTAAGAAAGATAGTGCAGTTGCTCCTCCTGTTCCTGTTACTCCAAAAGTTGATTCAGTAAAAATAGAGGTTAATAAAGACAGTACTCTTCCTAAAGAAATAAAGAAAGAGAATGATCACTTACGAAGTGATGATAGAAATAATGGAGAGGGAGATAATAAAAATGGTAGTTTACCATTAAAAGAAGAGGCTAACAAAGAGTATTATAAAGAAAGATAAATATGAAGTATTTATTGGTCATTCTTTCATTTACGTTATGTATTTCTGCTTTAGCTCAACATAAAGATGAGCTAGCCATCAGAACAATCCTTTCCAGTCAGGAGAAGGCCTGGAACGAAGGAAGTCTTGATAAGTTTATGGTTGGATACTGGAATAATGACAGCCTGTTGTTCATTGGGAAGAACGGGCCACATTATGGCTACAACAATACTCTGGAGAACTATAAAAAGAGCTATACCGACACCAGTATCATGGGGCATTTTACCAGTACCGTTCTTACCATGAAAAGGCTTTCTAAGGAATATTATTTTGTAACCGGCAAATGGTTTCTGAAAAGAACCATGGGAGATCTTTCGGGTTATTATACTTTATTGTTCAGGAAGATAAACGGCGAATGGGTAGTGGTTGCAGACCACAGCAGTTAATGAACATCGATGTATCTGTATTGATTTTCACCAGCTATCGCTCATACCTTTATTTATTTTATTGATGTTATTTAACCAGTAATCCTGCTGTTTTTTATATTTCTATAATTATCCTTCGTCTGGTTGGTGACAGTTCCTTAGCTTTACGGCCGCTTAAATATAACTGTATGAATAAAGTATATTATTATCTGATTGTATGTCTTTTGATGGTTTCCATTTCCAATGCTCAACCAAAGACCAACGCTTCTGTAAAAACAATTGCCCATCCAAACGGCACGTACGATCTGATTCTCAATGATGGCGTAATCAATGTAGTGGCTTATGGTGAAAATATATTTAAACTTACTTATCAGCCTAAGAATTATACTACCAACGAAAACATTACTGATGCAGTAGTTTTAAAGGAAGTAAAAAGTATAGGTATCCATTCCGTTTTAAAGGTAAATGGCGATACCATCCGTATTGGTAATGCAAGCATAATATCCACTTTTCAATCCAATGAATACAGGGGTTTCCGGTTTTTATTAAATAAAGATGAAAGGTTATATGGTGGTGGTGAAAGAGCCCTGCCTTTGAACCGCAGAGGATACAGATTAAACCTGTACAACAATCCCTGGTATGGTTATGGCGAAGGTGCCGACAACCTTAATTTCTCTGTTCCTTTCTTTACTTCTTCCAATGGATATGCTTTGTTCTTCGATAATGCTTCCAAAGGTTATGCCGATCTGGGCAAAACAAATCCCGATGTGCTGGAAGCAGGCTTCATGAGTGGAGAACTGAATGTATTTATCATTACCGGAAGAGACAATAAGGAAATACTGACCTCTTATCAAAGATTAACCGGTCGTCAACCTTTGCCTCCACGCTGGGCATTGGGTAATCTGATGAGCAGATTTGGTTATACAAGCGAAGCGCAGGCAAAAGAGATTGCCGGTAAAATGAAGGCCGCCGATATTCCGGTGGAGGCCATCATCTTCGATCTGTTCTGGTTTGGCGATAGTATAAAAGGAACTATGGGTAACCTGGATTGGGTAAACAAAACCAAATGGCCTAACCCCAATAAGATGGTGGCTGACTTTAAGAAGGATGGCATCAATACTGTATTGATTACCGAACCTTTTATGCTGAAGAATACCAAGGCTTATAATGCATCTGAACCATACCTGGCAAAGGATAGTAACAATAATCCATTCATGATTACTGACTTCTATTTTGGAGTGGGTGGACTAATAGATATCTTCCGGAAAGATGCGGGCAACTGGATATGGGATTATCATTACAAAAAACAGATTGACAATGGAATAGCAGGATGGTGGACCGATCTGGGTGAGCCTGAAAAGCATCCTTCAACCATGCTGCACAATGCAAAAGACTTAGGTGTCAGCAGGATGCTGAAAGCCGATGAGGTACATAATATTTATGGCCATTACTGGAACAAGAATCTGTTTGAACATTATGCCAAAGAATATCCCGACACAAGGTTGTTCCACCTGAATCGTTCAGGCTTTGCAGGCAGTCAGCGTTATAGTATTTTCCCATGGACAGGAGATGTCAGCAGAAGCTGGGGAGGACTCAGAGCGCAGTTAACCAATCTGTTAGGTATGAGTATGAGTGGTATTCCTTATGCCCATAGCGATGCCGGTGGTTTTGCAGGAGGAGAAGGCGATAATGAACTCTATATCCGCTGGTTGCAGTTTGCAGCCTATACGCCTATCTTCCGACCTCATGGAACTGCTTTATATGAAATAGAAAAAGGAGCTTTTAGTTTTCCAAGTGAGGCTGCTTTGATTGATACACCTTACAGGGCTATAGCCAAAAGTATTATTGAAGACCGTTATGCTATGATGCCCTATAATTATACCTTAGCCTATAGACAGGCTAAATATGGCGAGCCATTAATGAGACCTTTATATTATGAATTTCCTAAAGATACCACTGCCTGCAAAATAGAAGATGAATATATGTGGGGTAGCGATATATTGGTTGCACCTGTTACAGAGAAGGGAGCAAAGAGTAGGAAGGTTTATTTGCCTAAGGGAAATGATTGGTATGATGGCAATAATTATTCTAAACAATATGAAGGAGGTACTTTAATTAGTTATGAAGTATCTGATTTAAATAAAGGAATTCCTCAATTTCATAAAGATGGAAGTATTTTCTATTCAATGTTTCAAAGTGTAAATAATAAAGTTTTTACTTGTTCTTATTTCTCTTCTAAAAAACCATCAAAAGGTGTATTATACTTAGATAATGGCATTTCAAAAAAATCATTAACTAACAATCAATTTTCATTAATAACAATTCTTTCCTCAGGCTTAATAAATAACAATCTTACTTTTAATATAGATATAAATAAGAAAGAATTTATTGATAATTCATACTTCATTACACCTTTTGCATTTAATATATATATTCCCAAAAAACCAACTGCAGTATTTGTAAATGGTATAAAAAGGGAAATTATCATTTCAAAAGATATACCTGAAATAAAAAATGAAATGAGTGTTTATTATATGGATAGGGAACTTAAAGGAATTCTTATTTATTTTAATGGTCTTCCAAAAGAGTCTCTTAACATTGAAATTAAGTTCTAACCAAAAATTCATTTTGCCCATCTATCTATCTTAGTTTATTTTTGCAGTCTCATGTTGATATTTAAACAATTTACTTTCGATTCAGCGCACTTCCTTCCGAATGTTCCGGATGGACATAAGTGCAAGAATATTCATGGCCATACCTATCATTTAACTGTATATCTGGAAGACAAGCTGGATGAACATCTTGGCTGGGTAAGCGACTTTGCCGAAGTAAAGAAAATCATCAAGCCTATCATTGAAATGGTGGACCATAAACTGATTAATGAAGTGGAAGGACTGGAGAACCCAACCTGCGAAATGCTGGCAGTTTGGTTGTGGGATAAGATAAAACCAATGGTACCACAACTGGCTAAAATACAACTGAACGAAACGCCTACTTCGGGGGCAATCTACGAGGGGAAGTAGGAGACAGGATATAATTACCTGTACAATTCAGGTGCTAAGGTTATCAAGCTTCATGCTATTATTTTATACTTTTTAAATGAGTTGACTTGGGATTTTCAAAAATTATATTGGATTCCTGGTGTTAATGGAGGTATTTTTATTGGATTAGTTAGGAGAAATTGTAGACTTGCAAGGAAAGTTGCTGGACTTGCAAGGAATGTTACTAGACATGCAAGGAAAGTTACTGGACTTGCAAGTAAAGTAGCTGGACTTGCAAGTAATGCAATAAACATAACTAAAATCACTGATGTAGATACTTGCATTGAAGCATTACTTGCAATTCTTTTTATTTTACATGCAAGTAATGCTACTTTACTTGCAAGTCCAGCAACTTTCCTTGCAAGTCTAAATATTTTCCTTATAATGAATTGATTTTTCAGGTATAAAACCTTAGAAAGTGTATATAAATCTTTTGGGAAATATATTTTTCATTTTCCACAAAGTCCTCTGAACAATCATAATCTTTAAAATTTCTTGTGTGGAACTCGTTATTTAGTTCATTCAATTGTAACCTGTATCTGTGTTCCGTTATGAGAAGTATTTTTAATATATGTAACCAGCACAAACTTTCAGATCGCTAATTATAGAATTTTAGAATAGTTTGTAATTTTAAAGAATATAAGTTCTATCAAAAACTTATATTTGTAACTCAAATAAATTTTATGCAAACATTACTAATAGAAATAGAATCATCTGCAAAAGCAAAAGAATTAACTTCAATGCTTACCTCCATGAACTTCGTAAAAAAAGTATCTACCATCAACAAGCATACCCAATTAATTGAAGCGTTGAAGGAACACGAAATATTAAAAGCAGCAATAGTTAAAAATAAAAACAAAGCAATTGCTAAATACTTGTAATGAAAGTTAATCAAAGAGATATTGTAGTAGTAAATTTTGAATTACCTAATGGTAGTTTTAAAACACATCCTGCATTAATTGTTTCAAATCAAAATGTGTTAGATACCGAGGATATTTTTTATGCTGTTATGATTTCAACAAAAGATTATAATGATGAATTTACTTTTGAACTCAAAAATACAATGCTAACTAAACCACTTTCTAAAATATCTTTTGTAAAATGTCAACTAATACAATCTTATTCTATCACCGAAGTAATTTCAAAAATATCGACAGTAAAACCACTATACTTCGAGAAAATAAGACAGACAATTTTTAATACAGTTTTTTGATCCCGTAATACTTTGCAGCTTCTATCTGCTTTATTTTTCCTTTTTTAGTCTTAGTTTTTCAATATTTCTTGTCAATCACTTACCGATAAATAAGGGGCTATCTTTTTATACACTTCTTCTTTCAGGAAACTGATCTTCCTGATGTCTTCCACCTTCTTATAATTGCCATGTTGCTCTCTATAAATAAAGATGGCTTTGGCAATACTTCTGCTGATGTAGGGATGTAGCGATAAATCATCTTCGGTGGCCGTATTGATATTAATCTTCTTCAGTATTATATCGCTTATCATCAGGTATTTTCTGATGGCTGTATATATAGTATCGTCCATGCCCGGTACTTCTTTCAGTTGTTCCATAGTCAGAAAGCCTCCAAGCTTTTCTCTGTAGGCTGCCACCTTATATGGTAAAGGATATTTCATACCGGGAATATTGGACATATCTTCAGCCACAGCTGTATTGATATCAATACTTGCTAAGCCCGGCACAATATCTTTCTTCTTCAGCCATTCTGGCTTTGGATAAGTTTTCTTTTCCTTTTCCCTGATAGTGATAAATGGAATCAATCTGTCGGCATCCTCTTTTTTAATACCCCATATCTTTCTGATATCGCCTGTATCTTTAAACCATCCACCCTTATTGCGGTAATGTAAAATAGTATGGATAGTTTTTTCGGGTATGCCTAACCTTTCCCATTCCAATGAATCAATTGTATTGGGATCGAAGGCAAACATTTCAATTGCCCTTTTACTGCTCTTGTCCTTATCATCATCTTCTGAAGAGGAATCATTTGTAAACAATTCATTAATCTGTTTATCAACCGCAGTATCTGTTTTTATATCCACTTTACCGGAGTGATAAAGGATTGGAATAGTATAGAGTATTACAATCAATATCAGCATTATGATGACGCCTCTTGTTTCCTTTCTTGAAAAGCTGAAGTAGTCTGTCAATATTTTTTTCATAACTATTACTTCTACCTGAAAAGTAAAGTTATGGATAATAAACTCTCCGTATTATATTATTATTGTATTATCGTGAATAGTGAAAATACATCGTGAGTCTTGAGTATATAAAGGTTCATTCATTTACACACTTTTAAAAGTGTGTAGTTTTAAAATGCAGCTATAGATTTATTTCCAGACCATCGAAAGCAAGATGTATATGTGGGGGCAATTCAGATTCTACATCCTTGTGCAACCCTAACTGATGGCTGATATGCGTGAAGTAAACTTCCGGCACTTTCAGTTCTTCTGCCAGGGCAATGGCTTCTGATAATGTAAAGTGAGAAATATGGGGTTCCCTTCTCAGCGCATTTAACACCAGTACTTTTGAACCAATGATTTTTTTCTTCTGATCCTCGTCTATTTTATTGGCATCGGTTATATAGGTGAAGTCATTGAAACGGAATCCATATACTTCCATCTTATGATGCCATACCAGGATGGGTTCCATCAGGGTATCTCCAATTGCAAACGGAGTTTCATCTATTGTATGAAGAATCAGTTCCGGTACTCCGGGATATTTATTCTCGCCAAAAGCATAATAAAAATCCTTTTTCAGAGCTTCATTTGTCCTTGCACTCGCATACACATTCATGGGCTTCTTCATCAGATAATTGAAAGCCCTTACATCATCCAGTCCGGCTATATGATCTTTATGTGCATGGGTAAATACAACGGCATTAAGAGTCTTTGTTTTTGTCCTGAGCATCTGATACCTGAAATCGGGGGTGGTATCTATTACAAAAGTAAAACCGGGAGTATTTACCAGTATGCTACTTCTTAATCTGTTGTCTTTAGGATCACCGGATGTACAGACAGCACAATCACAACCAATCATTGGAACACCACTACTGGTTCCTGTTCCAAGAAAAGTAATTTTTATGCTATCTTCTTTCAATGTATCGGTAAGGTTTATTAATTAATACAGTGGTTATTTAATCAACACTGATTTGTTGTTTTCAGCAACAACTTCATCATATAGTTTCTGACTTTCATGTGTCAGTAAATCGTAGTTGATATCCAGTTGGGGTATGATCTCTATCAAGGTATTGATACGACCATCCATCTGAATAAACTTGTTTAAAACCACTACTCTTTTCTCTTCCAGCAAACACCATCCGCTCTGAAAAGTTCCCCTTTCATAACGAACCACGTAGTTGGCCTGACCGAGTATATCTTCCAACTTTTTTAATGTAGTCTGATTGTATTTCATATCAATACTTTTATAAATAACTTTCCAAAGATATTGAAGCATCTTATTTTATGGACTATACATTATCCACAAATCGCTTTTAAATATTCCTTGGTTCCATTTTAATCACCGGAACTATAATCTCTTCCAGGCTTACCCCACCATGCTGAAAGGTGTTTTTGTAATAATTTACAAAATGATTATAGTTGTTGGGATAACATAAAAATCTATCTTCCTTTGCAAAGATAAACGAGGAATTAATGCTTGGTGTAGGTAAACCTGCCTCCTTAGGATCTTTAAAAGCCAGTACATCTTTTGGATCATAATCCAGGTTTCTGCCATGTTTATAGCGCAGATTAGCTGTAGTTTGCCTGTCGCCTATTACTTTACAAGGTGTTTTCACCCTCATTGTTCCATGATCTGTAGCCAGTACCAGCCTGATTTTCTTATCCGATATCTTTTTCAAGGCCTGATTCAGCGCACTATGCTCAAACCAGCTGCGGGTAACACTTCTATAGCTTGCTTCATCGCCTGCCAGCTCTTTCAGCACCTCCATTTCAGTTCTTGCATGGCTCAGCATATCTACAAAATTGTACACTATCACATTCAGGTCGTTGGTCAGCAGGTTATGAATATTATTCACCATGCTCTGACCATCATTATAATTGGTAATTTTCTGATAACTGACTTTAGTATCCTCTCTTCTTAATCTTTTCAACTGATCTCTTAAAAAATCTTCTTCATACAGGTTCTTTCCACCCTCTTCTTCATCGTTCTTCCATTTATTGGGGAACTTCTTTTCAATATCAATGGGAAGCATACCGGCAAAGATTGCATTCCGGGCATATTGTGTAGCAGTAGGTAAAATAGAATAGAAGGTTTCTTCCTCAGTTATCCTGAAATGCTCTGCAAAAACAGGTTCTATTGCCTTCCATTGATCGTATCGCAGATTATCTATCAGAATAAAGAAAGTAGATATCCCCTTTTCTATATGGGGCAGTACTTTCAGTTGCATCAGATTATGACTCATGATGGGTGCATCAGTCGTCTTTGGGTTTATCCATTTGGAATAATTCTTACTGACAAATTTAAAGAACTCCGAATTGGCTTCACTCTTTTGGGAAGATAGTATTTCCTGCATTTCGGGACTGTTGCTTTTCTCCATTTCCAGTTCCCAGTAAATCAGTTTCTTATATATATCCATCCATTCGCTGTAGGTAGGATTATTATTCAAAGCCATAAACAACTGACTGAACTGCTGCTGATACGAAGTAGTGGTTTTTTCTGCCACCAGTCTTTTATTGTCCAGTATTTTCTTGATGCTTAATAATATCTGATTTGGATTAACAGGCTTCAGCAGATAATCGCTTATCTGACTGCCAATAGCCTCATCCATCAAAGTTTCGGTTTCATTTTTGGTAATTAAAACCACCGGTATCGATCGGTTTACTTCCTTTATTTTAGCTAATGTTTCCAGTCCTGATATTCCCGGCATCGATTCGTCCAGCAATACCACGTCTACTATATTATCTTTTACATATTCTACTGCATCATACCCATTGGTAAAGGTTGTCAGCTCGTATCCCTTCTGTTTCAAAAAGATCTGTAAAGAATGAAGACTCTCTATTTCATCATCTACCCACATTATTCTTGCTGCCGTCATAGTATTAATTTAGAAAATGAAAGTAGGCATTGCCAATGATTCAGCTTTGTTAAATTATGAGTATGGCAGTATAAAATATTGCAAGGCAATAAAACTGATTACACATATAGATTAATCTATCTTAAAGCTGAATAATAATATATGTACAATTTATCAATCCTTTATCATCTTACACATAAAAAAGCAGGTTACTGATTTTATTATCAGTAACCTGCCAATTAATTATGATGTACCTGAAACCTTCAACCGGAAACCTGTAACTTGTATTTTTTAATCCACTTTCGAAACTTTCAATACATTGGTTGGTAAATGTAAATGAACAGGTGTACTTCCGGTGCTCACTACTACATCTCCTGTTTCAATATATCCTTTATCTTTCAGGAAGCTGATCTGCGATGCAATAATATCATCCAGACTGCTCTCGTCATTAAAGTAAAATACCTTTACTCCCCAGCTTAAACTAAGCTGTGTAACCAGTTGTTTTTCTTTGGTAAAAATAAACAATGGTGATTTAGGACGGTAGCTGCTCAATACAAATGCAGTATAACCGCTTGCAGTAGTTCCTACCAGTGCATTGGCATTAGTATCCTGTGCCATCTTACAGGCATTATAACAAACGGCATCACTTAAGAAGGAAGGAGAATGAGTCTGTGGTTTCAGATCTTCTTCTCTGTTATATCGGTATTCTGTATTTTCTACCTGCTCAATTATCCTACACATAGTCTGTACCACTAAAGCAGGATGATTACCGGCAGCAGTTTCACCACTCAACATTACCGCATCGGCACCTTCCAGTACAGCATTTGCAACGTCGGTAATTTCACTACGGTTAGGTTTTACCCTGTCTATCATACTTTCCATCATCTGTGTGGCCACTATTACAGGCTTTCCACGGTGAAGGCATTTACGGATAAGCTCTCTTTGTATTAACGGAACTTTCTCTATCGGAAGTTCTACTCCCAGATCACCTCGGGCAACCATGATAGCATCGCTCTCTATAATGATATCCCTGATACAAAGCAATGCTTCCGGTTTTTCTATCTTAGCTATAATCTTGGTCTTGCTTTTCTTCTCCTGAAGTTTATTTCTCAGGATAATAATGTCTTTTACGTGGCGAACAAAACTAAGGGCAACCCAATCCAGTTTCTGTTCTATAATAAATTCAAGATCTATTAAATCCTTATCGGTCAATCCCGGTAATGAGATTTTAGTATCAGGCAGGTTAATCCCTTTCTTGGAAGATAGAACGCCCCCTAAAGTAACTTCTACTTTTACTTCTTTATCTTTGGTTATACCTACTACTTTTACTTCTATCTTTCCATCATCAATCATGATAAGATTACCTATTCTTACATCTTCCGACAGGTTTGGATAGCTTACAAAAATCTTTTCTAAGGTACCAACACATTTTTCGTTGGTAAAAGTCAGAATATCACCGGCTTTTACATCCAGATGGTTATTTTCTATCTCTCCTACTCTAAGTTTTGGTCCCTGTAAATCACCTAATATGGATATAGTTAATCCAAGACTTTCATTAATTTTCCTGATATGTTCTATTACCTGTGCTTTATCTTCATGAGTACCATGAGAAAAATTAAGTCTGAACACATTTACACCAGCTAATGCCAGTTCTCTTAACCCTTCATAACTATCGCAGGCAGGCCCTACGGTAGCAACTATTTTTGTTTTGTTCTGAGGCATTGTACTACTATTCTTCATTGCTTTATTGTTATTATTTGATCCAAATTTACTAATCATACCAACAATCGTTTTATATTATTTACTTTATTATAGGCCGCTAAAATAACTAACAACTGTTAATAAATTAAATAATATTGCGATTGCCCTAATTTCAGGAAGCTAAAATCTTTACAATCTTCATCCATTCCTGACCAATAGTATGTTTTTCTTTTACTACTTTATCCAATGGGGTATAATGTATTTTTCCTTTCACCACTCCCACCATTACATTATGTCTTCCGCAAAGCAGACTCTCTACTGCGTAATAACCCATGTGACTGGCTACTACTCTGTCTTCGCAGGTAGGAGATCCTCCCCTTTGTATATGTCCTAATATACATACACGGGTATCGGCTTCCGGAATACGGGCTTTTATTATTTTACCTATGGCATTCGCATCGCCATATTCGCCCCCTTCCGCTACTACTATCAGATTTACCAGCTTACTTCTTTTTTCTTTTTCATCCAGACTGGCTATCATATCATCTATATCGGTTCTTGTTTCCGGTATAATTATATTTTCAGCTCCTGTTGCAATACCGCTATGCAATGCTATATAGCCTGCATCCCTTCCCATCACTTCCACTACAAATATCCGGTCGTGGGCATCCATAGTATCCCTGATTTTATCTATAGCTTCCACAGCTGTGTTCACCGCAGTATCAAAACCAATGGTTACATCCGTACCGGCAATATCTCTGTCAATAGTCCCCGGGATTCCTATACAGGGAATATCGTGTTCATTGCTCAGTCTTTGTGCTCCGTTGAAACTTCCGTCCCCTCCAATTACTACCAATCCGTTGATACCGTGACTCTTTAAATTATTAAAGGCTTTTGTTCTGCCTTCCGGAGTACGGAATTCATCGCTTCTGGCTGTTTTCAGTATGGTTCCTCCTCTTTGTATAATATTGGCCACCGATCTGGAGTCCATTCTGAATATATCATTATCTATCATACCGCTGTAGCCTCTCATTACGCCATAAACTTCCAGCCCATGATAAATCCCTGTTCTTACTACCGCTCTTATTGCTGCATTCATACCCGGGGAATCCCCTCCTGAAGTTAAAACACCAATTTTAGTTACCTTTTGTTTCATTTTAAATTCCTTTATATTAATCTATTACATCCATTATGTTTCCAGATCATTACATCTTTACACAATATCGCTATTGTGTACTTTATACATATTTGGCAGCAAAGGTATGGGTTTCAAAGTAAAGGAGATTTTTAGGAATATTGCATCAATTAATTAATAACTTAACACATGATTGTTATCATAACCGGGGCCAATGGCTTTCTGGGACAGCATTTGAGCTATTTTTTGCTGAACAAGGGAATTATTACAATTGCTACCGGTAAAGGACCTTCAAGGTTAAATAATCATGATTTTAACAAAATAGAATACTACTCTTTAAATAACATTTTCGCCCATGATGTCGATCAACTGATAAACAAAATCAGGCCCGACTGGATCATTCACAATGCTGCAATGAGTAAACCGAATGACTGCCATTTCAATCGTGAAGAGTGTATTTTACAGAATGTAACTGCTACCCGCAACATTGTAAATGCAGCCCTGAAAACAAATGCAAAGCTTTTATATATGTCTACCGACTTTGTTTTTGGCGAAAATGGTCCCCATAATGAAGAGGATATTCCCGCTCCACTCAATTTTTATGGCGAAAGCAAACTGATGGCGGAAGAAATAATCAAAAATAGTAACCTGGATTGGATCATTATCCGTCCGGTATTGATTTATGGAAAGCAGTTGACTGGCACTTCTAATTCATTTCTGCATTGGGTAAAGAATAGTCTGGAAAACAATACCCCCATCAAGGTGGTGAACGATCAGTTTCGCACACCTACTGCCGTTTCGGATATCTGTAAGGGTATTTATCAGGCTATCATGAGGGATGCAAGGGGAATATTTCATCTGGCGGGCAACGAAATACTGACTCCCTATCAGATGGCCACCATGCTGGCAAAACATTTTCAGCTGGATGAATCCTTAATTACACCCGTAACATCCGATACTTTCCCTGAACCGGTAATAAGGGCTAAACTTTCGGGACTAAAAAACGATAAAGCAAAAAGATTACTCGGTTTCCATCCTTTATCTTTTGAAGAAGGACTGGCACTAATGTGATGATCTGATGATGCGAAATATTCGAAAATGGGAAAGCTTTCTTTTTAAAAATGAGTTTGAAAAAGGTTGGCAGTATATTTGTTTGTATTAAATGCCATTATAGCATTCAACAAACAGATTAATTAATGGTTTATTCCTTTCTGATCATATTTTCTACTTTCTTTCATCTTACAGAGGTTAAAAAGCCTGTGGAGATGATAACTCTGGAACAATTGCAGGCTAAAGTGATACGCACCGACAACGATACACTCTACGTTGTCAATTTCTGGGCTACCTGGTGCAAACCCTGTGTAGCAGAATTACCTTATTTTGAAGAGTCTAACAAACATTTTGCAGGAAAGAAGGTAAAAATACTATTGGTAAGTCTCGACTTCTTATCGGAGAAAGACAAGCTCTCAAAGTTTGTTCAAAACAATCATCTGCAAAACAAAGTGTATCATCTGAATGCCGGCGATGCCAATATATGGATTGATAAAATAGACAAAACCTGGGGTGGCGATATACCGGCAACCGTATTCTATCAGCAGGGCAATAAGTTACTCTTTCACGAAGGAGATTTTTCTGCTCAGAAAGAACTCGACACTTTGATTCAAACAAATATTAAATAAACAAAATACACAAACATGAAAAAGTTATTAGTGATCGCATTGTCTTTTATTGTTCTTGCATCGTTTTCCCATATCAATGGATACAAGCCCGGTGACAAAGCCATAGATTTCAGTCTGAAAAATGTAAACGGAAAGACCGTATCGCTGGCCGATTACAAAAACGCCAAAGGCTTTATAGTGGTATTTACTACCAATCATTGTCCCTTCGCCATCAAGTATCAGGAAAGGATTAATGATCTGAATAAAAAATATGAGAAGGCAGGGTATCCGGTCATTGCTATCAATCCAAACGACTCAATTGTTATTCCCGAAGATTCTTATTCCAATATGATTGTACGTGCAAAGGAACAACATTTCAGTTTTCCCTACCTGCTCGACAATACGCAGGATATAGCCAAGGCTTATGGTGCTACCAAAACGCCGCATATATTTATTCTACAGAAAACGAATGATGGTTTAACAGTAAAATATACAGGAGCCATAGACGACAATACCGAAGATGCCAAAGCAGTAACAAAGAAAAATGCAGAACTGGCAGTAGATGCATTACTGGCAGGTAAAGAAGTAGCCATTACTTCTACCAAGGCCATTGGTTGTGGTATCAAGTGGAGATAAAATAAGAATAAGCTCAATACTTCCATACCAATAGTACGCACCTGTATGCAGGAGTTCTATTGGTATTTTTTTGTCATTACTTTTTCTTTGGGCGCGTGCTTCGCGGCATCTGCCCCATTTTATTCCTTGTCCTGTCTGTAAATGGTTGTCCAGATCCGCCGCACACAACCAACTCACCACCATAAATGACTTATCCACTATCGTTTACAATAGGTTATAGGTCATTTCCTTCAAACTTATGGGCATTTCTTTCAAATTCATGGGCGCTTCTCATTCCCTCACAACCTTTTATTTCAAACTTTTGGGCATTTCTGTTTAACTAAGCACCTTTTCTGTCAAAATAAGTGTTTGTTAAGTGCATAATACCCCAACTCAGAGTTGGGTACACTCAATAACAGATACTTTAGCATTAACAACAGACACATATACCTACTTTATAAATACTTCTTGTTACTCCCCAATCCAAAAAGCTTACAAAAGAATTAGCATGTCAATCGAGTAGGAAGCATGGGATTATTTCCCATGCCGTCCTCTCACACCACCGTACGTGCCGTTCGGCATACGGCGGTTTGCTAAAATAATGGTATCTGTGTATGTTTCGTAATTCTTTGGTATGCTTTATAAAACCCTTCATACCCTTCTTTTGTAAAGTAAGCATTAGTCAATGTGGTAGTTAGTATTGGGCTATGTGCTACTCGACATGCTCCTTTACCGCTTCTACCCCATTCGTAGCTTTGTCGTTTTCCTGCTTTCAGTTTGATTAAATTCTTAACCCTTGTACTACTGTTCTTCCATGCTTTCCATAATCCCATTCGCAGTCTAACTCTTACTAAACCATCAAGCTCTTTCATAGTACTTTCGATACGGGCACTTGCTATGGAAAAATACTGTACCCAACCTCTTACAACAGGTACTATCTTCTGTATCTTTTGCCTTGTATTACTCCCGTCACTACGTTGGGTAAGTTTTCGGCTTTTATCTTTGATACGTTTGATAGACTTCGGTGCAATTTTTATTGACCAGTTTCCCCCTTCTTTGTAAAACGTAAACCCTAGCAAGGTACTTTCAGCTGGATTACTCACCTTACTCTTTTCCTTGTTCACTTTCAGTTTCAGGTCTTCTTCTATGTACTTTGTGATATTCTCCAGCACCCTGTTGGCTGCCTTTTCACTTTTCACATAGATACTACAGTCGTCCGCATATCTTACAAATTTGTGTCCCCGACCAGTTAGTTCTTTGTCAAGTTCATCAAGTATAATGTTAGATAATAGCGGACTTAATGGACTGCCTTGTGGTGTGCCTTCTATTCGTTGGCTTACCACTCCACCTTCCATTATCCCGCTTCGTAAATACTGACGTATTAAACGAAGGGTTGGTTTGTCCGTCACTTTGCGCTTAACAAGGCTCATTAGTTTGTCGTGGTTCACCCTGTCAAAGAACTTTTCCAAATCAAGTTCTATTACATATTCATAACCCTCATTCAAGTAGGTCTGTGCCTGTAATACTGCTTGGTGTGCGTTCCTGTTGGGGCGAAAACCATAACTGAACTCCGAGAAGTGGGGTTCGTAGAACTGATTTAACCATTGACTGATCGCTTGTTGTAACAGCCTGTCTTTTACTGTCGGTATTCCCAGCATCCTTACACCGCCTTGTGGTTTCGGTATTTCTACTTTCATCACTGCACCTGGCGTGTAATTATCTGACAATATTTCCTGTCGCAATTGTTGGTAGTTAGCATTTATGTAAGGACGAAGTTCTTTGGTTTCCATACCATCCACTCCTCCTACTCCTTTGTTGCGCTCTACCTGCAACATGGCTTTCTCTACATTCTGTCGTTTCAGAATCTCATCAAGCATACGCTTTTGTTTTAATTGTTCACACACACAGGGTCGCTTCCTTACTGTTTCACAGATAAGCTAAACTCCTCTTGCATTATACTTTCAGATACCGTCCTATCCTCATGCAAGTAGTTCTCTTACGTGTTTCCGTTTTAATCGCTTTCTCTCTAAAACCTTGTAATTTGCTCCCTTACTTTAACATTCAGTCCTTCAGTTTGTCTGTGAGGCTTCTACCCTTTCAGTAGCTCGTTTCCTTCCTACTACGACCTCGGCTGACTACTGATAATACCTTCTAACATCGCTGCTAAAGTTGTCGCTTTGACATTCGCTCATATCTCCGCCAACTCACTATCAGTTCTCTCAGGGTAAGTTCATTTGCTTTCTATTCATGTCTCCTCTGAATTTACAAAATAATCTTCTGCGTAGTGTAGGGCTTTTGTTTCCGAGGCAACATCACCCAGATTATCCCGCCTCACATTCAGTTTCTGTTCGTAGGAGCGAATATTTGCCTCCAGCTTCTTTCAGATTCGCAGTCGCCCACGACACCCTTGCTCTTGGCTAACAGTAAGCACTACAACTCCTGTTCGGGACTTGCACCCTATAGCATAATGAACATGCCTGACACACCTCGGTTCAGGCTCAACCTGAACCGTAGTCTTTAGCAGCATGTTGCTGCGTTTAGTGAATAATCCGTATTCTTTGTATTCATTATCAAATTATCACATCATCAAATTATCACATTAGTTTAAATTTATCTCCATCAAACAATCCCTTGTCGCTTAGTTTAAGGTGTGGTATAACCAGCAAGGCCATAAAGCTTAAGGTCATAAAAGGAGAGCCCAGTTGACTGCCTAATTCTTCTTTCGTCATCCTGTCGATAGCAGTATATTTTGCAGCAACTGTATAACCATCCTCAGCACTCATCAAACCGGCAACAGGCAATCCCAATACCATTTGTTTTTCGGCAGAGACCGCGCTTACTCCACCTCTTTCTTTAATCACTAAGTTAATGGCTTGCATCAGACTTGCATCATCCACTCCCACAGCCACTATATTGTGACTGTCGTGTGCCACACTGCTTGCCAGTGCTCCTTTCTTTAACCCGAAGTTCTTAATAAAACACTTGGCAACCGGTGCAGGATGATAGCGGTTTACTACAATCATTTTCAGATAATCATTCTCTGTATCGCTCACCAGTTCATCATCCTTAACAGGTAATGTACAATACAGTTTATTGGTAATCAGTTGTCCGTCCAATGCTTCCATTACCGGATACAATCCTTCTTCGTTTTTAGGATATGCTGAGGTCAGTATCTTTAAATCATCTACTCCCACAGGATGGCAGCTAAAGTTGTTGATAGGCTCCGTATTCACCGATTGAATAAAAGATACACCATTCTCTGCCATCAGTTCCCCATTGATATAAGTCTGTACAACCTGAAAGTCTACAAGGTCCTTTGCTACTATAAAGTCGGCAGCATCGCCCATCCGCAGCAACCCTACTTCCATCTTATAATGCAGCACAGGGTTTACACAGGCTGCCTGCAGTATCCTGAAGATATCAATTCCTTTAGCAACTGCACGGGCACACAACTGATTGATATGTCCCACCGCCAGACTATCAGGATGCTTGTCATCGCTGCAGAACATCATCATTTTATAGTGTTCATCCAGCAGCCCTATCAAAGCTTCAAAGTTCTTGGCAGCACTCCCTTCGCGAATCAGAATCTTCATGCCATACTGCAACTTGTCCAAAGCCTCTTCAGCCGTAAAACATTCATGGTCGGTGGAGATACCCGCATCAATATACTCTTTAGCCTGCAAGCCTCTGAGGCCCGGCGCATGTCCATCCACAGGTTTATTATACTTCTGAGCAATGGCAATCTTCTTCATTACTTCTTCATCCTTGTACAATACCCCCGGAAAGTTCATCATCTCGCTCAGGTACCTTATTTCAGGGCGGCTCATCAGGGCTTCAATATCTTTACTATCCACAGCAGCACCAGCAGTTTCAAAGATGGTGGCAGGCACACAACTTGGTGCGCCGAAATTGAATTTAAAGTTAACCTTATTCCCGTTTTCAATCATGAATTCCACACCTTCCATTCCATTCACGTTAGCTATTTCGTGTGGGTCACTAATAGTGCCTACCGTGCCATGTACCACGGCCAGCCGGGCAAATTCACTTGGTATCAGCATACTGCTTTCCACATGCACATGACTATCTACAAACCCCGGAAGTATATATTGCAGAGAACCTGCATTATCAATTGTTATGGGCTGAATAGAAACAATCTTACCTGCTTCTACCTTCACTTCTGCAGGATATATTTCCTGCTTCCATACATCTACCAGATTCCCTGTTACACTATATGATTGAGACATAAGTTTTAATTTGAATGTACAAATATGGATGAAAAGAATTTCAATTGTATAAGATGTGCGGAATTAGGCTAATCATTATTTTATTGAGTTATTGGTCACCCGTTGCATGTATTTAAATTAAAAGGGAATATAATAAACCTGGATCTGGCAACTTGTAACTAATAAAAATGATTATATGTATATAAAGCAAAGGCCCCGCTGAAAAGCAGGGCCTTTTATTTTTGAAACTGAACCGCGAAAACTATTTTACATCTTACCATTAATAATCTCTTCTACTACAGAAGGATCCAGCAGGGTAGAAGTGTCGCCCACATTCTGAATATCGCCTTCCCCTATCTTACGCAATATTCTCCGCATAATCTTGCCACTGCGGGTCTTTGGTAAACCTTTTACAAACTGTATTTTATCAGGCTTGGCAATAGGTCCAATGATACGGCTGACTGTTTCCAGTATATCCCTTCTGATCAACGGGAAGTCACCATGCGTTCCCTGTATATGCGAACCCTGATATATTACAAATGCATAGATGCCCTGTCCCTTCACATCGTGAGGATAACCAATTACGGCACTTTCTACTACTCCTGCGTGCATGTTGATGGCGTTCTCCACTTCGGCAGTACCAATACGGTGACCACTTACATTCAATACATCATCCACACGGCCGGTAATTCTATAGAATCCGTTCTCGTCTTTCAATGCGCCATCACCTGTAAAGTACATATTCGGATAAGTACTGAAATAGTTGGTTTTGCAACGTTCATGATCTCCATAAGTAGTCCGGATAGTAGCAGGCCATGGAGCTTTTATACAAAGGTTTCCGGAGATGGTTTCTCCTTCCTTTCCTATTACTTCATTGCCGTTTTCATCTACCAGTACAGGTTCTACACCCGGCATAGGCAAGGTAGCCCAGCTTGGTTTCTCAGGAGTGATTCCAGCAAAGTTCGAAATCATAATACCACCGGTTTCAGTCTGCCACCAGGTATCTACTATCGGGCAGTTGCCTTTACCAATATTCTCATGATACCAGTGCCATGCTTCTTCGTTAATTGGTTCCCCAACTGTTCCCAGTATTCTTAAACTGCTTAAATCATGTCCATGAACCGGACCAAGACCAAATCCCATCAGACTGCGTATAGCAGTAGGGGCAGTATATAATATATTTACCCTGAACTTGTCAATGATATCCCAGAATCTTCCTGCGTCAGGCCAGGTAGGAACCCCTTCGAACATCAGGGAAGTAGCACCTGCACTCAGTGGTCCATAAATTATATAACTATGACCAGTAATCCAGCCTATATCAGCAGTACAGAAATGAATATCGCCAGGCTTATATTGAAATACATTCACAAAAGTATAGTTGGTAAACAACATATATCCGGCGCAGCTATGTACCACACCTTTTGGTTTACCGGTACTTCCGGAAGTATATAATATAAACAAAGGATCTTCAGCATCCATTTCTTCTGCCGGAAAGTCATAAAGACCTAATGTTTCTACTTTCTTTACTTCATCTTCCCACCATACATCCCGTCCTTTCAGCATGGAAACTGCTGTGCGGGTACGGGTACAAACAATTACTTTCTTTATAGTACGGTTACCAATCAATGCATCGTCAATCACACTCTTCAGTGGAATATCTTTCTGTCCACGATAAGCACCATCTGAAGTAACTATAAATTCAGCCTGGGCATCAAAAAGTCTGTCAGCAATAGACTGAGCGGAGAATCCTCCGAAGATTACAGAATGGATGGCACCAATTCTGGCACAGGCTAAAACAGCTATAGCAAGTTCAGGAACCATACCCATATATATACATACACGGTCGCCTTTCTTTACACCATTGTTTTTAAGAACATGGGCAAACTGACAAACCTTTTCATACAACTTTTTATAAGTGAGAATCCTGTGATGTTCTTCCGGGTCATTGGGTTCCCATATAATGGCAGGGTCATCTCCATGCTTCTCCAGATGTCTGTCAAGGCAGTTTTCTGTAATATTCAGTTTAGCACCTTTGAACCATTCTATCTTAGGTTCAGTAAAGTTCCAGTTAAGTGTTGTGTGCCACTTTTTCTTCCAGGTGAAGTGTTCAGCCACTTCACTCCAGAACTCTGCAGGACTCTCAATACTTCTTTTATAATCGCTTTTGTATTGATCGTAACTTTTAATTTGATAAGGAAATTCCATAACAATCGTTTTATTTGAAGGCACTAAGGTATAAGCATTCTTATTGTGAATGTGTTTTTAAAAAATGTTTTTTGCTAAAATGATATATAATTGCTAAAATGATATATTTGATTAATTATTTTGTTATATGAAAATCAAACATTGCCCACGTTGTAAGAGTAATTTAATCACTAAGAGTGGCGTCATTAAAGAGAGACAGCGATATAGCTGCAAAAGTTGCAGTTACAATTTTACGGTGGAAAAAGAGGGTAAAAGTATAGATTCCTACTATGTAATCAAGGCACTTCAGCTACATATTGAGGGTATCAGCTACCGGGAAATAGAAAGAATTCTGGGTGTCAGCCATGTTAGTGTAATGAACTGGGTAAAGAAGTATAAAATAAAGGCTCCTGAGAAGTATGATTACCGTCCAACTTATAAAGTATTAACGCTGACCGAACTCTCTACGTTCTTTGCTAATCCTGCAAACCTGAAGAATACAGGCATGATGGTTACCGAGCTTGGCGATAAGTATATGATGATTAAATGGGAACGTTTAAAATCATGATTAATGCCGGATATTATGTATACAAAAAGCGATATAAAATATATACTATTAGCATAACTATACTATGCAAGCAAACTTTCATAAAATTCACCTTTATGTTCGGTCAACGATTTCAAATTTTCACTAACAAAAAAAATGCTTGCACATGAAAAAAATTTATGGCTCATTAGCCTTACTCGTATCACTCTCTTTTGGACTGATACACGCACAAACAAATAGTTCCTCAGCCAAAAGCGATTCCAGCACCAAAATTGGTGTCAAGATCTATGGCTTCGTAAGAAATGATGTTATTTTTGACAGCAGACAAATGGCGTCTGCAAACGATGGGGAATTATCTTTATTCCCTCAACCAGTAAGTAAAAATGCCTCGGGTCAGGATGTAAATGCTATCCCTACCCTGAATATGGCATCTATTCTAACCAGAGCTGGTTTTAATATTACAGGTCCTGATGCATTCGGCGCTAAAACAACAGCAATTATTGAAGGAGAATTCTGGGGCTTTACTGGTGGAGCTACCAATTTTTTCAATTTACGTCACGCTTATGCAATGTTAGACTGGTCTAAAACCCAATTGGCCTTTGGACAGTACTGGCATCCTATGTTCAATCCTGATTGTTATCCTGGTGTAGTAAACTTTAATACAGGTATTCCTTTTCAACCATTAAACCGTAGCCCACAAATCAGACTTACTCAAAAGTTAGACAAAGACAACCATTTATCATTGATACTTGCCGCTATCTCTCAGCTAGATATGCCAAGTCCTGGTCCAGGTGGTGGTTCTAATACTTATCTAGCTCAGGGAGTTACTCCAAATTTACATGCTCAGTTAATGTTCAAAGTTTCTACATTTATGTTAGGAGCTGGAGTAGACTACTTGTCAATCAGACCTGAACTATCTTCTGCCGGTTCAATATCAACAAACAGAGTGAATAGTGTACGTTTTCTTGCTTATACTAAAATACTGTTAGACCCTATTCAGATTAAAGCTCAGGTTACCAGTGGTGGAAATCTAAATGATCAGGTAATGCTCGGTGGTTATCTTGGATATAATTCAGCCTCTGCAACTATTCAACAAACATATCAGGATACCAAAACAACAGGTTTCTGGTTAGATATTAACACAACAGGCAAAAAAGTGGTTCCTGGTTTACTCTTTGGATATACTGCTAATAGTGGCTCAAGTCAGACTGGTGCTGATGCAGCTTATGGAATGGGCATAGGCACTTCTGGTGCAGCTATTAAAAGTTTATCAAGAATATCTCCTAGAGTAGAATTTGTATCTGGTAAATTTAAATTCGGTACAGAATTAGAATTTACTACTGCATCTTATGGTACTGCTGCCAGTGATGGAACAGTTAGTAATACTACTAGTGTAACTAACACAAGATTCATTTTTATGTCTAAGTTCTCTTTCTAAGAAAATTATATCTTACCAAACTAAAATCGCGATTTATGGATAATAAAGAAACAAAAGGGATATGGAAAATTATAGGGGCGTCTTCTTTGGGCACTTTAATTGAATGGTATGATTTTTATATTTTTGGTAGCCTTGCTACAGTAATCGCCAGTCAGTTTTTTCCAAAAACAAATCCGACTGCTGCCTTGCTGTCTACATTAGCAACATTTGCTGCAGGGTTTATAGTAAGACCTTTTGGCGCTCTGGTTTTTGGTCGTTTAGGAGATCTGATAGGCAGAAAACATACTTTTCTGCTAACACTTGTTTTGATGGGTGGTTCTACTTTCGCAATTGGTTGTGTACCAAGCTATGAAAGTATAGGTTTCCTTGCACCGATATTAGTATTGATACTAAGGTTATTACAGGGTCTGGCTTTAGGAGGTGAATATGGTGGTGCAGCTACATATGTGGCCGAACATTCTCCTAATAACAGAAGAGGATATTTTACTTCCTGGATTCAGACAACCGCTACTTTAGGCTTGTTTATCTCCTTGGGAGTTATCTTATTTACCCGCCACAGTCTGGATGCTGATGCTGCAAAATCGATAGCAAAATTCAATGATTGGGGATGGAGAATTCCTTTCTTATTATCTGCGGTTTTAGTAGTAGTGTCAATATACATCAGATTAAAGATGAAAGAATCTCCAATTTTTGCCAAATTAAAATCTGAAGGTAAAACTTCCACCAATCCATTAAGAGAAAGCTTTGCTCATAAAGCTAATCTTAAAATGGTATTGCTGGCATTGTTTGGTGCTACCATGGGACAAGGTGTAGTATGGTATACAGGACAATTTTATGCACAGTCTTTCATTGAGAATGTTTGTAAAGTTGATTTCGATCAGTCCAGAACTATGATTATATGGGGTATACTTTTTGCTACTCCTTTCTTTGTTGTATGGGGTTCACTGAGTGACAGGATTGGTAGAAAATGGATTATGATTTTAGGTATGTTTATTGCTGTAATATCTTACAAATATCTGTTTACACAAATACTGAATATTACAGATGCAAAAGCTAAAGTTGAAATTACTGCAAAGAGAGAAGTAAAGCCAATGCTGACACCAATAAAAAACACTACAGACTCTTTAAGAAAAGTAGTGACTAAATCTTACTATGAAGATGGAATGGTAATGGTTGAAACTAAAACCGATACACTTTATTCTACAGTTGGAAAGAAAACTATTAAACCATTGATGGCTGTTTCCAAAACTTTAGCGGATAGTGATTACTGGAAAATTGTTGGGTTGGTATTTATCCTCATATTCTATGTAACAATGGTTTATGGTCCGATTGCTGCATTCCTTGTTGAGTTATTCCCTACAAAAATCAGGTATACTTCTATGTCTTTGCCATATCATATAGGTAATGGTGTATTTGGAGGTCTGACACCTTTCATTGCAACATTATTTACTACAATATATACAAACGATAAGACTGTAGGTTTAATGTATCCTATTGTAATAGCAACGTTATGTTGTGTGATAGGGGCATTGTATATTCGTAACAGGATTGATCCTGAAGTAGCGGGAGTTTAATTACATAACAAACAAAACAAATTCAACTATATGAATAAGATTAAAAGATATGCAGGAATAATCTGGATTATACTGGGACCATTAGCGATCCATTATTTAATGTCAACTGCCGAAAGTGAAATTGCCAGGAAACCATTGATAGATACACAAATACAATGGGGGGTTTTTCTCACAATATTTTACCCTATTGTTATTGGCTTTATCCTTTTTGGTTTATATGCTCTGGAAGGTAATTACGATCATGTTCCGGAATCCAGTGAAGAACTGGATGATTATGATGTAAAACCATTATAATTGTATTCTTAAAATGGATTGCCTCTTTGTAAATTTATAAAGAGGCAATCCTTATTATTATTTTTATGGTCAGTAAAAAGAAAACTTCAAAGCTTATTTTCATATCAGTATTATTTCTGTTTCTGTTTAGTTTTCCTTTTATGAAAATGATGAATAAAGAAATATTCATTAGCCATATACCATTGTTATACTTTTATGTAATTTTTTTGTGGCTACTCTTTATAGCCATTATAGCCTTTATTATAGAACGAAAAAGGAAATCTCTTTCTTCTGATGAGTAATCTTATTATTATACTTAGTTCTGTGCTTTACCTGATATCACTATTCGCAGTAGGATATTATGCCGAGGTGCGTGCCAGATTGAAGAAGAGTATAATTGATAATCCTTATATCTATTCTCTTTCATTAGCCGTTTTTTGCACTGCATGGACCTTCTTCGGAAGTGTTGGCCGTGCCACTGCTACAGGGATAGAATTCCTGTATATATACATTGGCCCTACACTACTTGCGCCGTTATTTATATTAGTGCTGCGAAAGATTATCCGTATATCCAAAACACAGAGAATTACCAGTATTGCCGACTTTATATCTACCCGGTATGGTAAAAATATTTCCTTAGGAATCATTGTTACACTACTATGTGTATTAGGTGTTATTCCATACATTGCCCTTCAGCTAAAAGCCATCAGCAATAGTATAGAAATTCTGAATAACTCTACCAGTCAATCAAATCAAAACTTCAATATATTTAAGGATACAACATTCTATATAGCAATGGGGCTTGCAACTTTTGTAATCCTTTTTGGAACCAGAACAATTGATGCCACCGAAAAGCATGAAGGTATGGTGGCTGCCATTGCTTTTGAATCTATTGTAAAGCTAATAGCTTTTATTTCTGCAGGATTATTTGTTACCTACTTTTTGTTCGATGGATTTAGTGACATTATGCAAAAAGCTGCTGCGGATAACCACCTTAAACAACTATTGACTTTCAAAGGTGGAAACATGTATTTTCAAACATTTGCATTAATGTTTCTATCCATGATGGCAGTGTTGTTTCTTCCCCGTCAGTTTCATCTTTCTGTAGTAGAAAATGTTCATGAAAGCCATGTGGTAAAGGCTACCTGGCTATTTCCATTATATCTCTTTGTGATCAATATTTTCGTTATCCCTATTGCTTTTGGGGGTTCGCTGATCTTTCATAATCAAATAATTAATCCCGACACTTATGTGCTGGCATTGCCCATGCATTCAGGAAATAAATTGCTTGCATTGCTGGTATATATTGGTGGCTTCTCTGCTTCCAGTAGTATGATTATTGTAGAAACTATTGCCCTTGGCATAATGATCAGTAATCAGATTGTAATGCCTTTTTTACTTACCTTTAAAAGGATTAATATCAATCTGGACAAGAATATCAGTACTATATTATTGTTTAATAGAAGAGCCAGTATTGTTGCTATAATATTCTTTGCTTATTTATACTATAAAGTAATAGCAGAAAAATATTCTTTAGTATCTATAGGACTCATTTCATTTGCTGCTGTTGCACAGTTTGCTCCCTGTATCATTGGAGGGATCTATTGGAAACAAGCCAATAAGAAAGGAGCCGTAGCAGGTATATTGATTGGATTCTCCATCTGGTTTTATACCCTGATATTTCCTTCAATATCAGGTCCTGCTTTTGATTCAATAACCCATAATGGATTATTTGGAATATCCATGCTTAGACCAACTTCTTTGTTTGGATTAGATGGGTTTGATGTGGTTACCCACGGATTCTTCTGGAGTATGTTCTTCAATTCAGTTGCATTTGTTGGAATTTCTATGATGACTGAAAAGGAGACGGATGAATTTTATCAGGCCGAAATGTTTGTAGATGTATTTAAGTATTCCCGTCAGTCGGCAGAAGACTCTATAGCATGGAAAGGTACTGCCTACATACCCGACTTGAAATTATTATTAAATAACTTTATAGGAGAAAAGAGAACCAATGCACTACTCTCTAATTATGCTAAAAAGAAGAACATCAATATTAATACGACTACAAAAGCAAATCCGGCACTGGTAAATTTTGCAGAAAGAATTCTGGCAGGTGCTATAGGTTCAGCGTCAGCCAGAATTATGGTAAAGAGTGTAGTGAAAGAAGAAGTGCTCAGCATGACGGAAGTGTTGAAAATATTGCACGAAAGTCAGATGATGAAAGAGACTAATAAAGAGCTTCGTAAAAAGTCGAATGAGTTGCAAAAAGCCACCGATCAGTTGCAGAAAGCGAATGAACAACTAAAACAGATTGATGAATTGAAAGATGAGTTCTTATATACTGTTACCCATGAACTTCGTACTCCATTAACTTCTATCAGAGCATTGAGCGAGATAGTGCATGACAATCCCGATTTGCCCGAAGATATGAAGAGTGAATACCTTGGTGCCGTGATAAAAGAAACACAGCGTTTAAGTTATCTGATTACTCAGGTGCTTAATCTGGAAAGGTATGAAAGTGGCAGAACCAAACTGAACATTTCCAATGTGGATATAGCTGCATTAATCTATAATACAGCTGATAGGGTAAAGACATTGGTTACTGAAAAAGGAATTAAAGTGGAGTTCAATATTCCATTCAAAACTCCCCTGGTAAAGGGGGATGAAGACTTGCTGAATCAGGTGTTTTACAATCTCATTTCCAATGCTGCCAAACATGCTGAAAGTATTATCACGGTTAGTGTTCATAGCAGTCCTGAAAAAATGTTGATACAGGTGGCTGATGATGGAAAAGGTATTGCACCTGAAGTACATGAGCTGATATTCGATAAGTTTTTCCAGGCTAAAAATCAGACACTCAAGAAACCCGAAGGCAGTGGACTTGGCTTAGCAATATCCAAGAGAATCATTGAAATGCACAATGGTAAAATATGGGTAGAGAGTGAAGTAAATAATGGCGCCATATTCAACGTAGAAATCCCTGTTTTATAAATAATGTAAAGAATGAAATATGTATAAATCAAGACAAGCATCTTACGCCTCACGACTCATGATGTATTCTCAGGATTCAACATGTATTTGTATTATTCTATCTCCATTCTCCTGTCTCCTTACTCCTGTATATAAACAATTAAATTCGAAATAGTTATGAATAAAATTCAGCACAAAGTACTGGTAGTGGACGATGATCCATACATCCTGATGTCTCTCGAATTTCTAATGAAAAAGAATGGGTACGAAGTATTAATTGCCCGTAATGGTACCGAAGCTTTAAACATCATCAACTCCACAGCACTCCATTTGGTATTGCTTGATATTATGATGCCCGATGTGGATGGATATGCCATCTGTAAGCATATCAAGAATACGAAGAGTCTTGCAGATATTAAGGTCATCTTCCTGTCTGCAAAGACGAAGGAGTCGGACATTAAAAAAGGGTATGATCTGGGGGCAGATCTGTTTATTACCAAACCCTTCAGTACCCGCAATCTGATACAGCAGGTAGAGGGAGTTTTGAATAAAGTAAAAGAGGCTCATCGCGATATATATCAGGAAGAATATTTCAGGAGCATCAATAGTCCTGAAGCCTTCTGGCGCGAGAAGGCTAAGGATATAGACTGGTTCGAATTTCCGGAGAATATCCTTACAAAAGAAGAAAACAATTTATACAGCTGGTTCAAGGGTGGTAAGCTGAATACAAGCTATCTGTGTCTTGATTATCATGTGAATAATAACCGGGGAAATCAGACTGCCCTGATATACGATTCACCGGTTACTAAAACCATCCGTAAATATACTTTCACCGAGCTAAGAGATGAAGTGGCCCGACTGGCAGGAGGCCTTCAGAAGCTGGGTATAGAAAAAGGCGATACGGTAGTGATATACATGCCCATGATTCCGCAGGCATTAATGTCTATGCTGGCCTGTGCCCGCATAGGAGCCATTCATAGTGTGGTGTTTGGCGGCTTTGCTCCTCACGAACTTTCGGTAAGGATTGATGATGCTGAGCCAAAAGCTATCATCACGGCTTCCTATGGAATAGAGGTGGATAAAAAGATTCCTTACAAGCCATTGGTAGATCATGCCATCATGGAGGCTTTTCATAAACCTGCCAATGTTATAGTGTATCAGCGCGAAGGGCTAATGGCTTATATGGAAGAAGAAAGGGATATAGATATGCATCAACTGATGCACGATGCTACGCCTGCCGACTGTGTGCCTTTAGATGCTACCGATCCTTTATATATTCTGTATACTTCCGGTACTACCGGCAAGCCAAAGGGGATAGTGAGGGACAATGGCGGACATGCAGTAGCATTGAAATATAGTATGAAACACATTTACAATACCGATCCCGGTGATGTGTTCTGGGCAGCAAGTGATGTGGGTTGGGTAGTGGGGCATAGCTATATAGTGTATGCACCATTATTGCAGGGTTGTACTACGGTTCTGTTCGAAGGTAAACCGGTTAAAACCCCCGATGCAGGCGAGTTCTGGCGTGTAGCTGCCGAACATAAAGTAAAGACTATGTTCACGGCACCTACTGCTATCAGAGTTATAAAGAAAGAAGATTCCGAAGGGTTGTTATTCAAAAATAAAGACCTCTCCAACCTGCAGAATTTATACCTCGCAGGCGAGCGTTGCGACCCTGCTACCCTGCACTGGGCTGGCGATTTACTGGGCAAGCCCGTAATAGATCACTGGTGGCAGACCGAAAGCGGATGGCCAATGCTGGGCATCATGCTGGGACTGGAAAAACTAAGTTCCCGTTCGGGTAGTGCCGGCAAACCTATCTGTGGTTTCGATGTGCAGATTATAGAAGACGATGGTACCATCATTGAAAACGAAGAAGAGGGTTTTGTGACCATCAAGCTGCCGCTGCCTCCGGGTTGTCTGCCTACCTTGTGGAAAGATGATGACTGGTTTAAGCAATCTTATTTATACAAGTTCCCCGGCTATTATCTTACCGGCGATGGAGGCTTCCGTGATAAGGATGGTTTCTTCCATATCATGGGCAGGGTGGACGATGTAATTAATGTTTCGGGTCATAGGATGAGTACCGGCGAGATGGAAGAAATTATTTCGCACCATCCTGCTATTGCCGAGTGTGCCGTGATAGGTATTGCCGATTCCATCCGCGGACAACGACCTGTTGGATTATTTGTGATGAAGGATAATCACCACAATACAGAAGAGGAACTGGAACATGAACTGTTGCTGCTGGTACGCGACAAGATAGGCGCTGTGGCTTACTTTAAAACAGCCGTACTGGTAAAGCGTTTACCCAAGACGAGAAGTGGAAAGATACTACGCAAGACCATGCGTTTTCTGGCCGATGGCACGCCTTTCACCGTTCCATCCACCATTGATGATCCGGTAATATTAGACGAGATAAAAGAGGCCTTCATAAGAAGGGAGATATTGAAACCTTCATAAATATTTCATGATTATTGATGTTTTACAAAAAATGCACTGCTCCAGAGGCAGTGTTTTTTTGTATTAAGGCTAATGGCTCAAACTATCTACAAATAGCCTCAATTTTTGTATTTTTTTACTTTTATTTGGGCACCTTTATGTTCGCCTGATTTTATCGATGAGTATTGGCAGGAGCAGAATGATCTCCCTTCTATCCCTAACGAAATACAGAATACATTTATGTTTTGAACGTTTTAGTTTTTAAATCTTTACTTTATTGTATTCTGTATTGTCTATGTACTGGGATCTAAGTACTAAAATCTATCTTCATCTGAAATCTACTTTTCCCGCTAACCCATCCAAAATCAAATTATACCCATTCAGATTTTCCGCGAACCCTTTCAAAATCAAATCATACCCATTCAGATTAAAATCATACCCATCCAAAAATGAAACATACCCATCTACTTTATGAACATACGCATGAAGATTACTCGCATACCCATGAAAATTACAAAAGTTCCTATATACCCATTCAGCATACCCATCTACTGTACTCGCATCTGCACTATCTTCATCTGCAAATCCTTCTATTTTTTTCGCAAATACACCTATTTTACTCGCGAACCCCTCATCTTTAACCGCGAATCCACATACTTTACCCGCGAACGCATCTATTTTATTCGCAAAGCCACCTACTTTATTCGCAATCCCACCTATTTTACTTGCAAAGCCAACTACTTTACTCACAAACACCACTAATTTATCCGAGAAGTCAGGAAGATTGCAAACAATGCCATCAATCCAATAAAAATGCTCGGAAAAAATAAAAAACGTCGATAGTTTCAAATAAGCTCCAATAGATATCCTGCAACCAAAAACAAAATATATCTTAAAATGAAACTACTTTTAAAAACACAACGATAGATTTAATTGAAATCACCATTTTACTATCCTTTCATCTCTAAAAAAACAGATGCACTTTTTCAAACCCCCTTCATTCGGAGCGGCAAGGGTTAGCATTGAATTTAATCTGCAATGCTGCCAACCTACCGATAATTTTATTAATCAACAGTTCCCTTATATTGATGTTATCAACTACTTACTTAATTTTTTATTTTCTAGCACTGTATGCATCAATTTCTTCAACAAACAACAACCTATTCAACTAAAGTTAAACGGATAAACCTAATAATTATGGCGGTGACACTTTTCCCGCATAAAGGTTTTTAGTTAAAATTATTTCAGGGCAAAATGAGTATCTTCTGGGAACTAAAGCTGTTAGCTATTGACCAACAGCCAATTCATTGATTCTATGTTTTTGTATTTTGCTAACAGCTATCAGCTAAAGACTAAAAACTGTATCAATACTCTTCAGCACTATATCGCATAGTTGATGCAATTGTTCTTCAGTAATAATCAATGGGGGAGCAATACGCAGATAAGTAGGAGCAAAAATAAACCAGTCGGTGATGAGTCCATTCTTCACACATTCATGTACAATGGCCTGATTGATTTCGTAACTTTCGAACTCTAAGGACATCCACAATCCACAATGCCGGATTGCCTTAATGGCAGGATGGTGGATACGATCCATCAGTATCTGTTCTTTATTTTTAATATCACTGATATAAGTATCAGCAAGCAATACTTCCAATGCAGCTTTGCCGGCAGTACAACTTACGGGATGCCCACCGAAAGTAGTGATATGACCCAGTACCGGCAAGTCGGCAAGGGACTGCATCATTTCATTGCTGGCAATGAAAGCACCTAAGGGCATTCCTCCACCAAGGGCTTTGCCCAATAATAATATATCGGGAACAATATGATATTGTTCGAAAGCCCATAAGCTACCGGTGCGTCCGAATCCGGACTGAATTTCATCGAATACCAGTAAAGTACCTGTTTCGGTACATTTATTACGGATAGCCTGCAACCATTCTTTATCCGCAGGAATGATACCCGCTTCGGCCTGCACTACTTCCATGATGATACAGGCAGTCTGGGTATCAATATCGTTCAATACACTATAATTGTTATAGTCTGCATGTATTATTCCGGGCAAAAGCGGACGGTAGGCATTGCGCCAGTATTCATCGCCCATAATACTTAAAGCACCCTGTGTGCTGCCATGATAAGCATTGTTGAAGGCGATAATCTTGTAGCGGTGGGTCACTCTCTTGGCTAGTTTCATGGCACCTTCGGTAGCTTCGGTTCCGCTATTAGTAAAATAAACACAGTTCAGATGGTCGGGCAGATAACTGGTAAGCATGGCAGCATAAGCCACCTGAGGCGACTGAATATATTCGCCATACACAATCAGGTGCATATAGTCGGCCACCTGTTGCTGAACGGCTTTTACCACATGCGGATGACTGTGTCCAATATTATTTACACTAAAACCAGAGATGCCATCAATATATTTTTTATCGTCAATATCAGTTATATATATGCCTTCTGCCTTCTTCATTTCCAGTGCAACAGGAGCAGAGGAAGTAGGCGCCAAGTACCTGAAAAATAATTGTCGGTTGGTAAACTGATGATTTCTTTTATCTTTGCGTTCCATAATCAATACAAAATTAACTGACCAGGCTGTATAAAAAACAGTAAACTGATAAAAGTCATTTTTTCTTGTCTTGTTATTGTTATATTTGCAGAATTAATTTTATCGTGTACGTTTAACACATTAACAATAAAAGTTGATATTACTAAATTAAACAATATGTCAGATCACAAAATTCTGGAGTTATTAGGCGACAAAGCCGAGTACTTATTAGGTCATGAATCTAAAACAATTGATAAGAGTCAATTACACTTGCCTGGTGCAGACCATATAGACACCATTTTCACGCAAAGCAATCGTAGTAATCAGGTATTAAGAAGCATGAATCAGTTGATGAATCATGGTCGTTTAGGCGGTACGGGTTATTGCAGTATCTTTCCGGTAGATCAGGGTATAGAACATAGTGGTGGTAGTGCATTTGCACCAAACCCTATCTATTTTGATCCTGAGAACATTATCAAGTTAGCAGTTGAAGGTGGATGTAACGGTGTTGCTTCTACTTATGGAGTATTGGGAATTATGAGTCGTAAATATGCTCATAAGATTCCTTTCATTGTAAAGATCAATCACAATGAATTTTTAAGCTACCCGAATAAATTTGACCAGACTATGTTTGGTACCATCAAGAGTGCATGGAATATGGGAGCTGTAGCAGTAGGTGCCACTATCTACTGGGGTAGTGCAGAAAGTGCAAGACAACTGAAAGAAGTTGCTGAAGCTTTCGAATATGCTCACGAATTAGGTATGGCTACCATTCTTTGGTGCTACACCCGTAACAACGGATTTAAAGTAGATGGCGTTGATTATCATACTTCTGCTGATTTAACCGGACAGGCTAATCACCTTGGGGTTACTTTACAGGCTGATATCATCAAACAAAAATTACCTACCAACAACGGAGGTTTCCTTGCTACCAAGCATGGTAAAACTTCTCCATTGGTTTACGAAAAACTAACTACCGATCACCCGATTGATCTTTGTCGTTATCAGTTATTAAACTGCTATAATGGTCGTATTGGTTTGATTAATTCAGGTGGTGAAAGTAAAGGAGAATCAGATTTGTCTGAAGCAGTTTACACAGCCGTTATCAACAAACGTGCCGGTGGAATGGGATTGATTTTAGGAAGAAAAGCCTTCCAGAAACCAGTTGCTGATGGAATCAAATTGCTGAATGCTACTCAGGACGTATATCTTGATAAGAGCATTACTATAGCTTAGTAATTTCTTGAATAACTATATAAAAGTGAGCAGGTTGACTCCTGCTCACTTTTTTGGCAATATATATTTAGGATGTTGTGGAATTGAAAATTATTGTAACTTCACCATCCTTTTCAAAGAATTAAGTGTATGAAAAAAGAAACTGCTGAAGATATAGAGTTTAATCTGACAGGTAGTGAAACCGACCATCCGTTGACTGTAGAGGCTTCAAAACCAAAATGGTATAAGCGTATCCGTAAAGGGATTACCACTTCCACTGCCGATAAAAAAGAGACACCGGAAGGCTTATGGAATAAATGTCCTGAGTGTAATTATATCACTACTACTTTAGAGTTAAGAGAGAATCTGTTTGTTTGTCCAAAGTGTAATTATCATCACCGTATAGGTAGTGAAGAATATTTTGAAACACTTTTTGATAATAACGAATATGATGAACTTTTCGAAAATATAAGAAGTGTTGATTTCCTTCATTTTACTGACCTGAAACCTTATCAGAAACGTCTGGATGATATACATGCAAAGACAGATCTGAAGGATTCCATGCGCGTAGGGGTTGGTAAAGTAATAGGTGAACTGATAGTGATTGCCTGTATGGATTTTGAATTCATTGGGGGCTCGCTGGGAAGTGTAATGGGAGAGAAATTCTGCCGTGCTATTGACTATGCTATTGAACACAGACTGCCTTTTATGTGTATCAGCAAAAGTGGTGGTGCCCGTATGATGGAAAGTGCTTTTAGTTTGATGCAATTACCTAAAACAAGTGGTAAACTATCGCAGTTGAGCGATGCTCAGCTTCCTTATATTTCTTTATTAACAGACCCTACATTTGGAGGTATTTCTGCCAGTTTTGGTATGTTGGGGGATGTGAATATTGCTGAGCCAGGCGCCTTAATTGGTTTTGCCGGTCCACGTGTAATTAAAGAAACGATTAAAAGAGATTTACCGGAAGGTTTTCAAACCAGTGAATTTTTACTGGAACATGGATTCCTTGACTTTATTGTGGACAGAAAGCTTTTAAAAGAAAAAGTACATCAGTTAATTATATTGTTTAAAGGATAGATCATTATTGATATGATATATCTATTAAAAAAGGTCTGCATTATTAAATTTGCAGACCTTTTTTTTATTATTATAATAATAATAAGATACTATATACTGAGCCTGCTTTTACGCTTAGGTAACAAAGAAAGGCTCTTTTTGAGATTTTGTTTTAATTGTCGCTTTACTATCTGCCCCATTGTTTCTGCTTTCAGGTAGGTTGGTTCATCAAAATATTCTGCCAGTTCTTCTTTCAGCTGAAAAACCTTTTCTGTAGTGGATATTTTAGCATTGTGCATATTATCCAGCAATTCCTTGATGCGGTATTTAGCTGCTGATAAACGAAATGCCATCAGTGTTCTTTCTTCTGCCCTGTATTGTTCAACTGATTCTTTATTCAGGGTTTTCATTACAGCATCTACGAACGGTTTATTTTCTTTAAAGAACTGTGGCAAATAAAAATTCTTCCTCCCTTCATAGGATTGCTGATCGAAATCTATTGCCATAAACTTATACTGAACACCTACAATATCGGGGGTAATATTCACTACAAAGTTGTAACTACGCATGTCCCCTAATAAGTGGGTAAAACATCGTTCATTAAACTTCACAAACTGTTTAGATAACCTAACCAGATTTGTCTCAGGACTGTTTAAATATTGTTTTACAAATATATCTCCAGGTATTCCAGGAATATGTTCTTCCATCAATGTTTGCCCACAGGTAAAATAAGTAATACGGCTTGGAGAAAGTAAATGCTCCAGCTCTATACCATATATACGGCTGCTATCGGCTTTCTTTATATAATAATGGTCGTAGTTGTCATTGAATCTGTTGATGATTCTGATACGGAATGGCTGACTGTTTCCAAAGTAACAAAAGTCTATTCCTGCCAGATCAAGTTGATTTACAAAAGTAAAATCTCCTTTTGTTTTTAAGATGGCATAATTCAATACCAGGTTTTCCCTGAGTTCATCCCAGTCCCTTGTTTCATATATGGTTCTTTCCCATGCGGTAGCCTTGCCTTCCTTATCCTTTATGGGAACAGTATAGGTAAACCTTGTCAGTTGCTCGTATAAGCCCGGCAGATTCACTTCCCTTCCATAGTGTTGCAGATAGTTTCTTAATCCCTTACTGACAGGATAGATAGGTTTCTTCATGCTTGGCTTATCAACTCCGTTTGGCAGATGTGTATCGAACATAATATTAGGTTTATTCTTCCAGTAGATTATTATCTTCTTCCAGTAAATTCAGGTTTACTGCATCGTTGCCTGCAATCCCTTCTATCGACCCTCTGATATGGGCTGCATTCAACAGTACTTTTTCCAACTGTTTTTCCCTTGCCTTCCACAGCTTTTCCATGGCATCCCTTTCCTTCTGAATAGATAGTTTCATCGACATGAATCCTTCGCGGATGGCCTTCCACTGTTCATTGAATTCGTTGTTGGTAAGATAGTCGTACAGCATCACCATTTTATCGCCTTTATTCTCCTGACTTTTCTTGGCTTCAAATAGTTTCAGAATAGTATTGCGAAGCAATAAAGCCACACTTCGTACTTCCATATATGTACAGATATATACACCCTCTTTTTCGCCAAACTGTTGCATGTCCTTTGGTAAAGTCTGGGTAACAATTATAGCTACATCGGCACCAAGGGTTCTCATATCGGCCTTCAACTTTTCTATCCAGTCGTTCGAGAAGTCTTTAGTACGTTTGCTCTCGTAAATAATCTTACCGGTTTCTATACCAAACTGATTTCTGACGGTTTGAATACAGTCGGCACCTCTTACTCCTTTTCCTACTTCTTCTACCTTATCGAAAGGAAAAGTATTTCTTAATAATTCTTCCAGTATCAGTTCCTGCACCTCACCCTGCAACTGCATAGAACCCTGTTCGGCCTTGCGTTTCATTTCATCCACCAGTTTCTTCTGATCTTCTATTTGTTTTTCCAGCTCACGTGTTCTTAGCTGAAACTCCTGTTCCTTCAGGTTATTCTTTTCCTGTTCTTCTTTCTGCAACTGTGCTTTCAGCAGTTCTCTTTCCTCCATCATTTTCTTCTGAAGGGTTATTTCCAGTTCTGCTTCCTTGGTATTCAGCTGTTGTTCTTTTTGCAGAAATGCCAGTTCCTTTTCCCTCGATTCTTTCAGCTTCAGCTTAGTTTCTTCAGCCGACTGTTGCAGCATGGTTATCTGATTCAGATAATCAGCCCCAATACTTTGTTGTAATGATTCCTTTATTTGTTTTGTCAGTTGTTCTTTTTCGGTTGCCAGTCTTTGGGTAATCTCTGTTTCCTTATCTGCCAGTTGTTTGGCATAGACAGCTTCTTTCTTTTTAAACTCCTCGTCCTTTTCTTTTTTCCAGACTATGGCCTGTGTATTCAGTTCCTTTGTCAGCTGTTCTCTTATGGCATCGGTAGCTTCAAACTCATGTCCGCATTTTGGGCATTTTATATTATTAATCATACCAGTCAGTTATCTTTGGTTAGCCTAAATATTGTTTAATATCCCTGTCAGTTTCTCTTTTTTTGATAGTATCCCGCTTATCAAAACTTTTCTTTCCTTTAGCCAGACCTACTTCTATTTTCAGCAGGTTCTTTTCATTCATGAATATCCTTAGCGGGACAATGGTCTGCCCTTTTTCCTTGATGATGGCCTGCAGTTTTCTCAATTCTCTTTTAGTCAGCAATAGTTTTCTGTCGTGAACTGCAATGTGATTGTTGGTAGTCCCCATAGAGTATTCTGCTATGTACAAACCCCTTATCCATAGTTCATTATTATCAAAGTAACAGAAAGAATCATTGAAACTTACCTTACCCTCCCGCACACTTTTTACCTCTGTTCCCAACAGTACTATTCCGGCTGAATATTTGCCATCAATAAAGTAATTATAATAAGCCTGCCTGTTATTTATTTCTATCGACATATTGTTATTCTTCTTCACACACCAATGTGTAACAGGTACAAAAATATTTAAGTTGTTTAGTAAAACCACTTATTATTTAAAATACTTTGACATTCTGTTAATTTGAAGTGCTAAATCCAATTGAATGATTTCAGAAATCCGCTTGTATTTCTCCTGACTCCTATCTCCTGACTCCTGTCTCCTCCTACATCAGCAATCCCAAAGCCAGGAATACCAATACCAATACCGGGGAGAGTATTTTAGTAAATCTTAATAATAGAAAAGCTACCAATATGGAGGCTATTTTGATCCAGGCATCTGTCACCGTGGCATTCATAATAATATCTTTCGACAGATACAGTGTTGCTCCGCACATTACTCCTACTATACTCGCATTGATGCCTTCCAGCGATCGGTATACTACTGCATACTTCTTCAGATTGTTCCACAGCGGAAAAAAGAATAATACCAGCAAGGCACTCGGCAGGAATATTCCTATTGCTCCCAATACACAACCCAGCAACTGCAGGGCAGGGGAGTTGGCCTCCCGCATCACCATTCCTCCGGTAAATGCTCCTATCGAAAATACCGGTCCGGGGATGGCGCGCAGTATTCCCAGTCCCGTCAGGAAATCGGTTTTCTTTATTTGTAATACCTCTCTTTTAGTTTCCTTAATCCTTGGTGATTCGGGGCGAACTACATACTGTTCATACATCATGGGCAGCAATACATCTCCTCCGCCAAACACCAGGCTGCCAAAACGATAGTTATTCTCAAACAGGTTCATTTCTTTTCTGTACTTCCAGTTCTGACGGGTAGCTGTTTCCGACAGGTATCCAGCAATGGCAAACAGCAGCAGAAAAACGAATATATTATTCCAGTTCAGCTTCTTACTCACCTGTTCCTTCTGTGGTATTCTTTTCTTACTGAAATTGGTAATTACCCCCCCGATGACTATTAATATGGGAAATATCCAGGGCGTTTTAAAGAGCAGCGTGGTGCTGATAGCCGCTACAACCATAATAATAGTAGTAATGGTATTCTTCACCGATATCTGCATCATCCGAGTTGAAGAGAATAGCAGGAACCCAATGGCCATAGGCTGAATCAGGCTGAACATGTTGAACTGCATATTTCTATCATCGAAATAATCCAGCAGAAACGATATGCCTGCCATAATGGTACAGGCAGGCAGTATCCATATTAATAAGGTTAGTAAAGCCAGGGGTACCCCTCCTCGTTTAAAACCTATCAAAGTAAGTGTTTGTGTAGACGATGCTCCGGGAAGCATATTGCAGAAGCTTACATAATCCACCAGTTCATCCTCCGTAATATCCTTCCGTTTATGTACAAAAGTCTTCAGCATCATGCCATAATGACCCTGTGGACCCCCAAAAGCAGTAATGCTGTAGAGGAAAACAGTTTGTAAAAATTTTTTATGGCGTAATAATTTCATGTAACAACTACTTCAGGTGCAAGTGTAGCAAATATCTTTTAAATAATATCTAAACTCCATTTTATTTTCAGATAAGTCATTTCAGCCCTTTACATTTGCGCAACATTTACAGCCATGCCGATAGATAGTTCAATACATTCCGTACTTATAATAGGCTCGGGTCCTATTATAATCGGTCAAGCCTGCGAGTTCGATTATTCCGGTTCGCAAGCAGCCAGAAGTTTAAGGGAAGAGGGTATCAGAGTCATCCTCATCAACAGTAATCCTGCCACTATTATGACCGATCCCATGATGGCCGACAAAGTATATTTGTTGCCATTGACGGTGGAAAGTATAGAGCAGATATTACAGGAAAATCAGATAGATGCCATCCTGCCTACCATGGGCGGACAAACTGCTTTGAACCTTTGTAAGGAAGCAGAGGAAATGGGTATCTGGGAAAAATACAACTGCCGCCTGATAGGGGTGGATGTGGCCGCTATAGACACTGCCGAAGACCGCGATAAGTTCCGTCAGTTAATGGGACGTATTGGTATCAAAGTGGCTCCAAGTCATGTGGCCAATAGTTTTCTGGAAGGCAAGGAGTTTGCTCAGGAAATTGGTTTTCCATTGGTTATCCGTCCTTCTTTTACCCTTGGTGGTACCGGCGGTGGATTTGTTCACGACAAGAGTGAACTGGATGCTGCGCTGAAACGTGGTCTGGAAGCTTCCCCTATTCACGAAGTACTGGTGGAAAAAGCCGTGCTGGGATGGAAAGAATACGAACTGGAATTATTAAGGGATAAAAATGATAATGTAGTTATCATCTGTACCGTAGAAAATCTGGACCCGATGGGTGTACATACCGGCGACAGTATTACCGTGGCCCCTGCCATGACCCTCAGCGATACTGCTTATCAGGAAATGCGTAATCAGGCCATCCTGATGATGCGTTCCCTCGGCAATTTTGCCGGTGGTTGCAATGTACAGTTTGCCCTGAATCCCGAGAATGAAGATATTATTGCCGTGGAAATCAATCCCCGTGTAAGCCGTTCTTCTGCCCTTGCGTCCAAGGCTACAGGTTATCCTATTGCCAAGATTGCCGCCAAGCTGGCTATTGGTTATAATCTGGATGAACTGAAGAATCAGATTACCCAGACTACTTCGGCATATTTTGAACCTGCGCTGGATTATGTGATTGTAAAAATGCCCCGCTGGAATTTCGATAAATTCAAGGGGGCCAACGATACCCTTGGTCTGCAGATGAAGAGTGTGGGCGAAGTGATGGCAATTGGCCGATGTTTCAACGAAGCATTGCAGAAAGCCTGTCAGAGTCTTGAAAACGATGCGGTTGGATTGGGTTATTATGGTAAAAGCCTGATGAAAAGCCAGGAACTGACCGAATATATCAAGATTCCGAAATGGGACAGGATATTCCGTATAAAAGATGCCCTGATGCAGGGTACTACTGTTAAGAGTATTGTACAGGCAACCGGTATCGACCGTTGGTTTCTGTATCAGATTCAGAAGATCTGTAATATCGAAAAAGAAATGGCGGAGCATACGTTGGAAGATATGCCTTATGAATTACTCAAGGAAGCCAAGGTAAATGGTTTCAGTGATGTACAGATAGCCAAGATTGTAAAGAGTCAGACTACCGAAGACGAAGTATATGCCCGTCGCAAATCGCTAAATATCTCCAGGGTATTCAAGATGGTGGATACCTGTAGTGCCGAGTTCGAAGCCAAAACACCATACTTCTATTCTACCTTCGAAGGATAATGATGATGTGATGATGTGATGATGTGATAATTTGATAATTAAATACAGAATACAAATACATACAATAAAAAATGTCTCCCCAAAAAGGAGGCATTTTTTATTGTATGCTGCATTAAAACTAAAGCCCAATAGCTAACAGCTTGTATCCTTTTTACTTTGAACTAGGCTATGCTCGCAGCAAGGGCATTTCTTCTACTCATCTTAATGTTAGGCGCTGCCTTGTAGGAGCCATCAATGTTTATTTCAACAAGGTTTTTAATTCTTCAATTGTCAATGGTGTTTCACATCTATGCAACATAGCATGACAATTTGGACAAACAGGTCTTAAATCTTTTATTGGGTCAACTTCATAATATTTACCAATGTCAGAAATTGGTGTTATATGATGAACATGTATAAATCCCTTTCCATGTTCTCCAAACTTGTGTTCAAAATCAAAGTCGCAAATGATGCATTTACTACCATAATGCTTGATACAAAGTTGCCTTGCTTTACTATTTCGTTCATATGAGTTAACTATTATTGTTCTTTTTGCACCTTCAAATAAAGCATTCTGTTTACTTGTAGGTATTTCATTTGCAATAGGCTCGTCTCCTGTTAATGATGTTTCTTCTAAAGCCTCAACAAGTTCATTTCGTAACTGCCAAACGAAATATGTATTATCGTCCCACCCATTAAAAAATATGTCCCAATATTTGAACTTCATTCTGCTTCTTTCAGTAAAGTTTATATCATATTGGTTTGCAATTCTTTTGGCATATCTACCAATTTCTAAATTAAGGACTCCATGAGGTGCTTTACCTGAATTTCCTAATATTCTTCCTACTTGGCTTGCATATGCTTGATGTCCTTCAAATGAGTAAAGTGTTTGAAAAATTGAAAGGTCAAGTTTGTTTGTCAAACTATTATCTTGCAAAATCTCTGTCCATTGTAAAGCAGTTAGTATTGTAGCCATGAGTTAGTAAGTTTTTTGAATGAGGTAGCATACAACTCCCATTTTAATTCCATTACACGCCATTATTCCCCCTTGATTCTCAACAATTTTGTATTCCCCTTTTTGTATTATAGTGGCGTTAATACACATTTTACTTTTCGCTATTGTATCATTAATCATTACTTTCCACGCTTCGCCATTTCAGTCATATTATTCCGAAAGTTTCTGCTTTCAAATGTAACAGAATTTACATAGCAGATTTAAAATAAAATTATTTATTTTAAAAACATGAAGAAAGATATTATTTAATCCGAAAAACAAAAATAGCTTCTCCCTTTTCCAGTCAATACTGTCTATAATCTTATCAGATACTTTGAGAGGGTTAATATCTTTGTAATACAGCCGTTAATGAAATTTTTAATTTCGATAATTGGTATTTTACATTTACTTCATGTTGCTGCTCCGGTCATTTATTCATTTATTATTTTACTAAACATTATTCCGGTTCTGTATCCACATCAGTAATATTTTATTCAATAGCTACTGCAATTGTTGCCATTTATCTGTCAGGTATTCATCAACATACTCCGCTTTATTCAAATAATTCCCAAACCGCAGTTGACTATGTTCAGCGCTATGTTCAAAAAGTAAAGTTTACTGCCCATTCTAACGGCTCTTCATGTATCCGATTACTAATTTATATCAATAATTCTGTATTTCAAAGGCTTTATAACCAAACTGAGCCCGGTAATTTCATAATGCACCTCGGTTGGCATTCAACTGAGCTCCTTTTTCGGAAAACTGAGCTCCTTTTTCGGAAAACCGAGCTCAGA
>Ga0364907_10036_pt1 | contig 50997 bp, 50 predicted proteins | sample ExccelJu500002D3_2_FD_206960 | JGI IMG/M metagenome (GOLD analysis project Ga0364907, IMG submission 206960) | Enriched cells from Trout Bog Lake Hypolimnion, Wisconsin, USA - BchlTB.July02.5000.02.D3 | ecosystem: Environmental > Aquatic > Freshwater > Lake > Hypolimnion/Profundal zone | place...
ACTAAAGCAGCAGTTCCTTCAGGACGCAAAGTTAATTGCTCACCATTTAAGCGGTCTTCAAAGGAGTACATCTCCTTTTCAACAATATCCGTTACCTCACCAATGCCACGCTGAAATACAGCAGTAGCCTCTACGATCGGCGTGCGTAAATACTCATAGCCATAGGCTCTAGTAAGGTCACGCAGAACATGTTCGAGATGAGCCCACAAGGGAGCTTCTGCGGGCAGAAGATCATTCATGCCTCGTACGCCCCTCATCTGCTCAACCTTTTTAGGCTTTTGATTGGACTGCTCTGGAGATTTATCGCTCATGTGCTCTGGTGTAATCGATTACTTAGATACGCGAGCGTAATTCTGCTCAACGTAATTATTAACAATCACTTGAAAATCGCGTGCAATATTCTCGCCACGCAAGGTTTGAACTTTTACGCCATCAACAAATACTGGGGCAGCTGGGGTTTCACCAGTTCCGGGTAATGAGATGCCAATATTGGCATGCTTACTTTCGCCAGGACCATTCACAATACAACCCATTACTGCCACATTCATATTCTCAACACCTGGATGGGTTTTCTTCCATAAAGGCATTTGTTGGCGCAAATAGGATTGGATATTTGCCGCCAGCTCTTGGAAGGTGGTGCTAGTGGTCCTACCGCAACCAGGACAAGCAATCACCATCGGGGTAAAGTTACGTAAACCCATAGTTTGTAAAATTTCTTGGGCAACAATCACCTCATTCTCTCGGGGCGCGCCAGGATCAGGCGTTAAAGAAACGCGGATGGTGTCACCAATACCCTCTTGCAAGAGAATACTCATCGCTGCCGTCGATGAAACAATACCTTTACTGCCCATACCAGCCTCAGTAAGACCCAGATGAAGTGGATAGTCAGAGCGGCGGGATAAATCGCGATATACCGCAACTAAGTCTTGAACATTGCTTACTTTGCATGACAGCAAAATTTGATCAGGATTCATACCCAACTCCACGGCCTTTTCAGCCGACTGCAAGGCAGATTGAATCAATGCTTCAATCATGACCTCTTGAGCGGTCTTTGGAGTTACTAGGGCAGCATTGCTATCCATAATGCTTGCTAATAGATCTTGATCAAGACTACCCCAATTCACACCAATCCGAATGGGCTTGTCATACTTGCAAGCGGCTTGAATCATTTGCGCGAATTGAGGGTCGCGTTTAGCCCCTTTTCCAACATTACCTGGATTAATGCGGTACTTAGAAAGTGCTTTTGCACAATCAGGGAAATCATTTAATAAGGTATGGCCGTTGTAATGGAAATCACCAATTAAAGGAACCAACACATCCATCTTATCTAGCTGTTCGCGAATATAAGGAACAGCGGCAGCTGCCTCTGGGGTGTTCACGGTGATGCGCACCATCTCTGAACCAGCGCGGGCGAGTTCTTTAATTTGAATTGCAGTAGCTATCGCATCAGCAGTATCGGTGTTAGTCATTGACTGAACACGCACTGGTGCATCACCCCCAACGGTAATGCAATTCGATTTCCAAACTATCTTCGCTTGACGTGTTGCTCTTTTGGGAGATGGGCCCAAAGGCAATATGAATGGTGAATGATTCAAAGTAGTCATCAGCGTTTAATCATCGAGACGATTCAACCATGTTATGGGTTGAATGATTTCATTATCGTGAACTGCGCGCTCGCGCACTCTGGTACGATCAATCACATCACCAGCAAGTTGACCGCAGGCTGCAGCAATATCATCGCCGCGGGTTTTACGCACAGTAGCCACCATGCCAGAATCCAGCAGGATATTGGCAAAAGCTTGGACACGCTGCGGTGGTGAGCGCTTGAGACCGGATTCGGGAAAAGGATTAAATGGAATTAAATTAATCTTACATTTAATGTTTGCAAGTAAACGCACTAATTCTTTAGCCTGAACATCAGAATCGTTCACGCCATCTAGCATGCAATATTCAAAGGTTAAAAAATCCCTTGGAGCAAATGGTAAATAGCGCTCACAAGCAGCCAATAATTCTCTTAAGGGATATTTCTGGTTCAGCGGAACCAATTGATCACGCAAGGCATCATTGGGTGCATGTAGCGAAACAGCTAAAGCAACCGGACAATCTTGCGCTAAACGATCAATCATTGGTACCACGCCAGAGGTGGAGACGGTCACCCGACGACGTGATAAACCGTACGCCCTATCGTCCAACATCAATCGTAAAGCTGAAACTACGTTGTCATAGTTCAGTAATGGTTCGCCCATACCCATCATGACAACATTCGAAATTACGCGGCCAGTATGCTCCCAACCTGGGGTTGGATAAGTCTCGATACGTCGAACTGCCCCAGGCTCATTGCGCAGTAAATGTTCGGCAAACCAAAGTTGACCAATAATTTCACCAGATGTGAGGTTGCGTGAAAAGCCCTGATGTCCAGTCGAGCAAAAGCGACAGTTCACAGCACATCCAGCTTGAGATGAAATACAGAGAGTGCCGCGATCATCTTCCGGAATGAAAACGGACTCAACCGCATTACCAGCGCCCACATCTAAAAGCCACTTGCGGGTGCCATCGTTTGCTAGCTCGTCTTTGATAACTGGCAAAGGCGCTATTTCAGCCTTATCAATCAAATTGGCTCGAAAGCTTTTTGCCAGATCACTCATCTCATTGATGTTCGATACACCACGTTGGTGTATCCATTGCATGAGTTGCTTCGCCCTGAAGGGCTTTTCGTTTAACCCCGCGACATACGCCGCCATTTGGTCAGCGTCAAAATCTAAGAGATTGATGCGCGGGGTTGTCAATGCGCCTACTTATTAAATATCTAAATGATTAACGTGCAAAAACATTCATGCCAGGGAAGAAAAAGGCAATTTCCACAGCAGCTGTTTCAGGAGCGTCAGAACCATGAACGGCGTTCGCATCAATGCTGTCAGCAAAATCAGCGCGAATGGTTCCGGCATCTGCCTTCTTAGGATCGGTAGCACCCATTAAATCGCGGTTTTTAGCAATCGCGCCTTCACCTTGCAAAACCTGAATCATTACCGGACCAGAAATCATAAAGCTCACTAGATCTTTAAAGAAAGGACGCGCAGCATGAACGGCATAAAACTGCTCAGCTTCAGATTGTGACAAATGGGCCATTTTGGAGGCGATAATTTTCAAACCAGCTGATTCAAATCGATCATAGATCTTGCCAATTACATTCTTAGCAACAGCGTCAGGTTTGATAATAGAAAGGGTGCGTTCGATTGCCATGCAAAACTCCAGTAGTAATTTCAAAAGTATTAGTTGAGCGTGGGGATGGCGGCGCCCCAGAAAAACCTCTTCAAGAAACCCCACTAGACACCCTACTTTCAACGACCCGCAAATTATACATCGGGTAACCGTATTTACCCCTAGTTGGCAAGCCCTAAGCTATTGAATTTACTGGGCATAAGCCCTTGTTTGAACATAGGCATTAGGCAGTTTTTCTATATAACCTTGAATTGACACCCATTTGTCTATACTTATAAGGAACAGCCCCTTTTTGGGCTTGTGAACTTACTCTAAAGAAGGAGTCAATATGAGCGATCTTAACTCGTACGGCTTTGGGCAATCAGGCTCAATTAGCACCACCCAGATACGCAATCGTGTACTACGTAACACCTATGCACTTTTAGCCCTCTCCATGATTCCAACGGTAATTGGAGCATGGCTTGGGGTAGCGATGGGCTTGAATCTTTATGCCGGAAATCCCTTCATGGGCTTCATTATTTTTATGGCAGTCGCCTTTGGTTTTTTCTGGGCAATTGAAAAGAATAAAGACAGTGGAATAGGCGTACTCCTTCTGCTTGGATTCACCTTCTTCATGGGAATCATGCTCACAGGCCTTTTAAGCTTGACGCTGAGCCGTTACACGAATGGCCCCTACCTGATCATGCTTGCATTTGGCGGCACTGCGGCGATTTTTGGCGTAATGGCAACGATTGCAACCGTCAGCAAGAGTGATTTCTCCGGACTGGGAAAATGGCTCATGGTTGGCGTGTTGCTCCTCATTGTTGCCTCTTTAGCCAATATTTGGATGCAACTCCCAGCCTTGATGTTGACGGTAATGGTTTTGGCTATCGCCATATTCTCCGCATTTATTTTGGTGGACGTTCAGCGGGTTATTAATGGTGGCGAAACCAATTACATCATGGCAACCTTAGCGATCTATCTTGATGTATATAACGTCTTTACCAACCTTTTGGCATTGCTCGGTATTTTTGGTGGCAACAATAGGGAATAAGCTCTTCTGAGCTTCCAATAAATAAGGGCGCGTTTGCGCCCTTTTTATCACCTTAAGTAAGAGTTACTGCAGGGTATTTTTCAGAGCAGGCATTAGCGGCACAGCTAATACCTCTATACCCTCATCTCTTAAGGCTTCTGCTTCATCTAGGGTGGTTTGCCCACGAATACTGCGCTCTGGAGACTCCTTGTAATGGATCTTTCGGGCCTCATCTGCAAAAGAATTACCTACGTCCTCAGAACGGCCCATTAATTCGCGCATGCCTTTCAGAAAAGCGGCCTGAACCTTGGCCTCAAGCTCGGAGTGATCCCTACCCGTTAGGGCAACCACATCACCATTCAAAGAACTAAGATCAACACCGCCATTGCTTAAGACGGTAGAGGGCTCTGTTTTGATGGATGAAGATTTAGCGATGTGCGGTGCCGACGGCATTCTGCTTATTTCAGTGCTGTCACAAAGAGGACAAGCAAGGATACCCTTCTCCTGCTGTGAGAGACAATCTTCTTCAGAAGCAAACCATCCCTCAAAGCGATGATCTAACGGACAAGCGAGGTTATAAACTTTCATGAGACCTATATATAGGCAAAAGTGCCAAATTCAATAGATCTATTTTAAGGGATTTGTCGCCTCTATTCAGTGCAGGGGCCTACTCAATGAGACTGGGGCTTACTAAGCCGCGCCGGTAACGATCCAGCCAATATACCGAAATAGTGGTTTTAACATCTGTTATGACACCCTGCTCCACCCATTCAATTAATTGCTCTAAAGGCGCCGCAAACACATCTAAAAACTCTTCCTCATCAAGATGGCTTTTCCCAGAGCTCAGGCCTTCCGCCAAATAGATATCAATAAATTCTGTGGAGTACGATATAACTGGATGTATTCGCCGGATATAACTCCATTTTGTAGCGGTATAACCCGTCTCTTCAGATAGCTCCCTCTTCGCACAGGTCAATGGATCCTCGCTAAGATCCAATTTACCTGCCGGGATTTCAATACATGTCTTGGCGATAGGGTAACGAAATTGCCGCTCCAATAAAACCCGACCATCATCGAGTATTGCCAAAATAGCAACTGCACCAGGATGTGTCAGATATTCGCGAATTGCAACCTTGCCATCTGGCATCCGCACTTGATCTCGCTTCATCTTTAGGAAAATACCATCGCATAGATCCTCACCCAAGATTTGCACCTCACGCAGGTGCAAATCGCCATCAGGAAGCTCTTCAAAAAATTTTTCTGTCATTTTGTTTGCTAAAAATAAAAAGTTGATTGTTTATCTTACAAAAATCAGATGACACAAAGAAAAAAGGCCCCTTACGGAGCCTTTTAAATCTTGACAGCATATTGGGCTTAAGAGCCAAGCAAAGTGCGACGCATTGCATCTAAGCACATTGTCATCAATGTCGCCGGGAACATCCCAATGACAAGCACCAAAATGGCATTCAGACCTAGCAGTGCTCTTGCAAAACCAGATCCAGTAACGGTAATTTCGTGCGTTGGCTCATCAAAGTACATTACCTTCACGACCCGTAAATAGTAAAAAGCGCCTATTAAAGAAGCAATCACAGCAATCAATGCAATAAAAGTGTGTTCTGCATCAACCAAGGCCTCAAGCACGCCCAGCTTTGCAGCAAAGCCAACCGTAGGCGGAATACCCGCCAAGGAGAACATCATCACGAGACCAATAAATGCATACCAAGGGTGTTTTTTATTCAGCCCCTTCAGGCTCTCCAGCGTTTCACAGTCATAACCATGGCGAGATAAAACCATTAGCAAGCCAAAGCTTCCTAGGGTAGTCATAACGTAAGTAACGACATAGAATAGAGAGGCGCTAAAGGCATGATCATCAAATACAGATAGCATCCCGAGAATGACAAATCCCATTTGCGCGATCGCAGAATACGCCAGCATACGCTTTAGATTGGTTTGAGCTATTGCAGTAACGTTTCCAACGACTAGCGATAGCAATGCTAGCAAAACCAACATTGGCTGCCAGTCGCCAAGCAATGGGAGCAGTGTATTTACCAATAAACGGAACAGCAAAGCAAATGCGGCTAGCTTGGGAGCTCCAGCAATCATCAAAGTAACAGCTGTTGGTGCGCCCTGATACACATCTGGAACCCACATATGGAATGGCACCACACCCAATTTAAATGCTAGGCCAGCAACAATGAAAACCAAACCAAAAGCCATTACTAAATGATTTACACGTGGGTCAGCAACCGTTTTAAAGATCTCCAGGAGATCTAATGATCCAGTGATCCCGTAGAGCATCGACATACCGTAAAGCAGGAAGCCGGACGCCAAGGCACCTAAAATAAAGTACTTGATACCAGCCTCAACACTCTTCTCGCTGTTGTGACGCATTGCAACCAATGCATAAGTAGGCAATGCCATCAACTCCAAACCGAGATAGAGAGTCAATAAGTTAGCGCCTGAAATGAGTACAAACTGACCCAAAAGGGCCAACAATGCCAAGACAATGAAGTCAGGGCGAAATAAGGAACGATCTTTTAAGTACTGCTTTGAATAAACCAGCGTCACAAAAACAGCTGCACAAGAACAAGCTTTGAGCAGGTTTGAGAGGGGATCTGATTGAAACATGCCATTCATGGCAAGTAGTGAGACATCGCCGAGGCGACCAAAGAATGCAAAAAATAAATAAGCCAACAAAAGCAGAGCAAAGAAGTAAACAAATCCAACACCGCGCGGAGTATGAAAGATATCCTGCTCTACCCCCGGAGTGGCAGGTTGACGCTCGCGAACAAATACACTAGCGACCAGCAATAAGCAGGTGGCGATCAGTAAAACGAGTTCAGGCAGGATGGCGTATAGGTCGAATGCTTGCATTAGCTTTTACTCAGAGTTTGCTAACAGCAACATGCTGCAGCAGATTAATTACAGCTGGATGAATGATGTCAGTAAATGGCTTGGGATAAACGCCCATACCAATTACGCAAATAGTAAGCACTGCCATCATGAAGTACTCGCGGCCATTCAGATCTTTAAGCTCTTCTACGTGCTGATTGCCCACAGCACCAAAAAATACTCGCTTGACCATCCATAAAGAGTAAGCAGCCCCAAGTATTAAAGCTGTAGCAGCCAAGATACCGATCACAAAGTCGTAATCAACTGCGGCCAAGATAACCATAAACTCACCAACGAAACCAGATGTAGCCGGTAATCCGCAGTTCGCCATCGCCATTAATACAGCAAAGGCAGTAAAGGCAGGCATACGATGCACTACGCCACCATAATCGGCGATCTGCCTTGTATGCATGCGATCATATAAAACACCGATCGATAAGAACATGGCACCAGCAACAAAGCCATGAGAAATCATCTGAACAATACCGCCTTCAATACCCAAAGGACTAAAGAGGAAGAACCCAAGAGTGACAAAACCCATATGCGCTACAGATGAGTAAGCTACTAGCTTTTTCATATCTTTTTGCACTAAAGCTACGGCACCTACATAAATGACTGCCACTAAAGATAGGAAAATAACGAAGGGTCCAAGGTATTGGCTTGCGTCAGGAGCGATTGGCAAAGAAAAACGCAGAAAGCCATAAGCACCGAGTTTCAACATGATGGCGGCCAATACTACGGAGCCGCCAGTAGGTGCCTCTACGTGGACGTCTGGCAACCAAGTATGCAAAGGCCACATCGGCACCTTGACGGCAAAGGCCATGAAGAATGCGAAGAACAATAAAACTTGTTCAACAATGTCTAGACGTGCATTTTGCCAAGCTGCAATATCAAAGGTATTAGTCACGTTATAGAGGTATAGCATTGCAACCAAAGTCAGCAAAGAACCCAACAACGTATACAAAAAGAATTTAAATGCTGCGTAGATGCGATTATGACCACCCCATACACCAATAATGATGTACATCGGTATCAAGGTTGCCTCAAAGAAAACATAGAACAACAATGCATCGAGCGCGGCAAATACGCCAATCATCAGACCGGAAAGGATCATGAACGAAGCCATGTATTGGGATACCTTGGTATCAATCACTTCCCAAGCGGCTATCACAACAAAAATATTAATGAAGGCCGTGAGCACAATGAACCAGACTGATATGCCATCGATACCCAAGTGGTAATTGATGTCATAACGAGGAATCCAGCGGACATTTTCAACAAATTGCATGCCAGTATTGGCAAGGTCAAAGTGAATGACTAAAGGTAAAGTCGCAACAAATCCGAGGATGGCCCCAAACAGCGCCAACCAGCGGACACCCGCAGACGGCTTTTCTGACCCATAAAACAAAATAATGAGTCCAAAGAAAATCGGAATCCAGATGGCGTAAGAAAGAATCATGATGGCTACTTAGGTAACAAAGGCCTAGCGAACAAAAGGCAGGTAAGCGTACAAAACCCAGGCTAGCAATAACGCTAAGCCCGCGATCATAGCGAAGGCATAGTGATATAGATAACCGGATTGCAAATGACGAATCACACCAGCAAAGCGCCCTACTGCATGCGCACTGCCGTTAACTACAAAACCGTCGATAACTTGTTGATCGCCACGATGCCACAAGAAGCGACCTATCCACAAAAGACCTTTAGCGAAGATTGCTTGGTTTAAATCATCTAAGTAATATTTGTTATCCAAGAGCTTTTTCAGGGGAGCGAAAGCTTCTGCAACTTTGCCTGGTAATTTTGGCATCCAAAGATAGCCGATTGCAGCAGATAAAACACCCAAGACAACCAGAAGCAAAACAGGAGAAGTAAAAGCATGCAATGCCATTTCAACTGGCCCATGAAACTCCTCGGCAAGCTCAACCATAGCGGGATGTCTGCTGATATCTACAAATATAGAGTCGCCAAAATATGTACCAAATAATAGCGGTTCGATAGCGTAGAAACCAATGATCACCGATGGAATGGCAAGCAATACCAAAGGTAAAGTCACCACAAAAGGAGACTCGTGTGGTTTTTGTCCTGGAGCTAATCCATGATGGGCATGATCATCACCCTGCTCTGCATGCTCATGATGATCGTGCGAATGAGCGTCAGCATGACCCCAGCGGGCTTTTCCATGAAATACATAAAAATACAGACGGAATGAATACAGCGCAGTCACAAAAACACTGGCCATCACAGCAAAGTATGCAAATCCAGATCCTGGAATGTGGCTAGCAGCAACAGCTTCGATGATGGAGTCTTTTGAATAGAAGCCCGAGAAGAATGGTGTGCCGATAAGAGCCAGGTTGCCTAGCAACATCATTAAGCAAGTGATAGGCATATATTTCCACAAGCCACCCATCTTACGCATATCTTGCTCGTGATGCATACCTAAAATAACGCTTCCTGCCGCAAGAAATAGGAGTGCCTTAAAGAAGGCGTGCGTCATTAAATGAAAGATTGCAACAGGATATGCCGAGACACCCAAGGCCACCGTCATATAACCCAATTGAGACAAGGTAGAGTATGCAACTACGCGCTTGATATCGTTTTGGACAATACCCAAAAAGCCCATAAAGAGAGCAGTAATGGAGCCGATCACCAAGATAAAACTTAATGCAGTATCTGAAAGCTCGAAAATTGGTGACATACGCGCCACCATAAAGATACCTGCGGTAACCATTGTTGCAGCATGAATTAAAGCGGATATAGGGGTCGGACCCTCCATAGAATCCGGCAGCCATACGTGTAATGGGAATTGCGCAGATTTACCCATCGCGCCAATAAACAAGCAGATACAAGCAACTGTAAGTAAATTCCAACTTGTTCCCGGCAGTAACTGTGCTGCCAATGCATTGTTTTGCGCAAAGATCACGTCGTAGTTCATAGAACCAGTGCTTGCTAATAGCAAGCCAATACCCAGAATGAAGCCAAAATCGCCTACGCGATTGACTAAGAAGGCTTTCATGTTGGCAAAAACAGCAGACTGACGCTCGAAATAGAAACCAATCAAGAGATAAGAAACTACGCCGACCGCTTCCCAGCCAAAGAAGAGTTGCAATAAATTATTGCTCATTACCAGCATCAACATCGCAAAGGTAAATAAAGAAATGTAGGAGAAAAAGCGGTTATAGCCCTCTTCACCCTGCATATATCCAATGGTGTAAATGTGAACCATTAAAGATACAAAGGTAACCACACACATCATCGTAGCTGTTAAAGGATCAATTAAGAACCCAATATCGAGATTTAATTCTCCCAATTGCATCCAGCGATACACAGTGCCATTGAAGTAAAAGCCATCCATCACTTGCACTAAAACATTGCAAGAAAGAACGAAAGCGATTGTTACACCCAGGATGGTTACAAACTGACAGGCACCATGTCCAATGCGATTTCCACCCAATTTGGTTCCAAAAAATCCAGCAATAGCGGAGCCAAATAAAGGGGCCAGAGGTATAGCGCAGAGGATGGGGAGTGTTAAGGTCAAATTCATGACTAGCCTTTTAGGTGGTCAAGGTCATCAGCGTTAATGGTGTCTACCTTACGGAATAGGACAACCAGAATTGCCAAGCCGATTGCTGCCTCAGCAGCAGCCACGGTCAAAATAAAGAATACGAAAACCTGACCAGCCATGTCACCCAAATAATGAGAGAAGGCTATGAAATTCATATTTACCGAGAGAAGCATGAGTTCGATTGCCATCAACAGAACAATTACATTCTTACGATTTAAGAAGATACCAATCACGCTGGTCGCAAACAAGATTGCGCTGAGCACTAAGTAATGCGCGAGGGTGATATTCATTTTCTCTCTCCTCTAGCATCTTGCTTGGCCGCCATATCTGAGTCCATTTTTACGATACGCATACGATCGGCAGCATTCACACTCACCTGTTGGGCGATATTTTGCGATTTGGAGTCCTTGCGGTTGCGAAGCGTCAGGGCTACAGCAGCAATGATTGCCACAAGCAAAATGACGCCAGCAACTTCAAATGCATAGACATAATCCACAAAAATGAGCTTACCTAATGCAAGTGTGTTGTTTGCAGAAACCTCAGGTGGCAAAGCTTGTACCGGCGTATTCGTGCCTATGAAGCTGCGTATTAAAACAATCGACAACTCAAGGACAATAACAACGCCCATTAAAAAGGCCAGGGGCAGGAATTTTTTGAAGTCACGACGCAGATGCTCTATATCCAAATCCAACATCATCACTACAAACAGGAAGAGCACCATGACGGCGCCAACATAAACCAAAATGAGTGCCAGACTCAAAAACTCGGCCTTTAACAGCATCCATAAACCAGATGCACAGAAGAAAGCCAAAACCAAGAAGAGTGCTGCATGGACCGGGTTGCGCGCTGTAATAACGCGAACGGCTGACAATACTAAAAGGCCTGCAAAGGCATAAAAGAATAAAGCAAAAATAGTGGATGGATCGAATGTCATATCAGTGTTCGCTCTATTCGATTAACGGTAAGGAGCATCGGCAGCACGATTTGCAGCAATGTCTTTTTCATAGCGATCGCCAACCGCCAACAGCATCTCTTTAGTGAAATACAAATCTCCCCGCTTATCGCCAAAATATTCAAAGATATTGGTTTCCACGATAGCATCAACTGGACAAGCTTCTTCACAAAAGCCGCAAAAAATACATTTTGTTAAATCAATGTCGTAGCGGCTGGTGCGACGAGTGCCATCATCACGTTCAGCTGTTTCAATCGTAATCGCATATGCCGGACAAACCGCTTCACATAGCTTGCAACCAATGCAACGCTCTTCGCCGCTCTCGTAGCGACGTAGTGCATGCAAACCGCGAAAACGAGGTGAGAGAGGAGTCTTCTCTTCGGGGTATTGAATGGTGATCTTTGGCTTAAAGAGATACCGACCGGTAATAGACATACCAGTCAAAATATCTTTAAGCATCAAACTGTCGAGGAATTGTTGGATTTTTTTAAACATAATTGATCAGCTTATTTCCAAATATTCCATGGTGAAACAACCCAAGCACCAATAACAACTACCCAAAATACAGAAATTGGAATAAAGATTTTCCATCCCAAACGCATAATTTGGTCGTAGCGGTAGCGAGGAAGAGTAGCGCGCAGCCAAATAACGCAAGATAAGAGGAAGAATGTCTTTGCAAAAAGCCAAAAGAATCCTGGAATATCACGCAAGATTGGGAGATCTACAATCGGCAACCAACCACCTAAAAACATGATTGAAGCCAGAGCTGCAATCAAAATCATATTGGCGTATTCAGCCAAAAAGAACATAGCAAACGACATGCCTGAATACTCAACCATGTGGCCAGCAACAATCTCAGACTCCCCTTCAACTACGTCAAAAGGATGACGGTTGGTTTCTGCGACGCCAGAGATAAAGTAAATGAGGAACATTGGTAACAAGGGCAACCAATTCCAAGAGAGGAAATTGAGACCCATATTGGCAAAATAACCATGATTCTGTGAAATCACAATAGCGCTCAAATTCAAGGTGCCGGATGTAAGAAGAACGGTGACCAAAGCAAAACCCATTGCAATTTCATAAGAAATCATTTGCGCTGATGCGCGCATTGCACCCAGAAATGGATATTTTGAATTGGAAGACCAGCCCGCCAAAATCACACCATAAACACCAATGGATGAAATCGCCATGACATAAAGCAGGCCTGCGTTGACATCAGCTAACACCATCTTGGCCTGAAACGGAATCACAGCCCATGCTGCAAAAGCCGGCATGATCACCATGACTGGTGCAATGAAATACAAAACCTTACTTGCTTTAGCTGGAGAAATAATCTCCTTCATCAAGAGCTTTAATGCATCTGCAATCGGTTGCAAAAGACCCAAAGGTCCTACGCGATTTGGTCCAAGACGAATGTGCATCCAACCAATCAGCTTTCTTTCCCAGAGGGTAAGGTATGCAACGCAACCAAACATAGGCAATACGATAATGACAATGCGCACTAAAGCCCAAATCACTGGCCAAAGTGAACCGAAAATAGCTTCGCCATTTGTATTAATGAAGTTTAAGAAATTATCCATCCCACCTCCTAGGCCTTAGTTACAGTCACAGGACCAAACATCGGCCCCAATAGAGAGCTAAATGAAGTGCCAGCAGAGATGCGCACTGCATTGGGAGCCAAAGCCGCCTCCAAAGTTGCAGGCATAACTACAGTTTTACCCTCTTGCTCAATCGATACGAGATCGCCTTCTGTCAGGCCAAGGGAGCTAAATAGCAACTGGTTTAAGCCAACTTGGTTACCGCGCTTTGCATCACGGGTTGACTGCAACGCTCCGGCGCGACGAACGATTTGATCGACAACATAAATATTGACATCGGCAACACGCTCCAGCCCGTTTAACGGAGCCAGGTTACCGTTTGATAAATGACTCACCTGAGCTTGATTGCTGAGAAGATTGCAATAAGACTCGCTTAATGCCTCATCTAATACTTCTTCTGGTGTATTGAGCAAGAAGCCATCAAGCTCCAATAAACCACCAAGTACACGCAACACCTTCCAGGCCGGCCTTGAGTCGCCCAGGGGCTTAACGGCAGGTTGAATAGTTTGCGCCCTGCCCTCAGCATTTACATAAGTTCCGACAGTTTCAGTGAAAGTTGTAATGGGCAAAATCACATCTGCCGTATCTAAAATGTCAGCACTCTTATATGCAGTCAAAGCAATAACTGTGTTTGCGTTAGCTAAAGCAGCGCGTGTCTGAATTGGATTAGGCAAATCAGCTAAAGGATCCAAATTCATTAGCAATACAGCGCGACGATCACCAGATAAAACGGATTGAACGCCCGCACCATTTGCATTGACCAGAGAAGCGCCAACGGCATTGCCGCCAACCGGCAAGAAGCCTAGAGTAGCACCTGTTTGTTCAGCAATAAATTGAGCCAAGACGGTTAAGTCGGTGCTATGGGGGTGCGCTTGCGCAGCAGACCCCAAAAGCACTGCAGTAGTAGCACCGGAGATCAAGCTATCCGCAATTGCTTGGGCCGCAGCTGAAACTGGCAAGTTAAATGTGCCAGCAGGAACGCTACTTGATTTAGCTTTGGCGACAGCTAAGGCTACCTCACTCAAGGCATTGAGCCAGGCGCTTGGCGCCGCAGAGATACTTGCAACCGCCGGGATGAGCCAGTCATCACCACCAGCATCAATGCGGGATACCAGGAGGCCACGTTTAGTTGCAGTACGAATACGCGCAGCTAAAACAGGTTGATCTTTGCGCAAGAAGCTACCGATTATCAAGGCGCGATCCAACTCATTTAATTTACTCACAGGCATACCGAGCCAGGGAGCTTTGGGGGCACCAGCAACATCCGTTTGGCGCAAACGAGTTTCGATTTGGGATGAACCCAGTCCACGAATTATTTTTTGCAATAAATGCAATTCTTCTGTGCTGGATATCGGGTGAGCCAAAGCTGCAATTGCTTCTGGACCACTCTCGGCAGAAATGGATTTAATTGAACGCGCCACATAGTCCAGGGCAGACTCCCAATCAGTCTCCAACCATTGACCACCCTGCTTCACCATTGGTGTAGTGACCCGTTCAGCAGAATTCAAACCTTCGTATGAGAAACGATCGCGATCACTAATCCAGCATTCATTGATAGCCTCATTCTCAAGAGCAACGACACGCATCACTTTATTTGCTTTGGTTTGAACGGTAGTGTTCGCACCCAAACTATCATGAGGACTTACGGAGCGCTTGCGTGCCAACTCCCAGGTTCGGGCTGCATAACGAAATGGTTTACTCGTCAAAGCGCCGACTGGACATATATCGATCATATTTCCAGAAAGCTCTGAGTCAACCGTTTGACCAACAAAGGTTGTAATCTCCGAATGTTCGCCGCGATTAATCATGCCCAACTCCATTACGCCAGCCACTTCCTGACCAAAGCGAACGCAGCGGGTGCAATGAATACAACGTGACATCTCTTGCATCGAGATTAAGGGTCCTACATTCCTATGGAAAACAACGCGCTTCTCTTCGTCGTAACGCGAGTTAGACTTGCCGTAACCAACAGCCAAATCTTGTAGTTGACATTCACCACCTTGATCGCAAATTGGGCAATCTAATGGGTGATTAATAAGTAAAAACTCCATTACAGAGCGTTGCGCTTCAACTGCTTTGGCTGAATGCGTAAACACTTTCATGCCCTGTGTAACAGGTGTTGCGCAGGCCGGCAATGGTTTAGGTGCTTTTTCAACCTCAACAAGGCACATACGGCAATTAGCTGCAATTGATAATTTCTTGTGGTAGCAGAAATGGGGAATGTAAGTACCAATTTTGTTCGCGGCGTGCATCACCATCGAACCTTGAGGAACCTCTACTGCCTTGCCATCTAATTCGATTTCAACCATGCTCACTTTATGAAGTCCCGTGCTCAATATCTTTTATAAAGGTTGCGCAGAATCTAAGCAGCGCTTGTGTTCTACGTGATACGCAAATTCATCCATGTAATGCTTCAACATGCCCCTTACAGGCATTGCAGCAGCATCACCTAAGGCGCAAATGGTACGACCCTGGATATTTGCTGCAACATCATTTAGCAAATCTAAATCCTCGGGACGTCCCTGGCCATGTTCAATACGATTAACAATACGCCATAACCAGCCGGTACCCTCACGACATGGCGTGCACTGTCCACAGGACTCTTCATGATAGAAATAAGATAGGCGAAGTAAAGCACGCACCATGCAACGTGTATCGTTCATCACGATCACCGCACCAGAACCCAACATCGAACCAGCTTTAGCAATGCTGTCATAGTCCATTGTTAAATCCATCATTTGCGCACCAGGAACTACAGGAGCAGATGAGCCGCCAGGTATAACAGCCTTTAAAGCTCTGCCATCACGCATACCGCCAGCAAGCTTCAATAGCTCGGAAAATGGCGTGCCTAAGGGAATCTCGTAATTACCTGGATGAACCACATCACCTGACACAGAGAAAATCTTTGTGCCACCGTTATTGGGCTTACCTAATTCGAGGTAGGCTTGGCCGCCAATGGCCATGATGAAAGGTACGGCTGCAAAAGTCTCAGTGTTGTTAATGGTTGTTGGCTTGCCGTACAAACCAAAGCTTGCAGGGAAAGGTGGTTTGAAGCGAGGCTGACCTTTTTTACCTTCTAAGGATTCAAGCAAAGCAGTTTCTTCACCGCAAATATAGGCGCCCCAGCCAGGAGCAGCGTGTAATTGGAAATTGAAATCACTTCCCAAGATCTGATTGCCTAAATAACCAGCTGCGCGAGCCTCTTCCAAAGCCTCTTCGAAGCGGGCATAGGTTTCCCAGATTTCTCCGTGAATATAGTTATAACCCGTACCAATACCCATGGTGTAGGCACCAATAATCATGCCTTCAATCAGTGCATGCGGGTTGTAGCGCATGATGTCACGATCTTTAAACGTGCCTGGCTCACCTTCATCACTATTACAGACTAAGTACTTTTGACCAGGAAACTGGCGTGGCATAAAACTCCACTTCAGTCCAGTTGGAAACCCTGCACCTCCACGACCGCGTAATGATGAAGCTTTCAGTTCTGCAATGATGGCATCAGGAGCAACCCTGTCATTAATGATGCGACGCAATTGCTGATAACCACCACGATTTTCATAATCTTTTAAGCGCCAGTTATCGCCATTTAACCCAGCAAGAATTAATGGCTTGATATGACGATCGTGCAAGCTAGTCATACTGCTTTCCCTTCTGCACGTAACTCATTCAAGAGTGCGTCAATCTTTTCTTTACTCATGAAGCTACACATCCGCTTGTTATTAACCAACATCACTGGGGAATCGCCGCAAGCCCCCATACATTCACCTTCTTTAAGAGTGAATGTGCCACAGGGGGTGGTTTCATTAAAGCCAATGCCAAGCGTCTCTTTGAGATGGTTAGCCGCGGTTTCGCCATGCGTTAATTGGCATGGTAGATTGGTGCAAATGACCAACTTGTACTTACCAACTGGCTTGGTGTCATACATGTTGTAAAAAGTGGCTACCTCTTCAACTGCTATCGTCGGCATTCCAAGAATGTCGGCAACTGTTTCAATCACCTCGGGCGAGACCCAACCTACTTCAGTTTGCGCTGCAATCAATGAAGCCATCACCGCAGATTGCTTCTGCTCTGGAGGATATTTAGCAATATTACGTGCAATATCAGCTAAGGTCTTTTCGGATAGTTGAAGAGTTGTTGTCATTAAATAATCCTTGGCCCGCAAAATTAGCGGTCAATCTCCCCGAAAACAATATCTTGGGTACCAATAATAGTTACAGCGTCAGCAAGCATATGCCCTCTAGACATTTCATCCATTGCGGAGAGATGCACAAATCCAGGTGCACGTATCTTCATGCGATATGGTTTATTGGCACCATCGGAAATGAGATAAATACCGAACTCACCTTTAGGGTGCTCTACCGCTGAATAGGCTTCACCATCAGGAACATGCAAACCCTCAGTAAAGAGTTTGAAGTGATGAATCAACTCTTCCATATTGGTCTTCATATCAACCCGTTTAGGAGGAGCTACCTTATGGTTATCGCTCATCACCGGACCAGGGTTTGCTTTTAGCCAAGCAACGCACTGTTTAATAATCCGGTTAGATTGATACATCTCTTCCATGCGAATCAAATAGCGATCATAGGAGTCGCCATTCACACCGACAGGAATATCAAATTCCAATTTGTCATAAGTCTCATAGGGCTGCTTCTTACGCAAATCCCATTCAATACCCGAACCACGTAGCATTGGCCCAGTGAAACCCAACTGCAATGCACGCTCAGGAGTGACAACGCCAATACCTACCAAGCGCTGCTTCCAAATTCGGTTATCAGTTAACAGATTGCAATATTCATCCACATTGGCATCAAAGCGATTAGAGAATTCTTCAATGAAGTCAAGCAAGGATCCGCTGCGGTTCTCATTTAAACGCTTGATAGCTGATGCACTGCGAATTTTTGATTTAGAGTACTGGGCCATCTTCTCGGGCAAGTCACGATACACACCGCCGGGACGATAGTAAGCTGCGTGCATACGGGCACCAGAAACGGCCTCATACATATCAAAAATATCTTCGCGGTCACGGAATGCGTAGAGGAAAACGGCCATTGCACCAACGTCAAGACCATGACAGCCTATCCATAGCAAGTGATTGAGTAAGCGAGTTAACTCATCAAACATTACTCGAATGTACTGTGCACGCAAAGGGACATCCACTTGCAGCAATTTTTCAATCGCCAACACGTAAGCATGCTCGTTCGACATCATAGATACATAGTCCAAACGATCCATATAGGGAACGTTTTGAATCCATGTGCGAGTCTCGGCTAATTTTTCAGTCGCACGATGCAATAAACCAATATGTGGATCAGCACGCTGAATCACCTCACCATCAAGCTCGAGCACTAGGCGTAAAACGCCGTGAGCCGCAGGATGCTGAGGTCCAAAATTGAGTGTGTAGTTCTTAATTTCCGCCATGGCTTAAACCGAACCTCCATACTGCTCTTCCCGGACGATACGTGGAGTGATCTCACGCGGTTCAATCGTGACGGGCTGATAAACAACACGCTTTAACTCTGGGTCATAACGCATTTCGACATTGCCGGAAATTGGAAAATCTTTACGGAAAGGATGGCCGATAAATCCATAGTCCGTGAGGATGCGACGCAAATCATCATGACCATCAAACAAAATGCCATAGAGGTCAAATGCTTCACGCTCAAACCAGTTGGCGCTATTCCATACTGGAGTAATCGAAGCTACGACAGGATAACTATCATCGGCAGCAAACACGCGTACCCGTAAACGCCAATTGTGGGCCAGCGATAAAAGATGGGCTACCACACCAAAGCGCTTGCCGGTATGCTTGCCCTCTCGAAAATCTTGGTAATCAACGCCACAAAGATCAATGAGTTGCTCAAATGCCAATAATGGGTCATCACGCAAAAGCATAGCTGATTCATAGTATGTATCGGCGTTGACAAGCACAGTCACTTCACCAAGTGCAATTTCGATTGATTGCACTCTTTTACCGAGCACTTTATCGATATTGGCAGCAAGTTGATTTAAACGTTCAGACATCTCAAGCCTTCCGCGCAATAGTACTAGTACGAGCTATCTTTGATTGCAACTGAATAATGCCGTAGATCAAGGCCTCTGCAGTAGGAGGACAACCAGGAACATAAATATCTACTGGCACAATCCGGTCGCAACCGCGCACTACTGAATAGGAGTTATGGTAGTAACCACCACCGTTAGCACAAGATCCCATGGAGATTACCCAACGAGGCTCTGGCATCTGGTCGTAGACCTTGCGTAATGCAGGCGCCATTTTATTGGTGAGGGTACCAGCAACAATCATTAAGTCAGATTGACGTGGAGATGGGCGGAAAACCACACCAAAACGATCCAGGTCGTACCGTGATGCACCTGCGTGCATCATCTCAACGGCACAACAGGCCAACCCAAAGGTCATCGGCCAAAGGGAACCGTTACGGGTCCAGTTAATCAACTGATCCGCGGTAGTTGTTACAAAACCTTCTTTGAGAACGCCTTCTAATGCCATATCTATCACTCCCAGTCGAGAGCGCCCTTTTTCCAGATATATACAAATCCCACAATGAATTCCAACAGGAAAATCACCATAGAGGCGTAGCCGAGCCATCCAATATCACGAAGGGCAACACCCCAAGGAAATAGGAATGCGGTTTCAAGATCAAACAAAATAAAGAGGATGGCGATTAAGTAGTAACGCACATCAAATTTCATACGAGCATCTTCAAAAGCTTCAAAGCCGCACTCATATGGGGAGAGTTTTTCAGCATCCGGCTTCGAAGGAGCCAACACTTTTCCGAGGAACATGGGTACTAAACCAACCCCAATACCTACGAGGATAAAAAGAAGAACAGGAAAGTAATTAGCGAGATTCAAAATAGCCCTGAGATTATTCGTCTGGTAAATCTTAAACACTTCAAATTATCAACAATTCCTACATCCTACATGCAACTTCAAATGCAATGTATGCATTTTATTGGTGCCGACGGCGAGACTCGAACTCGCACAGCCTAAGCCACTACCCCCTCAAGATAGCGTGTCTACCAATTTCACCACGTCGGCATCTTTTAAAACGTGTCAATTCTACTGCATTGCACAAGCAAAAAGTCCAAAAATGCGACTAAAAAATTGCTCTTAAATCATTCAATAACTTACTTTGGAACCGCAGGCTTGCTCGGATCCTGAACTGGTGCGGCTGGAGCAGCCGCTGGCGTTGCTGATGGGGCAACTGTTCCAGATAAAATTCCTGGGCTAACTTCCTTTTTATTGCCAATCCAGGTAATCCCCAAAGTACAAATAAAGAAGATGGCCGCAAAGATAGCGGTTGTATGCGAAAGAAAATTAGCAGATCCACTAGCGCCAAATAAGCTGCCAGAAGCACCAGAACCAAAAGCTGCACCCATATCAGCGCCCTTACCCTGTTGGAGCAATACCAACAAAATTACTCCCAAGGCAGAAATTACTTGTAATACGATCAACAAAGTCTTAAACCATTCCATGGCTTATCTCCAATTAAAAATAATTAGGCCTGACAGATGGCTAGAAAATCCTGGGGATTTAGTGATGCACCCCCTATCAATCCACCATCAATATCAGGCATTGCAAAAAGTTCAACGGCATTATCAGGCTTAACACTTCCGCCGTACAAAATACCCACATGTGATGCGACGTCTTCATCAAATTCTGCCAGCTGCAAACGAATCGCGCGATGCATATCTTGCGCCACTTGAGCGCTGGCCACTTTGCCAGTCCCAATAGCCCAAATTGGCTCGTAAGCAATCAAACAATCAGCCAACCTGTCTTGTAAAACAGAAACTTGCTTTGCGATTTGACCGCGCACGACTTCCACTTCCCTGCCAGAATTACGTTCATCGGCTGATTCACCCACGCAGATGATTGGCGTAATACCTTGATCTAGTGCCTGTAACGCTTTTTCAGCAATCAACTCATCTGTTTCATGGTGCATTTGACGGCGCTCTGAGTGGCCAACGATGACATAAGCACAACCCAACTCCTTGAGCATCTGCGCACTCACTTCGCCTGTGTAGGCCCCAGACAAATGGGCTGACACATCCTGAGCACCCAAACTCAAAAAAGCCAAGGAGCACTGCTTAATCAACTGCCCACATTGAGACAGATAAGGAAAGGGAGCGCAAACAGCATACTTACGACCCGCAGGCATCCCCTTTTCCATTCCCTGGCATACAGCTTTCACCCATACTTCATTGCTAGCCAAGTTGCCGTTGAGTTTCCAATTACCAATGATGGTTAGCGGTCGCATAGATCTAAATTAAACCGTCAATACTATCTTGCCAACATGCTCTGAAGACTCCATCAATCGATGTGCATCAGCCGCCTGCTCAAGCGCAAATGTTTTATATATCGCCGGCTTTAATTTGCCAGCATTCAGTAAGGGCCAAACATATTCATGCAATTGGGCAGTAATCTGCTTTTTAAAAGAGACGGGTCTTGGACGTAGAGTTGAGCCAGTAATAGTTAAACGACGACGCAAAATTTGACCGGTGTTCACCTCGGATTTGGAGCCGCCCATGATGGCAATAATCACAATGCGGCCATCATCAGCAAGGCAGTCAATTTCACGTTGCACATAGGCACCAGTCACCATATCAAGTATGACATTCACCCCTTTGCCGTCGGTTGCCTTTTTGATCTCTTCAACAAAATCTTGCGTCTTGTAGTTAATTGCTAAATCAGCACCCAACTCTAAACATGCAGCACATTTCTCATCCGTACCAGCGGTAACAAATACCCGGTGACCCAAAGCCTTGGCAATCAAAATAGCAGTTACGCCGATGCCACTTGAGCCCCCTTGCACTAACAAAGTTTCGCCCTCAGACAACTCCCCGCGCATGAAGACATTGCTCCATACTGTATAAAAAGTTTCCGGTAGAGCAGCAGCTTCTTGATCCGTAAATCCAGTTGGATACGGTAGGCATTGGGCAATTGGAGCGGTTGCTAATTCTGCATAACCGCCACCCTGCACTAAGGCACAGACCTTGTCACCTAGTTTTAGGCCAAAGGCATTATCAGCATGGGCTAAATCCCCGCCAATAATTTCACCAGCAACCTCCAGACCAGGAATATCAGATGCACCAGCTGGAACTGGGTAATGGCCTTTACGTTGCAACACGTCAGGACGATTAATTCCTGCTGCAATTACTTTGATCAAAACCTCACCACTACCAGCGGCTGGAGCCACCGGATCGGGGCGAGTATTGGGCACCAACATCTCTGGCACTCCAAACTCTTTGATTTCCATCACACGCATCTGAAAACTCCCGTTTTTGGACGATCTAAAACTTAAGCAGATTCGCCAGGAGCAACTACTTCTTCAGCAACTGCTTGGGTGGAGGCAGCTAAAGGCTCAATTGTTCCACCCTCATCAGCCATTGCTGCCTTGAGTGATAAACGCAAACGACCACGCTCATCAGCAGCCAACAACTTCACGCGTACCACTTGACCTTCTTGCAAATAATCTTTTACTTCCTTAACGCGCTCAGTAGAGATCTCTGAAATGTGCAAGAGCCCATCTTTACCAGGAAGAATATTTACCAAAGCACCAAATTCAAGCAACTTCACAACCGGGCCTTCGTAGATCTTGCCTACTTCAGCTTCAGCAGTGATGCCCTCAATACGGGCTTTTGCTTCTGCCATGCCTTCTGCGCTAGTTGAGGCGATTGTTACAGTGCCATCATCTTTAATATCAATGCTGCAACCAGTTTCTTTGGTCAAAGCTTGGATAGTTGCGCCGCCTTTACCGATGACTTCACGAATCTTGTCTGGATGGATCTTGAAAGAAACCATACGTGGTGCATGTGCCGACAATTCAGTACGCACAGAACCCATTGCTTCTTGCATTTTGCTCAAAATATGCAGACGGCCTTCTTTGGCTTGTGCCAAAGCAACCTGCATAATTTCTTTGGTAATGCCCTGAACCTTAATATCCATTTGTAAAGCAGTAATACCGTTTGCCGTACCCGCTACTTTAAAGTCCATATCGCCCAAGTGATCTTCATCACCTAAGATGTCGGTCAAAACAGCAAAACGATTGCCGTCCAAAATTAAGCCCATTGCCACGCCAGCAACGTGAGCCTTAACAGGAACACCAGCATCCATCATTGCCAAGCAACCGCCACAAACAGAAGCCATTGATGATGAGCCATTTGATTCAGTAATTTCTGAAACAACGCGAATACTGTAAGCAAAGTCTTCTGCACTAGGCAATACCGGAATCAAAGCACGCTTAGCTAGGCGACCGTGACCAATTTCACGACGCTTTGGGCTACCAACACGTCCAGTTTCACCAGTAGCAAACGGAGGCATGTTGTAGTGGAACATGAAGCGGTCACGGTATTCACCTTCGAGCGCATCAATGATCTGCTCATCACGTGCAGTACCAAGGGTGGCAACAACGAGAGCCTGCGTTTCACCGCGAGTAAACAATGCTGAACCGTGAGTGCGAGGCAATACGCCATTGCGAATCTCAATTGGGCGAACAGTGCGTGTGTCACGACCATCAATACGTGGCTCACCATTCAAAATTTGGCTACGAACAATTTTTGCTTCGATTTCAAAAATGATATCGCTTACAGCAACAGCATCAACATCGCCATCAGCTTCAAGCTTAGCCATGACTTCTTTGTTAATTTCTTTCAACTTGTCTGAGCGTGCGCCCTTCTGACGAATTTGGTAAGCCTCACGCAATGGAGCTTCAGCTAAAGCGGTGACCTTAGCGATAAATGGCTCATCCTTAGGGGCTGCTGTCCAATCCCACTCTGGCTTACCTGCTTCACGAACTAAATCATTGATTGCATTGATGGCTGTTTGCATTTGGTCGTGACCATATACAACTGCGCCCAACATGACTTCTTCTGATAATTGATTGGCTTCTGATTCCACCATTAATACCGCAGCCTGAGTACCGGCAACGATTAAATCGAGCTCACTGGTAGTCTGCTCTGTACGGGTGGGATTCAAAAGGTATTGGCCATTGGCATAACCAACGCGGGCTGCGCCAACAGGGCCAGCAAAAGGAATGCCAGATACCGCTAAAGCAGCGGAGGCGGCGATTAAAGCAGGAATATCTGCAGGTACATCTGGATTAATAGACAACACATGCACTACAACCTGCACTTCATTTAAGAAGCCTTCTGGAAACAAAGGGCGCAGTGGACGATCGATCAAACGAGAAATCAATGTTTCACCTTCAGATGGGCGACCTTCGCGGCGGAAAAAGCCGCCAGGAATCTTACCGGCAGCGTAGGTTTTTTCTAAATAATCAACTGTTAATGGGAAAAAGGATTGGCCTGGCTTTGCAGACTTAGAGGCAACAACAGTACCCATTACTACAGTGTCGTCCACGTTAACGATCACGGCACCACCAGCTTGACGAGCAATCTCGCCTGTTTCCATGGTTACCTGATGGTTACCCCATTGAAAACTTTTTACTGCTTTTTTAAACATAGTCATTCTGATCTTCTCCAAATTGTTCACGTGCACTTCACATGAAATACACGCTTGTTGTGGGATAAAGCAGTGTCACAACAAACACTGGAGCGCTTAAAGATCACAAGGGATGCCATTCCAGGGAGGCACTGAATCTACATCAGAAACTCATTGGAATGACACGATCCCCTACACAAATAATCTTGAACCGCTCAAAAAACATGCCACCTGCTTAAGACTGAGTCAATTAAGAAACAACCCTAAGATAGATGGCATCGATAAAACCAAAAAAGAATTACTTACGCAGACCTAATTTCTCAATCAAGGCACGATAACGATCCAAATCCTTACCTTTGAGGTAATCCAACAGGCGGCGGCGACGAGAAACCATCTTCAACAAACCACGGCGGCTGTGATGATCCTTGGCGTTAGCCTTGAAATGGGGGGTTAATTCGTTAATGCGGGCTGTGAGCAATGAAACTTGAACTTCAGGGCTACCTGTGTCGTTTGCACTGCGAGCGTTATCTTTAACGATTTCCGCTGTTTTAATATCTGCAACTGCCATTTTTTAATACTCCTTACTTGCGAACACCTGAGCTTTCACCCAATCTGTGTCGTGCTATTAATAAAAATAATACAAAAAAGCTTTAAAAATCAAAGCACTCGAATTGTAGCAGATGAGCCAATGATTGAATGGCGACTTAAAACGCCCTAAAACGGAGTTCCCATCTGCTAACGCAATAAAAATATAAATTTACCTTTAAATACAATATTTTATGGCGTCATTTGTGCATTTAACTTGAGTTGACTGGGATCGTGCAACTTATTCAAGGCGGATAAGTAGGCTTTTGCAGAGGCTGCAATGATGTCGGGATCGGTGCCAACACCGTTGACTATCCGACCACCCTTTGCGAGCCGAACCGTGACCTCGCCTTGGGATTGTGTGCCCGATGTGATTGCATTCACCGAGTACAACAGCTGTTCTGAGCCACTCTTTGCAAGCGTCTCAATGGCGTTTAAGCTGGCATCCACAGGACCGTTACCCTCAGCTTCGGAGCTCACCTCTTTATCACCCATGCGAAAGGTCACCCTAGATTTAGGGCGCTCACCGGTTTCAGAATGCTGGCTGAGGGATAAAAATTGATAAAACTCTGCCTCTTCAGCGGCAGCAGAATCGGACATGATGGCAATAATGTCCTCGTCAAAGATTTCTGATTTTTGATCAGCCAAGGCTTTAAAGCGTACAAAAGCGTCATTCAAATCAGCCTCTGCATCAATGGCAATCCCCAACTCATGTAAGCGCTGTTTGAATGCATTGCGCCCAGACAATTTACCCAAAACGATCTTATTGGCCGACCAACCCACATCTTCTGCACGCATAATCTCGTAGGTATCGCGATTTTTCAAAATACCGTCTTGATGGATACCAGAGGTATGAGCAAATGCATTGGCTCCAACTACCGCTTTGTTGGGTTGCACTACAAAGCCAGTGATCTGAGAAACCAATTTAGAGGCCGGCACAATCTGCGCTGCATCAATTCCACAGACCATATCAAAATAGTCCTTACGAGTGCGTAAGGCCATCACGATTTCCTCCAATGCGGTATTGCCAGCACGCTCACCCAAGCCGTTAATGGTGCACTCAATTTGACGGGCCCCTCCATACTTCACCCCAGCAAGAGAATTAGCAACGGCCATACCTAAATCATTATGGCAATGAACTGACCAAATTGCCTTATCGGAATTGGGAACACGTTCACGCAGATTTGCAATAAATTCACCATATAAAGCGGGAATTGCATAACCTACGGTATCCGGAATATTGATAGTGGTAGCACCCTCATTAATCACCGCTTCAATTACTCTACACAAGAAATCAGGCTCTGAACGATATCCATCTTCAGCAGAGAACTCAATATCACTCGCTAAATTGCGTGCAAAGCGAATGGAGCGTTTGGCTTGTTCCAACACTTCCTCTGGGGACATACGCAATTTCACAGCCATATGTAAAGGGCTGGTGGCTAAAAATGCATGGATACGTTTTGCATTAGTAGCCTTCAGCGCATCCGCGGCGCGGGTAATGTCCTTGTCATTTGCTCTGGCAAGAGAACAGACAATGGAATCCTTAACTGCAGCAGCGACAGCCGAGATCGCAGCAAAGTCGCCCTCAGAGCTAGCAGCAAAACCAGCTTCAATCACATCCACCTTAAGGCGTTCTAACTGGCGAGCTATGCGAACCTTCTCATCTTTAGTCATTGAAGCACCAGGCGATTGCTCACCATCACGTAAGGTGGTATCAAAAATGATTACTTTGTCACTCATCACTACTCTCCGGTTCTTAATTACTGTATTGATAAATCAATTAATTACTGCATTCTGAAAAAGAAAAACCCCAGCAATGTGCTGGGGCTGGTATGTCTTGGTTAATGATTTAATTTAATCTCATCAACTCAGGCCTTACCCGCCCCAAGCTTTAGGCCTAGTGCAAGGGGAAGACTCGTTAGAAGTGAGAAATTCATCAACATGGTTTAAATATAACCTAAATATCCCTAATTAGCCAAATCGGCGACCGCTATAGCGCTCCCAAGCCCAAATCACATAGCCTGAAATTGAATACACCACAAACAATCCGAACAGGGCTAAAGGCGGATTTGATGAGATCAGCACAAAGGTCAGGATCATGAGAACCATGACGCCAAAAGGAACCCGGTAACGCACATCTAATGCTTTGCCGCTATAAAAACGTGCATTAGAGACCATGGTTAGGCCTGCATAAACAGTAATAAAAAAGGTAACCCATGGAATTGCAAGCGTTGTTACAGGAATCTTATTGTCATCAGCCAACCAGATAAACCCAGCAAGCAAAGCGCCAGCTGCAGGACTTGGCAGGCCCTGAAAGAACTTCTTATCAACCACAGTCGTATTGACGTTAAAGCGGGCTAAACGCAGAGCAGCACCTGCACAATAGGTAAAAGCAGCCAACCAACCCCACTTGCCCAAGTCTTTTAGAACCCACTCATAAGCAACTAATGCTGGAGCAACCCCAAAGGAAACCATATCTGCCAAAGAGTCGTATTGCTCACCAAAAGCACTCTGCGTATTGGTCATGCGAGCAATGCGGCCATCCATCCCATCCAAAACCATTGAGGCAAAGACCGCGATCGCAGCCGTTTCAAACTGGTGGTTCATGGCATTCACAATTGCGAAGAAGCCGCTGAATAAAGCAGCTGTTGTGAATGCATTTGGCAAAAGGTAGATACCTTTATTGCGTGGCCGTGGTTTTTCATCATGATGACCTTCAACATCAAAGTCACCCGACTCAAGCTGCTCTACTTCCCAATCATTTTTTGAGCGTGCTATACGAGCACTCGTTATGCGACTACGATGGATGCGGCCACGACTACGAAATGTACTCAAAAGAGTGTCCTAACTAGGGATGTAGATTAATCCAGCCCCGGCACACGGGCCAAGGCGGTATTAGTTGCGAATACTTTATCTCCAACACTGACTAAAGGCTCAGCGCTCAGCGGCAAATACACATCAACACGGGAACCAAAACGAATAAAACCATAGCGCTCGCCAGCCTTTAAGCGATCACCCACATGGATATAACAAAGAATCCGGCGCGCTATCAAGCCCGCGACCTGAACCAATGTGATCACTTGTCCATTAGCGTCAATCACAACGGCATTGCGCTCATTTTCTGTGGATGCTTTATCTAAATCAGCATTTACAAATTTACCCGGGAAATACTGAATCTCTTTTACCAAACCATTTACGGCACTTCGGTTTGAGTGAACGTTGAACACGTTCATGAAAACGCTAATCTTTAATGCTTCACGCTCAGCATATGGATCCATCGTCTTTTCAACTACAACAATGCGACCATCTGCAGGCGACAAAACCAAATCACGACCCAAAGCTGCGATACGCTGAGGATCACGGAAAAATTGCAGAACAAAGATAAAAATAATCCATAGCGGCCATGACCATACAATGCCACCGAGATAGTGAACTAGCAAAGCAAGGCCCCCCACTAGCGCCAAATACGGCCAACCTTCTTTTGCAATAATGGGGTGCGGATACATCATCTTTGTTCTAAGCCTTTGTGATTACGGATTATTTTCTACTAAAGCTAAGACTTAGTTCTTTGTTTGATCAACTAACTTGTTTTTAGCAATCCAAGGCATCATGGCGCGCAATTTAGCACCAACAACCTCGATGTCATGTTCAGCATTCAAACGACGACGTGAGATTAAAGTAGGTGCTCCTGCTTTGTTTTCCAAGATAAAGCTCTTGGCATACTCACCAGTCTGAATATCCTTCAAGCACTGACGCATTGCATTTTTAGTATCTTCAGTTACAACGCGTGGGCCAGTAACGTACTCACCATACTCCGCATTATTAGAGATGGAGTAGTTCATATTTGCAATACCGCCTTCGTAGATCAAGTCCACAATCAACTTGAGCTCATGCAAGCACTCAAAGTAAGCCATTTCGGGGGCATAACCAGCCTCAACTAGAGTTTCAAAACCAGCCTTAATTAACTCTACGGCGCCACCACAAAGCACTGCCTGCTCACCGAATAAATCGGTTTCAGTCTCTTCACGGAAGTTGGTTTCAATAATGCCGGCACGACCACCACCATTGGCTGTGGCATATGACAAAGCTACATCACGTGCAGAGCCGGTTTTATCTTGATACACAGCGATCAAATGAGGAACGCCGCCACCTTGTGCGTATGTGCCACGCACTGTGTGACCTGGCGCTTTAGGAGCAATCATGATGACATCTAAATCAGCGCGTGGTTGTACTTGACCATAATGAACATTAAAGCCATGTGCAAAAGCCAAAGCCGCACCTTGTTTGATATTGGCATGCACCTCTTTGTTGTACACATCGGCAATTTGCTCATCTGGCAAAAGCATCATGACAACGTCTGCATCTTTAACTGCTTCAGCCACTTCTTTTACTAGCAAACCAGCATTAGCAGCTTTGCTCCAAGAAGCTCCGTCCTTACGCAAACCAACAGTCACGTTTACACCTGAATCTTTGAGGTTCAACGCATGCGCATGGCCCTGTGAACCGTAACCAATGATGGTGACTTTTTTGCCTTTAATGAGTGACAAATCAGCGTCTTTATCGTAAAAAACTTTCATGCTCTTTCCTTGTGTTGAAGTATTTTGTAATGCAGTAATAAATAAAAAAAATTAAACCTTGAGAATTCTCTCGCCGCGCCCGATACCAGAACCGCCCGAACGAACGGTTTCCAGAATCGATCCACGATCAATCGAATCAATAAAGGCATCCAACTTGGTACCGTCGCCGGTTAATTCAATGGTGTAACTCTTATCCGTAACATCGATGATGCGACCGCGGAAAATATCGGTTGTACGCTTGAGTTCTTCACGCTCTTTACCAACAGCGCGCACTTTGATCATCATAAGTTCACGCTCAATGTGTGGCCCCTCGGTTAAGTCAAAAACCTTAACCACCTCAACCAGACGATTAAGGTGTTTTGTAATTTGCTCAATCACATCCTCTGAACCAATGGTTACTATGGTCATACGTGACAAAGATGAATCTTCCGTAGGTGCAACGCTCAGAGTTTCAATGTTATAGCCGCGAGCTGAAAACAGACCAACCACTCGGGATAAAGCGCCCGGTTCGTTCTCTATCAAAACAGAAATAATATGTCTCATTAGAGATCCTCACTACCCAAAAGCATTTCAGTAATACCTTTACCAGCCTGAACCATTGGCCATACGTTTTCCTCGGGATCAGTTTGGAAGTCCATAAATACAGTGCGGTCTTTGAGGCGAATCGCTTCTTTCAAAGAATCTTCAACGTCAGATTTTTTCTCAATGCGCATTCCAACGTGACCATAGGCTTCTGCCAGCTTTACAAAATCTGGCAAAGAGTCCATATAGGAACTGGAGTAGCGTTTGTTATAAGTCAGCTCCTGCCACTGGCGAACCATGCCTAGGTAACGGTTATTCAGAGAAACAATCTTGACCGGCGTGTTGTACTGTTTGCAAGTAGAAAGCTCTTGAATACACATTTGAATTGAACCTTCGCCAGTAATCGCGAAAACATCCGTTTCAGGGAATGCCTTCTTGATGCCCATGGCATATGGCAAGCCAACTCCCATCGTGCCCAAGCCACCAGAATTAATCCAACGACGTGGTTTATCAAATTTATAAAACTGGGCAGCCCACATTTGATGCTGACCTACGTCTGAGGTAATAATTGCATCGCCTTTGGTTAGCTCCCACAACTTCTGGACTACGTACTGCGGCTTCACAATTTGCGATTGCTCATCGTACTTTAAGCAATCCTTTTTGCGCCATTCGTTGATTTGTTCCCACCAGGCTGCTAATTTCGCATCATTTTTACGTGGCCCAGCAGCTTTGAGCTGAGCAGTCATCTCTTGCAAAACCTCTTTGAGGTTACCAACGATAGGAACATCCACCTTTACACGCTTAGAGATTACGGAAGGATCGATATCGATATGAATAATTTTGCGAGGATGGCTAGCAAAGTGCTGCGTATTACCAATCACCCGGTCATCAAAACGTGCGCCAATAGCAATCAATACATCACTATGCTGCATGGCCATATTTGCCTCGTAGGTGCCATGCATACCAAGCATGCCCAAGAATTGCGGGCTGGTACCAGGAAAGCCACCTAAACCCATCAGGGTATTGGTTACGGGATAACCAAGCAAATCAGCAAATGCTTTTAACTCTGGGGCTGCATCAGCCAAGATCACGCCACCACCGGTGTAAATATAGGGGCGCTCGGCTTCTTGCAATAAAGAAACCGCTTTACGAATCTGCCCGCTGTGACCTTTTACAACCGGATTGTAAGAGCGCATTTCGAGGGTCTCAGGATAAACAAAAGGACCCTTCGCTGCAGAAACGTCTTTAGGAATGTCTATCAATACAGGGCCAGGCCGCCCTGTCTGAGCAATATGAAATGCCTTCTTTAGTACCAAAGGTAAATCTTTAACGTCCTTTACTAGGAAGTTATGCTTGACCACTGGACGTGTAATACCAACCGTATCGGCCTCTTGGAAGGCATCCTCACCAATGGCATAGGTAGGCACGTTGCCACTAATGATGACCATTGGAATTGAATCGGTATAGGCAGTTGCAATACCCGTTACGGCATTAGTGACGCCCGGTCCAGAAGTAACTAAGGCGACACCTACCTTGCCGGTTGCACGGGCATAGCCATCAGCAGCGTGCACTGCAGCTTGCTCATGGCGAACCAGAATATGTTCAAACTTATTCTGTTTAAAAATTTCGTCGTAGATAAATAACACCGAGCCGCCGGGATAACCCCAAACGAACTCAACCCCTTCTGCGTGCAAAGCATGCACCAGCATTTCAGCACCAATCATTTCAGGTGGCGCGGTCAGGGAGTTTGTATTTGATGTGTCTTTAGCTTTAGTCGCTAAAAATTCGGCGCTGCTTGTATTCATTTTCTTTCGTCCTTTGCAATTTTCGGCAAAAAATTGTTTGGTCTGTTCTGTCCCTTGCTTTTGGCCTGAGTTCGAACGGCGCTGCTACCGGAAAAAACCACTTCTTGAATGAGATTCTAGGTAGTAAGCCTAGTATTCTATAGCAATACCCTAAAATGACTCAATTCTTTCTTAATGAGGCTCAATCCTCTGCATGGCATACGCGCAAGAACTATCTGACTTTCTGAGTAGCGTTGAACAGCGTGCATTTAAGCAGGCTGTCTATGCTGTAAGGGATGACGACGCCGCCCTAGATATTGTCCAAGATGCCATGATTAAGCTTGCTGAAAAATATGGGGACAGACCCGCTGGTGAGCTCCCCCTGGTTTTTACAAGAATTCTCCAAAACCGCATTCATGACTGGTTTAGGCGACAAAAGGTCAGAAATGCCTGGGTTTCCCTATTCTCGAGCATGGGTAAGAAAACAGACGAAGGTGATGATTTTGACCCCCTAGAGTCAATCTCTGCCCCAGAAGATAGTGAAATTCATCAAGATGGGTCGCAAAAATTAGAGAGAAGCCAGCTTTTGCAGGCACTCGAGGCAGAAATATCAAAATTGCCAGCCCGTCAACGAGAAGCCTTCCTGATGCGTTATTGGGATGAGCTCAGTATTACTGATACAGCAAAGGCTATGAGTTGCAGCGAAGGAAGTGTGAAAACACACTGCTCCAGAGCAACACAAGCCTTAGCTAAAGCATTGAAATTAAAAGGAATTACCCTGTGAACCGCGCCCAAGACCATTTAGATCCAGTAGCCCAAGACCACTTTGCTAGGGCTAGCGCCGCCCTTCTTCGAGATGGTTCTACTGCCCTGCCTAGTGCCATCAAAAATCGACTGCATGCAGCTCGTATGAAGGCTTTATCTGTCAGAAAATCCGAAAAAGTTCGCCAACATAAAGAAGTTTTGGCAACAATTACCGGCAGCTGGTCAAGTCACTCGCGTTCTGGCTCTAAATCTATTTGGGAAACCCTCGGCTGGGTCGCCCCACTCGTTGTCTTGGTTTTTGGCTTAATTGGTATCGCACAATGGCAAGATGACTCACGCATTAATGACATGGCCCAAGTGGATGCCGCCCTATTAACAGACGACGTCCCGCCAGATGCTTACGCTGATAGCGGTTTTATGGCTTTCCTCAAGAATGGCGCTGCCACAGCCGATCATCTTGAATCAGCCCCAGCCAGATAATTAAAGTCTTTCAAAGAATGCACAGAAACCTCAGGACCGCATCGCTCAGTATTGCAGCGTTTCTGGCATTTAACTGCCCTGGATTGAGTTTTGCCCAAAATTCACCGAGCACTCCAGCTAAAGCCGTCAGTGCGCCCGAAAAAAAGGTGGATGGTAGTTGGGATAGTCTCAATTCCAGTCAGCAGAAAATCCTTCAGCCGCTTGAAGATGACTGGAACTATATGACCCCAGATAATCACAAGCGCTGGATACAGGTAGCCAACATCTATCCAAAAATGAGCGAGCAGGATCAGCAACGTCTGCAATCCCGAATGGGCAGCTGGTCCAATCTCTCGCAACGTGATCGACGCCTGGCACGAGAAAACTATTTAAGCAGTCTCAAATTCCCTGCAGATAAAAAAGCCGAAGCTTGGAGTGCTTACCAAAAATTGAGCCAGGAAGAAAAGCTCAAACTCTCCCAATCTCAGGGTGTCAAAAAGACACCGAGTGTCGCCAGCGCTCCAACCCTACAACAACATCCCCTAACGCCAAAAGCTATCCTGCCACCCGCAGCGCCCATTAGGGTAACTGTGACACCGGTAGAGACAATTCCCAGCTCTAGCGAATCGAATCCTCTCGAGACCAGCGGTAGTTCAAATTAATGACACCGGCCGAATTAAGTCAGCTGCAGCCGCCCTCCTTTTGGCGCCGTGTATGTTGCTCTCTTTATGAGCAATTGGTACTGCTTGGGGTAATTGCAATCACCTTCTTAGTTCCCAACTTAGCTTTAGGAATGCTCTTTGGTATTTCTCTACCGAGCTGGTTAACCTTTTTCTATCTGTATACAGTTCTTGGTATTTACTTTGTTTGGTATTGGTGCAAATCCGGTCAAACCTTGGCGATGCAAACTTGGCGAGTGAGACTCATCACTCAAGCCGGCTATGAATTAAGTAAGCGTCAAGCATGGTGGCGTTATGTTTATGCCTCTTTATGGCTTTTGCCTTGCATCTTATTGCAATATATTTTTGAGTTTCACCATTGGCAAATTATTGAGATGCTTTTCACGGTCTCATTGTTCTTATGGCCCTTAAGCACTCTCATTGATCCAATGGATCATCAAAGCCTTCCAGACCGATTAGCACGCACTCGCCTAGTAGAACTGCCCAAAGGCATGGTTACGCTCTCTTAATCAATCGAGAACTTATGTCTGCGCTTCTCTCAGACATTCAATCGCACTAGCAGTTTGTATTCTTTGCATAAATCGCAAACCAGCCAGTAGGCAAACTGCAATACCAAAAACTAGACCCATCATGAGAGATTGAGCAAAAGCATTAAATTCAATCTCTAAGACGTATCTTCCAAGGGCCCATGCTGCCATTCCTGAAAATAAACCAGCCAAAAGACCGGCTATACCGCCAATCGCTAGCAACTCAATCAAGGCAATTTTGGCTAAAGCTTGACGTGAGGCACCCAAGGCTTTTAGTATGGCGGCGCTTCGATAGCGCTCATCTTGAGTTGCTGCAATTGCTGAAATCAATACCAAGACTGCAGCTACGATCGTAAAGGCAAACATAAAGCCCAATGCATTACTAAGTTGATCCAAAACAGACTGGAGCTGCTGCAATGTATTTTGAACATCCACCACAGTTAAGTTTGGGTACGCCTGGGTCAAGTCAAAGTCGAGGGATTCATGTTGGGGTGATTGGTAATAAGATGTAATCCATGATTGGGGCATATCCCTCAATTGGGCAGGCGGCATAATTACAAAAAAATTAACTCGCATTGAGCTCCAATCCAGCTTGCGCAAAGAGGTAATAGGTGCTTTTACAGGCTCACCGGCCACTTCAAAACTCAGTTGATCGCCTATCTTTAAGTGGAGCGTTTTAGCAATTCCTGCTTCCATCGAAATTTGTGGGGCATCCCCCTCAATCCAATGACCACTGGTTATGCGATTACCCTGCGGCAATTGATCGGTATAGGACAAATTGAATTCACGATCCACCAAACGTCGTGCATTCTCATCCTGATAAGTATCGGCAGTAATTGGCTGTCCATTCACCTCAGTAAGGCGCCCTCTGACCATGGGATAGAAAGCCGGCCTATCCAACCCAGCATCCTCTAGCAATTGAGCAATCGACACCTTTTGGTCTTCCATGATGTTGATCATGAAACGATTCGGTGCATTAGGGGGTATTGCGCTTTGCCAACTTGGTAATAAATCATGGCGCAATAACAAGACCATCAGCAGTGCCATTAAAGCCAACCCAAGTGCAGTAATTTGTATTACCGCAAAGGCGGGGCGACGCATGTGCATGGTCAGTGCAAAACGTACCACAAAATAAGAGGTCTTGAGATGGGCCAGCAGCCTGAGTACTCCATATGCCAATATTGAAAATAACAGTAACGAAGCTCCAAAACTTGCGGCAACCCAAGCAGCCAACTTCCAATCATCAGCCACCAATAGTATGACAAAGGCGCAGCTAGAAAAACAGCCCAGCGCTAGCCAAAGCTGTGCATTCCCTATGCTATTGACATCGCAACGCACCAACCGAATTGGAGATACTTTGGCCAAACCATACAAGGGGGGTCCAGCAAATCCAAGCAACAGTAAACACGCCAAGCAAATACTAGAAATGGCTGGCAATAGACTACTTGCAGGCAATGGACTGGGGAGCAAGCCTCCTAAAAAATGGAGCAAAATAATTTGTGTAAGGTATGCACAAGCTACCCCACAAAAGGAAGCAATCAAGGCAATACCAGCAAGCGTTTTGCACTGTTGCACGAAAATGATTGATTGTGTGGCTCCAAAACATTTATTAATAGCGCATACATCGGTTTGTTTTAGGGCATAACGTCGCGCCGCTAGCGCGATCGCTACGCTAGCAACAATGGCAGTTAATAGTGCAACCAGGGATAAAAAACGCTGCGCCCTATCTAAAGTCTTACGCATCGTGGGCTGAGCATTTTCCAGGGTTTCAATTCGCACACCGTGTAAATGAGTTGATGCGATATCATCAGCAGCCCATTTTTGATAGGCGGCAATGGAGTCATCAGACCCAGCCAATAGAAGACGATAAGTGACCCGACTACCAAAGCCGAGCAAACCAGTTGATGGCAAATCCTCTAAGGACATCATGATGCGTGGTGAGAAATTCATAAATCCAGCACCACGATCAGTTTCTTGCAATAGGATTCCACCAATTTCAAACTGGCGGTTTCCTAACTGGATAAAATCACCAACCCGACTATGCAAACCAGCCAGCATGCTAGGCTCAAGCCAAACCGTACCCGACTTTGGCATACCCTTTTCTTGCACACTCACATCAGATTGATCTGAGGGAGATACCTTGAGATTGCCTCTTAATGGGTAGTTTGCACTAACCGCTTTTAATGAAGCCAGCTTGGTTACTGACTGTGCGGATGCCATACTCGGAAACACTACCGTTTGCGCTAACTGCAGATTGTGAGATTGCGCATACTCCATAAAACGTTGGGGTAGCGGCTCATCGGCAACTAGCAAGAGGTCAGCCGCCAATAACTGCTTTGCATCTGATTGAAAGGAGCGCTGCAAACGGTCAGCCAAAAAACCGACACTACTTAGCGCAGTGATAGATAAAGTAAGCGCTAGTAATAGCTGAGCGAGCTCACGAGACCGAAGATCTCTTCGTAAACCCCATATAAAAACCGCTAGCGACTCAAACAAACCAAGAACTTTTCTAACAAATAGGTCGAATTACTGTCCGAATGGCTTTGGAAGATTACCCGCGTATTTATATAAGACAGCTTCATAATCTTTAAAGATCTCTGCTAACGCTTGCTGCTGGCCAGCAACCAAAGCAGCCGGAGTGTTGTCTTTGAGTGCAACACGCTTGCTATAGCGATTATTTCCAATAACGGGATTGGTTTTGCCGCCGTTACTAGCAGACAGGAAAAATTCGACCGTCACCACCGCTTCGGGTTTAGTGCGATAGTCGCCATAAAACTCATCTACGCTAGCCTGCAAGGTGTAATAAGGAAAAAAAGTGTTGCTTTCTCCAACAGCCATGGCGAAGATATCCGCCTTATTAATCCATTGACGCTCAGAAGATGAAATCATCTCTGAGGGCATCACAGAATAGATGTTGTAAAAATCTTTTTCAAAACGCTGATCACCCAAGCGATAAACCAAAGAACGGCCTGCAAAAGGTTGCGCCACTGAGACAGCCCCAATCTTGAGCCAATAGTCTGTGCGTGGGACTCTGGGAGCGCCTGACCGCTCAGGGGCCACCATCCAACTAGTGGTCTGAATAGCTGGCTGAGTAGGCAATGAGCAAGCACTTAGACCAACTATAGCAAGTCCGCCAATAAGTAATCTAAATATTAGAGAGGTCATTTTTGAATTGATTCTCATTTTTGAGCTCCTGATGCATCTTCGCTGCCATTCATTGGGAGAGTAATGTGTGGCGGAGGTGAACTCCAAATCAGAGAGGATGGGGATTGGCTCGCAATGCGGCTAAATTCATTGAGCTGCTCACTGGTTTGCCTCAGGTTCTCCATGGTTACGGAAGTATCACCCTGAACGCTGGCCAATGTTTGACGTAATGTCACCATGGTACCCACTAGCTCACGCATCAATACGTCTAACTCACCTTTATCTGTAACCTTAGCAATGCGATCAAGCAATACATTTAGATCTCTTACCGCAGTAATCACACCCGAGTTATTTTTGGCATCACCCGCCAACAAGACATTGAGATTACCAAGCAATGCATCAAACTTCTTTTCAGTTTGATCAATATTCATCTCATTTAAAGAGCTAATGAGTTTTTGTATCCCTGAAATAATTTCATCAGTTTGATTTGGCAAGGATGGAATGACTGGATAAGTGGATTTCCATGAATAAGCCAAGGGAGGAACTAATGAGGCGCTGTTTACAAAATCGAATTCAATGTAGTTGACCCCGGTAATGCCCATGGATTTGACCCGAGCACGTAAATTATCCTTGATGAAAGTTTCCAACGCGGAGTCTTCGATCTTGTCGCCAAATATTTGCATTCTGACAACGACGTATTCACGTCGATTTTCTATGGGAAGGTCTTTTTCATAAATATCGCCCGATAGCCCAATGGAGGTAACCTGCCCGATGGCTACGCCACGAAAACGCACTGCTGCACCGGTATCTAAACCAGTAACCGATTGTTTGATATAGGTTTCTATCGTAAATGATCGCTTAAATAATTGGCCGGAACCAAAAATTAATATCACGGCTATCAGAACCCCTATGGCAGCAAGTACAAACAGGCCAAGTCGGAAATAATTTGGGTTGGAGTTATTGCTCATGCTGCTTCCTTACTCATAATGCGATTAAAGAATTGATGTACCTGAGGATTGGTACTGGTATCGCGCAATACCTTAGGATCACCTTCCGCAATAATGCCCTTGGTATCTTTATCCAACATAATGACTTTGTCCGCTATGGCATAGATACTTGCGAGTTCATGAGAAACAATCACAAAGGTAAATCCTAAATTTCTGGATAAATCCAAAATAGTGCTATCCAAATCAGCCGAAGTAATCGGGTCCAAGCCGGCAGATGGCTCGTCTAAAAATAAGATTCTAGGATCAAGCGCCATAGCCCTAGCAATTGCTGCACGTTTTTGCATGCCGCCACTAATTTCACTGGGCATATAACTTTCGTAAGGAAGAAGACCGACCAAATCTAATTTACAGCGTGCCAATAATTGCATTTGCTGCTTTGTCAGCTTGGTGTACTCCTCCATAAAGAGGGTGACATTGTCCAGCAAATTCATCGACCCAAATAAGGCGCCTTCTTGGTACATGACGCCAAAACTGGTCATGATTTTTTGCCGATCGACACCGATGGCTTTTGTAATATTTTGACCTTCAATCAAAACATCACCTGCTAGTGGCTGATATAGGCCAAAGAGATTTTTTAGCAAACTGGATTTGCCGCAACCAGAACCACCCAGAATGACGAAAATTTCTCCGCTGTTTACTGAGAAATTCAGGTTCTGCAGTAGCACTCTGGATTCATAACCAATGCTCAGATTCTGAACGTCTATCGCAATATTTTTCTTGATATCACTCATTAGAAACCTGTCTTATAAGAGATATAGGCGAAGATGCCGTCAACCAGCACAATTAAAACGATACTGCTTACCACTGCACGCGTTGCCGATATGCCCACCGCTGCTGCACCATCACCAGTCTGCATTCCGCGCAAACATCCAACCGCAGAAACCACAATACCAAATAATGTTGCCTTAATTAAGCCAGAGCCAATATCCTCTAAATCGACCGCATTGAGCATGCCATTGTAAAAGTTTGAAAAGGGAATGCCGTAGGCAAGCATCGTTACCATCGAAGCGCCAATACTCACAATATCGGCATACAGGGTCAATATTGGCGCAACCAGTACACCAGCCAAAACGCGTGGTACGACTAAAAAACGCATGGGGCTTAAACCCCCAGTAATCAAGGCATCTACTTCACTATTGACCGTCATCGTGCCGATTTCAGCAGCAAAGGCTGCAGATGAGCGGCCGGCCAATAGGATTGCCGTGATTAAGGGCCCCATTTCACGTACGATCCCAAGCGCAGCTAATGGCCCCACAAAGGAAACAGCCCCAAATTGTTTCATACCAATGGCAGCCTGGAAAGACAAAATCACACCAATTAAAAAAGCAACCAATCCAACGATAGGCAAGGCATTAATACCGGCCTCTACGGCAGCATTAACAAAATCACCCCATCGCACTTGCCTGATATTGCGGATTGACCAAAATAAGTCTGATGCAAGGTGGCCGGTAAAAGTAATTAGTCCCGCACCATCTTTTAAAAAATTATCTGTAGCCATACCAGTACTAACAACGAAGCTACGCTTGGGCTTAGTTACTGGCACTGAGAATAAATTAGCGATTGGCTCAAATTCACGCAAAAGCGGTTGATAGCGGGTATCAAGGCCATCGATCGCAAAATGAGCGCCGGCTTTGAGTTGAGCTTGTTCAAGGTCAATTAAAAAAGCAAAGCCCGAGCCATCCAAAGAAGTGACTTGGCTAGCGTCCAATGTCAGCGAATGATTCTGACTACTCTCCCCGGCAGCAAGCCAAACATCTTGCTCTTGCCGTATCTGCGTCCAAACACCCTCCAAAGTGTAGACATTGACATGACCGCTCAGCACTACTTTTGCGGTCATGTTGTTGACTTGCGTCCAGCTAGCTGCAGGCGCCAGATTAACTGGCCTGGTAACGGATGGGGAGGCGTCAGAAATGCTCATATGCCAACTATACGGGATCTACAAGAACAGAATGTGAAACCCAAAAAAGGGAAAGGGCCTAGTCTTTCAACTAGGCCCTCAAAAAGTTTGGTGCGGCTGGCAGGAATTGAACCCACGACCCCTTGGTTCGTAGCCAAGTACTCTATCCAGCTGAGCTACAGCCGCAACAGCCATAATTATGCCATGGAAGAGAAAAACTACATCACACCTGCTGGACATGAGCGGATTAAAAGCGAGCTCCTACAGCTGCTAAACCTTGATAGACCGGAGGTTGTAAGGGTAGTTCACTGGGCTGCATCCAATGGCGATCGCTCAGAAAATGGGGACTATATCTACGGAAAAAAGCGTTTAAGAGAGATCGATCGTCGCATACGCTTCCTCAATAAGCGGCTTGAATGTGCAGTTGTTGTCGATAATTTAGCCCGAAAAACAGGTGAAGCTGATGCTGAGCAGATCTTTTTTGGGGCTACAGTGACTTACAGCAATCTAGAAGGGGTGAATGCAGGCCAAGAGACCACCATTACCATTGTGGGCGTGGATGAGGTGGATTTGGAGAAAGGTCAGGTGAGTTGGGTCTCGCCCATTGCTAAAGCCTTAATAAAGGCCCGTTTGGGTGATTGTGTACGCATCCAGACACCTACCGGGCCAACTGAAATTGAAATCCTAGAAGTTCAATACTACTGAGAGTCCGCTAAAGCGATCGCGTCCTAGTCACCCTCATTACATCGGGGTTAGCACGCAAGCTACGCATTACCTTAGATAAGTGGAGACGATCGGCCACCTGAATCGTAAAGCGAATGGTGACAGAGTCTTCCTTATAGCGATCATCCATCGAAACATTCAAGATATTGGAATCTGCTCCGGTAACACTGCTAGCAACACGCGCCAGCACGCCCTTGCCTTGGCGTGTATCGATGGCTAAATCCACCTCAAATTCTCGATTGACCTCTTTGGCCCACTCAACCTCGACCCATTTATCGCCATCTTTTGAAAGCATTCTCAGGGCCACGGGACAGTCATTCGTATGCACCTGCAGACCTTCACCCTTGCCCAGATAGCCAATGATGTTATCGCCTGGTATTGGGTGACAGCAAGTTTGAAAACTAATCGACCCGCCCTCGCGCCCATCAACCAAAATGGCTTGACGCTGCAAGGAATGACTATTTTCTTGTGATGGAGAGACCCAGTCGGCAGCGCCTAAGCGCATCTGTTCGGACCCGCCCTCCTCGTCTAACAAGATTTTTAAACGAATCGCTAGTTCTTGAGCAGAGCGACGACCCAGGGCAATATTGACGCATGCCTCTTCACGGGTTTTATCACCAGTCCAATGCAGCAGCCTCTCCCAAATCATGGGGGTCATCAGGCCGGCATCTACTCCTTGCTGACGCAAAGCGCTAGCCAAGAGCCGCTCACCTAGCTGCAAGGACTCTGCATAGTGCTTTGTTTTTAAGGAATGCCGAATCGATGCCCGGGCTTTACCGGTTCGTACAAAGGCTAACCACCCAGGATTTGGTTGCGAATTTACTGAAGTAACCACCTCAATGATGTCGCCATTTTTTAACTCGCTACGCAATGGCAACTGCAAACCATTGATCTTCACCGCGACACAGGTATTACCGAGGTCACTATGAATAGAGTAAGCAAAATCAAGTGCAGTTGCCCCTCTCGGGAGTGCACGAATTTGCCCTTTAGGAGTAAACACGTAAACAGCATCTGGAAACAGATCAATCTTGACGTGCTCTAAGAATTCTTGAGAATCACCACTGCTATCCTGAATATCAATCAATGATTGCAGCCACTGATGGGCACGGCTTTGCACCTCACTCATATCTGGGGTGCCGTCTTTATAAGCCCAATGAGCGGCTACTCCAGCCTCAGCAACCGCATGCATATCACTCGTACGAATCTGAAACTCAACCGGCACGCCTGAAGGACCGAGTAGCGTCGTGTGCAGGGATTGATAACCATTGAGCTTAGGAATAGCAATGTAATCTTTAAACTTTCCTGGCATGGGCTTGAATAAAGAATGCAAGATCCCTAATGCGCGATAGCAATCATCAATTGAATGGACTGTAACCCGGAATGCATAGACATCGAGCACCTGAGAAAAACTCAAGTGCTTGGAGCGCATCTTTGTATAAATACTAAAGAGAGTCTTTTCACGGCCTTGCAGATCAACCTCTAGATTGCTTTTTGCAAAAGCCATGCGAGTCGACTGCAAAATCTTCTCAACCATTTCTTTCCGGTTGCCACGTGCACGCTTCACCGCAGTCTCAATGACCCTAAATCGCATCGGCATGGAGTAGCGGAAACTGAGGTCTTGAAGATCTCGATAAATAATATTCAGACCCAAGCGATGGGCAATGGGCGCATAAATTTCAATGGTCTCAGCAGCGACTCGACGACGCTTTTCCATTGGCACCGCGTCCAAGGTCCGCATATTGTGCGTGCGATCTGCCAGCTTCACCAAAATAACGCGTACATCCCGCGCCATTGCCATAAACATTTTACGAAAGCTCTCGGCCTGCGCTTCTGCATGGCTTTGAAACTCGAGCTTATCAAGCTTAGTGAGGCCTTCAACCAGTTCAGCTACCTTAGGACCAAATTTACTAACTAGATCTGCTTTAGTACAACCGGTGTCTTCAATCACATCATGCAATAAAGCGGCCATGATGGATGGTGCATCGAGGCGCCAGGTTGCGCACAACTCAGCAACTGCAACAGGATGAGTAATGTAGGGCTCGCCACTATGGCGATACTGGCCTAAGTGCGCCTCATCAGAGAATTGAAAGGCCTTCTTAATTTGGGCAATTTCTTCTGGCTTGAGATAACTCAGCTTAGAAATTAATGCCTCAATGGATACGACCTGATGCTTTAAGGGAAGATTAGGTGCTGAGGTTGGGCCAAATAGATGACGGCTCGATTGCGCCAATAGGGTCGCAATGATGGATTGCTTTGTCGATGCATCAGACGCCGACTCATGTAGCAAATCATTTTGTGAAGCTGGTTTTTTAATACTAGAGGCCCCTTTAGGCGAGGCCTCTCCTGAAGCATCCGACGAACTTGAAGCGCTTAAGGGGAGCTCCACACCGGAACTCCTAAATTAAAGAGGTACCTTGGTCAACATATCACGGTCGGTTAGGCCAGCTGCAACTTCGCGCAAAGCAACTACCGTCGCTTTATCTCTGGACTCAACACGTGGGGAGTGACCTTGAACCAATTGACGTGCGCGATAAGTCGCAGCCAACACTAGTTCAAAACGATTTGGGATAGTTTTAAGGCAATCTTCTACAGTAATACGGGCCATGCTGAACTCACTTGATTTAGGTTTAATACCGATAGGATAACTGATTAGACCCCAAGACGCCTTAAAAGCGCTGGATTGCGTGTCATGATGGGGCCTGAGCGCAGGCGACTTGCTGCTACAACATGCCTTAGATCGGCAAGAGCTTGGTCAAAATCATCATTGATCACAATAAAATCAGCCTCATGGGCATGAGCCAATTCGTCGTGGGCCGCGGCTAAACGGCGCACGATTGTCTCTTCACTATCCTGACCACGCTTACGCAAACGCTCTTCAAGCGCTTCAATTGAAGGTGGAAAGATAAAGATCCACTGCACTTCAGGAATGAGCTTACGAATCTGCTGAGCACCCTGCCAATCGATCTCCAGCATGACATCACACCCAACCTTCATTTGCGCCTCTATCCAAGCACGCGAAGTTCCATAAAAATGACCATGCACTTGCGCCCATTCAAGAAAAAGCCCCTGATCACGTTCAGCAATAAACTCCTCAGGACTGGTAAAGCGATAGTCTTTACCATCGACTTCACCTGGTCTGGGCGCACGGGTGGTGGTTGATAAAGAAAGGTGCAAACCCTTATCACCTTGTAATAGAGCGTTAACCAAGGATGACTTACCTGCGCCGGAAGGCGCCACAATCATGAACATGCTGCCTTGATAGGGAGAGGAGAGAGTCGGTGTATTCATCTAGATGTGACTGATTACTCTAAATTTTGCACTTGTTCACGCAGTTGCTCAATGAGCAACTTCAATTCCAAAGCGGCTTGAGTGCATTCTTCAGAAACCGATTTAGACCCCAAGGTATTCGCTTCTCGGCCCAGTTCTTGCATCAAGAAATCCAGGCGCTTACCGACAGGGCCATTACCAGTCAGGGCCTTATCGACTGCTTGCAGATGTGTTTTGAGACGTGCAAATTCTTCGGCAATATCGATGCGCACTGCGTAGAGCACTACCTCTTGACGAATACGCTCCATCAGCTCTGCGCCACCTCTAGACTGCTCTTGACTAGCCAACGCTTCGGCAAGGCGTTCAGTCAGCTTTTCTTGATATTGGGATACATAACCCGGAACCTTGGGTTCGATTACGTCCACGATATCGCGCATTTTGCTGGTAATGGCGGTCAACACACCTACCAAGGCCTTACCTTCGGCCTGGCGACTATCCATTAGGGACGCCAAAGCTGCTCGCCCCGCCTCCACTGTCGCTGTAATCCAACCCTCTTCTTCACCGCGTGGTTCAGAAACAATGCCGGGCCAGCGCAAAATATCTGCAATTCGCAAAGGATCGGCTTTAGGAAAGGCTGCTTGGGCTTTTTCTTGAAGCGTATATAAAGCATCCAGGCGATCTGCATTAAGAGCGCCAAGTGCATGGGGATTGGCTTTGGCTGCGCCAGCAGCGTTGGCATTGACACGCCAGGCTGCCCGAAACTCCACTTTTCCGCGCGAGAGACTTTGGCTCGCCATCTCGCGCAAGGCTGGCTCAGCGCCGCGGCACTCATCTGGCAAACGAAAGCCCAAGTCCAAAAAGCGGCTATTGACCGCCCGACACTCCACCTGCAGATCTGCAACCACCCCGCCTCCTAGGGAGACTTGGCGAGAAGCGCTGCCATAACCAGTCATGCTCGATATCATATGGATATTGTAGATTGATCCTCAACCCTTAGGAATAAACCCAATGAGCACCCCCTCCGTAAAACGCCCTAGCGGCCGCAGCCCGAATCAATTACGCCCCGTCAGCATTACCCGCTCCTTTACCAAGCATGCAGAAGGCTCAGTATTAATCTCTTTCGGGGATACCAAGGTGCTCTGCACAGCTAGTGTTTTAGAAAAAGTACCACCCCATAAAAAAGGCTCTGGTGAGGGCTGGGTAACAGCCGAATATGGGATGCTACCCCGCTCTACCCATACTCGCAGCGATCGTGAAGCAGCGCGTGGCAAACAAACAGGACGCACCCAAGAAATTCAACGTCTGATTGGTCGAGCTTTGCGCAGTGTCTTTAATTTAGCTGCTTTAGGTGAGCGCACGATTCATTTGGATTGCGATGTATTACAAGCAGATGGTGGAACACGTACGGCTGCTATTACTGGTGCCTACATTGCGGCGCGCGATGCAGTCAACGGCCTACTAAAAAGTGGCGCCTTAAACAAAGATCCCATCATAGATAGCGTAGCAGCGATTTCAGTGGGTATCTATGAAGGAGTTCCAGTGCTTGACTTGGATTACCCCGAAGACTCTTCATGCGATACGGACATGAATGTGGTGATGACTGGGAAAGGCGGCATGATCGAACTACAAGGCACCGCCGAAGGTGCGGCCTTCTCGCGCGAGGAGCTGAACTCCTTATTGAACTTAGCCGAACAAGGTATTCAAGAGCTCACCACCCTCCAAATTGATGCGCTCAAGCTCAGTACGCTGCACTGATCAATCCATCCTTCATTTAAGCAGATGCAAAAACTAGTGCTTGCCTCCAATAATGTCGGTAAGGTCCGAGAATTTAAGTCTTTACTGGCGCCTTTGCATTTTGAGGTCATCTCTCAAGGTGAACTTGATATTCCAGCGGCTGAAGAGCCGCACCATACCTTTATTGAAAATGCCCTTGCTAAAGCAAGACATGCTAGCGAGGCCAGTGGCTTGCCAGCTTTAGCAGATGACTCAGGGATTTGTGTTGATGCCTTGGCGGGTGCCCCTGGAGTGTACTCAGCTCGCTATGCTGGTGAACATAGCAATGATGCAGCCAATAATCAAAAACTAATTTTGGAACTTGGTGAAAATCCAAATCGTTCGGCACATTACGTGTGTGCCTTGGCATTTGTCAAAAGCCCAAATGATCCAGAGCCTATCATTGTGCAAACACGCTGGTATGGGCAAATACTAAAAGAATCTCAGGGTAGCAATGGTTTTGGTTATGACCCCTACTTTTACTTACCCGAATTAAATCAAACAGCAGCTCAATTAGACTCCTCCCATAAAAATCAAGTGAGTCACCGAGGTCAAGCCTTGCGCGAGCTGATTGCACAACTTCAAAGCCAAGCGAATAAAAGTGTCTAATCCAATTACCGCACTTGCCAGTAAGCCGCAGTTAACCGCTTTGCCTCCGCTGTCTTTGTATATCCATTTTCCCTGGTGCGAAAAGAAATGCCCCTATTGTGATTTCAACTCACATCAGATTAAACCGAAGCTGCTTGATGGCTCAACTATTGGTACGAATGGTTTTGATGAGCAGCGCTACATTAATGCACTCATCACAGATTTAGAAACAGAGCTGCCTCGTGTGTGGGGTCGACAAGTCCATAGCATATTTATTGGAGGCGGTACGCCCAGCCTTCTAACACCTGAAGGTATGGATCAATTGCTTTGCGCAGTGCGGGCGCGCGTGAACCTAGAGCCTGATGCTGAAATCACGATGGAAGCCAATCCGGGATCAGTAGAAGCTGATAAATTCGCCGCCTTTGCAACATCCGGAATTAATCGTGTTTCCTTAGGCATTCAAAGTTTTGATAATGAGAAACTGAAAATTTTAGGAAGAATTCACAATGGCGTGGAAGCCAAGCAGGCTGTGGAAATTGCCCTAAAGCATTTCAAATCTGTGAACCTCGATTTGATGTATGGCTTGCCCAATCAAAGCCTTGAAGATGCTAGAGCGGATGTTCAAACAGCGCTGTCGTTTAAAACACCCCATCTCTCGTTTTACAACCTGACTTTAGAACCCAATACCTACTTTGCCAGTTTTCCACCAAAGCTCCCCGATGAGGATACGATCGACGCCATCTTTGAGCAGAACCTCAAACTCCTTAGTGAAGCCGGCTACAAACGGTATGAGGTTTCAGCATATGCCAAAAAAGATCAGGAATGCAAACATAACCTGAACTACTGGCGTTTTGGCGATTACATTGGCATTGGTGCCGGGGCCCATGGGAAGATTTCTTTTCCGGACAAAATTACACGCCAGATTCGGGAACGCCATCCTGACGCGTATATGCAAGCAATCGAGACCAAAGGCAATGCACTCATTGAGTCCAAAGAGATTCCTGTAAGTGATTTGCCTTTTGAGTTCATGCTCAATACCTTGCGCCTAACCAACGGGGTGGCCACCAACACCTTTTCAGAGCGTACCGGCCTGGCTTTAAGCACTATTTCAAAAAATCTCGATATGGCCTGCAATAAAGGCTTACTCGATCCCAATCCGGCAAGCTTGAAAGCGAGCGAACTGGGTCTTCGCTACCTCAATAATCTGCAAGAACTTTTTTTAAACTAGCGCTTTACTCGCCACCAGTCACAGCTAAATCCTGCACCTCAAATGGATCGCGGGGCTTCATTGGCACCACTACCTTTGGCTTGGTACCTGGCATTAATTCAAAGTCAGGCTTAAATACCGTTAAGGTGCTTTTGAGTTGATCAAATGCCTTGCGATCGCCATCAAACTGAGCCTTGCCTTGAGATAATAGCTGGTCAAAAGTAGTTTGACCACCCATCACTTGCTCTAAATCACTACGATTGATGGTGATTGCAAGGGTGGGATTAGCAGCTTGCTGACCCTTGATATTGGTTAAAGCAGAATTACTCATCTCAACAACAAACTTTTCACCGTTATCGGGTGTTGATAAGTTGATTACAAAATTCATACCAGCAGCTTTCTTGCTATCCATGCTGATTGCCAAGGAGTTCAACCAAAGCTCAGTAGTCATCGCGCGAATCATGTCGGGGCCATTCGACTTTGGCGAAGCCCCTGTAGGCATACCATGACGCAATTCGTAAGCTGCCCCTAAAAAACTATTGCGCACACTGGGACTTTCTTTTTGGTAGCCTATTTGCTCAAAAATATCGGCAAGCAAATCCTTGGCAGACTTGTTGTCAGGCTGGGCATAGACCAGTTTATTCACAATTTCCATTGCTTCGCGATATTTTCCTTGCTTATAAAGTTGCCTACCTTTAGCAAGAATCTTGGATGAGCCACCCATCATCTCAACATATAAAGGCGCAGAATCTTTAGGGGACAAAGGAATCAAGGTAGCAGGATTTGCATCCCAATAGCCTAAATAGCGATTAATCACAGCACGACTATTGTGCTCTTCAGACCCGTGGTAGCTATGGGCTGCCCACTGCTTCTTTAAACTATCAGGCAACTGATATACGTTTTGAATCTCATTAATGGTTACGCCATTATTGGCCAAATGCAGTACTTCGTTATTTAAGTGTGCATAGGCATCACGCTGGGTTCGCATTACCTCCTGAATGCGCTCATTACCCCAACGTGGCCATGAATGAGATGCAAACATTACCTGCGCATTATTGCCATAACGATACAAAGCATTATTAATATTCTTAGACCAAGCCAAAGGATCCCGTACTAATGCGCCCCGCAAGGTGTAGATGTTATGAATGGTGCCGGTAATATTTTCAGCTGCCCAAAAAGCCTTGTATTGAGGAAAATAGGTATTCATCTCGGCAGGTGCTTCTGTACCGGGGGTATTCTGAAACTCCATTTCAACGCCATCAACTGTCATTTTTTCAAATGGTTCAGTGATATAGACATTGGGTTCAATTAAACCCAAATTACCAGCTGCGGTATTTTTACCAATAGATTGATCAACATGTCCGAATGGACTGCGCGGTAGCAATACCCCATACTGAAAATACATCCGTCGCGTCATGGCATTACCAGCGTAAACATTTTCTGCGATGGCATGCTCCATAAAGCCAGCGGGAGCAATAATTTTTACCTTACCACTCTTCACATCGGCTTCGTCCACTACACCACGTACACCACCAAAGTGATCACCGTGCGAATGTGAATATACTACCGCCACAACAGGACGCTTGCCTAATTTTTCATTGACGAGTTCAAGGGCGGCACGTGCCGTTTCTTTTGAAGTTAAGGGATCAAATACGATCCAACCAGTATTGGTTTTAATAAAACTAATATTGGCTAAATCAAAACCACGTACTTGATAGATTTCTCCCGGCACAACTTCATATAGACCATAGGCCATATTCAAAATAGCCTGGCGTTGCAATGAAGGGTTGATGCTATCAAAGTCCTTGCCTTGTAATAAAAATTCATAGCTACCCATATCCCAAGCTACATTACCGGCATCAGCCATGATTTGTTTATAGGCTGGAGCGGCTATAAAGCCACGCTGAGCTTCCTCAAAATCACGCTTATCCTCAAATGGCAGAGTTTTGCGTAAGTCGTTTTGCAGTTCAATGGTGAATTGCGAAGGAGAATTTCCTTTTGGGTCAAAATGTTTTCCTTCCATTGCGCCAGGATCTGCAACTACTCCACCGCCACCTGCAGCGATTGCAGAGTTTCCAAGAATAAAAAATAAAGTGAGTGCCACAAGGGATAGTTTGGTGTGCATGGGATTCCGATAAAACAGAAAAACTTCGATTGAGCCGAAACTGTATTAATATTAATAACGATTATTTAACCACCGATTAATTCACTATGTCATTATTTTCCAAAAAGTTAACCCCTCTCTTCTTAGTTTTACTGTCATCACTCCTTTTCTCCACTATCTGCTGTGCTGATAGCAAATCGGAGTTAAACCAAAATGCGCAGCAGGTTTTGAAGAAGCTATTGGACACTAATGAGCAAGCAAGAGAGTTAAGCAAAAAGGCAGTCGCTGTACTGGTTTTCCCTAGCATTACCAAGGCCGGCTTTATGGTCGCAGGCCAATATGGAGAGGGGGTGCTTTTTAAAGAAAGTAGACCAAGTGCTTACTTTAACAATGCCGGTGGATCATTTGGCTTTCAGGCTGGAGCACAGCAATATGGTTACGCCATGTTTTTCATGAAAGAAAGTGCATTGGAAGCGCTCTACTCAAGCCAAGGCTTTGAAGTAGGTACTGGCCCAAGCGTAGTAGTGCTAGACCAAGGCGCAGGTACAAGCCTGACTTCAATGAACTACCAAAAAGATATCTATGCTTTTATTTTCAACCAACAAGGGTTGATGGCAGGGATAGGGATTCAGGGGAACAAGATCACACAGATTAGCAAATAGGCCAACTGCGATTAGATTGGCGGAAGAGGTG